>Ga0209640_10000959_pt1 | contig 23633 bp, 22 predicted proteins | sample RifCSP10_1_FD_184018 | JGI IMG/M metagenome (GOLD analysis project Ga0209640, IMG submission 184018) | Soil microbial communities from Rifle, Colorado - Rifle CSP2_sed 10_1 (SPAdes) (version 2) | ecosystem: Environmental > Terrestrial > Deep subsurface > Rock core/Sediment | place: Rifle... | reverse complement strand
GAAGTGCAGCCGCAATTTTCGGTGCTGGCGCCGATTTTCGAACACAATCCCGAGATTCTGTTCAAACTCCGTCGCGGTGTGCGCTTCCACGATGGGCACGAGGTCGACGCCGGTGACGTGAAGTTCACCTATGAAGCGATTATGGATTCGAAGAATCTATCGCCGCGGACGTCCGATTTCGAACCTATCAAGTCCGTCGATGTAATCGATCCCTACTCGGTTCGGATCGTGTACAAGCGTTTATTCTCGCCGGCGATAACCGCCTGGACCATGGGCATCCTGCCCGAGCATTTGCTAAACGCCAAGGCTTTGGCGGCGGAAGCGCAACGCCGCGCGTTGTCGCAGGCGGCGCGCGAGCGTTTCGGCATGCGCGACAGCGAGTTCAATCGCAATCCGGTCGGCGCGGGACCGTTTCGCTTCGGCGAGTGGCGCAGCGATGAGCTCATTCATCTCGCGCGCTATGACGACTACTGGGAAGGCCCCCCGAAGTATCGCGATTTTTTCTATCGAATTATTCCCGATTATCTGACTCAGGAAGTCGAGTTTCGCACCGGTGCGATCGACGCCTACGGTCCGCTTCCGCATCAGGCAGCGCGCTATCAGGACGACAAACGCTATCAGTCGTTCAGCCGACTCGGTTTCAGTTACTCCTACATCGGCTACAACCTCGACCATCCGCTGTTCGGCGACAAGCGCGTGCGCCGCGCGCTTGGGATGGCGATAAATACCGATGAGATCATCAAGTATGTTCTGTACGAACAGGGCGAGCGCACGACTGGCCCGTATCCAAAGAACACTGATTGGTACGATCAGGGGGTCCAGACGATTCCCTACGATCCGGTACAAGCGCAGCGCCTGTTTGAGGAGCTCGGCTGGAAGCGCAACGCCGATGGCTGGCTCGAGAAAAACGGCAAGATTTTCGAATTCAATTTGATCACGAATCACGGCAATCCGCTGCGCAAGGCGATACTCACGATTGCGCAGAACGGATGGAAGCGTATCGGCGTTAAGTGCAACACCCAGGTATTCGAGTGGGCGGTGTTTCTCGAAGACTTCATCGACCCGCGTAAGTTCGACGCCGTGGTGCTCGGCTGGAGCATGGGCATCGATCCCGATCTGTTTCAAATTTGGCATTCGAGTCAGACCGGGCCGAAACAGCTCAATTTCGTCGGTTACAAGAGCAAGGAAGCGGATGAGCTAATCGTGCGCATTCGCCGCGAATACGACATCGCCACACAGCGCGAGCTCACGCACCAATTGCATCGGTTGATCGCCGAGGATCAGCCGTATACGTTTTTGTACGCAACCCGCGCCACGACCGTGCTCGACAAGAAAATTGTGGTGGTGCAGGACGACGGCAAGAACACGCCGATTACCCCGGCGCGCAGCGGCGATGTATTTTTCGATTTCAATCGCTGGCGCAAGCTCGAATACACGCCGACCTTTTAACGCAACGCCATGGGCACGTACTTACTGCGCAACCTTTTGCAACGCTTGGTGCTGTTGTTCATCGTCTCGGTAATCGCGCACGCGGTCGTGCATTTGGCGCCGGGCGAACCGAGCGAAGTGGATCCGTCGAATCCGCGCATGAAGCCGGAAGACGTCGCCAAGATCCGCGCCGCGTTTCACTTGGATAAACCGCTGTACGCGCAGTACGGTTATTGGATGCGCGACCTTTTCACCGGCGAGCTCAAATCGTTCAAGGACAGCCAGCCGGTGTTGCCGAAGATCGGACGACGATTTTTAAATTCATTGCCGTTGTTCATCGGCGCTACGCTCATCGTTTGGACGCTGTCGTTCCCGGTCGGTATTCGCGCCGCGCTCCATCGCGGCTCGGGTTACGATCGAAGTACCACCTTTGTCGCGTACGCGCTGATCTCGATTCCGGGATTTTTCCTATCGTATTTGGCAATTCTCGGTGTCGTCGGCTTTTTTGGAGTTCCGGTTATCGGCATGCGCACGTTCGGAATTCAAGACGCGACACCGGTGTACCAAATAATGGATCGCTTTTGGCACCTGGCGATTCCCTCGTTGATGTCGGCGCTCGGCGGCATCGCGGTGCTGTCGCGCTACGTACGCTCGCAAATGCTCGAGGTCATGGGGCAGGACTATGTACGCACGGCACGCGCCAAGGGGCTGGATGAAGACACGGTGATCTATCGACACGCGCTGCGTAACGCGTTGTTGCCGTTTATTACCATGTTCGGCTTCATGTTGCCGGCGCTGATCGGCGGTTCGGTGATCTTCGAGCAGATCTTCGCTTGGCCCGGGCTCGGGCGTCTCGGCTATGAGGCGATCCTGTCGCGCGACTTCCCGGTTATCTTGACGATCAACTTTATCGCCGCGGCGCTGACGCTCGCCGGCACGTTCTTGTCGGACGTACTGTACGCAGTCGCCGATCCGCGTATTCGACTGGAGTGAGCATGAGCGCGCAAGCCGTTGCCAGCGTCCATGCTCAGCGTCCGCTCGCGGAATCGCCGGGACGTCAATTCTGGCGTGTGTTTAAGCGCGATCGCCTGGCGATGGCGGGGTTGGTGGTTTTGGCGCTGCTGCTCGGCATCGCGCTGGCCGGTAAAGCGCTGACGGCTTGGGTACCGGCATTCGATCCGGCAACCGTACGCCTGGTCGATAAGCTGCGCCCGCCGTTGTCGCCGGTGTCCAATCTGGTGGCGCCAGCCGAGCGTCCGCTCGGAAGTATCTATGTGCTCGGCACGGACGATCTCGGTCGCGACGTCGCCGCGCGTATGCTGCAAGGTGCGTCGGTGTCGTTGTTGATCGGTTTCGTCGCCGTCGGCATCGCCATGACCATCGGCGTATTGCTCGGCGGGCTGGCGGGTTACTACGGTGGGGTGCGGTTGGGCGTCGTCACGGTCGACACGCTGATCATGCGCTTTACCGACGTGATGCTGTGCTTCCCGACGTTTTTCTTGATTCTCACCGTGGTCGCGCTCCTGCCGCCGAGTATTTACAACATCATGATCGTCATCGGCGTGACCAGCTGGATGGGTGCGGCGCGTTTCGTGCGCGCCGAGTTCCTGTCGCTGCGTAGTCAGGATTTTGTGGTTGCGGCCCAGGCATTGGGTTTGCCGGAGTGGCGCATCATCTTTCGGCACATGCTGCCAAATGCGATGTCGCCGCTGTTGGTCTCGGCGACGATCAGCGTGGCGGATGCGATCCTGACCGAATCAGCATTGAGTTTTCTCGGCTTCGGTGTGCAGCCGCCGTTCGCGACCTGGGGCAATGTGCTTGCCGACGGCAAGGACTACATCTTCGACGCCCCGTGGCTGTTTTTCATTCCCGGCTTCGCGATTCTGGCCGTGGTGCTCGCGTTCAATTTGGCGGGCGAAGGTTTGCGCGAAGCGCTTAACCCGAAGCTGCGGAGCCGCTGAGTGAGCGCAATCGAGCCCACCCGTGCCACGGTCGGCGCGACGCCGGTCCTCGAAGTCGAAGGCTTACACGTATCCTTCTTCACCGAACACGGCGAATGGCGGGTCGTGCGCGACGTGAGTTTCAGCGTCGGCGCCGGCGAAACCGTGGCGCTGGTCGGCGAATCGGGCTGCGGCAAATCGGTCACGGCGCTCGCCGTGCTCGGTCTGCTTGAGAAGACCGGGCGCGTGATGCAGGGAGACGCTCGCCTCGGCGGCCAGTCGCTAATCACGTTGCCCGAGGTGCAGCGACAGCAACTGCGCGGGCGGCGTATCGGCATGATATTTCAGGAGCCGATGACCTCGCTTAATCCGGTCTTCACCATTGGCGATCAAATCGGCGAGGTGCTGATACGGCACATGGGCGTCACGCTACCGGCGGCGCGGGCGCAAACCATGGACCTGCTCAGAACGGTCGGCATCCCATCGCCGGAGCAGCGCATCGACCAGTATCCGCACGAACTCTCGGGTGGCATGAAGCAGCGCGTGATGATCGCCATGGCGATCGCCTGTAAGCCCGACCTGCTGATTGCGGACGAGCCCACGACCGCGCTCGACGTGACGATCCAAGCGCAAATTCTGCGTCTGCTGCAAGATCTGCAACGCGAGATGGGTATGGCGATATTGCTGATCACGCACAATCTCGGCGTGGTCGCGCATTTCGCGCAGCGCGTCGTCGTGATGTATGCCGGTCAAATCGCCGAGCAGGCCGAGACGCGCGCGATTTTTCGAAAACCTCAGCATCCTTACACGCGCGCCTTGCTCAACTCTTTGCCGCGACCGGGCGCGCGCCTCGAACCGATACAAGGCACGGTGCCGGCGCCGGACAACTATCCCACGGGCTGTCGTTTCTGCACGCGTTGCCCGGATGTGATGGCGCGTTGCCGTGACGAAGTCCCGCCGCTGCGAGAAACCGATCGCGGGCATCGAGTAGCGTGCTGGCTCTACCCCGAACCGGGTCGATCATGAGCGAGGCAATGGCGCCGCTACTGCGCGTTCGCGATCTGCGTAAGTACTACCCGGTGCGCGGCGGCGTACTGGCGCGCCCGGTCGCTTGGGTTCGGGCAGTGGACGATGTGTCGTTCGATATTCGATCGGGCGAAACGCTGGCGCTGGTCGGCGAATCAGGATGCGGCAAGACGACCGTTGGCCGCAGCGTACTGCGTTTGATCGAGCCGACCTCGGGTGAGATTCATTACGACGGCCAGGATTTGATCGCGCTCGGTCGGCGCGAACTGCGGGCGCTGCGCCGACGTATGCAAATCGTTTTTCAAGATCCGTACAGCTCGCTCAATCCACGCCTTACCGTCGGTGACATTATCGGTGAGGCAATCAAAGTGCATGGGATTGCGACCGGTGCGGCACTGGTAACGCGCGTCGGCGATTTGCTTGATCGAGTCGGGCTCGCGCCTGCCGATCGCACGCGCTTTCCGCACGAGTTTTCCGGCGGGCAGCGTCAGCGCATCGGCATCGCCCGCGCACTCGCGCTTGAGCCACAGTTGATCGTTTGCGACGAGGCGGTGTCGGCCTTGGACGTATCGATTCAGGCGCAGATTCTGAATTTGCTGCGCGATCTGCAGGCGGAGTTCAAGCTGTCGTATCTTTTTATTTCGCACGACCTCAACGTCGTGCGCTACGTCGCCGACCGCGTGGCGGTCATGTATCTTGGTAAGATCGTCGAAACCGCACCCACCGAATCTCTATTTGCGTCGCCGCGACATCCGTACACGCAAGCGTTGCTCGATGCGAACCCGGTTCCCGATCCCGAGGTCGCCTACGCCGCGCAGGCGCTGGCCGGCGATGTTCCCTCGCCGCTCAATCCGCCGACAGGATGCCATTTTCATCCGCGCTGCCCGCGTGCACTGCCCGTGTGCCGCGAAAATTACCCCGAACCGACGCAGCTGAACGCAACGCACAGCGTGCGTTGTCACTTGTACCCCGGGTCGGAAAAATAAGGCCGAACGACTGAGATGGAAACTACGCGTAGACCGTCGGTTGCGGGTCGTGCCGTAGCGCCTGCGGTCCGTCGCCGTTCCAGATCTTGAGCTTGCGGCCGAGTTGCAGCACGTCGTCTTTGCTCATGAGATTCCATTCGGCTAGCTGTCGCACGAGCACGTTGTAGTGCCGCGCAATGCTGCTCAAGGTTTCGCCGTGACGCACACGGTGGATGATCGCGTCGCCGCTTTTCGTGGTGGTGCGCACGGGCTTGGCGCCGGTGGCGGTGGGCGCGCCCGGTCGTACCGATGCTGAGATCGGCAACATCAGGCTTTGGCCGATGCTTAGCGTATTTCCCCGCAGGTTATTCGAGGTCTTGATGACGTCGACCGTCACCCGATAGCGCCGCGCAATTTCAAAGAGCGTGTCGCCGCGGTGCACTTCGTGATGTAGCCACTGCACGCGTTGCTTTTCCGGCATTTCACTCAAACCCGTCACCACCGCGTCTCTCTTGTCGACCGGCACCAGGAAATGATGTGGACCGTTGGGATCGGTCGCGCGGCGCGTGTATCCCGGATTGATGAAGTGCAGGTCGTCGACCTCCATACCGGTCAGTCGCGCAATCACGCCGAGATCGACCTGCGAGTCCGCCTCGACGCGGGTGAAGTACGGTTCGTTCGGAATGTCGGGAAGCTGAATGCCGTAGCGCGCTGGGTCGGCGACGATGTTCACCATCGCCATTAGTTTCGGCACGTAGTGCTTCGTTTCGCGTTTCAACTGGCGCAAGTGCACGAAGTCGGTCGGCAGGCCGTGGCGACGATTCCATTCGATCGCGCGCATCATGCGGCCTTCGCCGGCGTTGTAGGCCGCGAGCGCGAGTTGCCAGTCGCCGTTAAAATCGCCTTGTAGTTTTTGCAGATAATCGAGCGCGGCGCGAGTCGAGGCGACGACGTCGCGGCGTCCGTCATACCACCAATTATTCTTCAGGCCGTACAAACGTCCGGTGGAAGGAATGAACTGCCACAGTCCGCTCGCGCGCGCGCGCGAGTAGGCATACGGCTTGTACGCGCTCTCGATCGCCGGGAGTAGTGCCACTTCCATCGGCATGCCGCGCTTTTCTACTTCCTCGACAATGTAATAAAGGTAAAGCTTGGCGCGCTCGAACATGGCTTCGCGATACTCGGCGTTTTCGATGAACCACTGTTCGTGTTGCGCGGTCAGCGCGTGATCGATCGCCGGCAGGCGCAAGCCGCTGCGAATGCGAACCCAGATCGTCGGCGCTGCCAGCGACTGCGGCTCCTCGCCAACCGGGAACATGACTGTTTCATCAATCGACTCGCTGGCTCCGGTGCTTGCGACCATCGTCGTTGGTGATGGTTCGACCGCTGCGATCGGCGCCGACGCGCTGGCGCCGCTGGTCGGCTCGGGCCGTGGCGCCGGTGTTTTGGAATTTGGCGAAGCCGCGACCGGTGTGGGATTCGTGGCAACCGTTGTGTCGGCGCGGGTAGCGCTTGCTGTTGGTGCGGTGTCTTTCGTATTCGTCTTTGACGTCGCGTCGTCGAACGTCGGGGTCGACCCGTCGGGCATGGTCGCGCAACCGCCTAGAATCAAAGCCGCGGTTAGGGTTAGAAAAAGGGTGAGAAGACGATTGTTACTTGTTGTCGGTTCCATGCTTCTGAATACTAGGCAGCCACAGGAGGAGCGTCAAATACGGTTTGCCGGCCTATCCGCGGAAGCCGTCCTTCCATCGACGCAGCGCCGCAAACACCGCCACATCGTCGTCTAAGCCGTTCTCAGCGTGTTTTTCCGCCGCCGCCCGTACTGCCGGTTCCGCGGCCCGCAAAAAGGGGTTGATGCGCCGCTCGCGACCGATGTCGGAGGGCAGGGTCGGTTGGTTCGCGCTGCGCAGCGCCTGTGCCTCGCGTGCGAACGCGATGATGTCGGCGTTGTTCGGCTCGACCGCCAGCGCGAAGCGCAGATTGGCTAGCGTGTATTCGTGGCCGCAGTAGACCGCGGTCGATTCCGGCAAGGCCGCGAGGCGCGACAGCGAATGATGCATCTGCGGCGGTGTGCCCTCGAACATTCGTCCACAGCCTGCCGCGAACAGCGTATCGCCGCAGAACAGTAAATCGTCGCCGACGAGTGCGATGTGTCCGCGCGTATGGCCGGGAATTTCCATCACACGCAGGTTCAAACCCTGCGACGGTAACGATACTGTGTCGCCCTCGCGCAACGGGTGCGTCACGGCGGGAATCGACTCGGCGGCCGGACCGTATACCGGAACGTCGAAGCGCTGCCGCAGTGTCGCCGCGCCGCCGACGTGGTCAGCGTGATGGTGCGTGCAGAGCACCGTCGTGAGCTTCATATTCTCGCGCTCGAGAAATTCGAGCACGGGATCGGCGTCGCCCGGGTCGACTGCCGCAACCTCGGTGCGCGATTCGTTGGCGATCAACCAGATGTAGTTGTCCTGAAAAGCGCGGACGTGTAAAACAGGCAGCATGATGCGAAGTCTGAAAGGCTCGACGCCTGACGTCAACCACTTTCTCGATCCGCCGTCGCGCGCGCATGTCCGCGATTGGTTCGATACGCCGCTCGGTCGCTCGGTGCAAGCAGTCGAGGCGCATTGCCTGCGTACCGTGTTGCCGTCGCTGTATGGAACCGTGGCGCTACAACTCGGACATCTCGGCAAGCTCGATCTGCTCGATGCCTGCGTTGTCCCGACGCGTGTTGTCGTCGAGCCAGAAAACGCGTTGTATCAAAACAATTGCGTCACCGAACAACACTTGACCGGAGCGCGACGACTGTGCGTGCGCGCCACCGCCGACGAGCTGCCGTTCGACGAGCGCAGTGTCGATGTGGTGTTGCTCCCGCACACGCTCGATTTCAGCGACGATCCGCATCCGGTGTTGCGCGAGGTGAGTCGCGTGCTACGCCCGGAAGGTTACGCGGTGATTCTCGGTTTCAATCCGATGAGTCTCTGGGGCCTGCGGCGCTTGGTGACGCGCCGCCCGCGCGCGGCGCCATGGTGCGGACATTTTTTTCGGCTCGCGCGCGTCAAGGATTGGCTGGGGCTGCTCGACTTCGAGTGCACACGCGGCAACATGCTCTACTACCGTCCGCCGCTCAAGCGCGAGCCGATCATGGAACGCCTGCATTTTCTCGAGCACACCGGCGATCGCTGGTGGCCGATGATGGCCGGCGTATATTTGATCGTCGCCAAGAAGCGTGTATTCGGCATGACGACGTTGCCGGTGGAGTGGAAGGCGCTGAAAACCGTCGGCTTGGGTGCGGCGGCGAAGCCAGCCGTGTTCGGGAAAGTGTCGCGAGGGCTGAGTCGGCGCGTACGGCGCCATGTCTGAACGGGTGCAGATATTTACCGACGGCGCCTGCCGCGGTAATCCCGGCCCCGGCGGCTGGGGCGCTATCCTGCGCTATGGCGATCGCGAGAAGGAAATCTACGGCGCCGAGCGCGCCACCACCAACAATCGCATGGAACTGATGGCGGCGATCCGCGCCATCGAAGCGTTAACGCGCGAATGCGAGATTACGCTAACGACGGACTCCGAGTATCTGCGCAAAGGCATCACTGAGTGGTTACCGCAATGGAAACGGCGCGGTTGGAAAACCGCAGCAAAGCAGCCGGTGAAGAACCAAGATTTATGGGAGCGGCTGGAAAAAGCGATCGAAGGTCATCGGGTCGATTGGGAGTGGATCAAGGGGCACAGCGGCCACGAAGAAAACGAGCGCGCCGATTCGCTCGCGAATCGGGCGATTGAGGAGATGTTGAGTTAGTAGTGTTCGCGCGTCCCGCGCGAATTGGTTGTGTGCGTCTGTCGGCGCCCTGTCGATGTAAGAAATTGTACTTGCGGGTGGTTGACCCGCAGCAAGTGACTCTTCTTTGTTCGGCCAAAGAAGAGTCACCAGAAGAAAGGCCGCCCCCGTCGCGGCGCCGCGCAAAGACAGCGCGGTACCCTGCGCTCCTCGGTCAAGCCGCGCGCGAGCCGAACTCGCCGAGCGAGAACATCACTCGCTTCGGGCTCAAACATCGTCTCGCGAAACCCCGCGGCTTGCCCTGCGGTGCTCAGCTTGCTCTAGGGGGCCCAACAGCAACAACAGCGAACTCCGAAAGATTCTGCTGTGATGGGTTCGCTGTTCGGGTCCCCGTATGGCGCGCTTCGAGCACCGCAAGGGTTTGGGCAAAAGCCCGAAGGGGAGCGGACAGGAGTCCGCTCCCTATCTACAGTACAGGGATGTGCTGTAGATAGGCGCCGGCCCAAACCCTGAGGAGCGCAAGCAAGCGCTTGCGCCATCCGGGGTGTCTTCTCTTTGGGTACTTTCTCTTGGACAAGCAAGAGAAAGTACCCCGACCGCGGTTCGGGAACCGCAAGTAAAATTTATTACATCGACCACGCGCCGATAGCCGCACAACCAATCAGCCATTAACGAACTGAATTCCGCCTTCAGGCGGAATCACAGCCCGCGCGTCTTGAGTCGTGAACCCCAAACCCCGACTATACGGTAAGCGAAAAGTATTACAGGAGATTCCGTGGAGACTTCAACGAATTTGATGGAGCGGGCGCGTGCGTCGCTGCTCGAACCCGCCGGGCTCGGCGAGAAGGATCTCGCGCGCTTGATGGATCAGTTGCTGAGCGGGCAGGTCGATTACGCCGACGTTTATTTTCAGCACAGTCGGCACGAGTCGTGGTCGCTCGAAGAAGGCCAGGTTAAGTCGGGCTCGCATAGCGTCGAGTCCGGTGCCGGTGTACGGGCAGTGGCTGGGGAAAAATCCGGCTTTGCCTATTCCGACGACATCGTGTTGCCGGCGCTGCTCGAAGCCGCCGGGGCCGCGCGCGCTATCGCGTTGCAGGGGAAAAGTGCGTCGGTGCCGATTCAATGGCATGTGGGTGAGGCGCGGCGGCTTTATCAAGTCGCCGATCCGATCGCGAGCATTCCCGATGAAGAAAAAGTCGCCGTGCTCGAACGCATCGAGCGCGAAGCGCGCGCGCAGGATGTGCGCGTGAAGCAAGTGATGGCGAGCTTGTCCGCGGTGCACGAAGTGATTCTGGTCGCGCGCAGCGATGGCACGCTCGCCGGCGATGTGCGTCCGCTGGTGCGAGTCAATGTTACGGTGATCGTCGAGTCGAACGGCCGACGCGAAGTCGGCAGTGCCGGCGGCGGCGGGCGCTTCACCTATCTCGAGCTGTTGGCCGGTGACACGGTGCTTGGCTTCGCGCGCGAAGCGGTGCGCCAGGCCTTGGTAAATCTCGACGCGGTCGATGCGCCGGCGGGGGAGATGCAGGTTGTGCTCGGTCCCGGCTGGCCGGGAATTTTATTGCACGAAGCGATCGGCCATGGGCTCGAAGGCGACTTTAACCGTAAGGGAACCTCGGCGTTCTCCGGACGCCTCGGACAGAAAGTCGCCGCGCCCGAGGTGACCGTAGTCGACGACGGCACGCTCGAGAATCGACGTGGCTCGCTCAACGTCGACGACGAAGGCACGCCGACGAATCGCACGGTGTTGATCGAAAACGGCGTGCTGGTCGGCTACATGCAGGACTTGTTGAACGCGCGGCTGATGGGCGTCACGCCGACCGGCAACGGCCGGCGCGAGTCGTACGCGCATTTGCCGATGCCGCGCATGACTAACACTTATATGCTTTCCGGTGGCCACGATCCCCAGGAGATAATTGCGTCGGTCGCGAAAGGACTTTACGCCGTCAACTTCGGCGGCGGGCAGGTCGACATTACTTCGGGTAAGTTCGTATTCTCGGCGTCGGAGGCGTATCTGATCGAAAACGGAAAAGTCACGCGGCCGGTGAAGGGTGCGACCTTGATCGGTAACGGTCCGGACGTGTTGACGCGCGTGTCGATGGTCGGCAACGATCTCGCGCTCGATTCCGGCGTCGGTACTTGCGGCAAGGAGGGTCAAAGCGTGCCGGTTGGTGTCGGTCAACCGACGCTCAAGATCGATAACCTGACGGTCGGTGGAACGCAAGCATGACGATGTTGGCACCGGCACGAGTGGATACGCCGATATTCGGTGACGACGCGCATGGACGTCTGACCGACGTCGCGCAGACGGCACTCGCGGCGGCGCGCGCCCAAGGCGTGACCGCGGCCGAGGCCGGTGCGCATTTGTCGCAGGGTTTGTCGGTAACGGTGCGACTGGGCGAAGTCGAAACGCTGGAGCACACGCGCGACAAAGGTTTGAGTGTCACGGTGTATTTCGGTAACCGCACCGGATCGGCGAGCACCACCGATTTGTCGCCGGCGGCGGTGCAAGAGGCCGTGCGCGCTGCGTGCACCATTGCGCGCTACACGGCGCAAGACGAATGCGCCGGGCTCGCCGATCCGGACCGGCTTGCGCGTGTTATTCCGGCGCTTGACCTGCTGCATCCCTGGAACCCCGGTGCCGAGCGCGCAATCGAACTTGCGCGCGACTGCGAGGCGGCGGCGCTCGAACTCGACGAGCGTATCCAGAACTCCGAAGGCGGATCGGTCGCTACCTACGAGGGAGTCGAGGTTTACGCCAACACTCATGGCTTCATCGGTACCCTGGCCGGCACCCGGCACAATCTGTCCGCTTCCGTGATCGCCCAGGATCAGGGCGGTATGCAGCGCGACTATTGGTACACCGTCGCGCGCCGCGCGGACGCGCTCGAAGCGCCGGCCGCGGTCGGCGTGCGCGCGGCACAGCGTGTGCTGGCCCGGCTCGGCGCGCGCAAGCTGTCCACGCGCCGCGCGCCGGTGATATTCGAAGCGCCGGTAGCGACGAGTTTGTTGTCGCATTTCATTGGCGCTGTTCGCGGCGAGAGCTTGTATCGCGGCGCCTCGTTTTTGCTCGACCATCTCGGCAAAAGCGTGTTTCCGTCGTTCGTGCGTATTCACGAGCAGCCGCATCTCCCCGGCGCGCTCGGCAGCGCGCCGTTCGACAGCGAAGGTGTCGCGACGGCGGCGCGGGATATCGTGCGCGACGGAGTATTGCAAGGTTACGTGCTCGATTCTTATTCCGGGCGCAAACTAAAGATGCCAACGACCGGCAACGCCGGGGGTGTGCACAACCTCACGATCGATCCGGGAAAGCTTGGGCTCGTCGACCTGCTCAAGCAAATGGGCACTGGATTGCTGGTAACCGAATTGATCGGGTTCGGCGTGAATACCGTCACCGGCGACTACTCGCGCGGCGCCGCCGGTTTCTGGATCGAGAACGGCGAGATCGCCTATCCAGTCGAGGAAATTACCATCGCTGCGAATTTGCGCGACATGTACCGCGGTATCGCCGCGGTCGGTAACGACGTCGAGCTACGCGGCAATGTTCGTACCGGCTCGATCCTCATCGACAACCTCACCATCGCCGGAAGCTGAAGAGAGAAAACGTCGGAACTAGGTTTCACCAACCACGCACCTGCCGTCCTGGCGCGACTTCCATGGATCTGTTGACACCCGGCCCGCACTTCCGTGTGCGGGCGCTCGCCGGCGTGAATGCACGTTGCGCCGCTCCAGCGCATCCATGCGCTCGCGAGCATTCGTACGTCCCTGTACAGCAAGTGCATTTACGAAAACTCCGGCTCGCCCTTGGCGGTGGAAGTTGGATTAAAACGCTTTGCGATTTGCGCGCAGGCGCATAAACTTTGCGCGCCGCGGGGGAGGCTGGTCATGGCGAAAGCGCGCAAGGCACAAAAACCGAATTACCTGAAGCTCACGCTCGCTGCGCTCGAGGCGGACGATCTCGCGCGCGCGCAACAAATCCTGTCCGATCTACATCCGGCCGATATCGCCCAGGTGCTCGAAGGCCTGCCGCTGGAGCGGCGCGAAACCGTATGGAAGGGAATCGCGGTCGGCAAGATGGGCGAGGTCTTGCTCGAGTTGCCCGAGTCGATTCGTTCCGAGCTGTTCGCGGTGCTCGACGACCAGACCGTGGTTGCCGCGGTGCGCGATCTCGATACCGACGATATCGCCGATCTTATTCCGGATTTGTCCGACGGCTTGATCGCCGAAATTCTGTTCGCGCTCGACAAGCAGGACCGCCAGCGACTCGATACCGCGCTGTCCTTTGCCGACGACACCGCCGGCGGCCTGATGAACCTCGACGTGGTGACAGTGCGCGAGAACATTACGGTCGAGGTGGTACTGCGGTACCTGCGCCGGCGCGGCGAGCTACCGGAACACACCAACAATTTATTCGTCGTGAACCGCGCCGATCGCCTGTTGGCGGTATTGCCGCTGGCGAAACTTTTAACGACCGACGCCAAGCAACGCGTCGCCCAGATTATGGAGCGCGAATTCATCAAGTTCGCGACGCAGGCGTCGGATCGCGAAGTTGCCGATGCGTTCGAGCGCTACAATTTGGTGTCGGCACCGGTGGTGGACGAAGGCAATCGGCTTCTCGGCCGCATCACGGTCGACGACGCGGTCGACGTCATTCGGGAAGAGGCCGATCGCGAAATTTTGCAGCTCGCGGGTTTGCGCGAGAGTGAGGATTTGTTCGCCACGGTCTGGCAGACGGTACGCAATCGCTGGCCGTGGATTGCGATTAATTTGATCACCGCTTTCATCGCATCGCGCGTGGTCGGATTATTCGAAGGTACGATCGAACGGCTGGTGGCGCTGGCATCGCTCATGCCGATTGTCGCCGGCTTCGGCGGCAATACCGGGAACCAAACGATCACCATGATCGTGCGGGCGCTGGCGCTGGGGCGGATCAGCGACGTTAACGCGCGCGCGCTGTTCGCCAAGGAAATTGGCGTCAGCTTGTTGAACGGAATTGTGTGGGGCGGCCTGCTCGGCGTAATCGCCTACTTGCTCTACAGCAGCGTATCGCTCGGTGTCGTCATGACCGCTGCGGTCACGCTGAATCTAATGTTGGCCGCCAGCGCGGGCGTATTGATTCCGCTGGTGCGCCATCGCCTCGGACGCGACCCGGCGCAAGGTTCGAGCGTTATGATTACCGCCATTACCGATAGCGGCGGGTTTTTCATCTTTCTCGGGCTGGCAACGTTGGTGCTGCTATAGTTAGCTTGGACCGGCAGAAGCGGCCGAAAATAACGCGAATTCGACCCTTCGTCTCCTGAATTTGCCTATGGCGGGATCCATAGGATATTTTTAGTCGTATAGGGGAGGGAGGTTGTGGACGTGGCACCGCCAAATATCTTGCAAATACTCAGTCGTGCGATCAAAGAGCGCCGCTGCATCGCGCTGCGCTACCAAGGTCAACGCTCCGTGCGTGTGGTCGAACCGCACGCGATCTATTCCGACGCCGAGTCGCAACTCATGCTCGACGCCTACCAGATCCGAGGTCATTCTTCGTCCGGTCGACCGCTGCCGTTCTGGCGGCCGTTTCGCGTCAAGAAGATCGACGAAGTCGAGATTCTCAAGAACGTATTCATGCCGCGCTCGGCCGAAGGCTTCAGCGCCGATCGCCTGAAGTACAAGCACGGCTTGGTGGCGATTGTGGAAGCACCCGGCGCCGTGTTCGCCCAACCCGAAGCGGCCGCCCTGGATGTCGGCCCGCCACGACCGGCGCATATGCGTCGCGCCGTTTAGTTTTCGTTTCTCGATCCTGGATCCAACGCCGCCGCCTGGCGGCGTTTTTTGTTGGCGCGCACGATACCCTGACTGCACCGAAGTCGGGTTACGTTAATGCGCGGAACGCGTTGGCTCCAATTTCGTCGTGCAACATTGGGGTGCCTCGCAATACAATAAACTTCTCGACCGTAGCTGCTGTGCGAGTTGATACCGTGAAATCTTCAATCGTGGTTGCGCTATCGATGGTGTTCGTCAGCGGCGGTGCATTGGCGGCAGGCGTATCCGGCTTCGGGTATCGATTTCAACTTTGGAATTATTTACCGGCGTTCAAAATTCTCATCGGCGGGATCGCTGCCGTGGTCGTGGGAACGGTCGCGGCGTTGGCGGGGATCTATTTCGGTTGGGGCAGCGGCCAGGCGGGATCGCTGTATGGGTTAATCGCGGCGCTAGTGCTTGGGTTGGTAATCCTTGTGCCCGTCGTATCGTCGGCGCGTCTGGTGCGCACGCTGCCGTGGATACATGACATCAGTACCGATACCGAAAACCCGCCGGCGTTTGTCGCGATCTTGACGGAGCGCGCGGCGGCGCCGAATTCCGCCGAGTACGGCGGCCCCGGTGTTGCCAAGCGTCAGCGGGCCGCCTATCCCGATGTCGAGCCGCTGCGATTAAGTCTCGCGCCATCGGCCGTCTTCGACGGCGCGTTGAAAATCGCGCGCGATCTCGGTTGGAAGATCATCGACGCCGATCCAACCGCCGGGCGCATCGAGGCGTCGGATCAAACATTTTGGTACGGGTTTATCGACGATATCGTCGTTCGTGTTTCGCCCGCGGCGGGCGGATCGCGCGTCGATATTCGCTCGGTCTCCCGCGTCGGCCAAAGCGACCTCGGTGCGAACGCGCGGCGTATACGGAAGTTTCTTCGTGGCTTATCGGGTTACGCCGGGCGGGATTCGTAGGTTCGTTGTTTTTTTCTTGTGGTTTTGGTTGAAGCGCGCGCCAGCGCAATTTGTGCGTCGCACCCGTCGGCGCACAATGCCTAAATCAGATCGTCGTCATTCAACGAATCAACCATCTCGTGTACTACCTGCGTATCTCTGCTCAGCAGCACGCGGCGTGCGTAGCGTGTGAGCTTGGCGGCGTTGCTGTGCAGCACGTTACGTTTCACCATCAGCAGCGTCGCCGGGTGCATGCTGAACTCGCGCAAGCCCATGCCGAGCAGCAGGCGGGTGTAGCGTGCGTCGCCGGCCATCTCGCCGCACATCGCGACCGGGATGCGGGCACGTTTGCCGGCTTCCAGGGTGAGTGCAATTAGGCGCAGCACCGCCGGGTGCAACGGATCGTATAGATAACTGACGGTGTCGTCGGTGCGGTCGATCGCGAGTGTGTACTGGATCAGATCGTTCGTGCCGATCGAGAAGAAATTGAGGTACGGCGCAAACAAGTCGGCCGATACCGCGGCCGCCGGAATTTCAATCATGCCGCCGATCGGTAGGCGTGGGTTGAACTTCTCGCCGGCGCGTTTGAGGCTGGCCTTGGTTTCGGCGATTAGATCGAGCACGCGAAACAGTTCGTCTTGGCTCGACAGCATTGGGATCATCAGGCGCACGCGGCCGAAGGCCGACGCCCGTAAGATCGCGCGCAGCTGCGGGCGAAACAACCCGGGATCGTGCAGGCACAGCCGCACCGCGCGCAGCCCGAGCGCCGGATTGACGGTCGGTCGGATGCCGACGCCGTCGACTTGCTTGTCGGCACCGATGTCGACGGTGCGTATGGTTACGGGCTTGCCGGAAAGCGCCCGCGCCACGTGGGCGTAGGCGCGAAACTGCTCCTCTTCGGTCGGCGGTGTCGCCCGGTTCATAAACAGAAACTCGGTGCGATACAAACCGATGCCGGTGGCGCGCGCCTCGATCGCGGCCTCGATGTCCGACGGCAGCTCGATATTCGCTTGCAAGGTTACGGCTTTGCCGTCGCGCGTTACCGCGCGACGCTTGCGCAGCCGTGCTAACGACTCGCGCCGGCGCAAAATGTCGCGCTGGCGATTTTGATACTCGGCGATGGTGCGTTCGTTCGGCGCGATGATCAGTACGCCGCGTTTTCCGTCGACGATGATTTGCTCGCCGCCGCGTATGTAGAGTGTGGCGTTGTGCATGCCGACGATCGCGGGGATGCCGAGACTGCGCGCGAGAATCGCCGTATGCGAAATCGGGCCACCGAGTGTCGTCACGAACGCGTTGATCGCTTTGTTCTTGAGCACCACCGTATCGGCTGGCGTTAAGTCGGTGGCGATCACGATTTCCCCCGGGTCGAGGATCTCGTCTTCGTCCACGCCCCGGCTCAGCAACTGACGCATGACGCGATCGACCACCTGCTGAACGTCGATCTTTTTATTGCGCAGGTACGGATCTTCCATGCGCTCGAAGATTTCGGTCAGCTGATCGCTCTGCACTTTGAGCGCCCATTCGGCGTTGCGCTGTTGCGTGCGAATAATCTCGATCGGCGCTTCCGAGATCATCTTGTCTTCGAGTATGAGGGTATGCGTGTCGAGGAAGCTCGCCGCTTCGATCGGCGCGCCGGCGGGAATTTGGTCGCGAATCTTGCGCAGTTGGTTGCGCGCGGTCTGAACCGCCTGCTCGAAGCGCTCGACCTCGCGCTCAATGTCCTCCGACGCAACTGTTTGCGGCGCGATTTCCGGCAGCTCGCGTGACAGCACGAAGGCGCTGCCGATGCTAATGCCTTCGCTTACGCCGGTGCCGTAAAGCGCGAGCATTACTGATTCTCGCCGAAGCGCTCGCCCACGAGCTGGGTTAGCGCGTCGATCGTTTTGTCTTCGTCGGCACCTTGGGCGCAGATTTTGAGCACCGTGCCCTTGGCCGCGGCCAGCATCATCACACCCATGATGCTTTTGGCGTTTACTTGTTGATTGTCGCGCGCCAACGTGACGTCGCTCTTGAACCCGGAAGCCAGGCTCACGAGTTTGGCGGCAGCACGTGCGTGCAGGCCAAGATTGTTAACGATGGTGACGTCGGCACATTTCATCGGCGAGCTTTCCGTTTGGGCTTGCTGTCCCGTTTGGCGCGTGTGGCGCAAATAATACCGTTAAATCCGCCGGTGAGCGTGCGATCGATCAATTCCGGCATTTTTAGTTTGCGGTACGTAAGCGTGCGCAGCAGCATCGGCAAACTGGCGCCGCTCACTAATTCCACGCGACCCGGTTTGAGCATGCGGCAGGCGACGTTGGTGTGGGTCGTTCCGAAGACGTCGGCGAGAATTAGCACGCCGTCGCCTTGATCGGCGCGGGCGAGCTGTTTACTGATTCGCTCGCCAATTTGCTCCGGCGTTTCTTCGTAGTCGATTCCGACTGCGACGATCGCGGGCGGGCGCGCGCCGAGGGTATGTTCGACCGCGCGGATCAGACCCTCGGCAACGTCTTTTTGTCCCAGAACAAGTATGCCGATCACTTGAGTTCCCGATGACGTATTTGCGTTTTAAAACCAAGGCCGGCGAAGTGCATGGCGAGGCGATTGATCAAGTAAACGGAGCGATGCACGCCACCGGTGCAGCCGAGTGCGACCGTGACGTAGGTGCGATCCTCGCGCTCGAAGCGCGGCAGCCAGGTTTGCAAGAATCGGTTTATCGCGTCGAACATTTCATGCACGTCGTCGTGTTTTTCCATGTATTCGACCACCGGTTTTTCGAGCCCGCTGTGATGGCGCAGACTCGGCTCCCAGTACGGGTTCGGCAGGCAGCGGACATCGAACACGAAATCGGCGTCGAGCGGGGTGCCGTTTTTGTAACCGAAGGACTGGAACAGCAGCGTCATGCCCGGCGTCTCTTCGCCGCGCACGAAGTCGCGCACCTGATTGCGAAGATCGTGCGGCGTGGTGCGCGTGGTGTCGATGCGAAAGCTCGCCGCACGCGCCAGCGGTTCGAGTAGTTCGCGTTCGCGCCGAATCGCTTCAAGCAGAGACGTCTCGGCGCCGGCCATCGGGTGGCGTCGGCGTGTCTCCTTGTAGCGCTTCACCAACTCCGATTCGTCGGAATGCAGGAAGATGATGCGGTAGCGAATCCCGATCGCCTCGATACGCTCAAGCGCCGCCGGCACTTCCACCAGAAACGCGCGGTTGCGCGCGTCGAGTCCGATGGCGACATTTTGCTCGCCCGAGCGCAACAGGCGCTCGGTGAATTCCGGCAGCAGCACCGCCGGCAGATTGTCGATGCAATAGTGGCCGGAATCTTCCAGGGCTTGCAGCGCGATCGTTTTGCCCGAACCCGACAGACCGCTGACGATGGTGAAATTCATACACGCGTGCGGTCGATCAGGGACTGTTGGCGTTGCATGAATTCCTTCAAGGTATCGATGCCCCACATGCGCAGGATGTAGGAGCGTACCGCGGCCTCGACCAGAACCGCGAGATTGCGCCCGGGCCCGACGAACAACGCCACTTCCGGCACGTCGACGTCGAGCAGCGTGCGCATGAGTTGCTGCGCCTGCAGCCGATCAAGTTTGCGCAGGCGGCGTTTTTCCATCCGCTCCATGTGCACGATCAAGTGCAGCCGCTTGCGGTGACGCACCGCGGTTTCGCCGAACATGGTGCGTATGTCGAGGATGCCGAGGCCGCGGACCTCGAGATAATCGGACAGCGACGCGCCGGGGCTCTGGCCGACCAGCACGTCCGGACCGACGCGAATGAACTCGACCGCGTCATCCGCGATCAGTCGATGGTTGCGCGACAGCAGCTCGAGCGCGAGTTCGCTCTTGCCGATGCCGGACTCCCCCGTGATCAACACGCCCATGCCGAGCACTTCCATGTACACGCCGTGCACGGTGACTTTCGGTGCGAGCGCGCGCGTCAAGTAGTGTTGCAGGCGTTCGATCAAGACCGGGCTCGCCATCGGCGACGCGAACAGGGCGAGCTTGTGATCGTCGGCGGCGCGTTTCAGATCGGGCGGTATCGTGGCGTCGTTTGCCAGCACGATGGCGGCCGTGGCCGCGTAACTGCACAAGGATTCAATTTGAACGGCGCGATCCTTGCGCGGTAATCGTTTCAGATAGGCGAGTTCGTTCGTGCCGATGACTTGCACGCGATTCGGATGAACGAAGTTGAGGTGGCCGACCAGCGCCATGCCGGGGTAGCGCGCGGTCGCCGGTTCCAGCAAGCGGCCGCTGCCGTCGCGGCCGGCGACCCACTTCAATTTTAATGCGCCGGACTGAGACTCAAACAGGTCGCGCGCGGTTAGCCGGGGCGTCATGCGAAGTTTTTTCCGAGAGCGGGTGCGTCAATCGATCATACAGCTCTTCGGAGGTGCGCGCCGCAAGCAATCGCTCGCGCCAGGTTTTGTTGCTGAACAGGCCGGCCAACTCCGCGAGAATTTTCAGGTGCTCGTCGCTCGCTTCCTCCGGGACCAGCAGCGCGAACACCATATTCACCGGCTTTTGATCGATCGCATCGTAGTCGAGCGATCCTTGCAGCGTGCAAAACGCGCCGACCGCGGCGGCGAGTCCCTTGACGCGCCCGTGCGGCAGCGCCACGCCGCCGCCGATGCCGGTCGATCCGAGTTGCTCGCGCGCGCTCAACGCTGCCGCGGCGCGATCGATGTCGAAATCGGCGGCGCCTTCGTGCAGCAGCGCTCCGACTTGCTCGAAGAGACGTTCTTTGGTCGGCGCCGGCAAGCTCAGGGAAACGCGTTGGCGCGACAGCAAACTTTGAATGTACATAGGGCTGGCTTTTGTCTCGCGCGGGCGCGCCGCGTGTCGGCAGCAGAGTCGTTACAGCGACTTTTTGTGGCTGCCTTGGCTGCGGTGGTGGCTCGTGGTTTTTTCTTTGTGCTTCAGCACTTGGCGATCGAGCTTGTCGGCGAGCAAATCGATGGCGGCGTACATGTCCGCGTCTTCCGCGTCCGCGTGCAATGTTACGCCCTTGGCGCGTATCGTCGCCTCGGCTTTGTGTCGATTTTTTTCGACGTGCAACACGACGTTACTGGTGATCATGTTATCAAAATGTCGCTGCAAGCGACTGATCTTCTCGGCGACATAAGTACGCAAAGGCTCGGTTACATCCATCTGATGACCACTCACCGTAATTTGCATGGGGCTGTCTCCTCGATTGCTACAGAATGGATTTTCGTTGATTGGACGGTGGAATGCTGATTGCTTCGCGATATTTCGCTACCGTGCGGCGCGCCACGTGTATGCCTTGGCCGCCCAAGATCTCGGCAATCTTGCTGTCGCTGATCGGGCGAGTCGTCGGCTCGCCCTCGATCAATTTCTTAATCATCGAGCGAATTGCCGTGGCCGAACAAGCGCCGCCATCCGCGGTCCCGACATGACTCGAAAAGAAATACTTCAACTCGAAAATGCCGCGCGGTGTCAGCATGTACTTATTCGTGGTGACGCGTGAAATTGTGGACTCGTGCATCGACACCGATTCGGCGATGTCGTGCAGCACCAGCGGTTTCATCGCCTCCGGTCCGTGATCGAAGAAGGCGCGTTGGCGATCGACGATGGTGCGCGCGACCTTAAGAAGCGTTTCGTTGCGGCTGGTCAGACTCTTGATGAACCAGCGCGCTTGTTGCAATTGATCTTGGAGGTAGCGGTTATCCGCGCTCGAGTCGCCGCGCTGAATCATGCGCTCGTACAACGCGTTGATACGCAGGCGTGGCGCTACTTCGCCGTTTAAATCCGCGCGCCACACGCCGCGAAACTTGCGCACGATGATGTCGGGTGCGATGTAGTTCGACGTGGTCGAATGGACCGTGCCACCGGGCCGCGGATTGAGCCGTTGGATCAATTGCACCGCCTGGTGCAAGGCTTCCGGCGTCATCTTCATCTGGCGGCGCAACTGGTTGTAGTCGCGCGCGCCGAGCAGCGCCAAGTGTTCGGTGGTCGCTAGTTCCAGCGTCTCGGCGAGCGACGCCGTATCCGGCGGCAGCGCCTTCAATTGCAATCGCAGGCACTCAGCCAGGTCGCGCGCACCGATTCCGATCGGATCGAAATTTTGTATTTGATGCAGCACCGCTTCGATCTCGTCGACCTCGACCTCGAGCGGGGCCGCGCCGTCGGATTCGCGCGCCAGTATTTGCTGCACCTCTTCGAGCTTCGAGGTGATATACCCGTCTTCGCTGACCGCGTCGATCAACGCCTCGGCAATGCGCCGATCGGTTTCGGAGAACGAGGTCATCTGCATTTGCCAAAGCAGATGGTCACGCAGCGTTTGCGGCCGGCTGTTGCGCGCGTCGATATCGGGGCGCTCGCCGTCGCTGCGTGGGGTGACGACACCGCTGTCGTAGGTTTCTTCCCATTCGCCGTCGGCGGCCGATTCGGCGCCGTTGGCATCTATGTCGAGATCGGCGGGATCGTCCGAATCCGACGAACCCGAATCGGTCTCGGGCGTGGATTCCGCTACCGCGGTTTCCTCGCCATTGGCGCCGTCGTCGCTGCGCGCGTCGGCGTCGTCGCCGGTTTCTTCGAGCAAGGGATTGGTGTCGAGCGCTTCGCGGATTTCCTGTTGCAGTTCCACCGTCGACAGTTGCAACAGCCGTATCGCCTGCTGCAGCTGCGGCGTGATGGTCAGATGCTGACCCAGTCTTAGATCAAGTGACTGCTTCATAACACGGTGTTAACTCGATCGCCTCGCAATCCGCTCGCGGGAGCCATCTCCCAACACTACCAATTTTAGTCTAACTTTGCTTCCGAACACGGGCGCGGGATCATGTATGCGGGAGTAAAACTGGTCTACAATCGAAAGTCTTTACCCAGATAGACTCGACGTACGTCCTCATTATATAGAATCGCCGCTGGCTCGCCCGCGGTCAACACCCGTGCCTCGCTTAATATGTACGCACGGTCGCATATCTTGAGCGTCTCCCGCACGTTGTGATCCGTTATCAGCACGCCAATGCCGCGTTCCTGCAAGTGTCTGATTAGCTGTTGTATCTCGATGACCGAGATCGGGTCTACGCCGGCGAACGGTTCATCGAGCAAAATAAAACGTGGGCGGGTCGCGAGCGCACGTGCGATCTCCACGCGCCGACGCTCGCCGCCGGACAAACTGATACCGAGGGTATTGCGGCGCTCGGCGATTTGCAGGTCTTCCAGCAGCTCCTCAAGCGCGTCGCGACGATCGGTCCTTGACAGATCCGCACGAGTTTCGAGGATGGCGCGCACGTTGTCGGCAACGGTCAGATTGCGGAACACCGACGGCTCCTGCGGCAGATAACCGACGCCCAAGCGTGCACGCACGTGCATCGGCGCCTCGGTTATGTCGGTGCCATCGAGGACAATGTTGCCGCGATCGACCGGCACCAACCCAACAATCATGTAGAAGCACGTGGTCTTGCCGGCGCCGTTCGGGCCGAGAAGACCGACGATCTCGCCGCCGTGCACGTCGAGCGACACATCATCGACCACACAGCGGGTGCTGTAGTGCTTAGTGAGGCCGTGCGCTGTAAGCGTGCTCACCGGCTGCTGTCCTTTTTAGCGGGTTGAATCGTCGCCGACACTTGGCCGGCGTCGCCGCCGTCGGCGGTGAAGGTTTCTTCATCGAGTAGGTAGTGCACAACCGCGCCGGTGAAAATATCCGCGTCGCGCCGCAGCTCGACATCGCCGTAAAGATCGAGGCGCCGCGTCTGCTCGTGGTACTCCAATCGCGCCGCGTTGGCGCGAATACTCTCACCCGCGTCGGTGCGGGTGCGCAGACGCAGCGGTTTACCGGTGGCGCGGATGAGTTCGGTTTGCCGTTGGCGCACAGT
>Ga0209640_10000957_pt1 | contig 23646 bp, 20 predicted proteins | sample RifCSP10_1_FD_184018 | JGI IMG/M metagenome (GOLD analysis project Ga0209640, IMG submission 184018) | Soil microbial communities from Rifle, Colorado - Rifle CSP2_sed 10_1 (SPAdes) (version 2) | ecosystem: Environmental > Terrestrial > Deep subsurface > Rock core/Sediment | place: Rifle... | reverse complement strand
ACGCTCGGGGCGATCGCGCTGGTGCGTCAGGAGCTGGAGCCGCGCGACGTTCCCGTGATCGGGTTCGCGGGCGCGCCGTTCACGCTCGCGAGCTATGCCATCGAAGGCGGGACGTCGAAGGACTTCTCGCGGACGAAGGCGTTCATGCTCTCCGAGCCAGCGGCATGGAAGCGGCTCCTGGGGAAGCTCGTCACCGTCCAGGCCGACTACCTCCTCGCTCAGGCGAGGGCGGGCGCACAGGCGCTTCAGGTGTTCGACTCCTGGGCCGGCCGCGCGCTCGGGCGCGAGGACTACCTCCGCTACGTCGCTCCGCACAACCGCGAGCTCTTCGCCATGGTGGCGCGCGCGGGCGTCCCGGTGATCAACTTCTCGCTCGGCGTGAGCTCCTATCTCGCCGAGGCGGCAGCCTGCGGCGGCGACGTGATCGGGCTCGACTGGCAGCTCCCGCTCGACGAGGCCTGGGAACGCGTCGGCTTCGACCGGCCGGTCCAGGGCAATCTCGACCCCGCCGCGCTGCTGGCGCCGTGGCGGGAGCTCAGATTCCGAATCGACGACGTCCTCGACCGGGCAGGCGGACGCCCAGGCCACATCTTCAACGTCGGCCACGGCCTCGGGCCGCAGACGCTTGTCGACAACGTGCGCCGCCTCGTCGAGCACGTGCGGGAGCGGACTTCGTCGTGACCGTCCGCTTGCCGGTGGGGGTTCTGGTCATGGCCTATGGCGGCCCTTCCTCGCTCGCCGAGATCCCGGGCTACCTCGCCGACATCCGCGCCGGGCGTCCGACGCCCCGCGAGCTGCTCGAGGAGATCACGGAGAGCTACCGCGCGATCGGCGGCCGCTCGCCGCTTCTCGAAGTGACGCGCAGGCAGGTCGACGCGCTCGCCGAGCGGCTAGGGGACGGGTACCGGTGCTACCTCGGGATGCGTCACTGGGCGCCGTGGATCGAGGAGGTCGTCGGCGAGATGGTCGAGGACGGCGTCACGCACGCGGTCGGCCTCGTGCTCGCGCCGCACTTCAGCGCCATGTCCGTGGCGCGCTACCAGCAGAAGGTCGCAGACGGGCTCGACCTCTATCGCGGCCGAATCGAGCTGGAGCACATTCCCAGCTACCACGACGCGCCGGGGCTCATCGACGCGTTCGCGGCGCGGGTGACCGAGGGGCTCGCCCGCTGGCCGGAGGACGAGCGCGAGCGCGTGCACGTCGTCTTCAGCGCTCACAGCCTCCCGGAGCGGGTGCTCGCCTCCGGAGACCCCTACGACGCCCAGTGCCATGAGACGGCGCGGCTTGTCGCCGAGCGGGCCGGACTCTCCAACGGACGTTGGTCGTGGAGCTACCAGTCGGCCGGCCGCACGCCGGAGCCCTGGGCGGGCCCCGACCTCGACGACCATCTCGAGGCGCTCGCCGCGGAAGGCGTCCGCGACGTCGTGGCGGTGCCGGTCGGGTTCGTGTCGGACCACGTGGAGATCCTCTTCGACATCGACCTCCGTGCCCGTGCGATCGCGGCCCGGCTCGGCATCCGACTCGAGCGGCCCTTGGCCCTGAACGACGATCCCGTGTTCATCGAGGCGCTGGCAAGCCTCGTCCGAGAGCGGGCCGGGTGTTGGCTCGAGGAGACGCGGGCGGCGTGAAGGCGTCCCTCCCGGCATGAAGCGCGAGACCTCGGAGCGGCTCTTCGCGGAGGCCAAGGGGCTCCTCCCCGGCGGCGTCAGCTCGCCCGTACGAGCCTTCCGGGCCGTCGGCGGCTCGCCGCTCTTCATCGAGCGGGGAGAGGGCGCCTATCTCGTGGACGTGGACGGGAACCGCTACGTCGACTACGTCCTCTCGTGGGGCCCGCTGATTCTCGGACACGCGCACCCGCGCGTCGTCGCAGCGCTCGACGATGCGCTCTGCCGCGGGACGAGCTTCGGCGCGCCGAGCCCGCTCGAGCTCGAGCTCGCCAGGCTGATACGGGGGGCCATGCCGAGCCTCGAGCTCGTCCGCTTCGTCAACTCCGGCACCGAGGCGACGATGAGCGCGCTCCGACTCGCCAGGGCGTTCACGGGCAGGTCGAAGATCGTCAAGTTCACCGGCTGCTATCACGGCCACGCCGATCTCCTCCTCGTTCAGGCGGGCTCCGGTGTCGCGACGCTGGGTCTGCCCGACTCGCCGGGTGTCACGTCGGGCGCGGTCGCGGACACGCTCACCGCGCCCTACGACGACCTCGAGGCCGTCGAGCGGCTCTTCGACGAGCACGAGATCGCCGCAGTGATCGTGGAGCCCGTCGCCGGGAACATGGGCCTCGTCCCGCCGGTGGACGGGTTTCTCGAGGGGCTCCGCGCGCTGACCACTGCGCATGGAGCGCTCCTCGTCTTCGACGAGGTGATGACGGGGTTCCGCGTGCATCCGGGCGGCGCCCAGGCGCTCTACGGCGTCACGCCCGACCTGACGACGCTCGGCAAGGTGATCGGCGGCGGCCTGCCCGTCGGCGCGTATGGCGGGAGGGGCGAGATCATGGAGCTCGTCGCACCGGCCGGACCCGTGTACCAGGCGGGGACGCTCTCGGGGAACCCGCTCGCGATGACGGCCGGGATCGAGACGTTGCGGGCTCTCGTCGAGCCCGGTGTCTGGGACGGGCTCGAGCGCGCGGGCGAGAGGCTTCTCGCCGGGCTCGGGGCGATCGGCGCGCCCGTCCAGCTCGCGCGCGTCGGAACCATGTTCGGCCTCTTCTTCACCGAGGCTCCGGTGCGAAGTTGGGAGGACGCGAGACTGGCCGACACCGAGCGCTTCGCCGCGTTCCATCGCGGGCTGCTCGAGCGGGGTGTCTATCTGGCGCCGTCGCAGTTCGAGGTGGGCTTTCTCTCGACGGCTCACGGTGATGCCGAGATCGACGCGACGATCGCGGCCGTCGGGGCGGCACTCGCTTCGCTCGACTGATCTCCGGCGGAGGGGTCAGACCCGTGGGGTCAGACCCCTCCCGTCTACCCTTCCCACGCGTGAAGGTGCTGCTCGTCACCATGTACTTCCCGCCCGCCGGCGGCGGGGGCGTTCAGCGCCCGCTCAAGCTCGCTCAGTACCTGCCCGCCCTCGGGATCGAGACGCACGTCCTCGCTCCGGACGACCCGAAGTGGGTGCACCGCGACGCGGAGCTCCGTGTGCCCACGCAGGCCTGGGTCCACCGGGTGCGCTATGTCGGCCCGCGCGCTCGCAAGCCTGCGGAGGAGCTGCGGGCGGCGGAAGGGCTCGAGCGCGCGCTCGTGCAGGCACAGGTCACCGCCCGCCGCCTGCTCGTGCCGGACGCGAGCGTGACGTGGAACCTGACCGCCATTCCGGCTGCGATCCGGATCGTGCGGCGCGAGAAGATCGACGCCGTGATCACGACGTCGCCTCCGGGGTCGATCCACCTCGTGGGTGCTGCCGTCCAGAAGGCCACGGGAGCGCGCTGGCTCGCCGATCTCCGCGACCCGATCGTCGCGCACCCGCACCGCCGCTCGGATACGACTGCGACCCGTGCCCGCCAGGCGGCGAACGAACAGGTCGCGCGGCTCGTTGCGCGACGCGCCGACGCGGTCTCGTGTGTGTCCGAGGCGATTGCCGACGAGGTCCGCGCGCTCGATCCGCGCGGGATCGTCCGCACGATCGCCAACGGGTGCGACTTCGACGACTTCGCGGGTCTCGAGTACGCGCCCGGACAGCGCTTCCGGATCACGCACGCGGGGAGCTTCTTCGGGAAGCGCGACCCGCGACCGTTCCTGCAGGCCTTCCACGCATCCGGCCTCGACGCTGTCGCCCGCTTCGTCGGCGACTTCCGGTCATCCGACCGCGAGTGGGCCGAGTCGCTCGATCTCGGAGACCGGCTCGAGCTGATCGAGTACCTGCCGCGTTCGGAGTCGCTTCGCCTCCAGCGCGACTCCGAGGCGCTCCTCCTGCTCGTGCCCGATGCGGGCGGACGCGGAAGAGGCGTCCTCTCCGGGAAGGTGTTCGAGTACCTCGCTGCAGGCCGACCGATCCTCGCCGTCGTACCTCCCGACGGCGCCGCAGCCGAGCTCATTCGGGAGACGCGCGCTGGCATGGTGGTTGCCCCGGACGACGTCGACGGCATCCGGGTCGCCCTCGAGGTGCTCCGCGCGCGTTTCCTCGACGGCGGGCTTCCCGGCGTGGAGCTCTCCGAGAGGGTTCGCGATCGCCTCTCGCGTCGCGCACGGGTCGAGGAGATGGCAACCCTGCTCCGGGAGATCACGTGACGACTCACGCGCTTCCCTTGCGAGCCGCTTCTCGCGACCGCGTGCTCGTCCAGCCGGTGCTCGACGCGCTCTTCCTCGCCACGATCCTGACCGTCACGTTCCACAAGCTCCAGTGGGAGCTCGCGGGCTCGCTGACGCTCTCGGACGTTCTCACCTCTATCTTCCTCGTGCTCTTCGCCTGGGACCGGCTGGAGCACGTGGACGCGCGCCTTACCCGCACGGCTGTCGTTGCGCTTGGCTTCTTCCTTGCGTTCGCCCTCGTCTACCTCGTGGGCTTCTACAACCTCGACACCGCTCAGGCACTCGCGCAGTGGGCGAAGGGGATGGTGAAGTTCGTCCTTCACTTCGGCTTCCTGGTCGCCGGCGTGGCGCTCCTCGCGAGGCGCGGGGTTCGCTTCTACTGGTATGCGCTGGCGGCCTTCTGTGGCGGGATCGCGCTGAACGCGGCGTACGGCGTCGTGCAGCTCGTGCTCGCCGAGGTGGCCGGAACGAATCTCGACGCGTTGCTCATCGAGCCGATCACGTCGCGGCAGACCGGGATCAACGTCTTCGGGGCTGTGGGCGGCACGCAGGAGGTGTTTCGCCCGAACGCGCTGACGGGCGACCCGAACCACCTCGGGATCGAGCTCGTCATCCCCTTGCTCGTGCTGACGCCGCTCTACCTGCGATTCGAGCGTGGTCATCGGCTGCGGACGCCGCTTGCGGTGCTCCTCGGCTTCCTGCTCGTCGTCGTCTTGGCCACTCTCTCGCGCAGCGCCCTCCTCGGGCTCGCGTGCGGGGCTCTGGTGCTCGCGCTGCCGTACCGCCGCCACCTGCGCAGGCCCGCCTTCCTCGTCCCCCTTGGCGCGGTCGCCGTGGTCGTCGGAGCCGTCGTCCTTGCGCGACTCGATTTCTTCCTCACCGTGCTTCGAGCACGGACGAACACGAGCAGAGGAGCGGCGTCTCCACACTTCGAGGTCTACTCCTTCGTCCCGGACGTGCTCTCGTCGAACTCGTTCCTCGGGCTCGGGCTCAACAACTTCGCCGTCTACTACGAGTTCGTCACGGGCCGGCCCGACTTCGGGCCGCATTCGTTCTACGTGGCCACGATCGTCGAGACGGGGATCGTGGGAGCGCTGCTCTTCGCCGCATTCGTGGTGTGGCTCTTTCGAAGGCTCGGCGCGGCGCGAAGGCTCGGGCGAGCGCTGGCGGCCGCGCAAGACCCACTTGCCGCCCGCGTACGCCCGCTTGCGTGGGGGATGACCGCTGCGCTCGTCGCGACGCTGGTCGCCAACTTCTTCTACCTGACGATGACCTTCTACTACTTCTACGTCTTCGCAACGCTCGCGGCGGCTCTTCCCGTCGTATTCGGGCGAGCGCGACGCGAATGAGAGTCCTCGTTCTCACGACGTCGTACCCGCGCGGGCCGGACGACGTGGCCGGCGTCTTCGTACGCGATGCCGTCGAGCATCTCCGAGAGGCCGGGATCCGTGTCGACGTCGTCTCGCCGGCGTCGTTCCGTCACTTCGGCCTCGCGTATGGCCACGGAATCGCCGGGAACCTCAGACGCAGACCGTGGAAGGTGCTTCTGGTCCCGCTCTTCCTCCTCTCCTATGCCAGAGCCGCTCGCAGAGCGGCTCTGGCAGTGGACCTCGTGCATGCGCACTGGCTTCCTTCCGCGCTCCCTGCTCTCGCGACAGGCAAGCCGTTCGTCGTCCAGCTCTGGGGGACCGACGTCGAGCTTGCGCGGCGCGTGCCATGGGCGTCCCGACGGCTCTTGCGGCGCGCGCGCCTCGTTCTGTGCCCTTCGCGGGCGCTCGCGGAAACCGCGCGCAGTCTTGGCGCCCGAGATGTCCGCGTCGTTCCGAGCGGGTTCGACGTGCCCCCCGATGTCGCCAAGCCCGACGAGCCGCCACACGTCCTCTACGTGGGGCGCCTGTCGGAGGAGAAGGGCATTCTCGAGTTTCTCGATGCGACGGAGGGCATGCCCCGGATGATCGTCGGCGACGGGCCGCTTCGCGGCGACGTTCCTGAGGCGGTCGGGTTCGTTCCTCCGCGCGAGCTCGGCCCCTACTACGAAAGCGCGTCGGTCGTGGTCTGCCCGTCGCGGCGCGAAGGCTACGGCGTCGTCGCGCGGGAGGCCATGGCGTACGGCCGCCCGGTCGTCGCTTCCGCGGTGGGTGGACTCACCGACGCCGTCGAGGACGGGGGCACCGGTCTCCTCGTTCCCCCTCGCGATCCGGCTTCTCTGCGAGCGGCCATCGAACGCTTGCTGGGGGACGCCGAGCTACGGCGTCGGCTCGGCGAGGCCGCGCGGGCGAGGGCGAGGGAGCGGTTCTCGTGGGCGGCCGCGACCGAGGCGACGATCCAGGCGTATCGCACGGCAACGAACTGACACCCCGCGGCAGGGCACGGGACTCCGCCGGCTGCGTTCACGCCTACCCGGCCATCGTCCGGCGGAGGACTCGCCAGCCGTCTTCGGTCTCGAGCGCCGTCTCCCATCCAGAGCTCGGCTGCTCGGGGCGGCCTGGTCCGAGGACGAGCCAATCGAGCCCATCGAAGCTCGCTTCCGTCGGCACGAACACGACCTCGCGGTCGAGTCCCCTCCCGAAGTACGGGTAGACCCAGTCGTCCTCTTCTTGCCGGAGCCCCACTCGACCCGTCGCTGGCTCGCGGGCGAAGAACTCGACGACCTCGGCAACGCCGCCTCCCCGCGTCCACGTCTGGACTGCCTCGCGGGATTTCCCCCATACGCCGTTCGATGTGTCCGATTCGAGGAAACGGACTCCGGCGGGCTTCTCGATCGAGTGCATGAACGCGAGCGGAAGGGTTGCTGCCGCTATCGCCGTCGCACCCCAGGCGAGCCAGCGGTGCCGGAGGACGAGACCCCATGTCGATGCCGCGAGAGCCACGGAGAACATGAAGAACCGCGCGCGCCAAGGGTCGTACGTAAGAGCCACGGCGACGAGCACGGCGAACACGAGCGGCGCCGCGGCGAGCAAGATGGCCAGCGGCCGAACGACGTGGTGGCGTGCCGATCGAACGGCGAGCGGGAGCCCGACAACGAGCAGCATGAGTCCGAGTGGCCCGTAGTACGAGAAGACAGTGCTCGCCGACCAGGCGTCCCGGTGTTCGTCGAGGAACGCGAGGTCATGTTCACCGAGTGTCAGCCAGAGCTTCTCGTGCGCTCGAAGCAACCCGTCGCGCACGAGGGGGACGGCCAGCGGCGCGCACGCCACGGCGGCGACGGCGGCTGCGAAGAGCCACCGTTCCCGGCCTCGGCGGCGCTCCAGGAACAAGGCGAGGAGAAGGAACGCCGCGGCTGCCAGTGCGTACAGGAGCGCATCCCGCCCAAGATTCATGCTGTCGGCGAAGTTCACGAGGAGGCGCGTGGTTCTTGCCAAGACCGCCTCGGGCCGTCGGTCGGCGTGCTGGTCGAGCACCTCTCCCGCATTGCCGTCGAGGCTTCCCGTCTCGACGACATTCACGATGAGCCAGTACGAGCCCAATCCGACCCCAGCCACGGCACCGAGTGCGACTGCGGGCCAGCGCCGGCGCGGCTGCCCGAGGAGTACGACGAGCACCACCAGCGGAAGCGCTATGAGCGCGCTGAACTTCGTCCCGATCGCGAGCGCCAGGGCGACACCACCCAGCGCGAGCTCGACCTTCGCTTCCCCGAGGAGAAAGTAGGTCGCCGTGACGAGGAAGGAGGCGACGACGATGTCGTTCAGCGCGGTCGAGCCCTGGAGCGCGACCACCGGCAGCGTCAGGAAGACGAGCCCTCCGAAGAGGGCAGCGCGGCGGTCGAGTCCCGTGCGCCTCGAGAGGCCGTAGATCGCGATCGCGGTTGCCAGCATGGCCACGTACTGCACCAGGCCGACGTAGCGGTCACCGTCGGAGAGGAGCATGGTGAACAGCGTCCCGATCTCTGCGTTCGGCGGGTTCACGTTCATCCGGAGGACGAGTGTGTCCGGGACGTAGGCGACCGCGTGCTGCTGGATCCAGAACGCCGCACGCGCGAGGTGGTACGTCATCGCGTCCCAGTCGTTCGGCGGGGTGAGGGTCGCGAGCGCGGCACTGTATACGAGCTCGAGGGTCACCGCCGCAGCGAGCACGGCGAGGATCGGCTCCCGCAACGCGTCACGCAATAGGGCGAGTCCCTTCCGCAGAGACGGCGGTGGAGGCGCGTGCCGCAGCCACGAGCCGAGGGCAATCGCGAAGACGAGGGCGACGCCGGCGAGCAGCGTCCAGCGGACGAGTGCGTGAACGATGGAGAGCGCGAGCGTGATCGCAACGACCTCGGTGAACCCGACGAGATACGCGGTGAGCACGAACCCGGTGAGCGGCTGCGGACCGAGGCGTCGTGCGACGAGCCAGGAAGTGGCGGCGACGATGCCGACACTCACCAGGAGCGCGATCGTGGGCACGCTCAGGCAGTAAACCGCACCCTGCGGCGGGTGCGGATGTCGTCCTCTGCGCGTCCGAGCACACTCGAGCAGGCCGGCTGAGTACCATCGTGACCGTGCCGGAGCTCATCGTCGGCGGCAAGCGGATCACGGATGACGGTCCGGCATACGTCGTCGCGGAGATCGGCCACAACCATCAGGGGGATGTCGAGAAGGCGACGCAACTGATCCATGCCGCCAAGGAGTGCGGCGTGGACGCCGTCAAGCTGCAGAAGCGCGACAACCGCCGCCTCTACACGCGGGCGCTCTACGACTCGCCCTACGACAACGAGCACTCCTTCGGCCGGACGTACGGTGAGCACCGGGAAGCGTTGGAGTTGTCCGCCGCCGAGTGGCTCGAGCTGCGCGAGTTCGCGCGCGAGGAGGGCGTGATGCTGTTCGGAACCGTCTTCGACGAGCCGAGCGCCGACTTCCTCGCCGAGCTCGACCTGGCGGCGTTCAAGATTGCGTCCGCCGATCTCGTGAACACGCCGCTGCTCCGCCATGTCGCGGGTCTCGGCAAGCCGGTATTCCTCTCCACCGGGGGCGGCACCATCGAGGACGTGGAGCGCGCGGTGGACACGATCGTCGCGATCAACCCGCAGCTCTGCGTCCTGCAGTGCACCGCTTCGTACCCGTGCGAGGTCGCCGAGCTCAACCTGCAGGTGATCGAGACGTACCGCGAGCGGTTTCCCGAGCTCGTCGTCGGCCTCTCGGACCACCAGAGCGGGATCGCGATGGCCCTCGTCGGCTACATGCTCGGGGCCCGTGTGATCGAGAAGCACTTCACGCTCGACCACGCGTGGAAGGGCTCGGATCACGCGTTCTCGCTCATGCCCGACGGCATGCGCCGCCTCGTCCGCGATCTGCGCCGCGTTCCCGAGGCACTCGGTGACGGGGTCAAGCGCCCGCTCGCCAGCGAGGAGCGCCCGCTCGAGAAGATGGGGAAGAAGCTCGTCGCCGCACGAGATCTTGCTGCGGGCCACCTGCTCGGCGCCAGGGATCTCGAGGCGCGGTCACCGGCCGACGGCGGTCTTCCTCCGTACGAGCTCGACCGCCTGCTCGGGCGGAGGTTGCGTCATCCGCTCGCCGTCGAGCAGGACGTCACGTTCGAAGACGTCGAGCCGGCAGAGGCACCCGTCGCCGCCCGCGAGGCGTGACCGACTTGGCACAGATTCGCTTCGCCGTCTTCGACTTCGACGGCGTCTTCACGGACAACCGCGTCTGGACGAACGACCGCGGCGAGGAGAGCGTTGCCTGCTGGCGTGGCGACGCAATGGGCCTTCGCCGGCTCGAGGAGGTCGGGGTCGACTACCTCATCCTCTCCACCGAGACGAACGAGGCAGTCGGCGCGCGGGCGCGGAAGATCCGGGCCGCGTGCCTGCAGGGCGTCCAAGACAAGGTGCCCGTGCTCCGCGAGGAGGCTGTGCGCAGAGGCTTCTCTCTCGACGAGACCGCATATGTCGGGAACGACGTCAACGACGCCGGGTGCCTGGAGGTGGTCGGTCTTCCGGTCGTTCCCGCAGACGCGTGGCCGGAGATCGTCCCGCTTGCACGGCTGGTCCTCTCCCGCGGCGGAGGGCACGGGTGCGTGAGAGAGTTCTGCGACGCCGTCTGGGCCGCGAAGCGGGAGCGAATGTGAGCGATCCCCTCTTCGATCTCTCGGGCCGCGTCGCGGTCGTGACCGGAGGAATGGGTCAGCTCGGGTCCGTGTACGCGGCAGGCCTCGCCGAGCGCGGGATGCGCGTGGCGATCTTCGACTTGGCCGAGGATGACGTCCCGGACGGTGCTCGCGCGTACGTCGTCGACGTGACAGAGCGTGCGTCGATCGAGGCGGCTGCACGCGAGGTCGAGGCCGAGTGGGGGGTACCCCACGTACTGATCAACAACGCGGGCCTCGACTCGCCGCCGGACGCTCCCGCGGAGGAGGTCGGTCCGTTCGAGAACTATCCCGAAGCGTCCTTCGACGCCGTCATGGACGTCAACGTCAAGGGGACGTTCCTCTGCTGCCAGGCGATCGGCGGCGCCATGGCGCGCGCGGGCCGTGGATCGATCGTCAACGTGTCCTCGGTCTACGGGCTCCTCTCACCGGTTCAGGACCTCTACGCCTTCCGGCGCGAGCACGGGGAGACGTTCGTGAAGCCCGTGGCGTACTCGGTCTCGAAGTCTGCTGTCCTCAATCTGACTCGCTACCTCGCCACGTACTGGGCGAAGGCGGGCGTACGCGTGAACACGCTGACGCTGGCTGGGGTCTGGAACGACCAGCCCGCCGAGTTCCTCGAGGCGTACGCGGCACGTGTCCCCATGGGGCGGATGCTCGACGCGAGCGAGGCGCTCGGTGCCGTGGTCTTTCTCGCGTCGGATGGCTCGTCGTACGTGACCGGCGCCAACGTCGTCGTCGACGGCGGCTGGTCGGCCTGGTGATCAGTTCGGGTAAAGAGCTTCGACCGAATCCAGGAAACGCTCGGCGAGCTCGACCACTGCATCGGCCTGTTCCTGCGACACGTGTGCAGCGTCGTAGTCGGCGCCGAGCCTAAGCGGCAGCGTCTTCTGCGCCGACTCGAATAGCTCAGCGTCGAATCGGCGGTTCACTACGAATGTCTCTCGAAACAGCAGCCATGTTCCCGAATGGGTCTTCGCGTAGAGGTCTTCCTCGCTCAGCGCCGCTCGCGCGGCATACAGCATCGCGTAGTACGCGAGGCTGACTGTTGCCGGCGGGAACCCGGACGCAAGCGTCGCTCGAGCCGCAGCGAGCCGTCCGCGAGCCTCGGCCATGAACTCCTCAGAACGTGGACTCATGGCTCTCCGAAGAGCACGATCTTGTCTCGGTCGACCTCCTGGATGAAGAACGACCTGATCTCGCGGCGTTGGGCGATGCGATCGACGTCGTACACGAGCGTCGAGAAGAGGACCGGGCTGACTCCGACCTTTTCGGCGGCGCTCCAGACGATGTCGTACACGCGGTGGTCATCGTCCATCGAGGAGCGATCGAGCACGACCAGCAGATCAACATCGGACTCGGGGTGCGGCTTTTCCCCTCGAGCCCTAGAGCCGTAGAGCCAGACCGAGCGAAGACGCGAGCCGAACTCCGCCTCGAGAGCGGGGCCGAGGCGCTCGAGCACGCGATGCTCCGCGTCGGAAAGCGAGGCTTCTGCGAGTACGGACATACAGTCCACTGTAGCCTCGCCCAAGGCTGGGGATATCCTCGCGAACAGTGATCCCCGTGGAGATTCCCAACCTGATCGGCGGGGTATCCCGACTACCCCAGGCCGGCGAGTGGGTCGAGAAGCATCGCCCGGCGGACGAGACGCTTCTCTGCCGGATCCCACGATCGGGAGCGAACGACGTGGCGGCCGCCGTTGCCGCCGCGCGCGCAGCCCAGCCGGCCTGGGCCGAGCGAACGCCCGTCGACCGCGGCGACATCGTGCGGGAGCTCGCCCTGCTCCTCCGCGACAGACGCGAGGAGGCCTCTGCGATCGTGGCCGAGGAGACGGGAAAGCCGATGGAGCTCGCCCTCGGCGAAACCGATGCCGCCGTCGAGATGGGCCTCTTCGTCGCCGGTGAAGGGCGCCGCTCCTACGGGCGCACGACGACGGCGAGCATGCCTCACCGGACGGTGATGACCGTGCGCCAGCCGCTCGGCGTCGCCGCGCTGATCATGAGCTTCAACACGCCGCTGCCCAACGTCGCCTGGAAGGCCTTCCCCGCGATCTTCTGCGGGAACTCGGCGGTCGTGAAGCCCTCCGAGCACACACCGGTCTCGGCCTGGCTCTTCGGCGAGCTCTCGAGACGAGCCGGCGTCCCGGACGGGGTTCTCAACATCGTTCAAGGTCTCGGCTCCGAGGCCGGCGCGCCTCTCGTCGAGCACCCGGATGTCGATCTCGTCAGCTTCACCGGCTCGGCCGAGACCGGCCGTTGGATCAACGAGGCCGCAGGCCGACGGCTGGCGAAGGTCTGCCTCGAGCTCGGAGGCAAGAACGCTCTTGTCGTTTGTGACGACGCCGACCTCGACTCGGCCGTTCGCTGGGCGCTCGCGTCCGCGTTCTCGAACGCCGGGCAACGGTGCGCCTCGGCCAGCCGGATCGTCGTCTTCGACGGCATGTACGACGCCTTCCGCGGTCGTCTCCTCGCCGGTGTGCGTCAACTCGACCCCCAGCCCGTGATCAGCGAGGCGAGCATGCAGCGAATCTCGGACGCAGTGCGTCGAGCAGCCGAAGCGGGAGCGAGCGTCCTCAGCGGTGGCGAGCGTCTCGACCGGCCGGGATGGTATTTCGCTCCTACCGTGATCGAGGGTGTGGCACCCGACGCCGAGATCTCGTGCACCGAGCTCTTCGGGCCCGTGACCCTGCTCTACCGGGTCGGAGGCCTCGACGAGGCGATCGCGCTCGTCAACGACTCCCCCTTTGGGCTGACGGCCGCGATCCACACGGCGAGCGTTCATCGGGCGATGCGCTTCGCTGAGCGCGTCCAGGCCGGCGTCGTCGTCGTGAACGCGGGGACGCACGGATCCGAGCCCCATATGGGCTTCGGTGGGGTCAAGGATTCGGGAACAGGCTGGCGCGAGTCAGGGGTTGAGGCGTTGGACGTGTACTCCGATCTGAAGGTCGTGAATCTTGTCGTCGATCCCATGAAGGCATGAACCGCACCGTTGCAGTCCTGGGCCCCGGAGCCGTCGGCGGCTCGCTCGCCGTACGCCTGTCGCTCGCGGGAATTCACACGATCTGCGTCGCTCCCCCCGAAGCGGTCGGGATCATTGCGCTGGCGGGGCTCGTCGTCGAGTCACGAGACGGGACGCTGAGCGCGCGGACGGAGGTCGCCGAGCACCTCTCCAAGCCGGTCGGCCTCCTGCTCGTGACGGTCAAGGCGCCGATGCTCGAGGAGGCGATCGAGCGGGTCGATCCGGCGGCGGTCTCGGAGGGCGTCGTGGTTCCGCTGCTGAACGGCCTCGAGCACATGGAGCCTCTCAGGGCACGATTCGACGGTCGCGTTGCCGCCGGCAGCATCTCCCACTACCAGGCCTATCGAGCCGGGCGCGTGCAGATCATCGAAGCCACGCCCTCGCCGCTGATCACGATGGCGTCCGACAGCCTTCCGCGGGGTGAGCTGGAGAGCGCCGCCGAGCTTCTTCGCCAGGCCCGGATCGATGTGCGTGTCGGGCAGAACGAGAAGCGCGTCCTCTGGCACAAGCTGGCGAGGATCGCTCCGTTGGCCGTGGCCACGGCGGCGTCGGGCCGCACCGTCGGCGAGCTGCGTGACGACCCGACCTGGCGACCGCGCCTCGAGCACGGGATCGCCGAGGCGTGCACCGTCGCTCAGGCCGACGGCGTCGGACTTCGTGCTTCCGCGCAGTGGGCGATCATCGACGAGATGGCCGACGAGACGACAACCTCGGCGGCGCGGGACGTCGCCGCCGGGCGACCTTCGGAACTCGATGCGATCGTCGGCGCCGTGCTCCGGGCGGCCGACCGGCTCGAAGTGCCCTGCCCGACGCTGACGGAGCTCGCTGCAGCGGCCGGGTTACGGTGAGTGCACACTCGGCGGTCGCGTTCGTCCCGGCACGCTCGGGCTCCGAGCGCGTGCCGCACAAGAACGTGCGTCCGCTCGCCGGCCACCCGCTCCTCGCCTACGCGATCGAGACCGCCCTGCAGAGCGGCGTCTTCGAGCGAGTTGTGGTGTCCACGGACTCCGAGGAGATCGCGGACGTCGCCCGCTGGTACGGCGCCGATGTGCCCTTCCTGCGACCCGGCGAGTACGCGACGTCCACCTCGCCTGACATCGAATGGCTCTCCTTCACTCTGGAACGGCTGCCCGATCGATACGACCTCTTCGCGTTGATCCGGTGTACAAACCCCTTTCGTGGGCCCGATGCCGTTCGCCGCGGCCTCGACCAGCTCCTTGCCACACCCGAGGCGGACTCGCTTCGCGCGGTCGAGCTCGTGAAGCAGCACCCAGGCAAGACGTGGGTGCTCGAGGAGGGCAGGCGGACGATGCGACCGCTACTCGACCAGTCGCACCTCGAGGTCACCTGGCACGCGGGTCAGTACCAGGCGCTTCCCGCTGTCTACGTCCAGAACAGCGCGCTCGAGATCGCGTGGACGCGAGTGGTGTCGGAGACGGGAACGCGCGAAGGTCGGGTCGTCGCCCCCTTCTTCACGCAGGGATACGAAGGGTTCAACGTGGACGACGAGGATGACTGGGACCGCGCCGAGCGTCTCGTCGCCTCGGGGGCGGGGAGCCTGCCCGCGGTCGGGCGGCCTCCGTATGCTCCGGCCTCGTGAAGGTCGCGAGCCTCGAAACGCTCTTCTGCGACGCCGGCTGGCGGCCGTGGATCTTCCTCAAGGCGACCGCGGACGACGGGTCGGTCGGTTGGGCCGAGATCACGGATTCGCACGGCTCCCCCCGCGGCCTCGCGGGGATCGTGGAAGATCTCGCGCCACTCGTCGTCGGGCGTGACCCGAGGCCTGTGGAGGCGATCTACTGGGATCTCTATCGTGCGACCCGACAGAGCCCCGGCTCCGTGATCGCCAAGGCGCTTGCCGGGATCGAGAACGCGCTCCTCGACCTGAAGGCCAAGGCCCTCGGCGTACCCGTGTACGAGCTCTTCGGTGGGCCGACGCGCGAGACGATCCCGACGTACTGGTCCCATTGCGGGACGACACGTGCCCGGGCCTGGGAGGTGACCCGAACCACGAAGCTCGCGTCGTACGACGACGTCGCCGCGCTCGGACGGGAGGTCGTCGAGCGCGGGTACTCGGCGTTCAAGACGAACGTCGTCGTCCCCGGGGACGCGCCGAAGGTGCTCATGCCGGGGTTCAGCGAAGGCGGAGGGACGCTGCGCGCGGCCGAGATCGCCGATGCGCTCGTCCGGCTGCTCGAGGCGTTCAGGGAGGGAACCGGACGAGCCGCGCGCCCGATCGTCGACCTCAACTTCAACCTCGAGCCCGAGGGATGCGTGCGTGTGGCACGGGCCCTCGACGAGTTCGACCTCCTCTGGCTCGAGGTGGACCTCTTCGACCCCGGGGCTCTCGCGCACGTTCGCCATGTCGCGCCGATGCCTGTCTGCTCGGGCGAGAACCTCTACGGGAGCCGCGACTTCCGGCCGTATCTCGAGGCTGGAGGCATGGACGTCGCCTCCGTGGATGTCATCTGGAACGGCTTCCACCAGGCGAAGAAGATCGCCGACCTCGCGGAGACCTTCGAGGTCAACTGCGCTCCGCACAACTACTACTCGCACCTCGCGACATTCATCTCCGCGCAGTGGTGTGCCGTCATTCCAAACGCGCGGATCCTCGAGTACGACGTCGACGACGTCCCCTGGCGCGACGACCTGGTCAGCGAGGTGCCCGAGATCGCAGACGGTGAGCTTCGCGTGCCGGTCGGACCGGGCTGGGGTGTCGAGGTCCGGGAGGACGTGCTGCGGGAGCATCCGTGGCCCGCGTGAGGCCGCCCGTCCGGGCGAAGGCGCTTGCCTGGCGGACGGGCCGGCGGCTCGTGGACTGGAGCGCGGGCCGGCTCAAGCTGGCGAGCTATGTCCCCGCGTACGACTACCGCGACCAGCTCGACGCCCACACGACGTACCTGGAGGACGCACGACCGGTACGGGACAAGCGCGGGTCGACCGTGAGCGCAGACGACGTCGATCTCACGATCACCGTGGAGGGGCTGGAAGACATCGTCACGGGAAGGGACTGGGTCGGGAAGCGGGTGCTGGAAGTGGGGCCCAAGTACGGCATCCACTCGCTCTGGATCGACGAATGCCTCAGTCCGTCGGAGCTCGTCTTCTCCGACTTCGCGGCCGACCGGCACCTGCACGAGCAGTGGGAAGAACGCCTACGCAGCACGCACCGCTGGGTCTACGGAGATCTCCGCGCGGCCCCCGAGCTGCTCACCCTCGAGCCGTTCGACCTCGTCTTCTTCCTCGGCGTCCTCTACCACAGCGCGTTCCACCTTCCCCTCCTCGGAATGCTCAACCGGGTCACGCGACTGAGTGGGGAGATGCTGCTCGAGACGACGGTCGATCCCCGTCCGGACTCGGCGCTCAAGATTCGCTGGCAGCGGGGAACGGGGAAGGCGAAGGCAGTGCCGACGCTCGACGCCCTGCGGATCGAGCTCGCCTGGACCGGTTGGCGTGAGGTCACGAGGTTCATGGACTACCGGCCGGGCTCGGACGAGGTCGTCGTCCTCTGCCGCAAGACGGACGAGCTTCCCGAAGGCTCAGACCTGATCGAGCTCGTCGCTCCCCAGCGTCCGGACGTCATCGCCCCCGGTCGTGCGTAGGGTCGTCTGGCCGGCGGCGGTCGCCGGCGCGGTGGTCGCCGCAGCCGTCGTGTACACGCTCCTCGGCCGTCGCTTGGAGGGCCCGTCGGTCTTCGGCGACGAGATGATCTATATGGACGCCGCCCGTGCGCTCGCCGGTTTCGATCCGCCGACCGTTCGCGACGAGCCGTACGGCTTCGGTCCGATCTACCCGCTTCTGCTGGCGCCGGTGCTCGCGCTGGCGCCGGGCGAGCCCGCCGGGTACGACCTCGTGAAAGCGGTTAACGCTGTCATGTTCGCGCTCGCTGCGATCCCCGTGTATCTCCTCGGCCGGAGGCTGCTGCCCGCGGCCTGGAGCTTCGCCGTCGCACTGCTCTCGATCGCGGCGCCCTCCGCCCTCTACACGGGGTTCGTCCTGACGGAGGGCCTCTCGTATCTCCTGGCGTGCAGCGCCCTGCTGGGGATCGCTCTCGTCCTGGAGCGACCGACGATCGGCCGTCAGCTCGGCGCCGTAGCCGTGATCGGCCTTTCCGTCGCGACGCGTGCCCAGCTGGTCGCCCTCGCCGCGACGCTCGTGCTCGGTCTGGCCGTCCGCTGGCTGAGCCTCGCTAGGCCGCGGCCGGGGATGGCGTCGCTCGTGCGTCTCTGGCCCACGGGCGCCGTCTTGGCCGCCGGCCTCGTGCTCGCCGTCGCCGTCCCGGTGGCCCGAGGGACGTCGCCGCTTCGCGGGTACGAGGTGTTGTGGCGATCGTACGACCCCCTCGTCGTCTTGAAGATGAGCTGGTACTCGCTCGCCGGCCTCGAGCTCTATCTCGCGTTCGTGCCGGTCGTAATCGCGCCGGCGGCTCTCGTCCTCCTGCTCCGCCCCGAGGGATCGACTCCGAGGGCGGCCTTCGCCTCCGTGTTCGTTGCGGCCAACGCAGCGTTCATCCTGCTCGTGGGCGCATTCCTGACCACCCCCCTGATCGAGCCGAACTTGCACGACCGCTACCTCTTCTACGTCGTGCCGCTCTGGCTCGTTCTGACCGCGGCTTGGCTGGAGCTCGGAGCCACCGGATCGAGGAAGGCGCTCGCCGCCGGGGCGGTGCTCGGGGTCGTCCTTGCCGCCACCCTCCCGACCCGGCTCCTGATCGAGGATCGCGGACGGCAGTTGGACGGGGTCGCGACGGCGCTCTGGGCCGAGCTGCAGTCTCTCACGGAGAGTCCGGGTGACGTCCGTGCCGCGCTCGTCCTCGCAGCGGCCGCCGCGGTCGCGGTCGTCCTCCTCGTCCCGGTGCGGGTCGCCGGAGTCCTCCTCGCTCCGATCGCCGCCGTGTTCGTGCTGAACGCGGTCTTCGTCTGGCAGTCCCGCTACTCGGAGAACCTCGACGTGTTCGATCCGCGCACGTCGGCCGAGGTCTCGTGGGTCGATCGCGCCGCTCCGAAAGGAGACGAGGTGACGACGCTCTACGTCGCGTCCGGGGCGTGTCTCCAGGGCGTGCGGGACGCGTTCCTCTGGACGGAGTTCTACAACGAGCGCATCGGACCGGGCGCGGGGGTCGGCGGCGGCGCGTCGGGCGCGCTGCCGACGACGCTGGTCCTGGTCGGGGCCGACGGGACCTTGCGAACGAGCGACGGGCGGCCGCTCTCGGCGCGGTACGTGGTGACGCCTCCGGGGGTCGCGCTCGATGGGCGTCTGCTCGCGAGGGGGACAACGTCCGCTCTCGGGCTCTGGGCGGTTGACGGCAGGGTTCGCGTGGTCGGCGCGCGCTCCGACGAGGAGCTCCTCACGGCCGCCTGCGCGCCCGCCTGATTCATCTCTGCGGCTCAGGCGTGCCCCAGCGCCTCGGGATCGCGGTGCCCGGGACGACGAGCGCCGCAAGCAAGGCGAGCAGCACCGCGTTTCGGATGAGCAGCAGCGCCGTCGGACCCGCGGACAGGAGATTCACGTAGTCCCGGTACGGCCCCGGAAACCAGGCGTGCGTCAGCAGCAGCGCAGCGGCGAGGAGGGCACTCGCCACTTGCCCTCTGCGACCGACGACGAGCGGTACCACGGGCAGGAGCCAGATGAGGAACTGAGGCGAGAGCACACGGCCGACGGCGAGCTCGACGGAGAGCGTCGCCGCTACCACGAGCACCAGCCGGTCCGGTGACGAAGGACCGCGGCCGAAGCGGGCCCACAGCCAGACGAGCAGCGCGACGGTCGCGATCGTGCTCAGCGCGCCGATGACATCGGCGGATGCACCGACGAGCTCCGCCGTGCTCAGTCCGTTGCTCGACTCGTCCAACCGAACGGGCACCGTCGGCATCGGGAAGCCGTGCAGGTCGAGCTGCAGCGTCAGGACATGTGCCGCGACGAGCGCGCTTCCGCCGAGCGACTCCGCGTGGAGCCCGCGCTCCAGCTGGACCCGAATCGGCCAGAGCGCCTCGCTCGGGGCGAGCGCAAAGAACGGGAGGAAGATCGCGAGGGCGGCGGCCGACGTGACCACGAGGGTCATGACCCCGGCCCGCGGCCCGCGGCTCCTCCAGGCCTGGATGACCGCGGACGGGACGAGCAGGGCGGGGTAGAGCTTGGCTGCGATCGCGGCTCCGAGAGCCAGGGCGGAGAGAAGGAAGCGCATCCTCAGGAGGAGGGCGAGTGCGACGCTCGTGAGCGCTGCGGGCCACATGTCGAACCGCGTCAGGACGAGCTCGCCAAGCAGCAGAGGAGAGAGGGCGAGGAGACCGAGCGCGGCTCCGCACTGCGAGAGCGGAGCGCGGAGGAGGCGCAGCGACGTCGCGGTGGCGATCACGGTCGAGACGAGCAGCGCAAGCATGAGCAGCGCAAAGGAGCGCGCGTAGCGTCGGGCCGGTGCGTTCAGCTCGGGCTCCCACACCGGTCCGTCGGTCGACCCGAACCCGTGGATCGGCAGGACGAAGGCGGGGAGCGCGCCGGGCGGGTACTCCAGCCGGAAGTCGCGATAGGGGACCTCGCCCTCGGCCATGCGGGCGCCGAAGGCCTGGTAGCGCGGAACGTCCCAGGCGGAGGCATCGTCTGCCTGCGACCAGACGACCGCGAAGCAGCCGATCGCGAGGAGGACGCTCGCGACGACGAGGAGCGCGAGCGTACGCCGCGAGGGAACCGTGCTCGAGGTCGGCATGACGCTCCGGGGAGGCTAGTAGGCTCGCCGGGTGGTCGAGCGGCTCCTGCGTCTTGCCGACTCGTGGCGCGGCGCCGCGGTGCTCTTCCTTCTCGCGCTTGCTGCCTACTGGGTGCAGGCGCTCGCGTGGCCGCTCGAGCGGGGCCGCGATTCCTGGGACTACTGGCTCTACTTCCTGCAGCTTCTCGACCGCGATCCGCCTTTCTCGGCGCTCCAGGTATTTCGAACGCCCGTGGCGCCGCTCCTCACGGGAGCGCCGATGAGCATCGGCGGAGCGCAGCTGCTCGAGGTTGTCATGGCGCTCACCTACGCGGGTGCTGTCGTCGGGTGGGCCTGGGCCGCCCGGCCTTTCGGGCGCCTGGCGGCGGTGGCGACAGGGCTCGTCGTGCTTATTCACCTCCCCTACGCTGCGCTCTTCCACCAGGTGTCGAGCGACTTCGTCTTCGCGGCGCTGCTCGCGCCGTGGGCCGGGCTCGTCGTGCGCGCGGTGCTCAGGTCGGCACGTTGGACGCTCGTGGGTGTCGGGCTCGGCGCCGCGATCCTGACGCTTACGCGCCCGGCGAACCAGGTGCTCGTCCTCGCGGTCGCCGCTGTCGCGCTCGTCGCTCCCGGGTCGTGGCGGAGACGATCGGCGCGGTTGGGGATCGCACTCGCAGCGATGCTCGTCCCGCTCGCGCTCTGGGCGGGGCACAACGCGCTCCGCTACGACGACTTCACGGTCGCGCGCGGTGGCAAGGCCTGGGTTCCCTTCTTCAAGGTCGCCGGCTCGGTCGATCCGGCCAACGGTCCCGCCTCGAGGCGCCTGGCGAATGCCGTCCAGCGAGAGGTGCTGACACTGCCCGCGTACCGCCGGCACGACGTGGACGTCCACACGTACTTCCGCGGGCTGTCGAACTTCGAGGTTCTTCGCCTGATCGCTCTCTCGGACAGCGTCTTCGGCTGGTCGAGCGACTACGACGTCCTCTTCGACGCGTCGGTCGAGGCTATCCGGGAAGACCCGGGCGCGTACGCCGACGCCGTGGGAAACACCTTCTGGGACTTCCTCACGCAGCGCTACGCGCTCGGCGCGGTGGAAAAAGACGAGCCGACTCCACGGGGGCCGGCGACGATCCTCGTCGACGGCAAGCCGATGCCCTCGCCCGAGGCTCTCTCGCCGCTCGCGCCGGCGGTGCGCTACGGCCTTGTCTGGTGCCCGACGAACGACCTCGAGCGCTGCCTGCTGCGGGACCCGTCGGTTACCTTCACGTCACCCTCCGAGCAGGCCCGCTACCGGGAGCTCACGGCACGGATCCGGGACTGGAACGCGGAGCTCCCGCTCCGCGACGGGAACGAGACACTCGGGAGCAAGCTCGCGACCGCCAGCTGGCGATTCCCGCGCGCCATCCTCTGGCTCGCGGTTGCCGTGCTTGCGATCGCCGTGCGCCGTCCTCGTGGCTGGCCGGCCCTCGCGATCCTCGTCGCCTCGGGGTTGCTCGTCCTCGCCGTTCACGCCCTCTCGCAGAGCGCGCAGAACGAGTTCGCCATCCCCGTGATGCCGTTGTTCGTGCTCGCGGCCGTGTGTGGGCTCGCCGGCGAGCGGGGGAGCGAGGGCCTCGTTCGCGAGGAGCGCTAACGTCTCGACGTTGCCGGAGCTCCACCTCATCCCCCAGGCCGAGTTCGAACGGCTTCGCGCCGCCGACGTCGATCGCGACGCGGCTCTCGCGCTGCTCGCCGACATGTGCCGGGCGAACGCGCTCGTCGCGGTCAAACGGGCCGGCTCCGGGCATCTGGGATCGAGCTTCAGCGCACTCGACATCGTCGTGCACTTGCTCGTCGAGGAGCTGAACACCGCCGAGCTCGGCTGGGACAACCCCGAGCGTGATGTCTTCTTCTCCTCCAAGGGTCACGACGTTCCCGGCCTCTACGCGGCGCTTCATGCGCTCGGCGTCATCTCGACAGAGCGGCTGCTCCGGCTGAGGCGACTCGGCGGACTCGACGGTCACCCGGACGTCGGCGTCCCCGGGATCGAGGCCAACTCGGGCTCGCTCGGCATGGGCATCTCGAAGGGTCGCGGGATGGTGTGGGCGAAGCACCGTCTCGGCCACGGCGGCCGAGTGGTCGTCATGACCGGAGACGGCGAGCTCCAGGAGGGGCAGAACTGGGAGGCGCTGCAAGGCGCCGCATACCAGCACGCAGGGCGGCTCTGGGTGGTCGTCGACCGCAACGAGCTCCAGTCGGACAAGCCGACCGAGGAGATCCTCGCATTGGGCGACCTCGAGGAGAAGCTGCACACCTTCGGCTGGCAGGTGACGTCGTGCGATGGCCACGACCACGCGGCGCTGCGCGAGGCGTTCGCCGGTTTCCGTGCCGGGCCGCCCGACGTGCCGAAGGCGCTCGTGGCGCAGACGGTCAAGGGCAAGGGCGTCTCGTTCATGGAGCATCCGTACGCGCTCGTCGAGGGCGGCGGCACGTACCGCTGGCATGCGGGGGCACCCGACGACGAGGCTTTCGCGCGCGCCCACGTGGAGCTGCTCGAGAGGGTCGATGCCGGTCTGCTCGCGCTCCACCTCGACCCGGTGAAGCTCGAGCTGGTGCCGCCGCTCGAGGAAGGGCGCACATACGGTCTCGAGGGAGAGCCCGAATCGGGTGCCGGCGCTCCACGGCCTCAGCGAGTAACGGACGAGTACGTCGTCGACGCGTTCGGGGAGGCGCTGCTGTCGCTCGCGGAGCGCGAGCCGCGCCTCGTCGTCCTCGATGCCGACCTGGCCTCCGACTGCCGCGTTCGTGCGTTCGAGCTCGCGCACCCGCACCGCTTCATCGAGGTCGGGATCGCCGAGCAGGACATGGTCTCGATGGCCGCCGGCCTCGCACGCCTGGGCCTCGTCCCGGTCGTGAACTCGTTCGCGAGCTTCCTCGCCTCCCGGGCGAACGAGCAGATCTACAACCAGGCGAGCGAGGGTACGAAGGTCGTGTACGCGCTCCACTACGCGGGACTGATTCCCGCCGGTCCCGGAAAGTCGCACCAGTCGCTTCGAGACGCCTCGCTTCTCGCCGCTCTGCCGAACGTGACGATCGTGCATCCTGCGAACGCCGAGGAGACACGAGCCGTCGTCGAGTGGGCCGTGCTCGCGGCGGCCGAGAACGTCGCGATCAGGCTGGCCATCGGGCCTTCGCCGCGTCGGATCGACCTGCCGGCAGACTGGGAGCTCACTCCCGGTCGCGGCACGACGCTCCGCGCAGGGACGGACGGGCTGCTTCTCGCCTACGGCCCCGTGATGCTGCACGAGGCGCTGGCCGCAGCCGAGACGCTCGCGGAGCGCGGTGCCTCGCTCCAGGTCGTCGACATGCCCTGGCTCAACCGCGTGGACGCCGAATGGCTCGTCGAGCTCGTCTCGCCGTTTCCGGACGTGTTCGTCGTCGAGGATCACGCCCCCATCGGGGCGCTCGGAGACATGCTGCGGCGCGAGCGGGCGCTCGAGGCTCGTTCGCTGACGGTCTTCGGTGTCGAGGGCTGGCCTGCGTGCGGCACGCCGGCAGAAGCTTTGCGCCACCACGGGCTGGACGGGAGCTCGCTCGCGGACCGGATCACGCTTGCGCTCCGAACCGGAACGCGTGGCTGACGGGCGGGTCTGGCTGGTTCTGGCCGAT
>Ga0209640_10000956_pt1 | contig 23650 bp, 29 predicted proteins | sample RifCSP10_1_FD_184018 | JGI IMG/M metagenome (GOLD analysis project Ga0209640, IMG submission 184018) | Soil microbial communities from Rifle, Colorado - Rifle CSP2_sed 10_1 (SPAdes) (version 2) | ecosystem: Environmental > Terrestrial > Deep subsurface > Rock core/Sediment | place: Rifle... | reverse complement strand
GCGACCGTCACTGCTTGGCCTGCGGGTAGATACGCAAAAGCAGATTTATGTTACCGGTGAGGTGATCGAACTCGGCCGCGGCACGGTGATTCTGTAAAGGGAACCTCTAATAATTAATGCTCACCGCAAAGGCGCAAAGGACGCAAAGAAAAACATGATGTTTTTATCGAGAAAAACCTTTGCGCTCTTTGCGCCTTTGCGGTGAAAAATAGTATTTTGGGAATTTTTAGAGGTTCCCTTTAGAAAATTCCTCTGTGTCCTCCGCGTCCTCTGCGGTTAATATTCAATGTGTCCTCATGATCGCCGCGGAAGATGCCAAGCGCTTCGGGCTCGGGAGCGGCGCGCGCGCATTACCAGTCGTGTTGGCAGCGTGGTAGCGCCGGTTGAAGTTACCGATGAGTTGATGCCGGGGGTCGTGAGTCTCCCGCACGGTTGGGGGCACGATAAAGAAGGCACTCGACTTCGTGTCGCCGCGCAACGCCCCGGCGTAAACATGAACACGCTGGTTGATCACGCCGCCATGGATGTGCCCAGCGGTAGCTCGGTGATGAACGGCGTTCCTGTCGATATCGAGCGCGCCGAAGAAGGATGACAAGGTTATAAAGTTGTCCCCCCTACTTTACCAACCGGGTATTCGGAAACTGCGAAGACCAGCCAAACCAAAACGAGCGATGCCCGGCGAGGCGCTTTAATCGCTGACCGTTGGCGCCGGTCAGTTCCGACTCGGTAACGGTCCAGGATTGCCCCGCGCGATCGCGCGCGGTCTTGTCGCTATCCCAACTGGCGAATTTGACGTTCGCCGCTTCGTACACGCGGTTTGCGCCGCTCGCGTCGGTAAGCACGACGAAGTCGGTCTTGCCCGTGCGATCCTGGTAAACGCGATTGCGTGCGAGAAAATCGGCGGCGATCGCGAGCGGTTCGTTGCCGTAGCGCAGCGCCAACACCTCGGCCTTGTTCGCCAGTCGTTTATCCAGTTTCGGCACGTTGAACATCAAGCGATCGGTCGCGAAATAATCGTAATAGGCCACGCCTTCGCCGTAGTTTCGGTCGTGGCCAGTTTCGAGCGAAAGCACCAGCGTATTGGGGTGGCGCGTCTTCCATTCTTTCCAAGTCGTCGTGACGACATAAAGCGTCGGCAACTCAATGCCTTTACCCACGAGCGCGCCGACCACCGGTTCGCCGGTGAGCGTCGACCACATCGATTTGGTGGCATGGTCGTACATCAGCTTGTTCGAGCGATACAGAAAACCGCTGGTTCCGAGTTCGTAGTGCACGCCGTTGACGGTGGTATCGTACAGAATCATCGCGCCGCAGAGCGTGCAGTACACGCCGTTCAGCTCGCGTCCGCCGATTTTATCCTTCACCATTTCATGCCACGCGAGAATGCGCTTCGGGTAGGCGCGCACGTCGCCGTCGATGGCGACACCGAAAATGACGTTGTTGTCGTCCAAATACGTTGCGGCGGTCGCCGCAATCATCTTCGGGTTCTTCAGCGGCGGGATGCCATCGCGGCGCACGCCGCCCCAGCGGATTTCATCCAGCCGAATGCGCGACCGCGGATTCTTTTCGAAGTATTCGCGGAATCGCGGATCAACGCCTTCGTAAATCGCGGCCTTAAACTCGGCATATTGCGGATGCTGCCCCGGGTCCATCGACCACAGCCATTCGTAGAACGGATTGAGGTCGTTGCGATAACGCAATCCAGAAGCTTTCTCCAGCAACGCCGCGGTCTTCTCTTGCGTTGATCTCGAGGGAATAAAGAAAATGACATCGAGCAGCATTGCCGCGTAGGCGTTGTTCCAGCCGGCATCGATCTTTTTTAGCGCGGCGATGGCGGCGCCCTCATCGGCGAACAGATCGTAGAAGACGGTGAGCGGCAGGTAGTCCGGCTGTGCCGCTGTCGCCGGTTTCGCCGGCGTTTGTTGAGCGAATGTCGGTAAGCTGAAACAGAAAACGAAGATCGCTGTTAGCAACAAGGACTGCCGTGCACGCATGGGGTAAGTCTCCGCTGATCGCAACCGGTTGCGGTAAATGTTGCCGACGATCGACCCGCGCCGGTGCGCTGATCGAGCAATTGGACCGGCTGTGATCCCGCTAGTTTCGCGGGGTAAATGCCGGCATCGCGCTGTCGACGAAGTTATGGATTCGAGACGACGGCAAACACCGCGCTTACCCGCGCGACTTGTGTGTCGTCGACCGTGAGGTAGGCGTTGGCGAATGCGAGCGTCTTACCGACTTTGTATTTGTCGACCCGCGCCTCGATCCAATCGCCGACCTTGGCGGCGCCGACGTAGTCGATCGTCAAGCTCGCGGTCAACGCGCGCCGCGGCGGATCGGAACTGAACGCCATGGTGTAGCCGAGTGCCACGTCGCCGAGCGTGGCGAGCACGCCGCCGTGAACGCCGCCGCGCGAGTTCGTGTGTTTTTCCGCCACGCGTAAGCCGATGGTCAATTCGGCGCCGGCACCCTTGCCGTAGAACGGGCCGAGCGCATCGAGCAACGGACTCGTGCGAAACAAAGGACCGAAACCCTCGGGCACATCTGAATTCGTGGTATTCATGGTTCGGGCTTCAGGCGGAAACTTGCATCATGGTGGCTTGCATCATCGCAATCAGTTTGGTTGCACCGTTGGCGTAAGCCGTCACCTCGCCACTGCACACGCTGAGCGTGCGCCCGGGCTTGATTACTTTGCCGATGGCGACGAACCGGTCGCCTTTGGCCGGATTGATCAAGTTAACTTTGAATTCGACGGTCAGCACGCTGGTCCCGACCGGCATCAAGGAAAACGCGGCATAACCGCAAGCGCTGTCGACGATGCTGGTAATCGCGCCAGCATGAATATAACCGTTCCCCTGCGTCAGTGCGGCGCTGAACGGCAGCTCGATGTGTACTTCCCCCGGTGCGATCTTCGCGAGCGTGGCACCGAGCGTTCGCATCAACGGCTGCGCGGCGAAACCCGCGCGCACGCGTGACTCGAAGTCGGGATTGAGCGGGTCGAATTTCTGCATGCAACGTTCTCGCGATGCTCAAGATAGCAGCGATCGCCACGCTACAACGCAATCGGCACTTACTCAAGCATGACGGCCAGACTCGTTCGAAATATTACGCATGGTCACGAGCGCGCTCGCACACAGCGACAGCGATTCGTCGCGATCCGCAAACACGTCGGTCTTGGCGACGGTAATCGTCTTGCCCGCCCGTAAGACGCTACCGCGGGCAAGAAGCCTCTCGCCGCGTGCCGGCGCCAGCAGTTTCACGGTGTAGTCGGCGGTCATGTTGACGGCACCTGGCGCAAGGAGTGTTGCCGCGGCGCAGCCACCCGCGAAGTCGGCGAGCGCGCCGATGATTCCACCAAGAAACGCACCACGAAAACAGAGGTCCTCGCGGAACGCGAGTTCTAGATCTGCTTCACCCGGCGCGAGGCGGATGACCTCGATCCCAATAAGTTTCGCGATCGGGAGCGCCGCGATGGTTTGCGCCACGTCGCGCGCGAAGTTCGGGTTAAGTAGTTGCGTTTCGGTACGGCTCATTGGCGCCAACCGTTGGTGAGTAGTGGACTCGATTTGAGCAACTCGTGAATACGGCTCAGCATGCCATCGGGGGCGGACCATTCGGGGCTCGCGCGGAACACGAGCGCGACGCGTTGTAGGCGGGATATTTCGACGCGCGCTTGTTGGATTTCGTCCGCCACGGCCGGGTCGCCGCCGCGCGCGAACTTGATCGGAATCGGTTTGCCGTTACGCGCGCGCCGAAGTGCTTGCGCCTGACGTGCGCACGAGCAAGGTACATCGGCATTGATCAGTCCGCAGTGCGCGCCCATGAACGCCTCCAACCGGCGGCGAGCGCGTGAGACTCTCTGACGATAAGCGACCGCGCTGATATTCGCCACTTTCGCGGCGTTGGCGGTGTCGAGATCCAAGACTTCGCTCAGCACGAAGGCGAGTCGCTCGTCGACGTCTAAGCACATGAGTATGCCCTGCATGCAGTGCAGTCCGACCTCGCGCGCTTCGAGCTCGGACACCGGGTCGGGGTGGCTCGCGATCGCGAAATCCGCGGTGGCGGCTATTCCCTTTTCGAGTTGCTCGGCGACCGCGTCGAACGATTCGAACGTCGGCGCGCGACGACTGGCCAGGTCGCGCAGATGATTGACCGCGACGCGATACGCCCAGGTTCGAATCGAGCTGCGCCGCTCGAAGGCTGACAAGGCGGTCGTGATCTTGATCAGGACTTCCTGCGTTGCGTCCTCGGCATCCGCGAAGTTTCCGAGCATGCGCAACGCCAGGCGAAACAAAGGGTCCTTAAGCGCGATGAGCAAGTGCTCGAGCGCGTCGACGTTGCCGGCAATGGCGGCGTCGACGTACTCCATTAGCTGATTCTCGTGCAACGGCTTCATGAGTTTCTATTCGGGTGCGGCATACGTAGTTTCCGATGAGTTCTCGTGCTTAGACGGAATCAGGTTCATTTTGTGACGAGTTGCCAGCGCTGCCGCCGATCCGGCTCGGCAGCTGACATCGTTTTTGGTGCGAAATCATGGGACCGTTCGACATTTTTCTGTCGATCATACGTTTTTCGCCTCGTTCTTTTTGTGCTTTTCGCGCCGATGCGGTGAAATAGCGTTTCATGGCTACCGATTGGCTTGATACAGTGAAATGGGACGCGGACGGACTGGTGCCGGCGGTCGCGCAAGAGGCGACTACCGGTAAAGTCCTAATGCTCGCCTGGATGAATCGCGAAGCGCTGGCGGCGACGATGAAGGAAGGCCGTGCCGTGTACTGGTCGCGCTCGCGCGCTAAGCTCTGGCGCAAAGGCGAGGAGTCGGGCCATGTGCAGATCGTGAAAGACCTGCGACTCGATTGCGACAACGACGCAATCTTGTTGACGGTCGAGCAACAAGGTGGCATCGCTTGTCATACGGGCCGTGAGCGCTGTTTCCATCAGCGCTTGGATCAGGAGCGCTGGACGTCGGTTGAACCGGTGTTGCGCAACGAGCAGGAAATTTACCGTACGAAGTAAACGGGATCATGTCCGACATATTAAACAAACTAGCCGCGACGCTGGTCGCACGTAAGGGCGCGGCGCCGGAAAGCTCGTATGTGGCGAGCTTATACGCCAAAGGTCTCGACGCCATTCTTAAGAAGATCGGCGAAGAGGCGATCGAAACGGTAATTGCCGCGAAGGGCGGCAATCGCGAACAAATCGTGCGCGAAACCGCGGACCTCTGGTTCCACACCCTGGTTATGCTTGCACAACAGGGCCTGTCGCCCGATGATGTGCTACGCGAACTTGAGCGTCGCTTCGGCCGCTCGGGACTGGACGAAAAAGCCGCGCGCAAGTGACGCTACAGCTGGGTAGCGCGTTGCGCGCAAGGCCCGATCTCACGGACGGGTAACTCGAAATTAGATAGATAGATTCGGAGCGTATCATGGGTTCATTTAGCATTTGGCATTGGTTAGTGGTGTTGGTCATCGTGTTGCTTATTTTCGGCACCAAGAAATTGCGTAACCTCGGTGGCGATCTGGGCGGTGCGATTCGAAACTTCAAGTCGTCGATGAAAGACGAGGAAGAGAAAGCCAAGTCCGACGCCGCTGAGGACGCGAAGAAGCTGGAAACCACCGGACGCGTCATCGACGCCGAAGTAACCGCTAAGGAAAAGCGCCAAGCCTAATCGTTTGCGCTGTACCGCGCCGCCGGCATGTTCGACATCGGTTTCTCCGAGCTTCTCGTTATCGCCCTCGTCGGCCTGATTGTGCTCGGGCCGAAACGCCTGCCGGAGGTGGCGCGCACGGTGGGCCACTGGGTGGCCAAGATGCGCCGCTTTGTGGCCGATGTGAAGCAGGACATCGACCGCGAGATGCAGCAAGCGGATATGAGCGAGCTGCGTAATCTGAAGCAGGAATTGGACGATACCCGGCGGGCCGTCGAGCAAACTTCCGATAGCTTAATTAAGGACGCCAATATTGCCGCACCCCCGCAGACCTTAAACGTCGCGCCGACGATTCCGTCCGCGGCGCCCGCCGCGCCAGCCGAACCCGCGGCGCTGCCGCCGACTCCGCCGCGACGCAAACCACGTACGACCAAGCGTCGCAAGAAAACGACGGCGTCCAAGACCGCTCATGACCGAGCCAGATAAATCAACCGAACGCGGCGGTTCCGAGGGCAGCTTCATTTCGCACCTACTGGAACTGCGCAATCGCGTGCTGTACGCGTTGATCGCGGTTGGCGTGGTTTTCATCGGCTTGGTGCCATTCGCGAACCAGGTCTACGCGTTGCTCGCCAAACCGTTGCTCGGCGTGCTGCCGCAGGGTGCGAGCATGATCGCGACCGACGTCGCCTCGCCGTTCCTGACGCCGATTCGCCTGACCTTAGCGGTGGCGCTGGTGATCGCGATTCCGGTCGTGCTGTATCAGGTCTGGGCGTTTGTGGCACCGGGTCTGTATCGACACGAGAAGCGCGTCGCGATCCCGTTGTTGTTCTCGAGTATTTTCCTGTTCTACGCCGGCATGGCGTTCGCATACTTCATCGTCTTTCCGGTGGCGTTCGGATTTTTCGCCCAGAGCGCGCCCGAAGGCGTGCTCATGATGACCGACATCAAGGCCTATCTCGATTTTGTGTTCTCCATGTTTTTTGCGTTCGGCATCGCGTTCGAGATACCGGTCGCCGTAGTGATTCTGTCGGTCATGGGAATCGTCGATCCGGAGGCGCTCGCCGGCAAGCGTTCCTACGTCATCGTCGGTGCCTTCGTGCTGGCGGCGGTTTTGACGCCGCCCGATGTTTTTTCCCAAATTCTGCTGGCGGTGCCGACGATCCTGTTGTTTGAGGTTGGTCTATTCTTTGCGCGACGCTGGAAAGCCTCCGTCAACGCGACCGACGCCGCCGACAAGCCGCCCGCAGCCGCCTCCGACGGCGATAAATAACCGAGCGGCGTTCGGTACGCCTTGGCCGCGTCGCCGCATTCCACTGCCGCCGATTAGCCGGTGTTTATGCCGTCGTCTCGCCGTTTTCGGCCGAAATTTGCTTGACTAGAACAGGTCCTTCGACGATCCTATGCCGCGTTCGAAATGCCTCGCGTGCTGACTAATTCACTCGGAATTTCTGCTTGGCGACGCCGCTGCGTCGCGATAGATATCGCAAGTATCCGCAATCAATTTTTTTGGGGGACTCATGGGCGATGAAGATGTCGATTCGCGCCGCCGTCAGCTGTTGATTGTCACGACCGGGCTCGGCTTGGTCGGTTCCGGCTTTGCGGCGGTACCATTCGTAAAGAGTATGCAGCCGAGCGCGCGCGCCAAAGCGGCGGGCGCGCCGGTGGAAGTCGACATTAGTGGGATCGAGCCGGGCCAGTTGAAAACCGTCGAGTGGCGCGGCAAACCCGTGTGGATCTTGCGGCGCACGCCGGAGATGTTGGCCTCGTTGAAGGCCGATCTAGAAGTACTCGCTGACCCGGAATCGGCCGTCGCTGCGCAGCAGCCGGCGTACGCGCAAAACGCGACGCGCTCGATCAAGCCCGAGGTGTTGGTAGTGGTCGGTATCTGTACTCATCTTGGCTGTTCACCGGATAAGCGCGTCGAGGCCGGTGCCGTCTCGCGGCTCGGTTCGGACTGGCCGGGCGGTTTCTTCTGCCCGTGTCACGGCTCGAAATTCGATCTTGCCGGTCGCGTGTATCGCAATGTTCCGGCGCCGACCAATCTGGTTGTGCCGCCGTACAAATACCTAACCGACACACGCGTGGTGATCGGCGAGGATCAGAAAGGAGCCGCGTGATGGCGACTTCCGCGAAGGCGGGTGTGCTGCAACGCTTCGTCGGCTGGATCGACGAGCGTTACCCGATGACCAGCACCTGGGAGCAGCACATTTCGAAGTACTATGCGCCGAAGAATTTTAATTTCTGGTATTTCTTCGGGTCGCTCGCGCTGATTGTGCTGGTGGTGCAGTTGCTGACCGGCATTTTCCTGACGATGCACTACAAGCCCGATACCGGTCTGGCGTTCGCCTCGGTCGAGTACATCATGCGCGACGTCGAATGGGGCTGGTTGATTCGCTACATGCACTCGACCGGCGCGTCGCTGTTCTTCGTGGTCGTTTATCTGCACATGTTCCGCGCGTTTCTTTACGGCTCGCACCGCGGCCCGCGCGAACTGTTGTGGGTTATCGGCGTCGTTATCTTTATCGCGCTCATGGCCGAAGCGTTTATGGGCTATTTGTTGCCGTGGGGCAATATGTCGTACTGGGGCGCGCAAGTAATCATTTCGCTGTTCGACGCGATCCCCGTGATTGGCCCCGGTTTGGCCTAGTGGGTTCGTGGCGACTTCGTTATTTCCGATGCGACGCTCAATCGATTCTTCGCGTTGCACGTCATCGCGGTGCCGCTGGTGCTGGTCATGCTGGTGTTCATCCATATCGTGGCGCTGCACAAAGTCGGCTCGAACAACCCCGATGGCATCGAAATTAAGAAGAAAAAGGACGCCCAAGGTGTCCCGCTGGACGGCATTCCATTCCATCCCTATTACACCGTAAAAGACATCGCCGGTACCGCCGTGTTCTTGATGATCGGTGCCGCAATTATGTTCTTTGCTCCGGAGATGTGGGGCTGGTTCCTGGAACACGATAATTTCGTGCCGGCGAATATTTTGCAGACGCCGACCGAGATCAAACCGCTCTGGTATTTCACGCCGTTCTATTCGATTCTGCGCGCGACCACCGACGACATGGTCAAATTCGGTCTCACGCCACTTGTGCTCTTCATGACCGCGTTGCTTTTTTATACCGTGCAGCGGCGTGCGACACGAGTAATTTCCGTGGCGATCGGTATCGTACTATTAATCGGTTTTTATGGAATCAAATGGGTGGGTGTGCCGCCGCTCGAGGCCAAGGTTTGGGGCGTTGTGCTGATGGGTCTATCGCTCGGCGCACTACTGCTGGTGCCATGGCTCGATCGCTCGCCGGTCAAGTCGATTCGCTATCGCGGCTGGATGTACAAATCTGCGCTCGGAATTTTCACCGTGGCGTTCCTCGTGCTCGGCTACCTCGGCACGCGACCGGCGTCGGGGATCGCGGTATTACTCGCGCAAATCGGTACCGTGATTTATTTCCTGTTTTTCCTGTTAATGCCGTGGTACACCACCTTCGATAAAACCAAGCCGGTTCCGGAGCGGGTGACGCCATGAAAAGAATCGTCGTCCTGCTGTGGCTTGCGCTGTTGCCGCTCGGTACTTGGGCGTCGGAAGAGGGTAAGTCCTGCGGCGATATCGAGTGCGACCCGGTTAAGATCGACCTGAGCGACCAGCCGTCATTGCAACGCGGGGCGCGCATATTCGTCAATTACTGTTTGTCGTGCCATAGCGCCGCCTACATGCGCTACAACCGCATGGGCGCGGATCTTGGGATTTCGGAAGAATTGGTGAAGGAAAATCTTTTGTTCGCCGCCGATAAGGTCGGCGATTTGATGAAGGCGGCGATACGCAAGGAAGACGCCGCTGTTTGGTTTGGCACGGCGCCGCCGGACCTGACGCTGGTGGCGCGCTGGCGTAATCCAAGTTGGGTGTATACCTACCTGCGCGGGTTCTATCGCGACGAGAAGGCGCCGTCGGGCTGGAACAACATCGTGTTCCGCAACGTCGCGATGCCGCACACACTGTATGAGTGGCAAGGCGAACAGCGGCCGGTATTCCGAACCGTTGAAGCGAAGGAGCGGATACAACAGAACGGGAAGATGGTCGAGAAGGTTTTCGAGCGGCGCGAATTCGAGCGCTTCGATCTCGCCAAGCCTGGATCGAAAACGCCGAAGCAGTTCAATCAGGATATGCGCGACCTGACCAATTTCTTGGTTTACCTGGGTGAGCCGGCTAAGCTGGTACGCTACCGTATTGGAATTTACGTCCTCATATTCCTGGCGGTTTTTTCGGTCTTTGCCTATCTCCTGAAGAAGGAGTATTGGAAAGACCTTCACTGAGTTATTCGGCGCCGCGCATGTGCTCGTGCGCGGCGCCGATTGCATTCTGACTTCATAGGACCGCGTTCACATGACTGCCGATCGAATTGTTGACGGGATGGGGGCGCCGACTACGCGCAAACCCATCATGATGCTGTATGCCGGGACGTCCGACCCGTACAGCCACCGTACGCGCATCGTGTTGTTCGAAAAGGATGTCGAATGCCATATCGTCGAGGTTGACGTCAGCAAGAAGCCGCGCGAGCTGGCCGACCTCAATCCCTACCATCAGGTTCCGACATTAGTCGATCGCGACCTGGTGTTGTACGAGTCCAATATCATCAACGAATATTTGGACGAACGTCTGCCGCATCCGCCGCTGATGCCGGTCGATCCGGTGTCGCGCGCACGCGCGCGCTTGATGCTGCTGCGTTTCGATCGCGATTGGTACAACTTGATTCCTGATATTACCGGTGGCGATAAGAAGGTGGCGCAGCGCGCGCGCGTTATCATCCGCGACGGACTGTCGGTAATCTCCCCGATCTTTAAGGATCAGCCATTCATACTCGGCGACGAGTGTAGTTTGGTCGATTGCGCGCTCGCGCCGTTGTTGTGGCGGCTCGATCTTTACGCCATCGAGGTGCCGCGCCAAGCGAAACCGATTCTCGACTACGCCGAGCGCCTGTTTGCGCGCAAGGCGTTCAAGTTGAGTCTGACCGAAATCGAAAAGGATATGCGCGTGCGCTAGTTGCGCGCCGCGCGGTACCCGCGCCGGTTCAATGACCCCGCTAAAGCTATATCTCGTGCGTGCGGTCTACGACTGGGCGGTCGAAAACGGCCATACGCCGCATTTGATCGTAGATGCCAGCCAACCCGGTGTGCGCGTGCCGTCGTCATCGGTGCAGGACGGTAAGATCGTGCTGAATATCGCGCCGCAAGCGGTCCAGGTGTTCGCCCTCGACGACCAGTCCGTGCGGTTCTCGGCACGCTTTGGCGGTAAGCCGTTCAATATCGAATGTCCCATCGCCGCCGTGCGCGCGATTTACGCGCGCGAGAACGGCCAGGGTGTCGCGTTTCCCGAGAACGAAGAGCCCGCTGCTCCCGATCCGCAGTCGAGTGCCCCCACCACCGCCCCGCGCAAGGGGCCGGTGCTGCGGCGCATCAAATAGTTTTGTCGTTCCCCGCGCTCGCGGCGGTGCGCGGCATGGGATAATCGTGACTTCTCCATTGGCAGCGGGTGAATTTTGATCCGCGTTCTGCGGGCGGACATCACAACCCTTACGGTCGATGCAATCGTCAACGCGGCGAACCAGACGTTGCTCGGCGGTGGCGGCGTCGACGGTGCCATCCATCGCGCAGCGGGTCCGGCGCTGTTAGAGCTTTGTCGAACGCTCGGCGGCTGCGTCACGGGCGACGCCAAGATCACCCCGGGCTTTAAACTTTCCGCTAAGTTCGTGATTCACACGGTCGGCCCAATTTGGAACGGTGGCGGTCAAAACGAGCCGACGCTGTTGGCAAGCTGTTATGGCAAGACCATGACGCTGGCCCGCACGCACGACGTTCGCACAATCGCATTTCCATCGATCAGTACCGGCGTGTATGGTTACCCGATCGGCCCGGCGGCGCGCATCGCCGTGGCCGCCATGCGTGAGCATGAGCGCGAGTTCGACGAGATTGTCGCGTGTTGTTTTAGCGAACGCGACAAGGAAATCTACGAAAAGGTATTGGGCGAAACGGCGTAGGCTCGTTCGACATTCATTCCGGCCGTAAACATCGTGTGAGGTTATCAATGAATCGAGCGCTGTTAATCATCGATATTCAGAATGACTACTTCCCCGGCGGGGCGATGGAGCTGGTCGCTAGCCCCGCGGCGGGCGTCAAGGCGGGCGAGCTGTTGCGCGCTTTCCGGCAACATGCTCGGCCGGTGGTTCATATCCAACACGTCTCCACGCGCGCTGGGGCTACGTTTTTTTTGCCAAATACGACAGGCGTCGAAATTCATCAAAGTGTTCGGCCCGATCACGGCGAAACGGTTATTCAGAAAAATTTCCCGAATAGTTTTCGTGACACGCCGTTGCTCGACTACTTGCGTGGCCAAAAAATTACGCAGCTGGTGATCGCCGGCATGATGACGCAGATGTGCGTCGATTCAACCACGCGCGCCGCTGCCGATTTTGGCTTCCAGTGTCTACTCGCACGCGATGCCTGTGCCACGAAATCGTTGACGTTTGCCGGTGTATCGGTGTCAGCGGAAAACGTGCAAGCGGCGTTTCTGGCGGCGCTCAACGGTTTGTTTGCCAAAGTGCTAGCGGTAGAGGAGATCTGCGCCGATTTGAAAGCCGGCGAAAGCGGCTAATCGTACTTGACGAATGGTACTGCTCGCCGACATCGTTGTTGTCGTGCATGCGCTTATCGCCGCGTTCATTGTTTCTGGATTCGTGGCGATTCCACTAGGCGCTTGGTTGGGATGGCGATTCGTGCGCCGGCGCTGGGTGCGCCTGGCGCATCTTGTCGGAATTTTGTTCGTGGCGGCCGAAACGGTGTTTGGGGTTGCTTGCCCGTTGACGATTTGGGAAGACTGGCTGCGGCGTGGAAATGCACAAGACGTCGACTTCATCGCGCGCTGGGTGCGCTGGGCTCTTTACTACGACGTGCCGCTCTGGGTTTTCGGGGCGATCTATGTGATCGCCGCCGTGTTCGCCGTCATGCTGTGGCGCTGGGTACCGCCCGCGCCGAAGCGGTAGGGCGTCCGGTCGTCGCGCTAGCCTAAAATCGAAAGCCGAGCTTCACGCTGGTCGATCGGGTGTCGCCGATCTTGTCGGTTTCCACGGCCACGTTGCCGAGCCCGAAGTTAATGTTGGCGCCGAGATAGGTTTTGGTATCGGCGAATTTTTCCGCCGTAGCGATGGCGGGGCCAACCGGTGTCGACTCGGTCCAGATACGGCCGATGCCGGCATACGGCGTAAAGAACGCGAAGCCTTTCGAAATGCCGAGTTCGATGCCGGTGGTATTGAGGTCTAGCTGATCAACACCGGAGAGCCTCGAATACGTGCCGCGCAAGCCGACGGCGGGTGTTGCGACACCACCGTCGACCAAGGCGTAGCGCAGTTCGGCGCCCCAGACATTGATGTTGGTATCGGGCGCGGTGGCGTAGAACGCGCCGAGATCGAATCCGGCCGGCAAACCTTTGTGCACGTGCACCTTCGGAATGTACACCGTGCTCGGTGCGGTTCCGGAGCTGGCGTTATCCCAGGCGCTTCGATGCGCCAGCTTCGTCGCGGTGACCTCGAACCCGATATCGAAACCGGTGATTCCGAGACCTTCGATCGGCACCACCGCCTTGTAGCTGACGGCGGCGCTCAAGTCGCTCGACAGATCACGAAAATCGGCTTGCGTCAGCAGGTTGATCCGGTTGATGTCGTCGGCGGCAACGACTGGAAGGCAAAACCCCGAAAATACGACAGCAAACAACGACACACGTAATCGCATAAATCTCCTCGGCACGTTCGTGGCACTTGTTACATCGAAAACTGTTGTCAGCGTTCGCGAATGCGGCGAATCAATTCCGTCGTCGAACGCTCGTAGCGCAACGGGATGGAATGAAGCCGGCCGCCGTACGCGCGGACAAAGTCGGCACCGACGATTTTTTCGACCGGCCAGTCACCGCCTTTTACTAAGTGGTCGGGCCGAACCAACCGAATGAGATCAATCGGGGTGTCCTCGTCAAACGGTATCACGAGCGAGATGCTTTCGAGTGCGGCTAATACAGCAAGACGATCGTCGAGCGGGTTTATCGGACGGTTGGCGCCCTTGCTCAATCGCTTTGTCGATGCATCGGTGTTCACGCCGACCACGAGGCTTTCACCCAAAGCGCGCGCCTCGTCGAGATAGGCCACGTGACCGCGGTGCAAGATGTCGAAGCAGCCGTTGGTGAAAACGAGAGGGCGGGGTAATGCGGCGACGCGCGCCGCGACATCCGCAGGCGCGCGCGCGATCTTATCCGACGCTTGCGTCAATCGAGGTACTCGAAAAGCTTTACCACGCGCGTTACGCCACTGACCGAACTGGCGGCGCCGGTCGCGAGTTCCGCTTCCTTGCGACTGACGATACCGAGCAAAAACACCGCCTCGTTTTCGGTCACAACCTTGACGCGTGTCGAGTCGAGGTTCTCGGTACCGATGAGTTTCGATTTTACCTTGGTCGTCAACCAGGTATCTTGCGTCCGATTTCCGATTGAAGACGGCGGCGCGACCCGGATCTCGTTGACGATGCGGCGCACGCCGGCAACCGCGCGCGCCTTAGATAGTGCGCGGTCGCTTAGCACGGCGGTGGTCGCCTCACCGCTCAGCAGTACGATACCGTTCATGCTGGTGACGTTGATGTGGATGTTCTGCCGCAGATCGTCGTCATCGCGAAAAGCGGTGCCGATCTTTAGCTCGATCGCGTTATCGTCGACAAACGCCCCGACCGTGCGCCGGTCGTGCGCCGCCACCGCGGCGGTGCCGGCCCCGGCGACGATGAGCGGTGCGCAGGCTTGCGCCAGCGTCACGACGCCGACAAGCGTCACAATGACAAGTGCGTCAGGTCTCATGGTCATGTTTTTCCCAATAGTTGGTAGTCGATGAGATCGCACAGGCAGTGAATCACCAGCCCGTGTATTTCTTGAATGCGCGCGGTCGAGGACGCCGTCACGCAAATGTGAATGTCTTCCTCACTCAGCAGCAGCGGCACTTTGCCGCCGTCGCGACCGGTTAGCGCGATGCAAATCATGTGACGCTCGTGCGCCGCCTCGATCGCGCGCAAAACGTTCGATGAATTTCCGGACGTGGTAATGCCGAGCAGGACGTCGCCGGCCTGGCCGAGCGCGCGCACCTGTTTCGCGAAAATTTCGTCGAAGTGGTAGTCGTTAGCGATCGACGTGATGGTCGAGGTGTCGGTGGTGAGCGCGATCCCAGGCAATCCGGGGCGTTCGCGCTCGAAGCGATTCAACAGCTCGGCCGAAAAATGCTGCGCATCGGCGGCCGACCCACCGTTGCCGCAGGCGAGAATTTTCCGATCGGCGAGCAGTGCCTGTCCCAGGCGTTGCGCCGCCGCCGCGATCCGCGGGGGCAGCGTTTCCATTGCGTCGCGCGCGGTGGCGATACTCTGCTGAAAATGGTCCCGCACGCGCGCCACGAGCGCGTCCGAATCGACCGTACTGTCGTCGAATTTGTTCATGTTCGGGTCAGAAGGCATTGCGTATCCACTCGACGCGGTCTCCGTTGGTGATTGAGCTGAGGGCTACGATATCAAAACGACACGGCCGCTTGGAGGCCCGCGGATCGCGCTGCAAGTAGTGCTCGGCGGTTGCCCGTAGCCGCGACTGTTTACGCCGGTCGACGGTCTCGGCCGGCGTGCCGAAATCGCGGCGGCCGCGAAAGCGGACCTCGACAAAAACCAGCGTTTGTTCCTGTTGCATGATCAAATCGATCTCACCGTGCGGGCTGCGGTAGTTGCGCGCGACGAGAACGAGGCCGGCCTGTTCGAGAAATGTTGCGGCGCGGCTTTCGGCCGCGGCGCCGTCGCGCGCGCGGGCGGTTTTAGCGAACATCGAGCAGCCGCGGCACGCCGCGACTGAACCGGGCCCACGCCAACTGCCGGTGCAAACGCCCGTCCGGATCGAGGCTGAGCCCGCTGGTAACGCCTTGGTAGCGCGCGGCGCTTTCGGTGCTGATCTTGTTCAGATGCGGGAGGATCGCGTAGCTGTCGACGCCGAGCGCGTACAGCCGATCGAGATCGGTACCGACATAGGGCCAATCGATCTGGAGCGATTGGCGCAGGGCCGCGACCCGGCCGTTTTGCACCAACATCCACGGCATATCGCCGAAGCGAATGCCGTCGAGATCGGTGTCGTGCACTGGATCGCGCTTGCCCGAAAAAACATGCGAGGTGGCGTACACCGGAATATCGCGTGCGCGATTGTAGTTGAGCTGCGGCTTGATTAGTCGCGCGCTGCGCGCGTTCGCCGCGAGAAAGATGCATTCGATGTCTTGCCGCGGGCGCGCCTCGAACGTGAGTTTCACGCCGACACGCCGCTCGACCATCGCCTTGCGCGACTCGCTTTCATAGATATTCAGCAGCTTCTTGATCGGCGCCGAGTAGTCGGTATCGCTTTCGGCGTACGGCTGGTTCGCCAGTACCAATCCACCGAGGCGCTGCCAATACGCGTTGAACGCGCTCATCAGGCGCTCGCCCCAGGCGCCGCTCGGGTACAGGATACCGGCCTGGCGGCAACCGTCGAGATAGGCGCGCTCGGCAGCCTGGCGCGCCTCTTGCTCGGGCGGCAAGCCGAATTGAAACATCCGCGCCGGTGCGGCCGGTCGCTCATCCGTGTGGCTAAGCAGCAGGGTCGGTACCGACAGGTTGGCGTTGTGGGCGATTACGTCGGCCGCCTCGCGGCCGAGCGGGCCGACCACGATCTGCGCACCCTCGGCTACCGCGCGATCGTAGACTTGCGGCGCCAGCGTTGGGTCGGGGCCGAGATCGTAAATCGTTACCCGCGGGCGCTCGGCTTCCGGCGTGGTCGCGTGCATGGCGACAAAGCCGTCGCGCACGGCCTTTGCAGCGATCCCATAGTCGGACGTCAACGGTAGTAATAGCGCGATGCGTTCGATGCGGCCCACCAGCATCGGCGCGCCTCCGGTAAGACTTTCTAATAGTGACGGCCCAGCCGGATGCGTCGGGAAGCGCCCGCGCCATTGGGCGATGGCATGCGTCACGCCGACTGCGTTGCCGGCGCTTTCCTGCACCGCGAGTGCCAGCTCCAGCCAACCGCCGAGCGCGGATTCGCGCTCAGTGTCGAGCGCCGCGCGCAGTTGCTCGCGTGGCAGCGAGATCAACGTGGTCCACAACGCGCGTTGGTTCTCCGTGGCGGCGTTGCCGACCACGTATTTGTCGCGCTGAACGTAATGCCGCACTGCTTCGAGCGGACGATTGAGACCGATTTCGGTCTGTGCCCGCATTTCATAAATTTCCGCGAGCAACGTCGGACTGAGATTGGGCAGACGAGCGGCTTCCTGGAGATAAATCAGCGCCGTCGGCGGTAATCCTTCGGCGAGCGCAAGTCGCGCCTGAACTACGCGCTTGCGCGCGACCAGTGCCGGATCGAGTCCGTCGACTTGAATGGCTTCCAGTTTGCTGCGTGCCGACTGGCTCTGCCCGCCTTTGACCAACGACTCCGCCGCGCTCAACAAATATTGTTGCTTCAGCGGCGGTTCGGCGGTCTGGGCGAGGCGCTCGTATTCGCGTGCGGCGATGACATACTCACCGGTGACTTCAGCGCGCGCCGCAGTTTCCGGCGCGGGCGGTGCACTCGGTGCTTTATCGGCCGTTGTCGTCGCTCGCGGGAGCGTTTCGCACCCGATCAGCAACAGCACCAGCAAGGCAGTAACGCCGAACCGCGTGTTAAGATAAATCGTTCTGATTGAATGTAGCGAGCGCATTGTGTCGGTCGGTACGTTATATGTGGTCGCAACACCCATCGGGAATCTAGAAGACTTCTCGGCGCGCGGCGCGCGCGTGCTGGCGCAAGCCGATCTCATTGCCGCGGAGGATACGCGGCACAGCGCCAAGTTGTTGCAGCATTACGGAATCCACACCAAGGTCGTAAGCATCCATGATCATAATGAGCGGGCTAAAACGCCGCAGTTGCTGGAAATATTGCGCGCCGGTAAGTCTATCGCACTCGTCAGCGATGCGGGTACCCCCCTTCTGAGCGATCCAGGCTTTCATCTGGTACGCGCCGCGCGCGGCGCAAATATCGCGGTGGTCCCGATCCCTGGTCCATGCGCCGCGATTACCGCGCTGTCCGTCGCCGGCTTACCTACTGACCGGTTTGTATTCGAGGGGTTCCCGCCGCCGCGTGCGACCGCGCGTTGCGCGGCATTCGCAGCATTGCGTAGCGAGCCACGAACGATTGTGTTCTATGAGAGCAGCCACCGCATAGTCGACTCGCTTGCCGATATGGTCGCGGAGTTTGGATCGGGGCGCCCGGCGACGCTCGCACGCGAACTCACCAAGCGGTTCGAGACAATTCGCGATGCAACGCTTGCCGAACTTCACGCTTATCTGGTCGAGCACGAGATCGAACGGCTCGGCGAGTTTGTGGTATTGGTTCACGGCGCAGCCGACTCCGATCGTGCCGACGTCGATGTTGAAGGCGATCGCGTGTTGCGGGTGTTGCTCGAGGAATTGCCCCTGAAAGTGGCCGTGAAATTGGCCGCGCGCCTGACCGGCACGCACAAGAACGCGCTTTACGACCGCGCGCTCGTGTTGAAAGCAGCACCGCCAAAGACGTAATTGACTACGCCGAATGCGGCCGAAAGCGTCGGTACTTGATACAATGCCGCTCGGAGTCGGCCAGACAGTCGCCTCGCATCTAGCCTTCTGTATGCCGTGCCGATGGGCATCGTATGTAGAAGGCTAGGTGCGGGGAGGAAAGTCCGGGCTCCATAGGGCAGGGTGCCAGGTAACGCCTGGGGGGCGCGAGCCCACGGAAAGTGCCACAGAAAATACACCGCCGAAGTTCGCGCAAGCGAGCTGGTAAGGGTGAAATGGTGCGGTAAGAGCGCACCGCGCGAGTGGCAACATTTGCGGCACGGCAAACCCCACCCGGAGCAAGGCCGAATAGGGGAACAATGGTGTGGCCCGCACCGTTCCCGGGTTGGTCGCTTGAAGCGCTCGGCGACGGGCGCTCTAGATGAATGACTGTCCTCGACAGAACCCGGCTTATCGGCCGACTCCATTTTTAACTTTAGGTAAACGTCCTAACGATTTGTTTTATTTAACTCTCCGAATACTATCTATTCGGTTCAGAAACCCTGCAGAATCATTTGGCTTTTCCATCATCCGTTAATTTACCCCGATAATCGGTGCTCGGAGGCACATAACGTTTTGTCTTTCCGAGAGTTAATCGGCTTTTTCTCGCTCAATTCCTTGACACTCTTCCGACACGGTCACTATAGTGTGTATAGGTGGGAAATAGTGGAATATTGTGGACGAAAGCGGGAGGAAGCGGGAATCAATGTTTCGTGGCGTCAATCCACTTCAGCTCGACAGCAAGGGCCGGTTAGCCGTTCCCACGCGCTATCGCGAGGCGCTGATGCGTCAGTGCCACGGTCAAATGGTGATGACTGTCGATCGCGATCATTGTCTGCTGTTGTATCCACTGCCTGACTGGGAAGAGATCGAGCGCAAGCTCGTGCGGCTGCCGAGTTTCAACAAACAAGCCCGTCGTCTTCAGCGATTGCTAATGGGTCACGCGACCGAGTGCGAGCTCGACGGCGTCGGCCGCATTTTAGTGCCGCCACCATTGCGCGAGTTTGCTGGCCTCAACAAAGCGGTAGTGCTGATCGGCCAAGGAAATAAGTTCGAACTATGGAGCGACGAGTCGTGGAACGCGCGACGCGCGGAGTGGCTCGCGCAAAGTGACGACGATGGCGACTTACCGGCGGATCTGGAATCGCTGTCGTTGTAGCGATGCACGTGCTGACCGCCGCCATTCGACGTACCGCACGCGAGAAAAAGTAAGAGAGACCGCATAACGCTGCCGACGTTACGAATGATGCCCATGAACCATGCGGTCTCTTCCCTCACCCCTTGCCCTCTCCCGGCGAGGACAAACACCGTCCTCGCCCCCTCATCCCCATCCCTTCTCCCAGTGGGAGAAGGGAGCGAGCCGAGGCTCGCAACGCGAGCACTTTGTTTGATCGGAGAGGGGGAGTTGGTGCGCGTACGCGGCTTTTGGATAGGAGCGTGAATGACCATAGCCATGTTCCTGTACTTCTCGACGAGGCGATGCAGGCGCTAGACATCAAGCCCGACGCGGTCGTCGTCGATGCGACCTATGGCCGCGGCGGACACGCCGAGGAAATCTGCAAACGACTCGGTACGATGGGACGACTCTTGGTTTTGGATCGAGATCCTCAGGCAGTTGCCGACGCCCGTCGGCGTTTCGGCGCCGACTCGCGCGTAACCATCGCGCATGCGCGATTCGCCGAGCTTGCCGATACATGTGAACGGTACGATCTAAATGGTCGGGTCAACGCCATGCTTTTCGATCTCGGTGTGTCCTCCCCGCAACTCGATGACCCAGCGCGCGGTTTCAGTTTTCGTCATGTCGGTCCGCTCGACATGCGCATGGATCCGACGTCGGGCCTGTCCGCGGCCGAGTGGATCAATCGCGCGGAGGAAGACGAGCTATGTCGTGTCATACGCGACTACGGTGAAGAGCGGCACGCGCGGCGCGTTGCGCGTGCAATCGTGCGCGCACGGGCGCAAGCGCCGATTGCCGATACACGCGCGCTCGCTGAAATCGTGGCGCGCACGATGCCGGCACGCGAGCGCCACAAAGATCCTGCAACGCGTACGTTTCAAGCGATTCGTTTGTATGTGAATCGTGAACTCGACGAATTGGAACAGGCGTTGCCGCAGACGCTGCGCACGCTCGCCCCGGGCGGGAGGCTGGCTGTCATCAGCTTTCATTCGCTTGAGGATCGGCGCGTGAAGCATTTCATGCGCGGGGAAGCACTCGCGCCGGCCGTACCGCGCGGCATGCCGATGCCGGCAGTACCGTTTCAACCGCGGCTGCGCATTGTCGGTCGTGCGGTTCGTGCCGGCGCCGATGAAGTCGGGCGCAATCCGCGCGCGCGTAGCGCCACCTTGCGGGTCGCCGAGCGTATGGGATGACGCCATGCCGAGACACGCACTATTGCTTGCGACTGCCGTGCTGGTGATCTCGATGCTGGTGGTTACATTGCGCCACGAAAGCCGCTTGCTGTTCGCGCAATTGCAGACGCTGCGTGCCGAACGCGATGCCTTGAACACCGAGTGGGGTCAGTTGCTGCTGGAAGAGGGCACGTGGTCGGAGCATCGCCGCATCGAACAGATGGCGCGCACGCGACTCGACATGCACACCGCCGGTCGTGACCGCATTATCGTGCTCGACGGAACGAGGCCCAGGCCGTGACCGCGCGACGAGCAAAGGCACCGATGCGATTGCGTGCGAATCTGGTTGTGGGCGCGCTTTATGTCGGACTCGCACTGCTCGCCGCGCGCGCCGCGTATCTGCAAGTCGTGAGTGCGAACTACTTGCAGACGCAAGGACAGGCGCGGCACACGCGCGTCGTCAAGGACAATTCGCATCGCGGCATGGTGCTGGACCGCAACGGCGTGCCGCTCGCGATCAGTACCCCGATCGATTCCGTTTGGGCGCATCCGCTGACCACGCTGCAAGAGCAAAAATTTATTCCGGCGCTGGCGCGGCTGCTTGATGTGGCGCCGCGCGAACTGGCGCAAACGCTTAAGCGAAATAGCGATCGCGAATTTCTGTACTTGAAACGGCATGTCGCACCGGAACTTGCGGCGCGCGTGATGGCGCTGAAGATTCCCGGCGTGGCATTGCTACGCGAGTATCGTCGCTACTACCCGAGCGGTCCGGTCGCCGGCCACGTCGTCGGCTTCACCAATGTTGACGATCTCGGACAAGAAGGCTTGGAGCTCGCCTACGATTCGTGGCTGCGCGCGATTCCGGGAACAAAACGAGTGTTGAAAGATTTACAGGGCAATGCCGTCGAAGTCGTGGAAAGCATTCGACTTCCGGTTGCGGGCCGCGATCTGGTCACCAGTATCGACCGGCGCATTCAGTATCTCGCGTATCGCGAACTGAAGGCGGCAGTGCAAGCGAGCGGCGCGCGTGCTGGTTCCGCCGTCGTGCTGGATGTTCAAACCGGGGAAGTGTTGGCGCTGGTCAACGAGCCGGATTTCAATCCAAACAATCGTGCCAATCTGCGCAGCGACATGTTTCGCGATCGCGCCGTCACTGATCTCTACGAGCCGGGCTCGACGCTCAAGCCCTTTACCGTGGCCATGGCGCTCGAGAGCGGCAAGTACGCAATCGACACCCTGATCGATACCGCGCCCGGAACGTTTCAAGTCGGCGGTAAGACGATACGCGACACGCACAACTACGGCGTGCTGTCGCTGGCGCACGTGATCGAGAAGTCGAGCAATGTCGGTGCGAGCAAGATTGCGCTCTCGCTCCCGCGCGAGCGGCTTTGGAGCATGCTGCGCCGAGTTGGTTTCGCCGAGTCCACCGGCAGCCGCCTGCCGGGAGAAGTTGCCGGACTGCTGAATCCGCCCTCAACCTGGGTGCCGATCGAACAGGCGACGATCTCCTACGGTTACGGCGTATCGGTGACGTTGCTGCAACTGGCGCGCGCCTATGCCGTGCTCGCAAACGGCGGCGAGCTGCCGCCGATAAATTTGTTGCGCCAGGAACAAGCGCCGGAAAGTACGCGGGTCATGGCGCCGGGTATCGCGCACGCGGTACGGCGCATGCTCGAGCTCGCCGTCGGGGCCGATGGCACCGGCACGGCGGCGCAAGTTCCGGACTATCGCGTCGCCGGCAAGACCGGCACTGTGCACAAGCTCACGCCTAGCGGTTATTCGGCCGATGAGTATATCGCTTGGTTCGCCGGCTTCGCGCCGATGGAGCATCCACGGCTGGCGATGGTGGTGATGATCGATCATCCGCGCGGGGGCCGTTACTTCGGCGGGCAAGTTGCCGCGCCCGTGTTTAGTCAGGTGATGTCAGGCGCGCTGCGTTTGCTCGATGTCGCACCCGATGCACCGCGCCCGGCGGCGACCGTGGTAGCCGCAAAAGATGCGAGGGACGCACGATGACAGCCGGCGCGCGACTGCGCGAGCTACTGGCCGGGATCGTCAACGTCGATGCGCAAAACGATTGCAACGTCAGTGCGCTCGCGCTCGATAGTCGTCAGGTCGTCCCGGGTGCGTTGTTCCTAGCGCTACCCGGCTTGCGCCACGACGGTCGCGCGTTTATCGCCGACGCGATCGCGCGCGGTGCGGTCGCGATCGTCTTCGATCCCGATGGTTTCGACTCAGCGCCGATGTCGGTGCCCGCGTTCGGCGTCGCGCGGTTGGCGATGCACGCAAGCGCCATTGCCGATCGATTCTACGGTGCGCCGTCGCATCACCTGGTTGTGATCGGCGTGACTGGCACCAACGGTAAAACGACGTGCACGCAATTGTTGGCGCAGGCGCTCGATCAGCCACCGCGCCGTTGCGCTGTAATTGGCACGCTGGGCTACGGTTTTCCCGACGCCATCGATCCCGGCACGCACACGACGCCGGACGCGATCACTACACAACGGCTGCTCGCCGACGCCCGCGCGCGCGGCGCGGCGTACGCGGCGATGGAAGTCTCTTCGCACGCGCTCGACCAAGGGCGCGTGGAAGCGGTGGCGTTCGCCATCGCGGTGTTCACCAATCTCAGTCGCGATCACCTGGATTACCACGGCGACATGCAACGCTATGCGGCGGCGAAGACGCGTCTGTTTCTGCGCGACGGATTAACCGCGGCCGTCGTCAATCGTGACGACGCGCATGGGCTCGATCTGATCGAGCGGCTCGGCGGCCACACCCGCGTTATTACCTACGGTTTGTCGCGTGGTGACGTCTATGCGCTGGCGCTTGATTGCGCGCCGAGCGGTTTGCGTTTGCGCGCGATAACGCCGCGCGGTGAACTCGATATCGCTACTCCATTGCTCGGGCGCTTCAATGTCTACAACTTGCTCGCGGTGCTCGCGACCTTGCTCGCGCTCGGTCTCGATCCGCAAGACGCCGCGAACCGGTTGTCGAGGCTGCGCTCGGTGCCGGGGCGGG
>Ga0209640_10000954_pt1 | contig 23673 bp, 22 predicted proteins | sample RifCSP10_1_FD_184018 | JGI IMG/M metagenome (GOLD analysis project Ga0209640, IMG submission 184018) | Soil microbial communities from Rifle, Colorado - Rifle CSP2_sed 10_1 (SPAdes) (version 2) | ecosystem: Environmental > Terrestrial > Deep subsurface > Rock core/Sediment | place: Rifle... | reverse complement strand
TCATTTGGGCAAGTGTGTTGTCGAGTTGAGCCAGTACCTGACCAGCCGCAACCTGATCGCCGACCTTTACATATACGTGCGTGACTTGTCCGCTTGTTTCGAAGCCCAAGGTTGCATCTGAGTTTGCGATCAGTGTCCCCGTCCCACTGGCTGATAAGACCAAATCCCCGCGTTGTGCGACAGTTGTTTGCACTTCTGATCCGGTTTTGGTTTCGGTAGCCAGGAAGACTTTGGAATAGTAGGTAGTTCCTCCCACGGCTGCAAGGATGACAATCGCTGTAATGATCCAGGTTATTTTTCGGGTTATTACTAAAAAGAAAGTTCTTGGTTTGGGTGTCAATTGAGGAAAACCTTTCCGTCAATGGTTGGAATTCTTTCAACCCAAAGTATAGTAAATGAATATAGAGATACCGTCGGGGAATTATGAAGATATTGTGTGATTTAGGTTTGTGAAGAAAGGTTGATGTCTCTGTGGAATGTGAGATTTGATTGGCTTGTGCTGAATTTCATAAGGAATTTTTATTTGATTCAATCCAGACCTTGATTATCAAGTATTTTTATCTTACAATAGCGCCCAGATTGTCCTGGGCAAGAGAGACCACTCGGTGAGGAAAGAGACTATGAACGAGAATCGGATTAAGCAGGTACTTGAAATTGAGAAAAAGGCACAGGAAATTTACAATGCCGCGCTGAGCGATGCACAGAAACTTCCCGCGCTTGCCGAGCAGGAGGCTCAGGCGATATTGGACAAAGCGCGGGCCGATGCACAAGCGGAAGCTCGCCAGATCGTTGCCAGGGCAAAGGCGGAAGAGGAAGTTGCCCGCATTCTGGCTCAGGCGGAAGAAAAGAACCGCCAGATCGAAGCGCTGGCGATGAGTAATTTTGACCGCGCTGTGAACTACATTCTTGATCGTGTAATCGGTAGAGAGTAGTTTCCATGTCCAAGAGCGGTGTTTCCGGGTATGCGGCCATCAGCGCCCGAGTCCGGGCAATGTATTCGTCGCTGCTCAGTCCACAGGATTTTGCACGGCTCAGTGATGCGCCAGACTTTCCCACTCTTATCACACAACTCAAACATACCGCTTACGGCCCTTACCTTGAAAACCTGAAAGACAGGGAACTGACGCCGCAAAAGCTGGATTTGGCGATCAAAGGGCGCCTGGCCGATTCCTATCACAGCGTTATACAAATGGCGCCCGAACACGCCCGTCCGCTCCTGAAACAACTCTATCGATACTTTGAAGTACAAAATCTGAAAGCGGTGCTTCGTGGCATCGTAACGGACCCATCCTGGGAACGCGTCCGTGATGTCCTCTTTCCAATGGGATCCATGACGGTTTTGCCAGCGCAAGCCATGCTGGAGGCAGGGAGTGTTGGGGCCGCGATAGAGTTGTTACAGGGTACCATGTATTATGAAACGCTGTCTTTCGCGATGAAGCGTTATAGTTCCGAGCAGAATCTTTTCCCGCTGGAAGTTGCTCTGGATTTATATTATTGGCGGCAACTATGGCATGAGGCCAAACGGCTGCAGGGACAGGATCGGGAGCAGGCGCTACGCCTGATTGGGTCATTGATGGATGTGAATAACCTGATGTGGGTGATTCGTTACCGGGTTTATCACCAGCTTTCTGAAGAGGAAGTAATCAACTATACTCTGCCGTTCGGTTATCGTGTCCGTGATGAAGACGTGCGTGCCATCGCCGCGGGTGCCGATCTCGTTACGGTGGTGGAACGTGTTTTTCCCGGCATACCGAATGTGGATACGCTTCTTGAGGAACCACGCCATGGCCTGCCTCAACTGGAAATTCTATTGAAGCGGCACATTATGAACCAATGCCTGGCGGCTTTTACCGGTAATCCGTTTCACATTGGCGTGCCACTGGCGTTCCTGATTTTAAGCGACCTCGAGATTCAGGATTTGACGGTACTGATTGAAGCCAAATCTTCGCAAATGTCAGCTGAAGAATACCTGCCTTATTTGCTGAGATCGGTTGCGGCGTAAACGGCTATAACGTTTCAAAAGTGCACTGTTCGCTGAATAACAAAACCGAGCAGAAATCACCTTGTTTTATGGACTGGAGATTACATGTTCTTCCCCAAAGAAATGACTGAGATCGAACTGATCGTTCCATCCAAGGATCTATTGGCGGTGACAAAGGTCTTGAGCGGTTACGGTGTTTTTCACCAGACCGATAGCAGTTATCCGGGGGTGGCCTCCGGCTCTGCCAATACCTGGCAGGAGCAGGCCGCACTTTACGCTACCTTGGAACGCCGCATCCAGCTCGTGATGCAGGCTCTTGGTGTTGATGAGGGACAGCCTCCGTCCTCTGACTTTGAGGCGATGGTCGAGGTTGAAAAGATTCGCCCGCTGGTGGAGCAGCTCGAAGAGGAGGTCAAGAAGATCAGTGACGAACTGACTGATCAACGTAAGAGGCTGGAACAGCTCGAAAGCACACTCCATCAACTGGAACCCGTTGAAGATATTGACCTCGACATCAGCTCCCTGCGCGATTCACGCTATATGTTTTCGGTGCTTGGGCTGATTCCATCAGCCAATGTAGATCGGTTGCAGACCAGCCTGGCCAGAGTGCCCCATGTTTTTCTGATACTGCGTTCAGACCCGGGGAAGCCTGTTGTCTGGCTTGCGGGAACGAAAGCCAACGCTGACGTTTTGGAGCGCGCCGCTCGGAGCGCTTATCTTGACCCTTTGAGCCTGCCGAGTGATTATCAGGGGACGCCAGCCAATATCATCACATCGATTCGCAATACAATCGAGAGTACACAAAGCAGGATTGAGGAATTAAAGGCAACACTCGCTCGTTTGGCAGATGAGCGCCGACAACAGTTGCGTGATTTGCTCTGGCAGGCTCACACAAGCCGGGTGTTGGCTGATGCGATCGTTCGTTTTGGCCAGCTCCGCCATACCTATGTCATTACAGGCTGGGTACCGGCTGATGATTTGGAAGAACTCAACCGGCGGCTAAAGCAGGCATCCCGGGAAATTCTCATAGAAACATTACCGACCAGTCGTTCCGGACAAAATCAGAACGTGCCTGTGGCCCTAACGAATAATAGATTCCTGCGTCCGTTCCAGATGTTGGTCAACACGTATGCGCGGCCCCGCTACGGTGAAATTGATCCAACCATCCTGATTGCATTTACCTTTCCAATTCTTTTCGGAGCAATGTTTGGTGATATTGGTCAGGGATTGGTGCTGGCCCTGCTCGGCTGGCTTATGAGCAGTGGTAGGATACTCAAGAGCATGTCCAGCCTCGGTGGGCTCATCGCTATTTGTGGTGTATCCGCGACTTTATTTGGTTTTTTGTACGGAAGTATTTTTGGGTTTGAAGGGCATCTGGTTGAAGAATATCTGGGTTTCAAGTTGGAGCCACTTTGGATCAGCCCCATTCACGAAATTTTGCCGATCCTGATCGTTGCAATTGATGCCGGGATCATCCTGCTGACCCTGGGTTTTTTGCTCAGTATCTTCAATCTCTGGCGCTCACGCGATTGGCCACATCTCGTTTTTGGGCACAACGGCATTGTAGGATTTGTGCTGTATTGGTCGCTTCTCGGGCTGTTGGGGTCTTCACTGGGCGAATCACCCATTTCCCCAAAGCTGGCTGTCGCTGCCGGGTCTTCGCTTCCATCAGTGGTGTTTACTGGTCTGGCGATCATTTCTGGAGTGGCAATTATGTTCTCCGAAGTGTTCCGCAACCTCATGGAAGGCCATCGTCCTTTGATCGAGGGCGGTATTGGCACGTATGCCATTCAGGCGCCCATGGAGTTGTTTGAAACAGTCATTAGCTTCCTGAGCAATACTCTCTCTTACGTGCGTGTGGGTGCGTTTGCTGTCGCACATGGCGGTTTGAGTCTTGCAATTTTTTCACTCGCTGGCACGCAGCCGGACCTGGGATTCTGGATCACAATTCTCATTGGTAATATCTTCATAGTGGGTTTTGAAGGGTTGATCGTTGGTATTCAGACGATGCGTCTCCACTACTATGAATTCCTGGGTAAGTTCTTCACGGGTGGAGGGATGCGCTTCGAACCGCTTGCCCTGACGCCTGCGAAAGAGGAGGGGTAGATAAGGAAATTTGCTGAGGTCCCCAAATATGTTTTGAACGTCTTGCGCTAAGATTGCTCAAAAAACAACAAATAAGGAGAGATACAATGTTTTTGATCTTCGCTGTTATGGTTGGTTTGATCCCGCTGATTCCTGCTGTCATCTATGTAATCCAGCAACATAATACCAGTCCTGTCCAAGCTGTTTCGCGTTTGGTGACCGGGTTCAATGGATTCAACTTCCTGGTAGGCATGATGGCAGCTGGACTCGCTGTCGTCTGGCTGGCTTCACCTTCCTCAGTGTTGGCTTCCGGTGCGGCTCAAGAAGGCGGCAATGTTGATCAGTATGCCTCTCTCGCAGCAGCCATTTCCACAGGTTTGGCTTGTGTCGGCGCTGGTATCGCGGTCGCTGGTTCTGGTGCCGCTGCCGTGGGCGCGACCGCTGAAAAACCCGAGTCCTTTGGCCGTTCGCTGATCTTTGTAGGTCTCTCGGAAGGTATTGCCATCTACGGCTTGATCATTTCCTTCCTGGTCCTCCCGTAGGGACGTAGGGATGAGATGAAAGTTCTGGTGATCGGTCATCCAGCAGCGGTATTAGGCTTCTCGCTTGCCGGAGTTAGTGGACGCGCTGTTACAACGGCTGAAGAGGCTGATCGCGCTCTGGATGAGGCTCTTGCTTCAAAGGATGTCGGAATTATTCTGGTAACTCAGGATATTGCCGGGATGCTTCAGGAGAGAGTCGAAGACCTAAAATTGCATAGCACAATCCCGCTTGTTGTGGAAATTCCGTCGCCCGCCGGAGTTCCTGCGGACCAGCCATCCCTAAGTGAAGTTGTGCTAAAGGCAATCGGTATTAAACTATGAATCTTTCCTGTCTCGCGTGTCATTGAGACAAGGAGAAATAATATGGTGAGCGAGTTATGAAACCCGAAGAAGGAATTGAAAATTTATCACGCGCCATCTTGAAGGAAGCGGAATCTGATGCCGAGCAGTCTCAGGAGGAGGCTAAGGCAAAGGCTGAGGCCATTCGACAGCGTGCCCAGGAACAGGCTGAGCAGGAACGAAAGGAAATCCTGGAACGGGCGCGGCAGGAAGCGGAACGTCTGCGAGGTCAGGTGGTTGCAAATGCTCAAATGAAGGCTCGAACCCTGCAATTGGAGCATCGCGAAAAGCTGTTGGATCGCGTATTTGATTCGGCCAACCAAAAACTGTCTGCCATCCAAAAACGCTCTGATTACAACAAGCTCGTTGCCCAGTTGCTTCGGGAAGCTCTTGTTCAACTGAAAGCAAATAAAGCGGTTGTTCAAGCGGATGGAGCCACGCAGAAGATCCTAAAAGATGGTGTGCTCGGAGAAGTATCAAAAGAGTTGAATGCGGAAGTGTCCATGGGTGATGTGCTGGATGAGGGCACCGGTCTCATCGTTGAGGCATCAGATGGACATCTGCATTTCAATAACACACTCGAAACCCGCCTGAGCCGATTGCAAAGTTCGCTTCGTTCATCGGTCTACCACGTTCTTATGGGAGAGAAGTTATGAGTGAACAAATCGGGATAGTGACCTGGATCAACGGACCTGTCGTCCGTGCTCGTGGTTCACGTCACGTAGGTATGCTTGAGTTGGTTGAGGTGGGCGAAGAGCGCCTGGTGGGTGAGGTGATCGGTTTGGACGGTGACATCATCACCGCGCAGGTCTATGAAGAAACTTCCGGGATGCGGACCGGCGCCCCGATATTTGGAACTGGTTTGCCCCTGTCAGTGGAACTTGGCCCGGGTCTGTTGAAAAGTATTTTTGACGGAGTCCAGCGTCCCCTGCCATTGATCCAAATGGAGTCTGGTTCGTTCATCGGGCGCGGGATGCGTCTCGATCCGCTTTATCGAAAAGATCGCTGGAGGTTCACCCCCCAGGTAAAAGAAGGCGACAATGTTGCCGGAGGTGCGATCCTTGGGATTGTGATGGAGACCGAAACCTTTGAGCACCGCATCATGGTTCCACCGGATCTTTCCGGGACTTTGACCTGGGTTGCTGAACCAGGAGAGTACACCATCGAGGAGCCGATTGCGCGCCTGCGGGTTGGCAAGGAGGAAAAAGAAATCACCATGCTTCAGCGCTGGCCTGTGCGCAGGCTCAGACCTTATAAGTCCCGCCTTGGGGTAACAACTCCCTTGATCACCGGTCAGCGTGTATTGGATACGTTCTTCCCGGTTGCCAAAGGCGGTGCGGCAGGCATCCCGGGGCCGTTTGGTTCAGGAAAAACCGTCACACAACATAGCATTGCCAAATGGGCCGACGCGGAAGTGATTGTCTACATCGGCTGTGGCGAACGTGGTAACGAGATGACGGAGGTGTTGCAGGAATTCCCGCATCTTGTGGATCCGCGCTCTGGCCGTCCTTTAATGGAACGAACGGTGCTGATCGCCAATACTTCCAACATGCCGGTGGCCGCGCGTGAGGCCAGTATCTATACCGGCATCACCATTGCCGAATACTATCGTGATATGGGCTATCACGTTGCTTTGATGGCCGATTCAACCTCGCGCTGGGCTGAGGCGCTGCGTGAAGTTTCAGGTCGTCTGGAAGAAATGCCCGCTGAGGAAGGTTATCCTGCTTATCTGGCGGGACGGCTGGCTGAGTTCTATGAGCGCGCTGGCTATGTGGAAACCACCAATGGGCATCAAGGCTCTGTCACGATCGTGGGTGCGGTATCTCCTCCGGGCGGCGACTTCTCTGAGCCGGTGACGCAGCATACCAAACGATTCATTCGTTGCTTCTGGGCGCTGGATAAGTCGCTGGCCTCCGCGCGTCACTTCCCGTCCATCAACTGGCTGGATAGCTATAGTGAATATCTCGAAGATGTGGCAGGTTGGTGGCGTGAGAAGGTTGGCGTGGATTGGTTGAAGATGCGCAACCATGCCATGGAAATCCTGAGTGAGGAAAGCCGTCTCTCGCAGATCGTAAAGCTGGTCGGCCCGGATGCTTTGCCTGACGAAGAGCGATTGATTTTGGAAACGGCCCGTCTGTTGCGCGAAGGTTTCCTTCAGCAGAATGCGATGGACACGGTCGATGCCTACTCTTCGGTTCAAAAGCAAATTCGAATGCTCGACCTGATCCTGCATTTCCATGAGCGTGCGCTGCGTGTCGTCAAGCGCCGTGCGCCGATTTCTGTGATCCATAATCTGCCGGTGGTGGATACCCTCATCCGTATGAAGACGACCGTGCCCAACGAGGAGTTGGAAAAGCTGGATGAAATTCAAAAGGCAATCGACGAGCAGATGAGTCGATTAGATGCGGAGTATAGATGAGCACTGTAATTGCACAAGCCGGGCAGGAAGTTCTTGGCGTAAGGAGTATTACAGGGCCGATCGTCATTGTTGAAGGCGCGGCGAATGTCAGCTATGATGAGGTGGTGGAGATCCGTGATGCGCAGGGACGTATGCGTCTCGGACGTGTTTTGGAAGTCGGCGAGAAAGTATGTGTGGTTCAAGTGTTTGCCGGTTCCACAGGACTCTCGATTGATGGTACGCGCGTCCGATTTTTGGGAGACACCTTACGCATCCCCGTTGCGGAGGAAATGCTCGGGCGGGTTTTCGGCGGTCTGGGCAACCCCATGGATGGTGGTCCACTGCCTCTGACCGATCACTATGCCGATGTCAATGGCCAACCGATCAACCCGACTGCCCGCGTGTATCCACGTGATTACATTCAGACCGGTATTTCTGCCATTGATGGATTGAATACTCTCCTGCGCGGCCAGAAATTGCCCATCTTTTCGGGCGCTGGAATGCCGCATGATCAGCTCGCGGCTCAAATCGTGCGCCAGGCAACTTTGGGCGCTGAGGCGGGTGAGCAGGCTTCCCAGTCTGAGCAGTTTGCCGTCGTGTTCGCTGCCATGGGCGTGAAACATGATGTGGCGGATTTCTTCCGCCGCTCTTTTACCGAAAGCGGAGCTTTGACGCGCGTGGCCATGTTCCTGAACCTGGCCGATGATCCCCCGGTCGAACGTTTGGTCACTCCGCGTGCTGCCTTGACACTTGCAGAATATCTTGCTTATGAACGCCAGATGCACGTGCTGGTCATTTTGACGGACATGACCAACTATTGTGAAGCGCTTCGTCAAATTTCCAACATTCGCGGTGAAGTGCCCAGCCGCAAGGGATATCCCGGTTACTTGTACAGCGATCTTGCGTCCATGTATGAACGCACCGGCCGCATCAGCACAAGCGAAGGTTCGATCACTCAAATCCCGATCCTGACCATGCCGAGCGACGATATAACGCATCCTGTTCCTGACCTGACGGGTTATATTACGGAAGGTCAGATCACGCTTGGACGTGAGCTGGATCACGCCGGGGTTTACCCACCTATTGCCGTTCTGCCGAGTCTGTCGCGTTTGATGAAGGACGGCATCGGGAAAGGTCGCACGCGTGCCGATCATCCGCGTTGGGGTGCACAACTCTATGCGGCTTATGCCCATATGCAGGATGTGCGCGCGCTGGCCTCCGTGATCGGTGAGGAGGAATTAGGCGAGGTGGACCAGAAGTATTTGAAATTTGGCCGCGCCTTTGAACGGGAGTTCGTCAACCAAGCGCTGACAGAGAACCGCACCATCGAGCAGACCCTCGCCATCGGCTGGCGCTTGCTGTCCATGCTGCCGAAAGAAGAACTCACACGTGTGAGTTTGGACGAAATCAAACAATACTATCAGGGTGCAGATGTCGACCATTAACGTTGCGCCTACTCGTACAAATCTGATCCGCGTCAAAAAGGATCTGCAATTCGCGCGGGAGGGTTATGAAATCCTTGACCGGAAACGAGAGGTATTGACTACGGAACTGGTCCGCGTGGCGCATGAAGCGGATGTCCTTCAAAAAGAGGTCTGGAAGATTTTGGATATGGCCTACCGCGCTCTGGAAAAGGCGCAGTTGACATTAGGCAGCGACAATGTTGAGTGGGCGGCACTGGCCGCGAACAAAACTGTGGATGTTCACCTAAAGCTGCGTGGGATCATGGGTGTGGCGATCCCGGTCATCGAAGCGCGGGGTGAGCCGCAAAAAATGCTTTATAGTTTGAGCGGGACGAATGCGGCTCTCGATGAAGCGAGCGCCGCATTCCGTGAAGTGCTGATCAAGACGCCTCAGTTATCCATGCTCGTAACCACTGTCTGGCGGTTGGCTGGTGAATTACGCAAGACGCAGCGACGAGTGAATGCCCTGCAGCATATCTTCATTCCAGCCTATGAAGAAACAGTTGCTTTTATCGTCAGCTCACTTGAAGAACGGGAACGTGAAGAGACGTTCCGCTTGAAGTGGCTGAAGACAAAAATGGCCAAATCGGCTGCCTGATTGCCTGGGAGTCGACAGGTTAATACTGGGAAGCCTTATTGTCATACAGGTTTATGGGTTAAACTAGGTGATTGAATGTTGTTGAGATTCTTAGGCTACGTTCCGGCGGGCTAAAATCAAAGCACCTTAAGGAGTTCATATGAATATTGGCGTATTGGGTACGGGCATGACGGGGCAAACAATTGGCTCCAAGTTAGTACAGCTCGGGCACGAAGTGATGCTGGGGTCGCGCGATGAAGCGAATCCCCCAGCGGTTGCCTGGGCCAAGGATCAAGGGCAACATGCCTTGTATGGAACCTTTATGAACGCCGCCGCCTTTGGTGAAATCGTTTTTAATTGCACATTGGGTTCGGCCTCTCTTGAGGCACTCCAACAGGCGGGAGAGGAGAATCTAAGAGATAAGATTCTGATTGACACCTCAAATCCTCTTGATCGTTCGACGGATACCTGGACTCTAACTGTATGTAATACTGACTCGTTGGGCGAACAGATCCAGCGAGCATTTCCCGAAACCAAAGTGGTAAAGACTCTGAATACGGTGAATGCGAATGTAATGGTTGACCCTGCCAAGTTGCTTGAAAAGACTCATATTTTCGTCAGTGGAAATGACATTGAAGCCAAGGCAACGGTTGTCAGGATTCTCCGTGACTGGTTCGGCTGGAGGGAAATCATCGATTTGGGCAATATTGCCACGGCGCGCAGCGTGGAAATGTATGTGTTGCTCTGGCATACTTTGAGAAATGCAATCTCTTCACAAAGGTTCAATATCAAGGTTGTGACTTCGTAAATAAGTTTTCCCGTACACAATTCAGTTGTAGATTCATGAGGGCTTAATATAAGGAATGAAAGCGACTCCGTGAGCCGCTTTCATTCCCTTGCGGAAGGCAGTGATCCAGCTATCTCTTCTTGTTTATTTCAACTGCAAGCTCTCGCGGTTCCACCATGCCCCAGCGACTCGCGCCCAGATACAAAATATCCAGGATCAAATCGTTGTATGCAATACCCTCCGCTTTACCTTGTAGACAAAGATCGCTGTAATCGGGTGTGAGGCCGGGGAGCGTGTTGATTTCCAGCAGGCGCGGGTTGCCTTCTTCGTCGAGACGAATGTCTGTGCGGGAGACATCCAACGCGTAAAGCAATTGATGGGCACGCAGCGCAAAGTATTTGAGTTTCTTTTCAAGCTCAGGTTCGAGCACTGCCGGGCAGATATAACCCGGGGCACCTTCTTCGCCCACATCCTTTGATTTTGCCGCCTGACTGTATACCAATGGCGTCACGGAACGGCTGCTATCCAGTTCCAGCACAGGGAAACGATGGAAGCCGTCTTTCTCGTACCATTCGGGGTGACGTGAATATAGCTTTGCATCTTCGCGGCCCATGATGCCTACTGTGAATTCTCGGCCGGGCAAAAAGGTTTCAACGAGCGCGGGCTGGTGATACGTGTTGATGATATATAAAACACGTTCACGCAATTCATCTTCGTTTTTGACGATGGCATTCATATCCACGCCCATGCCTGTGCCTTCACGGGCAGGTTTGACAAACAGGGGAAATTTCAGATCGAGGCGCAGCGACTCGTCGCCGGCCAGGAATTCCTGAAAGGGAGCAACGGGCAGGCGTCGGTCGCGCCAGATACGTTTGGTCAAGGTCTTATCAAGCGAAATAGCGTTGGCCATTATACGTGAGCCTGTGTAGGGAATTTGCAGCATTTCCAACAGGGCAGGAACCTGTGCTTCGCGCGCGTCACCACCGAGACCTTCCGCGATGTTGAAGCAGATATCAGGTTTTTCTTCCTGGAGCGCGTAGGGGAGGTCCGTATCAGCCTGCATAAAGACTGTTTGGTGGCCATCAGTTTCGAGCGCGGCACGAATCGAGTCGATCGTTTCGATGTGATCGAAGTCGGCGAATGCATCCGGTGGGACTCCATCCGGCTTGGGATGTGAGTCATCCTTGATGTTTGCAAGGACGGCGATTTTCCAGTATCTCTTCATGCGACGACTGGGAGGCTTGTCTTCTCCATGGGAAGGCATTTTTTTCTCCTTAGTGCATAAAATATCCGAACTAGCATACGCTATATGATAGCGCAAGCTGTGCTGTTGACAAGGGTTATGGGGTGAAAGACATTTGTAACTAGACAATGAAGGGTCTTTCAGGTATCATTGGCCCGATTGTGCTCCTCCTCACGAAGGCGCGCAAGCGGAAAATCACACAGCCGCCCGGATAAAGCACTTATCCGGGTTCTTGTACGTAAAACGAGATATAGTGTGGAGGAATCATGACGGACCTGATCAAACAGATCACAGATGATTTGCAGAAGCAAATTGAGGGATTTGAGCCGGAACTCAACATCAGTGATATCGGGACGGTATTGGAGGCGGGCGACGGTATTGCACGCGTGCAGGGGCTCGCAAATGTAAGATCGCAGGAACTGGTGCAGTTCGCTAACGGTGTGATGGGAACGGCATTCAACCTTGAAAAAGATAGTGTCGGTGTGATCGTGATGGGTGACTACGGGGGAATTATCGAAGGAATGTCCGTGCGCGGCACAGGGCGAATCGCTTCAGTGCCGGTTGGGGATGCAATCATCGGACGAGTGGTCAATGCATTGGGTGAGCCGATTGATGGCAAGGGCCCAGTTGCGACAACAGGCTTTCGTCCAATCGAGCGTATTGCACCCGGTGTGATTCAACGTCAGGATGTGGACAGCCCTGTTCAGACAGGCATCAAGTCCATTGATGCGATGATCCCTGTGGGTCGCGGTCAACGTGAACTCATCATCGGCGACCGCCAGACAGGAAAGACGGCCATTGCGATTGATACGATTATCAATCAGAAAGGCAAAGACCTGATTTGTATTTACGTCGCGATTGGGCAGAAGAAAGCGGCAGTTGCCCGCACAGTTGGTATTCTCGAACGCTCCGGTGCGATGGAGCATACCATCGTCGTAGTCGCTGCTGCAGATGAATCTGCGGCCCTGCAATATATCGTGCCCTATTCCGGCTGCGCCATTGGTGAAGAGTTCATGGAAACGGGCCGCGATGCCCTCATCATTTATGATGACCTCTCCAAACATGCATGGGCTTATCGTCAGGTTTCTTTGCTTTTGCGCCGCCCGCCTGGACGTGAGGCGTATCCAGGTGATGTGTTTTATCTCCATTCTCGTTTGCTTGAGCGTGCTGCCCGTCTTGCAAATAAATATGTCATCGTGAAAAAGGATTTCAACGACGCACTGGCTTCTGAAAGAGATGCTGTGGATGGAAAAGTTTATTCCGGTCCGATATCCAAGGATGAAGCCGAAGAAGCCCGCAAGCAGATGAACAATGCTGATGATTATCAGATTATCAAAGTGCAGGGCACTGGCGGTTCTCTCACGGCATTGCCGATCATCGAAACACTGCTCGGTGACGTTTCCGCTTATATTCCTACAAACGTTATTTCCATCACGGATGGCCAGATTTATCTCGAGTCCAACCTCTTCAACGCCGGTATTCGTCCTGCGGTGAACGTTGGCATCTCTGTCTCGCGAGTGGGTGGTGACGCGCAGACGAAAGCCATGAAACAGGTGGCAGGTCGCTTGCGCCTGGATATGGCTGCTTATCGCGAATTGGCCGCGTTTGCGCTCATGGCATCTGACCTGGATAAGGCTACCCAACAGCAGCTCGGCCGCGGCCAGCGTATGCAGGAAATTCTCAAGCAACCGCAGTATTCTCCGATGTCTCTTCCCGATCAGGTGATTGTCATGTTCGCGGGCACCAATGGTTATGCCGATGGCGTTCCGGTTGAGAAGATGGCCCAATGGCAGACCGACCTGCCCAGGTTCATGGAATCTTCGCATCCTGAAGTTGCCAAGAGCATCATTGAAAAGAAAATCATCACAGATGATAACCGTGTCAATCTTACGAAAGCGCTCGATGCCTTTCGTAATAGCTGGCAGGCGTAAAGATGGCTTCTGCCCGTGAGATGCGACTTCGCATCAAGAGTGTAAAAAATATCTCGCAGGTAACGCGCGCGCTCGAGGCCGTCAGCGCCGCGAAAGTGCGCAAGGCGGTTCAGGCGCTCACTGCGACCCGTTCGTACGCGACGAAAGCCTGGCAGGTGTTGACTCATCTCACGGCGCAACCTGGAAGCCTTAACCTGCACCCGTTATTGACAGCACGTTCCAGCCCCAGGAATGCACTCGTGATCGTGATGACTGCGGATCGCGGTTTGGCTGGCGCCTATAACACGAACATCATCCGATATGTGTTAAAAAACTTTGATAAATACCCTCTCCCCATTAAATACATCAGTGTGGGACGCAAAGGCCGTGACCTGCTCTTTCGCATTGGTAAACCCGTGCTGGCTGATTTTAGCAACCTTCCTGCCACCCCAAAGTTCGGGGCTGTTTCTGCGATAGGGCGCCTCGTAGTGGATGAATTTCTTAATGGCGACGCGGATGAAGTCTATTTGATTTACACGGATTTCGTTAACATGGCCCGCCAGGCCGTTATAGTAAAGAAACTCCTCCCGCTTGAGGTCGTCAGCAGGAAAGGTCTTGTGGAAGATTTCGGTGAACACCACACTGGTCCTGCCGCGGCGTACGAATACGAGCCTGACCAGCACGAAATATTGGATGAAATGATTCCCCGTTTTACGGCTTTACAGATCTATCAGGCAGTGCTTGAATCCCAGGCCAGTGAGCATGCCGCGCGCATGATCGCCATGCGAAACGCGACGGAAAATGCCAAGGAACTCGTCGGAGCGTTACAACTGGCTTATAACAAAGTTCGCCAGCAGGCAATTACGAACGATATCCTAGATATTGTGGGCGGCGCGGAAGCGCTTGGCTCAAGTTAACCGGAGGAAAATCATGGCAAATGCAACTGGCCGTGTGGTGCAAATTCTTGGCGGCGTAGTGGATGTGGAATTCCCCGAGGGGCAGATTCCAGAACTCTTCGAAGCGATTTCAGTTGAACGTCCCGGCAAAGAGGCGTTGATCCTTGAAGTGCAGAAACATCTGGGTGATGGCTGGGTGCGCACAGTTTCTATGGATGCGACAGATGGTCTTCAGCGTGGAGTCCCGGCGATGGCGACCGGCGCACCGATTATGGTCCCTGTTGGCCCCGCCACACTCGGCCGTATCTTCAATGTGCTGGGCAACCCTGTGGATGAGAAAGGGCCGGTCGCCGCGGCGACACGTTATCCGATCCATCGCGCCGCGCCAAATTTTGCAGAGCAATCCACCCGTGTTGAAATCTTCGAAACAGGCGTCAAGGTTATTGACCTCATCGCTCCGTTCACTAAAGGTGGTAAGACAGGTATCTTCGGCGGTGCCGGCACAGGCAAGACAGTAATCATCATGGAACTCATTCGCTCCGTCGCGACCGAACACGAAGGCAACTCCGTGTTTGCCGGGGTGGGCGAACGCACTCGTGAAGGCACGCAACTCTATCGCGAAATGCTTGAATCGGGTGTCATGAAAGATACGGTGATGGTGTATGGCCAGATGAACGAACCTTCAGGCGTGCGCCTGCGCGTGGCCCTGACTGCGCTTTCGATGGCAGAATACTTCCGCGATCAGGGCAAGGATGTTCTGCTCTTCGTGGATAATATCTTCCGCTTCTCGATGTCTGGTTCGGAAGTGTCCGCGCTCCTCGGCCGCATGCCGTCTGCGGTGGGTTATCAACCGACTCTTGCAACTGAGATGGGCGAACTTCAGGAACGTATTACTTCTACCCGCACAGGTTCGATCACATCCATGCAGGCTGTTTATGTTCCGGCCGATGATTATTCCGATCCGGCCCCTGTGGCAACGTTTACCCACCTGGATGCGACCATCGCATTGGAGCGTTCCATCGTGGAAAAAGGCATCTACCCGGCAGTGGATCCTCTCGGCTCCACCTCCCGAATTCTTGATCCCAATATCGTGGGCGAAGAACACTACCGGACCGCGCGTGAAGTCCAGCGCATATTGCAGCGTTACAAAGACTTGCAGGATATCATTGCGATTCTCGGTATTGACGAACTGAGCGAAGACGATAAACTGGTTGTGGCGCGTGCTCGCAAGATCGAACGCTTCTTCTCCCAGCCGTTCTTTGTAGCCGAACGTTTCACAGGCATTGACGGACGTTACGTTCCGCTCAAGGAAACTGTACGCGGCTTCCGCGATATCCTGGACGGGAAATGCGATGATCTACCTGAACAGGCATTTATGATGGCAGGCACCATCGAAGATGTCGGCGAGAAAGCGGATAAAATCGCGAAAGGCGCGTAATTAGATGTCTTTGCGAGGAGCAGAGCGACGAAGCAATCTCCAATTTATGAGAAGATTGCTTCGCACAGTGCGCTCGCAATGACAGGATTAATCAATGACAATTCGTTGTGAAATCGTTTCTCAGGATCGGACTGTCTTTCAAGGCGATGTGGATATTGTCGTTTTACCGGGAGCGGCCGGTGAAATGGGCATTCTGCCTCATCACGCCCCTGTCCTTGCGATTCTCAAATATGGGGTCATCAAGATCCGGCAAGCTGGCAGGGAGGAGCTATTTGCGGTTGCAGGTGGTATAGCTGAAGTTCAACCTGATATAGTGACGATATTGGCGGACGCGGCGGAGAACATTGAAGATATCGATATTACCCGTGCGAAGGCCGCCAAAAAGCGCGCGGAAGATGCACTTGCCAAGATCACTCCCGCGGATCAGGACGCTTACCTCATAATGGAAGCCGCTTTGCGCCGTTCCAACTTGCGCCTTGACGTGGTTCGCCGCTACCGTAAAAGCAGGGATACATTCACCGAGCAAGACACTTCGATGTAGTGAATTGCCGATCCATGAATAGCAGACATTTTCCAGAATAGTAGGCACCGTGGCAATGTTTTCCAAAGACCTGGGTATTGATCTGGGTACCATGTTCACCCGTCTCGCCGACAGCACCCAGGTGCTCGTCGAGGAGCCTACGATCGTTGCCATTGAAGCGTATGCGCAAAAGATGGTGGCAGTAGGTCAGGAGGCGCGCGATATGTACGGCCGCGTCCCTGAGAGCATTGAAGTTGCACGCCCACTGAAGAACGGGGTCATCGCTGATTATGAAATCACGGAAACGTTACTTTCCTATCTGCTTCAGCGTGTAAGCGGATCCATGCGCATCTTTCGGCCGCGTGTGATGATCACCGTTCCATATGGAGTGACCAGTGTGGAGCGTCGCGCGGTCTACGAAGCCGTGCTGGAAGCTGGGAGCCGTGAAGCCTATTTGATCCAGCAGCCGCTCGCTGCCGCGCTGGGTGTTGACCTGCCAGTTGGCTCGCCTTCTGGAAATATGGTGATCTGCCTCGGAGGTGGATGCACAGAGGCGGCAGTCATGGCGATGTATGGAATTGTCTCTGCCGAAACGTTGCGCGCTGGCGGCATGGATTTGGACGAAGCGATTGTTAACTATATCCGTAGAAAGTATGGGATTGTGATCGGTCAGGTCACTGCAGAACAGCTTAAAACGAAGATTGGGGCCGCGGTTCCGCAGGATACCGAGAACAGCATGGAAGTGCAGGGGCAGGATCAGGTCACAGGCCTGCCGCGACCGGTCACTGTGACAACCGGCGAGATCGTCGAAGCCTTGCAGGACCCACTCAAAGCTGTGATCGAAACGGGCCGCCGCGTGCTTGAGAGGACGCCTCCTGAGCTGGTCGCCGATATTATCGACCGCGGCGTGGCGCTGTGCGGCGGAGGCGCGTTGCTGCGCGGTGTTGATAAACTGCTTACCAAATCACTGGGCATTCCCGCTTATCTGGTGGATAACCCAATGACTTGTGCTGTGGAAGGCGCTGTAAAGTCGCTGCCAATGTATAACATCCTGCGGAGAAGTTTGCCGCAGGTATAATGAGACCGAAAATAAAAGGCGTCCATTGCGGACGCCTTTTTGATTATCTTACTAATCCAGGTAATATGTCATACGTTGCAGATGAGTGACGGGGTCAATGTATTGAACATGCACACCCTCGGACACGTTCAAGCTGGTAGGCGCGTAATTCAGGATCGCCTTTATGCCAGCCTTTACAAGTTGATCAGCCATTTCCTGCGCGGCAGTTGCGGGGACGGTGAGCATGGCAACCTTGATCCTGTGTCCCTTTATTTTTTCAGTCATGACGGCGGTATCCAGAATTTCGAATTCTCCCACTTTTTGCCCTATCTTTTTGGGATCGTTATCGAATACCATGCTGATGTGGAAGCCGCGGTTGCTAAACCCGTTATAGCGGGCCAGGGCGTGTCCCATATCTCCCATGCCAACGATGACCACTTCCCAGACGCGGTTTACCTTGAGGATGTAGCGCAAGCGTTCAATCAGAAAAGGAATCGAGTATCCGGTTCCCTGCTTGCCAAATTCACCGAATTGTGAGATATCCTTGCGGATCTGCGCGGCAGAAATACCCACGATCTTACCTAATTCCTGTGACGATGTGGTCTGGATTCCCCTATCTGCCAACCGTTGCAATGCACGCAAATAAACAGGCAGCCTGCCGATGATGATATCGGGGATTTTTTCAGCGTTCATATCGCTTTGCCCTCGCAACTGTGAAATTCTGCATTAACTCTACCATAAAAGGATGTTTTGTACAATTCGCCACAAGTGGTATTGGCTGTGAGTAGCCAGCCATTAAATTTCCGGGGCGGTTTGTATCCTACAGGGAGTTTCATGAGAAAATCATGCGCAAACTCTTTCAACCTGGAGGGAGCAAAGCGACTAGGGCGCATTTGGGATAACGTATTTGCAGAAGCTTGGCTGGTTGTATACCGTTACACAATCCACCCAAGTGTCTCCAAACCGGACGAGAATGTTCACCTGACCAAGCCATTCATCGTAACTTCCCACAATCAACCGGCGTGGCCGGTCGATTACATCCTGGACTCCCCGAAGGGAGGACATGTGCATCATGCGGGCAAGCGCCCGATCCACTTGCTCGCCGCGGTGGTCCACCGCGAACTCAATCGTGTCATTCATTTCGAGAATAGGAGAACGAAGCGGCTCATTGCTCACCGTGTCCAAAAGTGTTCCGTTGACGAGCATGATCACGGAGCAGACGATCAGCGGTGCGATCTTGCCGAAGAAAGAGGTCGAAAATGCGGCTGGTTCAGCGAGAGGAATTTGTAAAATTCCTGCAAGGGATACGAACAGGGCCACCCAGACAAAAGCCACCGTAAACCGTGAATTGAAATTTTCATAGAAGATGTAATTTAATAGGCCCCCGGTTTCAGGGTCAAGCCACGATACTATTCTTGGGAATATCCGGAGAGGCAGGTGAACGATAAGCCAGGCAAATACAAAAGACGCGCCCAGGTAGAATAGTAGCGCCAGGATGCCTTTTTCAAATCGGGCCACCAGCCAGCCAACCAAGCCTCCTGCCGTCGCGCAAATGACAGTTCCGATGATGAGTTTCAGCCACGGGTACATTGCATGTGCCTGGCTGAGTAAATAGCCATCCACCCCCCAGGCGGAAGCGGCAAAGGCCACGCCCACCGTCATGCCATATGCCATTCCGAGGCGCCGCTTGAGGCCCAACACATCGGGACGATTACGAATGTCGGCAAATTGAAAGTTTTTCATGGGTTTATGGAATTGTTTTGAGTTGAAGTGTGTAGGATATGTAGTTGAGTGATCCATCTGACTGTGCTGAAAACCGGATTTGCACGGGAAGATTTGGTTCTGCATGAACAACCAATTTGCTGCCGCAATGGATGGCCTCCATTTGCTGAATCGCCAGCCCATTTTGCAGAACTTCAATGTCCAGGTCGCTACCCTTGCACGAAACTTCCAGTAAGACAGTCTGGCTGTATGGAGTAAATTGTACCCAATCCTGTGCGTCTCCTTCGGGAGCGGAAACATCCCCATTGTATATTGAAATGTGCGTTCCTGTTGGCTCGAAGGTAACATTCATAATCGGGTTTGTGGGAGAGTCGTTATCCTCCCAGGCAGGCACGATCGTTGGAGTTGGAGTCAGCGGGATTCTTGTCGGCGTTCCAGTTCCAACGATTACACCGGCATCTGTTACGATGGGCAGATCCTCCACCCCGTTCGCTTGTACGAAGGCAGCGCTGATCCATCCTTTTCCCTCAGGGCCCGATCCAAAATCGATCTGGAGCCATGTTCCATTCGCATCCTTGCCGGTGAGGTTGACTGCATCCTGTGGGTTGAGAGTGCCAATGGAATTGAAACCCGTCCCCGGCCCGCTGCGGATATTTATCTTTTGCTGGATGATCGCAACAGTCCCGCTATCTGGATCTGCGCCAACGCCTCCAATGATCGGGACTTCAGGCTTGCTCGCCGTTGTAATATATTGCGCGGTCACCCAGCCTTTTCCGCCCGCTACTTGCGGGTACAGGATCTGCCACCAATTCTCACCCGGATCCTTGCCAACAATCTCCACCCTCACGTTTGGAGGAATGATTCCCAGTACATTGCCCGCGGTGGATGGCTCCTCACGCACATTGACCTGTGTGGAAGTCATCCCTTCAACGGGAGCGACTGTCGGCAAGCTCGAAGGGGGAGGTGGGGGCGGAGTCTCTGATGGGCGCGAGGTCAGTGTGGGAGCCAATGTAGATGTGACAATGAATGCAGTTGGGGAGGGCGTCTCCTGCTCTCGAATATTGACACCGCATGCTGCACTTGAGAGAGTGAGGATGGCGAACAGAATTTCGAAAAGTCTGAGAGACACGTGCCGAATTGTAATCGAAAACAAAAACCGCCTTGCGATAGCGTATCAGCACCGCCAATGAGGCCATTCGGATTAATATTTGCGGCAGATGCCATTACCTTGCTGGGATGGAGTAAATTTGAAGCTTCCCATATGCAAACACCAGTTCCGCTGAGGACAAGTCTAAAGCGGAACCTAACTTGAAAAAATCCAATACTTTCTGCGGTGTATTGTATTTCGAATTTTTCCGCAGCAGAACCAGCGCGTTCTGGATTCTTACTGGGTGATCTCTCTGATAAAAACGGTCAAACGGAATACCATTAATGATCGAATAATAAGCCGTTCGGATAATGACAGGACCTGTTGCTATGATTGTATCCTCCGATTCCAGATGATCCACTATGTAGTTTGCCGCATACTGTTCCGGTAAAGGGCCCCGATTCATAACTATTGATTGTTGTCTACTTGTCAGAATGCCTATACAAGCAGTGATGATCGCCAGCAAAATACCAAATGAAAGGATCCTCTCAGTCCATAGTGGTCCGGCGGTTTTACGGACAAGCAAATCTGCCAGCCATACCAATCCAGCCGCTGCGAACAGCAAATAGAATGCCTCCAGGTAAAGCCAATTCCTTGGTAGCGGTGTGACACGTTGCAGTAATAGAAGAATCGCAACTGCTAGGCCCAAAAAAACCTGCAGCGGTAACTTCTGATTGGAGATTTTTCGATAAAAAAGCAGGGATAATAAAAAGCCGCCTGAAAACAGGTATTCGGCTGTCGGCTCGATACGCACCATCCATTTTCGCCAGGTCTTTGCAATGCGAGGATCAAGGTTTTCTACGAATGTTGACCAATCCAGTGATTCCACAATTTCATTGCTGATTATGGAAGAAAATCCACTGCCAAAGATAATCACGGGTGAATACAGAATGAATGTTAATAGACCTGACAATATACACGTGCTGAGAAAAACAGCCAGCCGATGGAACTTATTTTGCCAGGGTTCTCTGGCTATTAAGTACGTCATAACTATCCATAAGGAAATGCCAGCCATGGGATAAAGAAAGATGGGGATCGTATAGAAACCAAGCGCTCCCGTTAAAGCAAAAGCGATCAAAGCAGGCTTGCTCTGGCGGGTGACCAGTATCCCCGCGAAATTGGCTTGCAACAACGCGAACAGAATCAGTATTGTATAGCCGCGCCCGTTGACCGAATACATAATAAACCAGTGTGCCACCGCAATAAGCCCGGACGCTGCCAGAGCCTGAGGACGGGAAAAAAACCTGCGGGCGGTGATGTACATGGCTGGCACAATTAAGGTGCCGGCAATAAAAGCGGGCAGTCTCAGCACCCAGGGTTGCCCGCCGAGCAGCCGATAGGCAAGGCCAACCAGTATGGTATGAAAGATGTGATTATTTGGAGCGCTGTAATCAGCCAGAATATGCTTGAACGACCTGGAGGCGAAATAGATAAAAGTGTAGGCCTCATCGTATTCAATTGGTTTGTTAATTACTAATATCCTTAAAACCAGCCCAATGAGTGTGATTATCCCCAGGATCAGATATATATAGAAAGGGTCCTTTTCCTCGAAGAAAAGATGATTAAACGTGGCATAAAGCGAATGGGATGAACTTTGTTTGCTCGAATCGTTTTGATCCAACGTACATTGCCTTTGTTATTCCAAACCCGATCCTGTTTATGGATGGTTATTCTTGTTATTTACGAAGAGGAAAGCGAGCTTGCCGTTGATCGAAGATACCCCTGCACAGACTCGAACTGTGCTCTTCGGCTCCGGAGGCCGACGCTCTGTCCACTGAGCTACAGGGGCGGGCGACGAAATTTTATCATAAAGTAGGGGCGACCCTTCAAGATCGCAGCAGCTTGTTTTTACGCTGGCGGCGCGCCCTTACTTACGCTTTTGCCTGCGGTGCAAGCTGCATGAGTTCCGCTCGCAACTGCTCAATGATCCTTGTATTCCCGCCCTCATCCCCGATTTTGTAAAGCTGTTCCTTCTTATGTGCGAGTTCCCCGCAGACCCGATAAAAGCGGGAGGTGGAGCGGAAACTCCCGGAACGCAGCGCGGCAAGATGTGCATTCGTTTTAAAGAAGGAGATGGCCTGGTTATATTGTCCTTGAGAGATCAAGCCATTCTTTACTTCTTCATGCAAATTCCTTTTCAGGATGTTGCGCTCGTTGATGACCATCCAGATGATAAAACCAAGCATCAAAGCATAGCCAATATAATCTACAAATGTTCCCGCGAGCAAGCCTTCAAAGCCGCCGATCAAGCCGCTGAACGTATTGTGAAAGGCATGAGTTGTCACTGCCAGAGCATAGCCCGCAGGTATGGCAAGGATCTTTACGAGGGTATTGCGACTCATGCGTGCAACAGCAAAACCGATCCCTGTGAACGCGGTAAAGAACGGATGCATCCAGCCTACGAGGATGACGCGGATGACAACCAGGGTCCAGAAACCTTCCCAGCCAGCTTCCTGGTACCCGTTCCGGTAAATATACAGAACGTTTTCGATCGCGGCGAAGCCCATGGCAGTGATCCCGGCATAGACAATGCCGTCAAGAATGGAATCGAATTCCTTGCGGAACAACAGGAAAACAATAAGGACCGCGAGTCCCTTCAATCCCTCTTCGATGATCGGCGCGACAATGGATGTCGTTCCGAATTCAGCCGCGCCTTCAGAGCCAGTTAGTATATAAATGCCGAGGCCGAATGCAGTATTAAGGATGTATGCGCCTCCTCCAGCGATGACCACACCCCACATGAACGCTGCACCGAGCAAAAGTTTTGGTTCCTTTTCATAGCGGTCCAGCCAGTTCACAATCGCCGCGAAGAGGAACATCGGCGCGAACCCAAAGAAAAATGATGCCAGCAGTGCCATGACGCCTCCAATTACGATCGAAAAATAAGATGGGTTCTTTCAATACGCGTTTCTTCGAACGCAATACCCAAAATATCTAACACCTCTTCTGGCCGCCCGGTTGCGCCTTCACGCGCCGCGAGGCGCATGAAGACCCTCAGCACTTTCCCCTCTCCCGGCGGGGGAGGGGTGGGGGTGACTGAAAGCTCCTCAATGAGAGGACGCAGGTCGTACGTTTTGCCGCGCCGTTCCCGGAGGAGAGATTCAGCTTCCATAACGGAATCGATTTTACGCTTCAGTTCGGATGCGTCAACTGGTCCCGCTAAAGTGACTTGATACTCCGCTGACGCCACCTGGGTCTGCAAGGCGGGCGCGCCCTCATCCGCACTTTCCACATTCAATACCTGAATCCCCGCTGGCAGCGTTTGTTGAAGTTTCTCGCGTAATCCCTCCAGCTGAATCTCATGTTCGAGTTTCATATCCATCACTTCACAGCGTGAGGAAAAGCCAAGCGGCAATGCCGCCGCCATATTCATTTTCGGCTGTGGATGAAAACCGTGCGAATAGGCGAGTGGAAGCTCCGCACGGCGGGCGGCGCGTTCCCATAATTTGTGCAGGTCGAGATGACCCGTGTAGCGCAGAGGGCCTTGTTTTGCAAACGTGATTCGAATCCGCATTAGATCGACGTTTTATGAATAGTGTTGAATTTCAGCCAGCGTTTGATATCGGCG
>Ga0209640_10000952_pt1 | contig 23701 bp, 31 predicted proteins | sample RifCSP10_1_FD_184018 | JGI IMG/M metagenome (GOLD analysis project Ga0209640, IMG submission 184018) | Soil microbial communities from Rifle, Colorado - Rifle CSP2_sed 10_1 (SPAdes) (version 2) | ecosystem: Environmental > Terrestrial > Deep subsurface > Rock core/Sediment | place: Rifle... | reverse complement strand
TCTACGAACTTCATCAAGACTCTCTTCAAGCTGAACTATCCTACCGTCGATTTCTTCGTGCACAAGATGCCTAATACGAGCGTCAGACATGTTCAATCCTTCCAGTACAATCCTTCAACACGAGCAGAGCTAATTGAGATCGGAGACTCTCCCATATGGAAAACCTCTAGGCATACTCTATTTGAGCTATGCCCAGGGATAAAACCATTCCACACGTGGACGAACTTGCCTTTCATCTTGTCATGTGTAGGAGAACTAATAGGTAGGTTGCTGGCCCTCACCCATTCTCCGTCTTGCTTTTCGTTGTGGACAAACCTGATTTGAAGTTCTTGCCCTGTTACCAACCCGTCTACCTCTATACCGGCAGTAAGCGAGTAGAAGGCTGCGCCGGTCAAAATGGTAGCCATCTCGTTTCTATCAGACCAGCCGCCATCGGTCAAAACTCTGTTGAACTTAATTTGAGTCCATTTGTTCGGTTCAACAATGTGGACAAGGTTCTTTGTTTCTACGACAAGCCTACTCGGCATTTGTTCTTCGTTCCTCTCTAGCCTTTGTTCTATTTTTTCCCTAAGGAAGTTCATTCCTACTCCCCGGGGATCAATCTTCCCGGGCTGCCATTCAAGGTGACCAATGGTAGACCATTTCTTCCAATCAAGCTCTCTAGAAATAGCCGCACTTGCTTTGATTATAGCGTCAACTTGTGCTTCCGGCCAGGGGTCTTGACCGTCGCCCAGATTTTCGCACTCAAACCCGTAGAAAAAAGTGTTTCCGTCTGTATTAGCTTCGTTGTCAGGCGGTGCTTCCCTATCCTCTTTTACTGCTCTTAGAACATCACCATCCCCTAGACCAGCGTGATTCGCCCTGCCATGCCCTACAAGATAGATCGTCCCATCCTTGGCAATCACGCCATGACACAAAGGGCCCGGCAAGTCTGAGCGCCCCTCATAGCAGAGTCTGACTGTCGCTTCGGTTCCCTTAGTTACGGTGTGATGAATCATGATTCCATGTACAGGGCCCCAGTCACCTATATGATTTCGGTTGTTATTCCTCCAATCTCTGTATTCGACTACCTTAAGACCTTCTGCTCTAAGAATGCTCACAAGTCTATCAGCGCTCAAGGGATCAGACACCGGAAATAGCTCCTTCTGGCCAGTGCCACGTTCCTATATTGTAACTTTCCTCGTTCTGAACACAGCTCCAATTAATTATTGTTCCGTAGGGAGTAAAAGCCGTAAGAGACACCGAAGTAACTACGCCAAATATTCCAGGCACCTGATTAACGATAGCTGGCTTACAGGAAGTCAGCTCACTATTGGGTGCAGCTTTTTCTACGTAATGAACAAGATCGCCTATGATCGGATCAGTCATAGCGGAACCACTGAGATTTGACGGTGAAGAAAAGTGCCAGTGCCTCCGCTAACCCAATACTTCATCTGAAAAACATTTGATCCAGGTGTAAGACCATCAGTAAAAACAGTCGTACCCATGCGCATGCGGGAGTTAGCGGCAAGACCGTCCGAAGAAATAGCCCTGGCAATATTGGCTGCCAGAGTAGTAGCTCCGGAGGTGTCATAACCGACGATAGACGTAGCACCCGCCGAGGAATTGCTGAGGCCAGCCCTAAAATGAATAAAGGCGTTAGGGCCCGTAGTAACCGTGACGGTAGGTCCGGGCGTGGCCAGGTCGTCAGGAGAAGTACTAGTTGTGTCCTCTTGAGTGGTAATTGCTTCACCGTCCGGAAGACGTTCCACAATAGAGTTAACACCTGATCCTACGAAAATAGTGCTTTGCTGCGTAGCCAAAGCAGGGGCAGTTTCGTTGAGGTTATCCCTAACAGACGTGTTCCACTCAGCAGCAGTGAGAACTGATCCCGGAATAGCCGTAAGAGGAGGAGTCCAGACCATTAGAGCACAGCCTTTCGTTCAGGAGGAATGACGCCATGTTCGCGCGCTTCTTCTACCAGATCGTGAATAGTCTGCCCATCGGGGAGGCCATACTTAATAGCCGTAGGATGTCCTTTAGGATACCAATTACGGGTGTGAGGAACGGGCCGAATAGACAGCACAATTTCTAGCTCGTGTTCGTTTGTTGCCCATTCAATCGGGGCTACCAACTTACAGTAAGAGCACCTGAATACTTGCTTCCTGATTGTTCGAGGCGAATTCAAATCCCTCTTGTTCATCTTGTCAAACAAGTATTCAGTATTGCCACAGTATGGTCGCGGACAGTCCGCTACCCACTGAGAATGGTAGATGTACGCTCGCGCTTCATTCACGTCCTGAACTCCGTTCGGACTACGTTCGGACTACGTTCCAAACACTCCGAAATCAAACTGTCCGTTTTGAGGGTGATCAAAGATGAAAACCGTATCGGGATCGTCTGCACCCTGACCACAGAAAACACCCTGATCGAAACCTTTTCCGGCTACATCGAACGTAAAGCAGTTTTCAATTTCTATCACGTCTCGTTCACATCCTAGTACCACAGAATGAACCGGAGGCTGATCAGGATTAATTCTCTGTATTGTGTGAGCTACGCTTTCAATGAAGAAGTCGTCAAATAGACCAAGCTCCCCGTTCCTGATAGTAATTCTGTCAGAAATAGTTCGGGTCAATATTTGTAGAAAATGTTCAGGATCGCAGGAAACTAGTCGCATCTGAACGAGTGGCCTACGCTCCGCGTAATGAGCCAAAATGATAAGAGCTACAGCTAGAGCATTATGCCTGTTAACCCATTCTAGATTATTGGGGTAACTCTTTTCTCCGTGACTAGAGATAGATGCAGTATCTGACTCATCAATTTTAAGGGCTGCGCCAGGCGCTATAGAACGTGCTCTGAGCTGAATATAAGTGAACTGAACAGAACCGCCCGAAGCAGTCAATCGAATAGTTACAGCTTGCCCCGAGGTTCTATCTAGAGAAACTGTTAGCGTACCTACTCCGGAAATTGTCCCAAAGTCAATGCTTTGGTCGGGAACCTGAGCCATAATAAACGGCTCATTAGCCACTGCTATGAGGCTTATGGTTTCTCCGCTGGAGATATTAAAGGTACCTTCGTCAGACCAAACCACTTCATCAATAGCAGATACAATCTGCGTCTGTACATCCTGTATGACTCGGTTGATAATGTCTCGCCAACCGTGATCGTAAGTAAAAGGGGGAGTATAGCTAAAACCTGATACTACTGGAGATTCACAACTAATCTCGTCAGCATTAAAAAATGCTTGAGAAGTAAGGGATTTCTCGTCTTGAATTCTGTGATGTCTATCTCTAAATACGAAGGTTCCGTCAGGGGCAACGTAAGCGATGGCCGGAGGACCCTCAGAAAGAATCAAAGAGTTGACCGCGCTTAGCGCATCCGTTCCCTCCGCCCACCAAAAGGGAGGACGGTTGGCGCCAACATCAATACTCCTAGGGGCAGTCCAATTGATAGCATCGAGAATACTGTTAATAATAGTTCCGGTTCGCTGCGCTCTAAAAACTCCGGTACTCAACTCAGCATTTTGCAGAAGCGCTAGACCGTCAGCAGAAGTGAAATCGACAGAACGATTAGAGAAGTCTGCGTGTACTTGGAAATCATCTACCCGACCTGAGTGGACAGGATAGATATTACCTTCAAAGTCAACTTCAATAACGGTCGGTCGAGCGGCGCCAAGTTCGTTAACCAAAGGGGAAGAAGTATTTTCCGGAGAGAAGATGCGAGATACGTTACAAACGGAGAATGCGGCGTCACCTATCTTTGGAGGGGAAAGCTGCCGCGCCTGATCTCTTCCGTAGGAAGACGTAATTCCCTGGTCTAGGACGTCTGTAGTGAGATCATCTAGTCCAGAAAAAGAACCGTCTTCATTCCAATCGATAGCAATCGTATATGCAGCGCCTGAAACGCAGGGAGACCATGTCATCTCAACATTCCCCCTCCGGGCCTTCTCTGAACTTGATTAACAGGCAGACGATTCTGACGTGCCAACTGATCAAGAGCGCTAGTCAACCAGTCAAACACCTCTGCTCTAGAACCTATGACCCCTCTATTAGTGAAGTTAACCACTACTTGGGAAGGCGTGGTTACAGCCGGACGTGCCGCTGCTGACGCAGGAACCAAGGACAGAGGAAGTGATGGGCGCCCAAGTTCTTCGAAGCCGCTAACAGAAGACATAGCAAGGTCTCTGGACGCATCTTCAAGAAGATTTTCAGGAAGCTTGATGCCCCGCGCAAAGTCTTCAGTGAAACGCTGTCCTCTGAGAAAGACGTAGCCTTGCCCAGACAAGGGCCCCTTTTCTGCGGGAGAGCCAGGAAGCCAGCCGGTAGCAGCATCAACTAGACCGCCGACTGCATCTTCAACTGCATCACCAAGACTCAGGATACCGTCAATGAACCCTTGAATCAGATCCTTACCAGCGTTGAACAGAGTACTGCCCAAATCACCTAGGGCATCTACTGCACGCTGCGGAAGATTATCTATAATCTCTACGATTCGATCGATTCTATTGGTTGTAGCATCTACTGCCCTTTGAACAGCATTTCTGACTGTATCCCTTAGCCTGCTTCCAAGATTAGACAGAGCGCGAATCACTCTATCGGGCATGTTCTGGAAGAAGTTAACGATGTCTGCGACACGATCTCGAACAAAATCAACGGTGTTTCTAAGGGCTGTATTGGCTGTGCTTGCCAGGCTCCGGAAGAAACCTTCAATGGCGTTGAGTACACGAGAAACAAGAGTCCTAGCTGACCTAAACGCTCTGGAGAAATCTCCACTCAAAAGAGCAGTCAAAGCGCGAATGATTGGCATCACTACGCCTCGGATTACCCCAGAGACAAGCCTGCTTAGAACCCCGGCTAGTCCTCCCACGATCCCGATCAACCCGCTAATCGCGGGCATAAGGAAATTGAGAATGTTCGTGGCCAAATCTAGCGCAGCTACGATCAAAGGAGTAAGCGCAAGGAGTAGATCCGCCAATAGGACAGTAAGCTCAATTAGGGTCGGTTCTAGTTCTATTAGAAGTTCAATAAGAACGGGGAGTGCGGCTTCTATCAAGCGCAAGAACGCTTGAAGAATAGGTTCTAGAATCTGAGGAAGTACCGCTAGGATAGGTCGAAGAACATTTCCTAGAATAGTTGCTACTTGAAGAACAGCGGGGGCGAAGAGTTGAATCTGTCCAACAAGAAATTCAAGGATAGGTTGAAGAATTGGTCCGAGTTGAGCTATCAAACTTCCAACGATTGGTAGAACGGGAGCAATAGCATCTGCTAGTTGGCCTACCCCTTCAGCAGCAGTAACTAGAAGTGGTGCGATAGCTTCTATGATCGGCTCTAGACCCTGGCCAAGAGCAGTCACAAGTCTTTGGACGGGCGGACCCAAAACAGAGAATACGGGTGCTATAGCCTCTAGAGCGCTGATCAAAAGCGGTGCAACAGTATCCCCTACTACACCCATCGTTTCAGCCAGGGTACTTATCGCATCTTGAAAAGCTGTCGTACCGGTGAATTGATTCAGCGCATCAAGAACCGAACCGAGAACCTGAAACAGGTCGTCTCCGCCAACAGATGCAGCTTCAAAAAGATTGCTCAGAATTCCGAACACATCCTGAGCAATGGGGAGCAGAGAAGCAAAGAGATCGGACGCACGCTCTACTGCGTTTTCTAGAGCTCCGGACTCTACTGCGCCGGATAGTGCATCCGTGACACGCGTTGCTGCATTCGCCGCTGCGAGAGTGATTCTTTCAAAAGCCGGGGCGCCTGCCGCAGCGAGTTGTGTAAACGCGGTGATGACTTGGGCAGGAACATCACGTAGATTAAGCAAACCTAGGTTTGCACCTTGGACAGCCTGTCCTAGGGTTCCGTCTGTTGCTAGCTGTTCTGCTGCATCGGACGCACCTACCGCCATATCGTTGAAGATATTGGCTGTAGTGTTAAGACCATTTTGAAGAACGGGGAGGACCGAACCGGATAGATCCCTCAGTTCCCCCGCAAACCCTTCGAAGAACCGCTGTTGCACTCCCTGCTGTACAGCGGTCAGTTCCTCTCGCATCCCCCGAATTTCAACAACGGTAGCGCGAGCTGCGGGGGCGAGACCTTCTAGGCTTTCCCTGAACGCTTCGGTGCTTCCTTCACCTGTCTCGAAAGCTGCGCTAATTGCGTCTTCTACTCCGACCATCGCAAGCTGAACGGTTCCAGCCGCAAGCCGGATTGCAACAAACCCAGTAGCTGCCGCTGTTGCTGCGGGAAGCAGATTGCCAACAGCGGCAGCTACGCCTGCGACAGCAGGAATTGCTGTTCCTAGAGAAGCACCGATGGTTGCGAGAGGTGCAATAGCGGGACCGATAGAACCAAGGGATCTTACAGCGGTAGAAGCAAAACGGGTGATCGCTCTACTTGCATCATCGGTATCCGCTCTTACTCGAATGGTGGCGTCCCCGACGAGACCGCCGGACGGCGTAGTCACAGCGCCACCCCCATAGAGCTAAGGAAGCTCTGAGAGGCGTTCTCAGCGCCGCTCCACCAATAGGGGGCCGACGGGTCGCGCTCCTGCTCAGAGGCCCTCAGAACGCCAGCCACGCCCCACGCTGGCACCCCTAGGCGCGCGTCCAGTGCTCTGCGGGCGTCGTCCATGCTCTGGCCCTTCTTTGGAGAGAGACGCTTCAGCATCTCTGAATAGATGAGGTTCAAAAACCTATCTACTTCGAGGGATTGAAGGTCGATACCCCTACCAATGTAGTTTCCGTCAAGTTCGTGCCAGATTCCGGGTTGAGTCGCCCAGGAAAGGAGTCCGGCAACGGCTGTGTAGGGCGTTGTCCGTACTGTTCCATGAGCCAAGCAATAATGTCGTTCAACTGATCAATCTCTATCGGCTGTTCTTTGTCTTTCATCCGACTCTTCATCAGTTCGAAAGAAGCAGGCTTGAGAATCATCTCAAGAACTTCAGCCAGTGCCTCTACGCGCTTGAGTGCAGGGAGGCTCTCAACATCTGCAAACTTGACAGCGAAGTCTGTCAGGACTTCCGCAGGGATTGCAGGGGCTGCCTCGAACGTGTCCTCATCTACCCGAAAAGTAATGGGTGTTCGCTTCTTCGTAAAATCCTTCATCTTCTGGACGGTACGCCAGATTTTTCCTTGATCGTTCCCAACTACTCTCTGTGTTCGCTCGTATATGGGAACACGGTGAACACCCTCGCCAGTTAAACCTCGCGTGGGGATTTCATATGGGCGTTAACCGGGGCACCGTGTTCACCGTGTTCACCGCTATGCACGATTACAGGCCGTGATGGCATTCCGGGGCGTGTTCGGGCGCATCGGACACTAAAGACGTCCTTGGCATTCTGTACATACTGGGGTGACAGAAAAGGGCAGGCTATGACATCTCAGGGGCACACGGGGATGATTCGGACACTTGAGTTTTGGGGCTTGACATCCCTACACACAGATGCTGTAGACTCGACTCAATCGATGGGAGGGATGGTGATGGAGGAATACACTAAGGCAGAGATTGCTACTGCTGAGCGCATGGAAGTTACGGTAGAATACGTGCGTGAGTTTCTTGAAACGTACATGGTTGAATGTGCTCAAGTAAGTAAGGAAAACCGCAGAAGGATTCAGGCGGAACTCTTGAAGGAGAAGACAAATGGGTAAGCATTCCGACCTGCCTCGTTCAGACATGGATAGGATGACTCCTCAGGAAAAGGCAGACACGTTCGACAGTCTGCATAAGCAGAATGAGGGGAAGACTCCCGACAACCTGACCGAACAGTGGAATCAGTCAGTCAAGAGGCGAGGGGGAAACACCGATGGCGCATAGGAAGTACTGGGTCGCTGAACTGTGGTCCAAGGGGATCAAGCTGTTTGAAGATGCTCAGCTCAAGGTGTGTCTCCGGTTTACTGTTTGTGACCCAGCGCGGGAGAACGGTCGAGTCATTGAAGTTGGTCTGACTCCCGAAGATGCCCGCTCGTTGGCTGACAGCCTGAACGAGTATGCGGACCACCTTGATGAACAGATTGAGAAGGAGGGTAAGGCACTGGCTAGGGCGTTGGATCGGATGGGTTGACACAGACCAGCCGAACCGCTAGACTCTTCTCAGGAATACAGACGAGAGGAACAGACCATGAGGACTATTCAGGTTCGTTGGAACGAAGAGACCAACGAGTGGAATGTGTGGAGTCTGGTACTTCAGGGTTGGGCCGTGGCGGAGAACGTCTATCGAGAGTTCACCCAAGATGACGTTCGAGCGTACTACGGTCAGTACGGTCTGACTGTTCAGTTCGAAAGCTAAGAAACGAGGAAGAGATCGTGAACCCCAGGAACGCCAAGCTTGAAGAACTGAAGGCCGCTGCTCGCGCTAACGGCCGGAAGGTCAAGAACGGCAAGATGACGCACTCTGACGCTGTGCAAGCGAACTCAAGCAACGTCTTCGCTGTCGAGACTGAGCACCCGGAGCTGTTCCCGCACCCGGATAGGCTGATTAACCTTCTGGACCAGATCACAGAGGATGCCATGAGCTAAGACGAACAGACTTCCTCCTAGAGTGCTTCGCGCAAAGCCTCTAGGAGGAAGTTGTTTGCCCTCGTACCGGGGTGATACACGATCTTAGCGAACACGGTCCGGCCGCCTACTTGAAACCGGAGCGCTCGGGCACGAACGGGTCTGATGATATGCGGACGGGTACCCGACACAACAAAGATCGTTGCGGGGTGATCGCTGATCACAAATCCGGTTACCTCGTTGCGTTCCCGTGTGATCTCGGACCTAATCTGTCGTGACATGCTGCCTGGCGCAAGCTGCCTTGCTCGGTTCTCTACCCGCTCGATACGCCTTCTCATGTTGCGTTCAACCAGTCCCCCAGGCAGCCTAAGAAGGCGTTCCAGTCTAGACCGGTCTATCTGTACAGATACGTCTATCGACATGGTATGTCCAAGTTTCCCGAAATATCATCATAAAATGGCCAAGTGGAAGCCTCCCCTTTCGGGGAGGCTTCCGGTTTATCGGGTGTTCTGTTCGATCCAGAGGTTCGGGCCTCCGATGTACTTCAAGTCACAGACCGGAAACTTTGCCTTGATCCCGCCTCCGGCGTAGAGAACCTTGATCCATCCGCCCTCTTCAACCACCTTGTAGCCGTTGCGGTTCTTGTGCAGGATCTTGACCTTCTGAGCCTTCATCGCTGCTTCTGTGGCATCCATGGCTTCCTCTTTTCTCTTGTCTCTGTCCTTCTGCTTCTATCCTACCCCAAACAGAGGACCTGTCAAACCCAAAAGAGGAAGAAGTTTCTAGGTTTCAGCAGTCTAGAAGTGTGGTATGCTGTTCTCAGGAACACAGACGGAAGGAAGAACAGTGAACCGGAAAGAGATTTACGGTAAAGGCTACACCTACGTGATCACGCGCAGGATTGTCCAGCTCAGTACCGGGACTGTTCTTCGGGTGCGTGTTCGGGCGTACAAAGGAGTGAACACGGCTACCTCCCCCGTAAAGAACGACTTCAAGGACTACAAAATTCTTGTTGAGGGTGACGCAGCTTTCGGTCGTGTCGTGAAGCAAGTTGAGGAGCATTGTTGGTCATGAACATGTACGAGATCACTTACAGGCACAAGGGTGAGGAAGTTGAGTACACCCGGAAGATTGTCGGCTGGTCTGCCGAGGAAGCGGCAGACTGGTTGCGAGACACACTTTGGACCATGAGCAACGGCCACGAAGAGATTCAGGTGGTCAAGACTGAAGAAGCGTGCTAGACTAAGATCAGACAAGAGAACAGAGGAAAGAGAGAATTATGACCTTTCGGTATGACACTACTCAGGACAGCTCGGATGAGATGCTCGAAGTTGCTGCCGCTGGATATGAGGCGGTAGACGCTGGGAACCATCACTTCAGCACCGCACTTAAGACGACGTTCAGGGAAGCTGAGCCCCTGCAAGACTACAGGGACGCTGCCGAATCAGTCTTCTCTGAAGTAGCGTGCGAGTGGCGTAAGAGCAAGGGACTTCCCGAGTAAGCAGACTGGCCCAGAGATAGACAAAACTCTGGGCCTTCTGTATGCTTAGGAGCAGGAACACAGATGAAAGGGAGAATAATGGATATTGAGAAGCTTCGCGAGATGAAGAACAGCCTCGCTCCGGGCGAAGACTTGAGGATCGCTATCGAATGGGATAACGCCTTGGGTTGTATCACTGGCTACCTCGTTCGTGTCTTGGAAGTCAGCTTCACCATTCGTACGGATGCGGGTAATGAAGCTGGCCCGTTCACACCAGACCGTATGATTGGGCTTCCTCTTAGGGTCAAAGACATGCTCTGACTTTCAAGGGGCTATGTTTCACGTGAAACACGCGCTAGCGTGTTCTGAGGAACATAGCCCCTTGCTCATCCCCTCAGTAGACCGACAAACACTCTCAGTTCGTTGCCTACGCATCCACCCGAAGGACCCTGGGGGACTAGTGGACGAAGAAGGTAGGCAGAAATGTCTCTGTCGTCCTCGAACTGACAGAGAGTAGTTCTGACGGACGTGATCAATTCATAAGCGTCCCGTAGAATCTCTTGTGCTGAAGTGTCCAGAGCAGAAACGGAAGGGGCTAGGTCGTTTCCTAGAGGATCGGTGCCAGGGTTAGGAGCGCAGCGAATCAGTTGGATGATAAGTTCGCCAACTTCTACGCTCGCGTCACAGTTGCCCGAAGGGTTGTTTAGCAAGTCTGGGAAAACCTCGCTTGGGTAGATCTGAGCGTAGGTGACTGCTAGAAGACCACAGTCGCACTCATCCCAGGCAATCGCAGCAGGGACTACGCCTGAACGATCGGGTTTCACGGTCAAATCGTTATGAATAGCTTGCCTCAAAGATTCGGCTAGGACATACCATTTAGTTGGTCCTGAAATCATTCCTCGTCTTCTCCTCTTCCGCAGTGTTCGCTGTCACACAAACCGAGATGCGCTAGTAGGCTTTGAACTTGGGGGATGTCCATAAGTCGAGTTGTAAAACCAGACACAGCCAATGCAACGCCTATGCCAGGCAGTGTTTCGGAGACGCCCGCAGCGTCTATCAGGATAGGGAAGGCTATGATAAGTCCGATGGCTGCCTGAATTACAGTGTACGCAGTTCTTCGGGTAGTACGCCTCATCTCTTCAGTGTACTTGACAGTCCTAGTATTGACCGGTAGGCTTTAGCTAAATTGATCGAGAGGAACAAAGACCGTGGGCAAGCGTGAGACAAAGCAAGCTGTAGCGGCTGAGCTTTTGGACGCAGCAGGAACGATGGTCGAGTTTTGGACGCAGCGCTTTACCGATCGAGGGGAAGAGCCCCCGTGCGATGCTGGCGAAGCTGCCGAGATGGTTGCTCAGTGGCTGAAGACTCTGCCTGGGGAGATGTGGGACAACAGACTGCCTAAGGTTTGGGGCCAGTGATCAAACGCTAAGGGCCCTACGTTTCACGTGAAACATAGGGCCCTTAGCTATGTATTCGTTCTCCGAACCTCGGGCTGATCCACCCTATACGTTCTGGACTTCTGTCTGAGCCCGTAGGGATTCCACGTGTTGATAAACATGTCTACAAGGTAGAGACCGGTTCTCCCTTGCCTGAACAGCTCCCCCACATCCGGGAACTGAATCGTTACGCCCTGCCTGACAAGCTGCTGCACACCAGCCGGTAGGCGACAGTCACCGCCGAGTGCGCCACGGATGATTTCGCATATGAGTTCGCCCATGGCCAAAGCCGCTCCATCGGGCACAGGCTCCCCGAAAACAGCTGTGACTGTCCAGGTGCCTTCTGCTCCGTCCGGGGCGCTCAGATCGTTGCACAGAGGCCAAGTGCCCCCATCCTCACGAACCACCAGCCGGTTGTTGTCCACGCGGTAAGCGCCGGTAACAAGCGGTGTTCCATCGATAGTGATGTCTACGATTTGGTGAACCGGAGAGGGCAGGCGGAACTCAGAGACAGAGGAGCATGAGCACGTACCCGGGCATCCCCCGCAGACGAGATTGAACCACTGGCCAGCAATCAACGCAGGCTGAGGAAAGGTGCCGGAAGCAGGCCACATACGCCAGTCGTCGGGCCATGGGTCGAAGCACTCTCGTCTACATGGACGAAGTGTTATGGTGCACAGACCGAATCGCATTCCGGTCATAGACCAGAGAAGATCCGTCGCCATGCTAATGGCGTAGCCGGTGATCGGGGCAGCCTCTATAGGGATATCGCACGTGAGGACGTACGGCCAATTCTGGCACGGTCCGAAGTCTGCTCCCTGCCCCGGAGGCGTTCCTGTGGGAGTAGTCGGATTGATAACCGGCATGACTACTCCTAGGGGGTGGCGAACTTTCCTGGGGTTATGATCATAGCCTGTGTTGGATCCGACAGGTTAGTAGCTGTACGAGTAACAGCTATATAAGCAACAAGAACTCCGGCTGCACTTAGTTCAGGGTGCGGCACGAATGTTCCTGAGCCGATAGCATTTATAGCAGCAGACAGACTAGAATACGTGCTCTGCCCGTACTGAATGGCAAACTCGTTGGCTGGGATCGTAGTTGGAAAATGCCACACTCGTTGAACCGTACTGGTATTGGCTCCTCCTCCTACAGGCGTAAGAACGCCATTTAGATCATAATTAGCACGATCAACAAGATTAGTAAGCGGAGGAAAAACTACCGTGTTTCTAAGCGAGTATCGCCACTGCGCAGGACTTTGACCCGCAGAAGATGCAACGTGGGGATTGTTTGTCAAAACGCCACTAAGAAAATGGTTGAAAGCTCTAGCATAAGCTGTGCCTGCCGAGACGTTCAACATTAGGTTAGCGCCATTTGGTGAAACTACATTACCTGAAATGTTGAACGGTCTCAAAGATTCTACTAGATCAAAATACTGATTTCCTGGTTGAGCAAGGATGACAGGTTGTGCTTCGATTTCATAAATGGCGCCCGCTGCTTGGGCCACGATACCAAGAACTATATGAGTTCTTGCTTGTACGTTACCGGGGCGCGCGGCTTGTTGAGTCAAGACGCCGTTAGCGTCCATCACGAACCAAGTAAGCGTCCTAGCTTGAGCAGCAGCGTCTAGAACGACGGTTTGAGCAGGAGCAGATACGCGTCTGATTGTCGGTCTAACGGGATCTGTTAGGACGTCTACTACGTACCCGACTAGCGCATCTACGTCTACCGCTAGAGGGTTCCCTGCATTTACCAACATAGAGCCACCCCATAGAACTCCGGTACTAAGGGTGGCGGATGCTACTTCGAATACATCTACGTCAGGAGAGCCGACCTGAACTCTAAATGACTCAGTATCGATGTGTATCCAGTATTCACCCTCTTCTGCCCAGAATTCAAGAACTCCCGCACCATTGGTGAAAAGCGGATTAGGCAGCGCAGTAGTTCCGGTTACGTCAGTCCACAATTGAGCAAGTGCAGAAGAACTGAGAGGGAATACTCGGGCTTCCACATTAGCTGCGAGAATTCCGCTCGGAAACCAGTAAGAATCTCGATATTGAGCTAGAGGCATTTTAAACAGTCCTCATAAGCCTAAGCCAGGAACCCGCTCTGATGAACAAAGGGGTAGAACCGGTTTGGGTTTGAGCCCACCGAAGAGAGAAAGAACCGGAGTTTTCCCCTACGATAATCGAGCCCGACAAAGTCAAAGTTATACCAGAGGCAGAAATAATGGCTGTACTAGTTTCAGAAAAAGCTAGCCTATTATTTCTAGACCCCTGCCCCCAAAAACCTGTCACCCCCTCAGGAACTGAGAAGCCGAAAGTGATTCCTGCTGTAGTATCTCCATCAACGCTTAGGAATGTAGTGAAAGCGTATCGCGCGTTTGCTTCTATGCTTTGTGACAAATCCGGGTCATCGGATAGAGAAGTTGTTTGCCTGGACAAGTCTTCAGACTTATCTACGGTACGAGACTTATTTACTACATCTCCATCTATGGGAATAAAGCGCGCATCCGCATAAGCGCGGTCCCCGTGTGGATCAGGAACCGCGCTATGCGCTTCAAGAAGTGTAGCCATTATGCCGGAACTAGCTCAGTTGAATTACACATGATTGTTGGCGGAGGTTCGGTTGTCACGTTCCACAGCCAATGCTCATCGGTATCAACGAATTCTCCCGCAGGGAGCCAGGGAGCGCCGATAAGCGTATCCCAAACAGCCGCTGCACCTCTGGTTTCGCTGATTACCTGAAGAGTACTGCGACCATTCTCAATGGCGTACTCACCAATTTGAGAAGCGCCCACGTTCGGCCACGCATTGTAGATGAATCGCTGGTTACCCTCTGCGTCACACGCTCCGGAGCCAGCAACTTCCTGCCAGACTTCAAGCGAGAAACGGTTGACTGAATTGCCTTCCGCCACAGCAAACCCAGTAGCTGTACCCGATCCTGTGATAGGTCCTCCGGAAACAAGGTTTCGAGCGGAAATGATCCAGGAAGCACCCAACACGTTAATTTCACAGAAATCAATCGTAAGCTGCATCCTTGTGAGAGTGGCGTCGTCTCTCTGATTTACGCAGGGAGTACCATCCGCAGTACGCTCGAAGAATTCCTCTCCCTCTTGGTATTGCGGAGCCTGTGAGACCTGAACAAATCCCTTGGTAACGATAACTAGACTGCCCGTACCGGTAATAGGTACGCCACAGACGTCAAGCGCAATGATGCGCATGTGCGTTCCCTTAATGGGAGTTGCGCACGTTGAATTAGCCATGATGCCTACCCATTACGTCGATACGCCAAGCTCGATCAATGCTGCGAAGTGACAACATTGCCATCCGAGAACGTAGGTTCTCTCTGCAATCATCTGAAGTGTGTTTTCCGCACGATCGAAAGATTCGCGCGCAGTGGTAAAACGAACGTTGCCCCGGTACCCAAACATCGGTCCCGTAGCGTAAATCCACGTGAAGCCCGCAGGAGCGGCAGAACCGTCCGGGCCTGTCCCGGGATATCCAGTGCCCACCACGATCTGATGACCGGCAGGAGTGAATAGGCCACCATTTCTACGAATAGCGAGATTCCATGCGAAGAATGTTGGTAGCGCTTCCGGAGGAATGTGAATAACTCCCTGACCAGAGTGACAATCCGCCAAACAGTTTTCTAGCTCTCCGAGTCCATGAGCCACGTCTGCACCCGTGACGCAGACAGACGCAGCAGTCTGGAGAAGGATGCTCTGTGCGTCATCTACCTCAGCATCTGCGGCAAGATGAGGAAAGGCCGCTGTTTGGCCTCCAACCGATCCAGTCCAGAAGGCTGCCTCTAGCTGTGTGTTTTCTGAACGAGAAAGAGCTTCTGTTGCTGCTTCTTCAGCTTCTCCGATCCCTACGGGAGAACAGTCGAACCGAGCGTAGATGGTGATGGGCGTGGCGCCCCGGAACGCCTGAAAGACATTATCTGTCTTTGCAGGAGGCTCCGGGGGCGCGCCCGTTCCCGTCACGGAAACGCACTCATCATAAGTAGTATCACCGCGCGGGCAACGCTCGATATACGTAACTCCGTTTTGCCAATGGGCGGGAGCTTCCGGTTTTTGAACCGCATCCCACAATCCGAAAGGAAGGGAGGAGAATACGGGCGGTTCAACAATCGGTCGTGCACCGGCCATATTGCTTCACCTCCTTTTCTTATCAGAGATTCGGGAACGGATCGATGTGGGTACCCGGAGTCAGGTTGGCAACAGTCGTCGCACCCATCACAGAGAACGTGATTCGGTACTGACGAGACTCATGCCCGACACGAGCGATGAGGTGACACTCTTCAGACCACGCAGCAGTGAAGTCGTTCTCAGCGTTAAGAACCGAGTCACGAATGACGCCGAGATCCAGGCTCATACCGTTTCCGTGCAGGAAGGTACCAGCCGCATACATCATGACATCAACCGTAGTAGGCCAGGCAGTCATGGGAGTTGCGTTACCGAACTGACCCGCACCCCGAACCTGCCAGTCATTCACCCACTGGACACGAAGGTTTCGATCAGCGAAAAAGCCGTTGATCATCTCATCCGAAACGGACAGCAGATCAACGCCCGTACGCCACGCAAGGTCAGCCCTGATTACGTCCCTGAGCCAGTAAGGAGCAACTATCTCGATCACATCATCGATACACATACCGAATCGGGATCGATAGTCCGTTGCACCAAGAGCAAGTCCGGAAAGAATCTGCTGATAGGCAGGCTTAGCGGTAGCGGGAGTTCCACCGCCCGCAAACTCACCCGTAGCAATCGGGGCGGAGGACTGAGCAACCATGAGCGCGATAAGACGCGCGTTCATGGCATGAGCGTGAGCCGACATCAGAAGACGAAGAGTGTTCTGGGTTGCTTCCGGATATGCATCATCCGTAAGGTTACCGGCTGTAAGGCAGATGCCGTAGCACTCTAGACGTTCTTCATCAAAGTCCGGGCAGGGGACCCTCATGCAAGGCTTGTTCGGAGAACCGGTGACTGTAGCGATGTCATCGGCTTCCGTCCACAGGAACGGAACCGAAGCGTTAGAGAATGGAACAGCAAATCCACCAAAGGCGTTATCACCGATGGCATCCGCCAAGGACGGTGAAACGGGGAACCGAATACCGCCTCGGGTCACACCGAAGGTGGGGAGATCGATTAGACCATCTTCACACGCGATGTTGAAGAAGTCGTATCGAATCTCGGACGGAGCGCACCAGCCACCACCCGCAACGAGGGAATTCTTCAGCTCCGGCCTGAGAAGATGGTTAAACAGTTCTTCAACCTGAGCGGGAGATGTACGGTCATCAACCGTATGTTCGAAACTGTTCCTGATAGTGGCAACCGTGTGCCCGTTGTCGGTAGAACCTGAACGAGTGACAGGAACCGCGCGAGCCTTACGGGAGAACGCCTCTCCTAGTGAGTTCAGGGTGGTGATGTTGTTGCCCGGAGCAACGCCAGGAATGTCAACACTCGCAGTGATGCTCAGCTTGGTCTGAGGAGTCTTAGGCTGCGGGGCAACCTGGGCAGTCTCAGACAGAGAGGCGATGGTCCGCTTAGGGATCATCCTTTCACCAAGGACAGAAACCAGAGCGGCAGTCACCCCCTTGGCGGCAGCTTCCGCGATTTCATCGCTTCCCATGACCTTGCCCTCAAGAGGCTCAGAAGGTTCTTCAGGACCGTGGACGCGAGCGTTTAGAGCTGTCATCTGATCTGCGTTTCGTACCCGTTCCTGCTCTGCGAGACGCTGTGCACGAACTTCGCGGGCGGCAAGCTCTGCCCTGATTCGGTCAAGATCTGACGTAAGCTGAGCAGCGTACTGAACACGCTCCGGAGTCACCTCCTCAAGAGAGCGAACTCGATCAAACTCCGCGATGCCCTGATCTTCGAGCGCACTCAGTTCTTGATCATTTATAAGTGTTAGGTCCGATGGAGCGGAAAAAAGCTCATCAGCCATGTCATACCCTCCATGGACGGGACAGGCTAAGTCAGTTGTGTTGTCAATGTACCAAGCTGTTCCTAGAGAGAGCAAAGACGACTTAGTTTGACTTGTTTGATCAAAGGAGCAAACTGGACACAGAGGCTTGACGTGCTGGTTCAGGCCCGGTAGGCTTTAGCTAAATCGATAGTTGAACTGATTGAGGACTGATGAAGTTCGAAGCAGTCATTCAAGTCACGTACGAAGTCAGTGCGGAGGAAGCTCCCGGAGCATACGGAACTTCCGACCCTAAGATAATGGCACAAATCGATCAGGAAGGGTTTCAGGATCACCCGGAGAGTCTTCTAGCTTTGGTTGGCCCAGAAGGATTCACGGTCGAAGTACGTCCAGTCACTTGACACCAGCCCGAGACTGACCCAAGCAAACAGAAGGCCCGGATTCCTCTAAGTGAGGTTCCGGGCCTTCTGTCGTATCATCATGTCCGCGTGCGACTATGCGCCGGGACGAACAATCACAGGCTTAGGACGCTTCTTGTTACAAGCACACATACTCGCGTTCACTCCTTCCTAACACGTTCTGCCAACATACCCATGACAATTCGCATTGCCTGCTGCTTAGTCATCTGCTCGAACTTCGGAGCAACCGGAGAAGTTCCCGCAGCAACAAGAGACAGCACGTTACCCGATGCTACCCGAGCACGCATAGCAGGATCAAGAAAGCCAGCGACGTTTACGGCCAAAAGACCAACGAGCCTGAGCTTTCCGCCGATCCTGCGCCAGTCACCCGAGACGCGCCCCGATGCCCTCAGCTCATGCACCTTAGATGAATCGGCATTCGGCCGGATAGCTCCCGCAACCCAGATACCGTGAGCATCATTACCTACTGCCACATCAGCAACCGCCCAACCTGTATTATCATAATGGGATGCGGCAGCCTGATGGCCTAGATTCAATCCTGCGTGTCCCGTGCCAACCGTGATCTGACCAACGGAAACGGCTTCCCCGCTTTCGGTCAAGACTTCGCCCGTCATGAAGTACGGATGAGAATCTTCCTCAGGAACCGAGACACATTCGTTTGAGTATCCGATGTGACACGATCCCCAGGCAGCAGCATGACCGTAGACGCGTCCTGAGGCGTGAACCGTGATCCCCGTGTAGACACTGAGCCTGGGATCAGTGAACCACTCCTTAGGGGGTGTCCAGTCTTCAACCGCTAGAGCGGCTGTAAGGCTGCCTGAGGCGCTGGCAGTGAGCGGAGGAGGTTCCCTATCAGCATCCCTGAGATGTGCCGCTAGGTGGTCGTACACGCCTTGCACGTCAGCGTTTGGGATGGTCGTTCCGCCCCTTGCTCCGTTCAGGACTCCGATCCCGGTAGAGCAGGCAGTCAGGTTAGCCGCGCCGGGTGAACCGTCTGCACTCACCTCATGATGAATGAACCGAGCAGCGTCTTTGACAATCTGCCCGTCTTCTACACGAGCGTCATCCATCCATGCATAAGCATCCCGAGCAGTCTCGACACTCATGGGGGAAGGAAGTCTAGTTTCGTTGGCTGGTCCATCCCAGGATGCTTCTGACGTAGGAGTGTCATGCGCGGCAACAGCGCCAAATTGAAACCGGCTACCCCCCGCAACTACATTACCCGTTTCGTCTGTCAGTTCTATGTAGGCTTCTGCAAAAGCAGGAATGTCTACCAGCGTTGCGGCCCTGATTCGTCCGGCATGGAAGATTATCTTTTCAGGCTGAGCAAAGAGGAGTGCTAGTGGGTCATCTTCATCTTCTCCCGCCGCACTGTCTTCCGGCCAAACGAACTCAACGTCCGCATCACTGATTGAGTCGGCATCGATGCTCACGCCTCGGATAAACTTGTCTTCGATCATCTGATAGACGGTTTTACCATCCTCGGACTTCAGGTTAAGAACACCCTCGCCCATGATCTGATTACCGTCACGCCAGATTCGATCAATCCTACCAACGTTCACCGCAACCGTATGCGGTTCTCCCCCATGGGAATCTTCTTTGTTCCAACGAAGAGGAATCGGAAGATCAGCCCAAGAGAGTGCACCCTCTGCAAACTCCCTTCCATCTCCGGTAACGATTCCTTCGACCGCAAGGGGTCCACGCCAGGAGGCAGACTGCTCTCCTCCTACTTCTGAAGCGTAGAGGGCGTCCCTTTGATTGTCTGCCTCCTCTTCCGTCGCGTGGCACCCCATAAGTTCTCCATCTTCAATCTTGACTACTGCCCAAGGGGAGTCATCGGGGCAGTCAGCATGATTTTGCCTCACTTCGTATGGCATTTACTATTCTCCGTCCCATACAGCTACGATAGTGCCCCGGCATCGAACTCCACCCAAACAGTTTCTGAATCCTCCTGAAGGGTATTGCTCGGTAGCGTCTGCCAGCGTATCGAATGTGGTTCCATCTATCTGCCTACAAGGCTGACAGACGTTCCTGTCGAGTATCTCCGAGGCAATATACTGACTCGCCTCGGGTGCAGCCGCAAGAACGGTCCTACGTCCTTCATTCTGGGCAGATGTGATTGCCCCCCCGATGGACTCTCTTGGGCCAGCCTCGGACAACCCCTCTAGATGTGCCTCTACCTCTTCCCGAACTTGTTCGGAACTGATCTGAGGACGACCAACCAGAGACAGCGCCCTACGGATAGCACTCTGAATAAACGATGTGTTTATGACGCGAGCTGTTACCTCGGATATGGACTGGAGAAGACTGAGACCAATAGCAGCAGTCAGGCTCTCTTCTAGCGTCCACTCGGGCACTTCTATGCCTTGTGCTTCAGCTTCTTCCTGCTGCTGCTCTCCGGCCTGCTGCGCAGCACTGACCATGTGTTCAAACAAGACTGCTTGAATGGCTGTATCGCTAAGGCTAAGAGAAGTCAGTGCGTCTAGGTCGTCAGCCTGAGCCGCATTGAATACTTGGGAGGCCAAGCTCTCTATCTGCTCGTCCCTGATCTGAGCTATGTCTGCCCAAGCGGCATCTACTGCACTCATCCAGTCTTCTTGCATCCGAACGAAGTCAGTATGAGAAGCGGACTCCCACTGATTCAAGTTTCGCCTGAGAAGAGGATTAGCGGCAGCAGTCAACCCTTCTTTGTTCAAGTGGATATCCGTATAGTCTCCCGCGAATGCTACGCGCACCCGATCGAAGGTAATCGCTCCTAGACGCTTCTGAAGTTCCTCTGTCAAACTCACATCGTCTGTATAAGCCAAACAAACGTGCGGAGCCCAGGGCGTGTACTGAGACGGAATGTTTATTTCTTCTGCTTCAAGGGTCTCTGTCACAACTGAGCGGAGCTTTTCAAGGGAGGTGTAATCCTCTTCCCTGTCTTCTTCGGGAAGATTAGTTACGCTTAGCACCCAACAAGGATTATCTCTGTCGCCGTTCCAATGACTTACGCCAAAGGCGCGTGCCTGAACAATAATCGGCCCTTCTTCTGCGAACCGATCGATAAGAGCGTTAGTCAGGCTCTCTCGTCCTTGGTTCTCCCAGTCTGCTCCCTCTCCTAGGAAGTACAGAGTCAAGTGGAGTTGTTCCGCTATTTCACCTCCCCCAACCCTAAGCCTCTGTGCGTTTTCTTCACTCGGCATGAGAGCAATCATCGCTCCGGACAGATGTTTTGCACTTTCCGTGTTGCTTCTTCCGTGCGAGTGCTGAACATGTCTGCCTCTAAGATGAAAAGCGGGATCAGTGAACACTGTGCCCATTGAGCTTCTTTCCCTTCCATCCCAGAGATATAAGCCCCTTTGTGCTCTCTAGCGGTGATTGATCTCCAATCCGAATTGTTCCTTGTGCATCAAGATTGCATTCGTACAAGCCGGAACGAGCAGGAAATACAGAGTGCTTTAGATTAAGCACGCCCTGAGTGAATGGGCACGAATAGGCGTGATCCTTGCAAAGGTGGGGATGATGCAATGACCATTGCCCCAGTCCGTCAAACTGTATAACATGCCTCTCGTTTGCCTGCTTTATCATTCGTTCTACTCTGAGTGCAGCAACGTCTGGAGGCGGGGGAGGCTCGTTCTGTGTGTCCGGTTCGGTCCGATCTTCTGTAGAGGGTGCTTCTTCTATTGCTTCTGGAGGAGGTTCACCCTCAACCGTAGGATCGGGATCATTCAGTTCCTGGCCCGTAAGTTCCTTAAGGGCGGAAAATGCTGCCTCAGGGATATTTCTAACGAAAATCTTTAGAGCTTGCTCGTTCAGTTCCTCTTCGGTCGGAGCGTCCGACTCATCAAAGCCGCCTTCACGACGAGCAGCCTCGCCCGACAACTCAAGACGGTCATAGAGTTGGATGGCCTTCTCAGACCTGTCTGGACGAATAGTGATCTCAGACAAGTCATACCATACTACAAAGTCGTTTGGATTTTCTTCACCGGACGCTGCAAGCCTTGGGCGGAGATACTGCTTAGTAAAAGCTGAGCAGATCTCTTCCATATCTGGAGCGATAGCGGTTTTCACCGCGCCTTCTTCTAGTTGCCATGCGCCCCAGTGATTCACTGCTCCCATGCCAGTCAGGATTTCGGCAGGAATGTTTATCTGAGTCGCGAGTCTCCTAATAGCGGACTCTCGCTTTTCAATGACTTGTTCATCTATCCTAAGAGTGAAGTCTAGAAACCCATCTTTAGCTGCTGATATCCATTCTCCCGGAATCTTCATCGGTATGGGCACAACAGCAGAAGCTGTTCCCGGCTTTTGGATAGCTTCTGCTGCAATTTCGATCCACTCAGCCATAAACGGGTCTGGTTGGTCTGCAAACTCTTCGCGGGTAGGAAACGTAATTTCCTCAGGAACCAACCAAACGCCCGCAGAAGCGAGACGAGATAGATACTGAGCTAGAATATGCCGGTTAACTAGTTCTAGCTCCCGCATGGTTCCTCGCGCAGCCCGGGAAGCAGAGTCAGCCATGTAGTGATAGCGCTTATGCGGATGAAAAACACGCATAGCAAAGTGGTCTGGCGCTAGCGGTCGCCATTCCTGCGTGTTGCTAAGCGTGTCTTCATCTACTATTTCAAAAACGCCCGAGCGCTTCCGCACTTCATCTCGGGATCGAACAAACCAATTTTCTACTCCGTCTATCATTTCAGCAATGACAAATCCCTCTCCAGGAACGTCAAGCTGTGTACTAATGTCAGAAAGCAGGCTAGGCTGGTCTACTGCTCCGCCGAGGCGAGAAACAAGCTGAATGGCTACAGAGTTATCATCAAGACGAATAGGTTCATCCTGCGTAGGATCAATGCGCGCAGCGTAAAGACGTGTGCGCGACATCATACGCGCTTTCCAGTCAACACCGTATCGATACTCGCCTAGCGTATCGTAGTATCCCCAAACCTCATTCTGCCAAGATTCAGAAGAAGGTATAAAAGAAGAGGAAGCCGTCCGGGTCTGCACATTTGATGCAGCAGCAGTAAGCGCGCGTTCGAAAGCTTCTGGCGAAAAGTCGTTTCTGATCTTCGGGGGCTTCCTCCCCAAACCCAGCGTGTACCAAGGCATGTGCCCTCCTTCTCTTGTCTCTACTGTAGCGAGAGAGGCATGAGAAAACCCCTCCCGCTATGGGCGCGCGGGAGGGGTGGAGCGCGGCAGCGTCGCGCCCGGTCAGGGTCTCATGCCCAGTCCTGGGAGGCAAGCAACGCGCCTAGAGCCCACGAGGACAGCCACAGGAGCGCTGGGAGGGGCACAGAGACGCTGGCAGACGCTCCGAGTACCAAGACGAGGGACAGCCACCCAGAGGAGCACCACGGGCAGCTCAGAAGCTCCCGGAGCCAGAACGGAGACCAGGAAACGGGCTTTACATATCTGTGCTCCACTCCATCGATCGTCTCTACAGGCCAGCGAATTGGCCAACGCTTCCTTTCATCTTCGTGTGCCCGAGCATCGTTAATACGTAGGTCTTCTTCCCGTTCAGTAAGTTCTCTCCATCCTCCGACAAGCCTATCTCTTACCCAAAGGACAGGTGGAAACGTATCCTTGACTACCAGCCGAGTAAGTCTGTACGTACCCAAACTGAGCAAAAAGAGAAGTAGCCACTCGTTCATTATTCCTCCAAACATAATGAAACCTCCCAGCCATTCTATCAGACTGGGAGGTTAAGAAGTCAGTTAGAGAGCCTTGAGAACTTCGATACACGCCGCAATGTGCTGACGGTCGATACGGTCACCACTCAGGCGAAAGGAGTTCAGACCCTTACGAATCAGTTCCGCCTCACGCTTGCCAGCGTGCTGACGGAGAAGGAACCGAACATAGTTCTTCTGCTTCTAAGCAGACGGAAGGCCCGGAGGGTTGTCAACTCTTCCGGGCCTTCTTTTCTCAGCTTTGCTGCATCACTTCATCCATCCAGGCAATCGTCTCGTCGAACTTCTCAAGCGGACCGTAGTTTTCAACA
>Ga0209640_10000951_pt1 | contig 23711 bp, 22 predicted proteins | sample RifCSP10_1_FD_184018 | JGI IMG/M metagenome (GOLD analysis project Ga0209640, IMG submission 184018) | Soil microbial communities from Rifle, Colorado - Rifle CSP2_sed 10_1 (SPAdes) (version 2) | ecosystem: Environmental > Terrestrial > Deep subsurface > Rock core/Sediment | place: Rifle... | reverse complement strand
TCGTCGACGGCGGCTGGAATATCGCCGACTGCGTCGCGCGTTCCTACGACCTCGAGGGCATGAATGTCGGCACCGTCGCAGCGGGTCGTATCGGAACAGCCGTGCTTCGACGGCTCAAGCCATTCGACGTCAAGCTCCACTACACCGATCGGCACCGGCTACCCGACGCGGTGGAGAAGGAACTGGCGCTGACGTTTCACCCCAACGCGGAGTCGCTCGTCAAGGTGTGCGACGTGGTCACGATCAATGCGCCGCTGCATCCGGAGACGGAAGGTCTGTTCAACGACGCGCTGATTGCGAAGATGAAGCGGGGCGCCTACATCGTCAACACCGCTCGCGGTAAGATCTGTGATCGCGATGCAGTCGTTCGTGCGCTCAAGAGTGGACAGCTCGCCGGCTACGCCGGTGACGTCTGGTTTCCGCAGCCCGCGCCGCGCGATCATCCGTGGCGGACCATGCCATTCGAAGCGATGACCCCTCACACCTCCGGTTCCTCGCTGTCCGCACAGGCACGCTATGCGGCCGGAGTGCGCGAAATCCTCGAATGCTGGTTTGCGGGGCGGCCGATCCGCAATGAATACCTCATCGTGGACGCCGGGAAGCTCGCTGGAGCCGGCGCCCACTCCTACAGCGCCGGCGATGCGACACGGGGTTCCGAGGAAGCTGCGCGATTCAAGGCAGCGCTAGGCAGGGGCGACGCTGCGCGCAAATAGACTGAGCATGAGGAGCTCGCAGGGCCACAGTCCCAAGCAGTGCCGGCACCGCAGCAATTACCGCGACTGCCGGCAATGAATTTCCTCGACGCCGGTGCGCGCTACACGAAAGTGGCCGTAACGCTGCACTGGCTGATCGCGGCGCTGGTCGTCGCGCAGTTGATCCTTGGCTGGTTGATGATTGAGATTCCGAAGCAGCCGGTCGGTGTGCGCGCCTTCTGGTTCAACCTGCACAAGTCGATCGGCATGACGATCGCGCTGCTCGTTCTGGTGCGCATCGCGTGGCGCTTCCGGCATCCGGCCCCGCCGCTGCCGGCGAGCGTTCCCACCTGGCAACGGCGCGCCGCCGCCGCCAGCCACGCGTTGCTTTATGCGTGCCTGCTTGGCATGCCGCTGGTCGGGTTTCTCGGGTCGACATTTTCCGGATATCCGATCAAGTATTTCGGCATTGCGCTACCCCAGTGGGGATTCAAGTCCGATTCGTTCAAGGGTTTCTTCAGCGCGGTCCATCTGGCTCTTGCGTGGGTCTTTATGACGTTGATCACGTTGCATGCGGGCGCGGCCCTGAAACATTTGCTGATCAATCGCGATGGGGTGTTCTGGCGCATGTGGCCGCGCGCATAAAATGACGCACGGCAGAGGTCATCGTGCGGCACGAATCGCGCGTGTTCTGGGCGCGGCGGCGCTGCTCGCTGTCGCGGCATTCCCCGTGGCCGCGCAGCAACCGCTGAAAAAACTGCTGATGCTGGAATTTGAATTGATCGACGAGCAAGTGGACTTCGTGCCGTTTCCCGAAAAAGAGGCGCGCCTGGCCATGGCGTCGCAGCGGCTGCGCGAGGCACTCATCAAGGAAGAGCTCTACAACGTGATCGACAGCGCGCCGGTGGCGCAGTTGATCCGCACCGAAGCGGAGCGCCAGAGCCTGCTCGGATGCAACGGCTGCGAAATAGACATCGCGCGCACAGCCGGCGCCGACCGCGTCTTGCTGGCGTGGGTGCAGAAGGTCAGCAACCTGATTCTCAACATCAACATCGAAGTTCGTGACGCGAAAACGGGCAAGGCCGTGCTGGTGAAATCGGTGGACCTGCGCGGCAATACCGACCAGTCATGGCAACGCGGCATCGACTACATGGTCCGGGACATGGTCGAGAAGAAGCAGGGCAATCGCTAAGAGCATGGGATCAGACCCAGCTTCTGACCGGGCCGCAGGCGCGTCGCGCTTCGCGCTCTTTGCGTATGGCTTCAGGCCATTCTTCCTGCTCGCCGGCTGGTATGCGCTGCTGGTGGTACCTGCCTGGGTCCTCGTCCATACGCACGGCCTCGTCCCGCTCGGTGCCATGCCGCCGCAGCTGTGGCATGCGCACGAAATGCTCTACGGTTTCGTGGGCGCCGCCGTTGCCGGGTTCTTGCTGACTGCGGTCCCGAGCTGGACCGGCGCGAGCGGCTTCGCGGGCCCGCCGCTCGTGATCCTGAGCGCGCTCTGGATCATTGGACGAGCCGCTTTCGCGGCGGCGGCCGTTCTTCCGGCTTGGTTCATCGCCGCGCTCGAGCTCGCGTTTCTCCCCGCGCTTGCATTTGTGCTGGCGCCGCCGCTCGTCAGGTCTGGAAACCGCAATACGATCTTGCTCGTCGTCATCGGTGCGCTGTGGCTGAGCGATGCCGCGTTCATGTTCGGCGTAGCATCCGACGACGCGCTGACGGCGCAACGCGCGCTGCGGTTCGCCATCAACTTGCTACTCGTGCTCGTGACGGTGATCGGCGGGCGCATCGTCCCTTCCTTTACCGCCAACGCAGCGCGCCAGCGCGGCGATGCCGCCACTGTCCGGAGCTGGCCGGCGGTGGAGTGGGGCGTGCTCACGACGATGATCGCCGTCGCCATCGTTGATCTGTGGTTGCCGGACACCGTTCTATCCGGGTGGATTGCAGCCGTCGCGGCGGTCGCGCAGGCGGCTCGCATGACGGGCTGGCGCACGCTGAGCACGCGCCGTCAGCCCATACTCTGGGTCCTGCATCTCGGATACGGCTGGCTGCCGGTGGGACTTGCACTCAAGGCATTGTGGTTGGTGGCGAACGCGCCATGGGCAGCTTATTGGTTGCATGCTCTGACGATGGGCGTATTCGGTACGATGATCCCCGCCGTCATGACGCGCGTGGCGCTCGGCCACACCGGTCGGCCATTGATAGTGCGCGGTTCGATTGCCGTCTCCTATGGCCTGCTCGCGCTCGGAACGTTGGTACGGATCGCTGCGCCCGTGCTGTGGCCGACCGCCTACGTACCGGCGCTCGCCGTCTCCAGCGCGCTGTGGAGCGGCGCCTTCGTGTTGTTCGTGTGGGTGTACACGCCGATCCTCATCACGGCGCGGGCGGACGGTAAGCCCGGATGACCAGGCAGCGGCAGCCGGAGTTTCAGGCGCGCTGCGGCGCTGCGTTACCTGTGCGAACAGCCGGAGAAGGTGGCCGTTACCCCTGAGATATCGCTGGATCGGGATCATCCGGCGCTGGTTTTCCCGCGGGCTCCTGGTACTTGCGGATCAGACGTTGGCACAGCTCGACGTGCTCGGTCTCCTCCTCGACCAGCCTTTTCGCCAGCTCCTTGACCGCAGGATCGGTGACGCTCGCGAGCACGTGCCGGAAATAGGCCAGCGCTCGCTCCTCGCCGGCGAGTGCCATCTGCAGCGCCTCTGAGCGCGTCATCAGGTAATGCACGGCGTCCAGATCGGCCGATTCCGGACTCTCGTTCTTCTTCCACTTGGCAACCTGCTGTGCGTGCGCGGCGACGTCCATGTCTCCCGCCCAGCGGCGGATTTCCCCGGCGTGGATGCCCTCGGCGCGAGCCAGATCGCGGAACACCGCCGCAAGCTCGGGATTGTTGTGGCTCTCCATCTGCCCGGCGAGCATCGTGTAGCGCTCGACGGCGTCCACTTCGATCTGATAGGCGACTGCAAACAGATCGGCGAGTGAGGAAACCTTCGGAGCATCGGATTGATCAGTCATATTTCGAACTCCTTCTCCAGCTCGGCCAGATCACAAGTCGTGCCGCCGAAACTCGGCCGATACGGCTGCCGGTCGCCGCGATAGAGCACACCAACGTTGAAGCCGTCGTCGCTCATGAGGTGGCGCGCCGCCCGCGCCGGATCGTCGGTGGCAGCCACTGGTGCCGGGTGCACCTGGTTCTTCCAGGCCTTCTGATCTGGCCGGAAGGTCACGCACGGGCTCAGCACTTCGACGAAGGAGAACCCCGGATGGCGGATCGCATCGACGATGATGCTGGCTGTCTCGCTGACATTCCCGGAGAAGGCGCGCGCGACGAAATTAGCGCCGGAGGCGAGCGCAATCACCAGCGGGTTGAATGGCCGCAGTCCGCTTCCCCCCGGCGTCAAGGCCGTATCGAAATCCGGTTCGGTGGTCGGAGAGGGTTGGCCCTTGGTCATGCCGTAGATGTGGTTGTCCATGACGATCAAGGTCAGGTCGAGGTTGCGGCGGCAGGCATGCAGGAAGTGATTGCCGCCGATCGAATAACCATCGCCGTCGCCGCTCGTCACGATCACGGTTTGATCGGGGCGAACGACTTTCAATCCGGTGGCGAGCGGGAGCGCGCGGCCGTGCACGCCATGAAATCCATAGCAATTCGTATAGGCCGGGATGCGCGACGAGCAGCCGATGCCGGAAATCACGGCGATCTGTTCCGGTGGCAGCCCCAGCTCGGCGAGCGCGCGCGTGAGGGACAAGAGCACGTGATAGTCGCCGCAGCCCGGGCACCAGATCGGGGCGATATCCGATTTGTAGTCACTGGCTTTGTGGGCGACCTTAAGTTCCGCGTTCATGCAGCCTTCTCCGCCAGCAGCTCCCGATGGATGTCGCCAGGACGAATGGGTAAAGGTCCGGCACCGTGCAAGACCCGCGTGTTGCTCGGCAATTGATAATGCGCCCGGAGGTAGCGGTAGAACTGCGCGCTGTGAGTCTGCTCGATCACCAACAACCGCTGGACGCCGGCGAGCGCAGCGGCCATTTGCTCGGGCCGAGCCGGTGACAACAGGCGCGGGGCGATGAGCCGGACCTCCAGCCCGTCGGCACGGGCGATTGAAATTGCTTCTTGCGCCGCGCCCGTGAGTGAGCCCCAGGTCAGCACCGCCACCTTGCCTCGGCCCTGTAGGGTTGCCCAGTGATCGCCGTAATCGAAGCGCTTGAGCTTGTTGTCGCGCTTGTCGAGCTGCGCACGATGTTCCGTGGCTGCGGACGTGGGAGTTCCACGCTCGGTATGGGTGAGACCGTCGGCGGTGTATTGGCCGCCGCGCGTGCCGGGAATTGCCATCGGCGATACATCCGTGCCGCCGAGTGCATAGCGCTGATAGGGCACGGCGAATTCGCTGGCGGTCAGTCGCTGGCCGACGAAGGCCGCATCGGCCGGCCGCTCGATCGCCGCTTGCGCCTGCCCGAGGAACTGATCGGAAAGCACCAGGGCTGGCACCTGCAGCGCTTCGGCGAGATACGTGGCCCACTGCGCGGTGAACAGGCAGTCCGAGACCGATTGCGGGGCGACGACAATATGCGGCGCATCGCCATGCAATCCGTAGACAGCGATGTTGAGATCGGCTTGCTCGGACTTGGTGGGAATGCCGGTCGACGGGCCGCCGCGCATCACGTCGACCACCACGATCGGCACCTCGGCGGCGGCGGCAAGCCCGATTCCCTCGATCATCAATGACAGTCCTGGCCCCGAGGTCGCGGTCAAGGCGGGTGCGCCTCCGTAGGAACCGCCGATGATCATGTTGATCGAAGCCAGCTCGTCTTCCGCCTGGACGAGGACGCCGCCGACCCTGGGGAGATTCGGCGCAAGCCATTCGAGGATTTCCGACGCGGGCGTGATCGGATACGCGGCGGCAAAGCGCACGCCACCGCGAACCGCGCCGAGTCCAATGGCCTCATTCCCGGTGATCCGCCAACGCTTTGTGGGCCCCGCCTGCGGTACGGGCAATCGCACGGGCAGCTCCAAGTTCGCCACGGCTTTGGCTCCCGCTTGCGCCGCCCCGAGATTGGCTTGGACGACTGTCGTGCCCTTGGCGCCGAAACGCCTGGTGATGAGTTCCTGCATGACGCCTTCACGCATGCCAAGCAGCCTGGCTGCCGCGCCGAGGGCTATCATGTTGGCGCGCCATTCGGGCGTGGCCTTCGTCATCTCCTTCATCGGGATTTCAATCACCCGGGCGCCCGCGGCGGCCACGAAGTCTGGTACTTCACCACCGCGCGGATCGCTGATCACGAGGGTGTGCGGGCCGAGTGAAATCTCCAGGGCGAAGCGCTGCGCATTGAGCCAATCGACCGCAATCAGGAGATCGAAGTGATCCGCGTGGCAGTCGAGGGGGTGCGCCGCAAGGCGCAGCATCGCCGCTGCTTCACCACCGCGAATCTGCGGCCCGACGGAGCGGGTGAGCAGACCGTACCATCCGGCCGAGCACGCTGCCTCGAGCAGCAGCCCGCCTGTGGTGATTACTCCGGCACCGCCGCTGCCGAGAAATGCCACTGAAACACTCGAGGCTTGCGCCATAGGTGCCCCTGATCGCCCGTTGACGTTGTACACGGCGTATTGATCCGGATTGACTCTAGATACGTATTCTGGTACTTAAATACCTTAATAGCGGAAGGCACCCTGTGTCAATGCAGGAGGGCCTCGGGATCGAGAAATTCCGCGGACCACGCCAACGCAGAGTGGGAGATCCAGGGCTGGGCAGACACCGATGTCATCGAAGGCAATCCGTTGGGTGATGAGCAGCCGGGGGGCGCCGCTGGCGGCTGTAGAGTTCACTCCTGCGGCGGAGCCGGGTGAGGTCGTCGTCCAAGTCGCCGGGTGCGGCGTATGCCACACCGACCTCGGCTACTACTTCGACGGCGTGCCCACTCACCATCCGCTGCCCCTCTGTCTCGGCCATGAAATCAGTGGTCGGGTCGTTGCGGCCGGCCGCGGTGCGGAAGCGTGGCTCGACCAGACGGTCATCGTCCCGGCGGTCATACCCTGCGGTACGTGTGACAGCTGCAAGCGTGGCAAAGCGACGATCTGCGCGAATCAGCGCATGCCCGGCAACGACATTCATGGCGGTTTCGCCAGTCACGTCGTGGTGCCCGCGCGCGGCTTGTGTCCCGTGGACGTAGCCCAGCTCAAAGCAATCGCTCTCGATCTCGCCGAGGTCGCCGTCGTCGCCGACGCCGTGACGACACCCTATCACGCGGTGACCCAGGCGGGCGTTCAGGCCGGCGACCTCGTGATCGTGAACGGTGTCGGCGGGGTGGGCGGGTATTGCGCACAAATCGCCCGGGCGTACAGTGCAACGGTCGTGGCGATCGACGTCAGCGACGAGAAGCTCAATGCGCTGGCCGGTGAGCCCGCGGCGTTGACCCTCAATGCGCGCGGCAAGGAGCCGCGCGAGCTCAAGAAAGCCATCCAGGCCTTCGCGAAGGAGCGCGGCTTGCGACACGAGTCCGAATGGTTCGTTTTCGAATGCTCGGGTACCCGCGCCGGCCAGGAGACCGCATTCGGTCTGCTGAACCGCGGCGCGACGCTCGGCGTAGTCGGTTTTACGATGGACAAGGTCGAGGTCCGCCTGTCGAACCTGATGGCCTATCACGCCCGGGCGCTGGGCAACTGGGGCTGCCCGCCCGAGCTCTACCCTCTGGCACTTGACCTGGTCCTCAAAGGCCGCGTCAAGCTCGGCCCGTTCGTCGAGACGCATCCGATGAGCGAGATCAACCGTCTGTTCGAAGCGGCGCATCAGGGCGGACTCAAACGTCGCGCCGTGCTCGTCCCGACCGCATGAAAGCAGCGCACATGTCCACCAAGACTCCCGTTCGCCGCGATTCTGCCCCCAAGGACCACAACCTCGTAACCGATGCGGTGCGCGCGAGCTTGAGCGCGGGCGTGCGCTACGAGAAGCGCGCAGTCAAGGATATCGACGGGAAGCCAGTTGCCGGCCTCCATAATGCCTGGATCACGCTCGACAACCCGAGCGAGTTCAATTCATACACGACCGACATGGTGAAGAGCGTCATTCTTGCCATGCGCGCCGCCGGCGCTGCGCGCGATGTGGTTGCCGTGGTTTTCACGGGCAGCGGCGACGCAGCCTTCTGCACCGGCGGCAACGTCAAGGAATATGCCGAGTATTACGCCGGCAATCCGCAGGAGTACCGCGGCTACATGCGGCTCTTCAACGACATGGTCTCCGGCATTCTTGCCTGCGACAAACCGGTGATCTGTCGTGTCAACGGCATGCGCATCGGTGGCGGCCAGGAAATCGGCATGGCCTGCGATTTCACGATTGCCCAGGATCTGGCCCGATTTGGACAAGCGGGACCGAAGCATGGTTCAGCACCGATCGGTGGTGCCACGGACTTCTTGCCGGTCATGATCGGTACCGAGCGGGCGATGGCCGCGTGCGTGCTGTGCGAGCCGTTCTCCGCGCATGAGGCGTACTTCATGGGCATGATCACCGACATCGTCCCGGCTCTGAAGGTGGACGGCGAGTTGATCGCCAACCCACTGGTCGAGACAGCGCGCCTGGTCGACGAATTCGGACGCCTCGTCATCGGCAGGCCAAAGTCCGGAGCCGCGCTGCAGGCGGCGCGGGAGCTGATGAAGCGCGGGACCATTGATTTGTCGAGGCTGGACGAGCGGGTCGAGGCGCTGTGCACCAAGCTGCTCTACACGTTCCCAGACTGCACGACCAAGACCATCGAGGAGCTGCGCAAGCCAAAGCTCGAGGCGTGGAACCGCAACAAGGAAAACTCGCGCGCCTGGCTCGCGCTCAACATGATGACTGAAGCGCGCGCGGGCTTTCGTGCCTTTCACGAGGGATCCAGGGAGAGCGGGCGGGAGGTCGACTTCATCGCGCTCCGTCGCGCGCTTGCCGCCAACACGCCGTGGTCCGATGAGCTTACGGCCAGCATCATGCCGGGGGCGGGCAGCACATGAGTACGCCGCTCAAGATGTGGATCGACGCTCAGGGCAGTCTGCTGCGGCTGCGCCTGAACCGGCCGAACGCCAATCTGATCGACGCCGCGATGATCGCAGCGCTCAGCGCATCGCTCACCGAGCAGATGGGCAACCCACATCTCCACGCCGTGCTGCTCGATGCCGAGGGGCCGCATTTCAGCTTCGGCGCTGCTGTCGAGGAGCACCTGCCCGGGCGCTGCGGCGCCTTGCTGGCTGGCCTGCATGGGCTGATCGTGTGCATGGTCGAATCGCCGCTGACAATTCTGGTGGCCGTGCGCGGCCAATGCCTCGGTGGCGGGCTGGAAGTGGCGCTGGCCGGCCACCTGCTTTTCGTTGCGCCGGACGCGACTCTCGGTCAGCCTGAAACGAAGCTCGGCGTGTTTGCCCCGGCCGCCTCCTGCCTGCTGCCCGAACTCATCGGACCGCAGCGCGCGTTCGACTTGCTCGTGTCCGGCCGCAGTGTCCGCGGGGCGGAGGCGGCCGCGCTGGGGATTGCAAAGGAAGCCTCGCCTGAGCCGGAGCGAGCGGCGCTGGCGTATTTTGAGGAACACCTGAAGCCGAAGAGCGCGCGGTCGCTGCGTTACGCGGTGCAGGCTGCGCGGCTCGAGTATGTCGCTCGCGTGAAAGCCAAGCTCGCCGCACTCGAGCGCCTTTATCTCGACGAGCTGATGGCGACACGGGACGCCGTGGAGGGTCTCGAGGCATTCCTCGCCAAAAGGCCGGCGAAATGGGAGCACCGTTGAACATGCCGTCCACCGCTGAAATCATTTCCCGCGCCACGCAATTGTTCGAGGATCTGCAGTTCGGCGCGGCGCGCGAGTGGAAGGCGGCGCAACCGGGGCGCAAAGTCATCGGCTACATGCCGATCTACGTGCCGCGCGAGATCATCCATGCGGCCGGCATGCTGCCGCTCGGCATCGTCGGCGGCGGCGACCAGCTCGAGGTGATCCACGGCGACGCTTACTATCAAAGCTACATTTGCCGCATCCCGCGCTCGACCGTCGAGCTGGGCGTATCGGGCCGCCTCGATTTCGTCGATGGCATGCTGTTCCCGTCGATCTGCGACGTGATCCGCAATCTGTCGGGCATGTGGAAGCTGATGTTCCCGCATGTCTACTCACGCTATTTTGACGTGCCGCAGAATTACAACGACGAGATCGGAGGCAACTACTACGTGAACGAGCTGGCCGAGTTGCGCCACGCGCTCGGCGAACTGCGCGGCCGGCCGATCAGCGACGATGAGCTGCGTCATTCGATCGCCGTCTACAACGAGAATCGCAGGCTGGTGCGTGAGCTGTACGAGTTTCGCGCGCAGCAGCCGTGGCAGGCACCTGCCGCCGAGGTCTACCTCCTGATGCGCGCGGGTCTCATCCTCACCGTCGATCAACACTCGGAGATGCTGCGCGACTACCTCATTGCCGCCCGCGCCGTGGAGCGCCCCCGGCGTGACAACTGTCGCGTCGTCCTGTCGGGCGTCTTTTGCGAGCAGCCGCCGCTCAACCTGATCAAGTCGCTCGAGCTGGCGGGATGCTACGTGGTCGACGACGACCTGTTGCTGGTGACGCGCTGGCTCACGGCGGATGTCCCCACCGACGGTGACCCGCTGCGCAATCTTGCGCTGGCGTTCCTGCATCATTCCGAATCGACCGCGGCGCGATTTGAACCGAACCAGCTGGAGAAGGGCCAACACCTGGTGCGCGCGGTCAAGCGGACGGGCGCCGAAGGCGTGATTTTCGCCTGCCCGAGTTTCTGCGACCCGGCGCTGCTCGATCGGCCGATCCTGCAGCACGTCCTGGCCGCTGCAGGCATCAGCTACATCGCGTTCAAGTACGCGGAAAACTCCGGCCAGATGCAGCCCATCCGCGAGCAGGCTGGCACCTTTGCAGATTCAATCAAGCTATGGAGTGGACAATGACGACGCCTGTAAGCACTGCCAAGACCTCCGGCAAAGAGGTCGAGAAAGATGCCTCCATGCAGAAACAGAAAGCCATGATGGCGGCACACTACGACCGGTTGACTGCCGTCCCCGAGACGGGCGCGAAGGTGTGCAACACCTTCGTGCCGGGCAATCTCAACGAACTGATCAAGTGCTTCGATCTTCTCAACAATCTTCCGGAGATCAACGCCATTCAGAACGGGCTCAGACGCCTGTCGGGCAACTTCGTGCTCGAGGCCGAAAAGATCGGGCACTCCGAGGACGTCTGCACGTACGTAAAGTCCGACATCGGGATGATGGCGAAGGGCAACATTGCGCCGAACGGCAAGAAATTCCCCGCTCCCGACGTGCTGCTGCTGTCCTACACCGGCTGTTTCACGTTCATGAAGTGGTTCGAGCTGCTGCGCGAGCAATACAAGTGCGAGACCATCATGCTGCACACACCCTACATGGGTGACGGCAAGTTCACGCCGAACATGATCGAATACATGGTGAAGCAGATCAGAGACGAAGTGATCCCCAAGCTCGAGCGCATCTCGGGGGTCAAGTTCGACATCGACCGGCTGCGCGAGTACCTCAAGAAGTCGGCGGTGGCCGAAGATGATCTGGTCTACGTGCTGGAGACGGCAAAGAGCAGGCCCTCGCCGATTGATGCCTACTTCGGCGGCATCTACTACATCGGGCCGATCTTCGGAGCCTTCCGCGGCACGGACGATGCAATCGAGTACTACAGGTTCCTGCGTGCCGAGATCGACGAGCGCCGCGCGGCGGGCAAGGGGCCGGTGACGCCGGACGGCGACATGGGCACCGAGAAGTATCGCCTCGTCGTGGAAGGGCCGCCGAACTACACCCATTTCCGCCAGTTCTGGAAGATGTTCTACGACGAAGGGGCGGTGGTGGTCGCATCGAGCTACACGAAAGTGGGCGGCGTGTACGATCTCGGTTTTCGCCACAACCCCGACAAACCGCTCGAGACGCTCGCCGAGTATTGCCTCGGTGTCTACACCAACCGCAGCCTGCCGATGCGCATCGACATGCTGACCCAGTACCTCACGGACTACGATGCGGATGGACTGCTCATCAACTCGATCAAGAGCTGCAACAGTTTTTCCGCCGGCCAGTTGCTGATGATGCGTGAGATCGAAAAACGCAGTGGCAAGCCCGCGGCGTTCATCGAATCGGATCTGGTCGATCCGCGCTACTTCTCGGCAGCCAATATCAAGAACCGGCTCGAGAGCTACTTTCAGATGATCGAGCAGAGGCGCGCAGCCAATCGCGCCGCCGCGTGAGGCCAGGCACCATGCAGACCTTCGTTGGCGTCGATCTCGGTTCGACCACTACCAAGGCGGTGGTGCTCGATGAAAGCAGCCAGGTGATCGGCCGTGGCATTACCAACTCGCGCTCCAACTACGGCACCGCGGCGCGCGTCGCCGGGGAGGAGGCCAGCGTCGATGGCCGCTTCACACTGTTCCGCCGCGCGCTGACGGAGGCGGGGGAGCTGCGAGGTCATCTCGGCGATTTCATGTCCGCACTCGAGCGGGCATTTCGGCTCGAGCAGTTTCTGGAGCAGCTCGACGACCTCGAGCGCACCTGCGAAAGCCAGTTCAAGGGCGGACGTTTCGCTGCGCTCGAAAACAATGTGCGGCAGGCGCTCGCCGAAGTGTGCAGGCGCCTGCGGGCGGAGGCGCCCGAGATGTACGCTCCCGGCGCCAAGCGCAAGTCGGACTTTTTCCGCGACATTGCCGGCTCGCGCTACCACGTCCATGCCGAGACAATCGCCCGCGAGGCGCGCCTGCCGTACGAATTGCTGCTCAATCTTTATGACAAGTCGATCATCGAAGTCGAAAATCGCCCGCCCGCCGGCAGGCTGAGCGACAAATTCCGCCGCGCCTTGGGCCGCGTACTGGCCGCCGACGCGACGTTTGGCAGCGAAGCGGCAGATGTGCAGCACACGATTGAACAGTCGCTCGGGCTCGGGCTCGAGGAAGGCTACCTGATCGGTACGGGTTACGGGCGGGTGACGTTGCCATTCTCGAAGGAACACATCCGTTCCGAAATTCTCTGCCACGGCCTCGGCGCCCACATGATGTATCCGCAGACGCGGACCGTGCTCGATATTGGCGGTCAGGACACCAAGGGCATCCAGGTCGACGCCAGCGGCATCGTCACCAATTTCCAGATGAACGACCGCTGCGCGGCCGGCTGCGGTCGCTACCTCGGCTATATTGCCGATGAAATGAACATGGGCCTGCACGAGCTCGGGCCACTGGCGATGAAGTCCGAGCGGCCGGCACGCATCAACTCCACCTGCACCGTGTTCGCCGGCGCGGAGCTGCGCGATCGACTCTCCTTGGGCGAAAAGCGCGAAGACATCCTGGCAGGCCTGCATCGCGCCATCATCCTGCGGGCGATTTCCATCATCTCGCGATCGGGCGGCGTGACCGACGAGTTCACATTCACCGGCGGCGTCGCCAAGAATGAGGCTGCGGTCCGCGAGCTGCGCAAGGTCGTCAGGGAAAACTACGGCGATGTGACCATCAACATCAATCCAGACTCCATTTACACCGGCGCGCTCGGCGCCGCGGAGTTCGCGCGCCGCGCATTCGAGGGCGGCGCCCGACCGGAGGCGGCAGCATGACGATCGCGGCGGGCATCGACGTCGGTACGGGCGCCGTGAAGGCGGCGCTGTTCAGGGCGGAAAACGGCACGCCGGAATGGCTCGCGCGCAGCACGCTGCGCATCCGCCAGCGTGATCCGCTGGAGCTGGCACGGCTCGCCTTCGACCAGGTTCTCGAGGAGGCCAAGGTGGCGGAAAAGGAGGTCGACTACATCGCCACCACCGGCGAGGGGGAGAGCGCGACGTTTCATACCGGGCACTTCTATTCGATGACCACGCACGCCCGCGGCGCGATCTACCTGGAACCCGCGGCGCGAGCGGTGCTCGACATCGGCGCATTGCATGGCCGGGCGATCTCGATCGACGAGCGCGGCAAGGTACTGAGCTACAAGATGACCAGCCAGTGCGCGTCGGGCTCCGGCCAGTTTCTCGAGAACATCGCGCGCTATCTCGGCATCGCCCAGGACGAGATCGGGACACTTTCGCGTCAGGCGGACAAACCGGAAATCGTCTCCTCAATTTGTGCGGTGCTGGCCGAGACCGACGTGATCAACATGGTCTCGCGCGGAATCTCCGCACCGAACATCCTCAAGGGCATTCATCTCTCCATGGCGGCCCGACTGTCGAAACTCCTCAAGTCGATCGGCGTGACCCGCGGCGTTGTGATGGCGACTGGAGGGCTGGCGCTCGATGCCGGCCTGATTGCCGCGCTCGCGGAGGATATTGGCGGGATGAAGGATATGCAGGCTACGGTGGTGCGCAGCCATCCGGACTCCATCTACGCCGGCGCGATCGGTGCAGCGCTGTGGGGCGTATTCCGCTTCGAGAAGCTGGTTGCGCGCGGCGAGATTCACAAGGCCGCCTGACGGTGGGCAGGAAGATTCTATGGCACTGCTGATCAATAGTGACTGCACCGCGTGCGATGCGTGTGAGCCGGTATGCCCCAACAAGGCCATCACCGCCGGCCAGCCGATCTATGTGATCGATTCGCTGAAGTGCACCGAATGTGTCGGTGCGGAAGACGAGCCGCAATGCAAGCTGGTCTGCCCGGCGGACTGCATCGTGCAGAACCCGGATTTCGTCGAGAGCAAGGAAGAGCTCCTGGAAAAGTACCGCCAGCTGCACGGCTGATTGACCGACATTCAAGGGCCGCGCGTGACAACGGCGCGGGCCGGGACGAGATGACCGATGTACCGAATCGCGCGCCGCGAACTCTTCTCGGAGAATTCCTTTCTCTGGGAGATCGAGGCGCCCGATGTGGCGCGTGCGGCACAGCCCGGGCATTTTGTCATCTTGCGCCTCTGCGACGGCGCCGAGCGCATTCCACTCACCATCGCCGATTACGACCCGAACCGGGGTACCGTGACCGTCGTCGTGCAGGCGCTGGGCAAGACCACTCGTGAGATGCGCGACAAGTATCGCGCGGGCGACTGCTTCGATGACTTCGTCGGTCCTCTTGGCCTGCCACAGCATGTGGAGAAAGTCGGGCACGCGGTGCTGGTCGGCGGGGGTCTCGGCGTAGCGCCCATCTTCCCGCAGTTGCGAGCCTTCAGGGAGGCCGGCAATCGCACCACCGCAATTGTCGGCTTTCGCAGCAAGAGCCTCGTGTTCTGGGAAGACAAGCTGCGGGAGTACTGCGACGACCTCGTGGTCTGCACCGACGACGGCAGTGCCGGCCGACCCGGGCTTGTCACGGGCGCACTCGACGACCTGCTCGCCGCCAGCAAACCGGACCTCGTGGTGGCCATCGGTCCGCTGCCGATGATGCACGCCTGCGTCGAGACGACGCGGCCGTACGGCGTCAGGACTCTGGTGTCGCTCAACACCATCATGGTGGATGGCACCGGCATGTGTGGCTCCTGCCGCGTCACGGTCGGGGGCAAAGTGCGCTACGCCTGCGTCGACGGCCCGGATTTCGACGGCCACCAGGTGGATTTCAAGGAGCTGCATGCCCGGCAGAAGCGTTTCAAGGTCCAGGAAGCCCAGGCGAACGAGGATTTCGCCCATGTCTGCAGTCTCGAAACGAAGCTGTTCGTCGAGGGCAAGCGCACCTACAAGAAGCTGGCGTCATTGTCGCGTCACCAGGAGAAGATGCCGGAGCGAGACGCATTCGAGCGCTCGCGCAATTTTGAGGAAGTCAACTTGGGCTACGGCATTGCCGAAGCGGTGCGCGAGGCGGAGCGCTGCATCCAATGCATCAAACCGACCTGCATCGCGGGTTGCCCGGTGAGCATCGACATTCCGCGCTTCATCCGCCATCTGCTGGTCCGCGATCTCGACGCCGCCGTGGCAACGATTCACGAGTCGAGCATCTTTCCTTCGGTCTGCGGCCGCGTCTGTCCGCAGGAAACTCAATGCGAGGCACAGTGCGTCATCAAGAAAAAGATGGAGCCGGTGGCCATTGGCCGGCTGGAGCGCTTCGTGGGCGACAACGCCAGTCCGCCGAAGGCGACACCGCTGCACTTCGCGACGATGCTCGGCCGCGTTGCGATTGTCGGCTCCGGGCCGGGCGGCCTGGCCGCCGCGGCCGATCTGATGCGCTTCGGTGCCCAGGTCACCGTCTACGAGGCGCTGCACGTGGTGGGTGGAGTCCTGCGCTACGGCATTCCGTCGTTTCGATTGCCGCGTCAGATCATCGACCGCGAGGTGCAGCGGCTCGCGGACAGCGGCGTCATTTTCGAGACCAACAAGGTCATCGGCAAGACGTTTACGATTCAACAGCTCATCGGTGAGAAGGGCTTCGATGCAGTGTTCATCTGCGCCGGCGCCGGCGCACCCACGTTCCTGGGCATTCCAGGCGAATTTGCCGGCCAGGTGTACTCGGCGAATGAGTTTCTGACGCGAGTCAACCTGATGGGCGGCGACAGGTTCCCGTACCTCGACACCCCGGTCAGCCTCGGCCAGAGCGTGGTGGTGATCGGCGCAGGCAATACCGCGATGGACTGTGTGCGCGTCGCCAAGCGCCTGGGCGCGGCCCGGGTGCGCTGCGTCTACCGCCGTTCCGAAACGGAGGCTCCGGCGCGAGTCGAGGAGCTGCGCCACGCGAGGGAAGAGGGCATCGAATTCCACTTTCTCCATGCCCCGGTCGCGATCAAGCTCAACGATGACGGTGACGTGCGCGGCATCACGGTGCAGAAAATGGAGCTCGGCGAACCGGATGAACGCGGGCGACGCAAACCTGTGCCGCTCAACGAGTTCGTCGAGCTGGACTGCGACACCGTCATCTATGCGCTCGGGACCCGGGCTAACCCCATCGTGGGCAAGGCGACCCCGGGCCTCGCGCTCAACAAGTGGGGCTACATCGTCGCCGACGAGCACACCCAGGCCACCAATCTATCCGGCGTATTCGCGGGTGGGGATATCGTCACCGGCGGTGCCACGGTCATCCTTGCGATGAGCGCGGGACGTCGCGCCGCCAGGGCAATCGGCGCCTTCCTGCAGCTGGGGAAACAGAAGTGGCCGATCACCGTCGAGGACGCCGAGGCCTTCACGCCGCCGACCCCGATCAACGCAGCGCATCCGCACCCAGGACGATTCCATGCTGTGCCCTAAGTGCCATCAACCGCTCGACGAGGGCGATGAGCAGTACATCTGCTGTGCCAGCGCAAGCCTGCAGTGGCGCTGCGCGCAGTGTGCGAAGGTGAGCGAAGGATTCGCCTTCCCCTACGGTCTGTGCCCACTGTGTGGCGGCCGGCTTGAGGCGCTCGGCGAGCGCCAGATCGACGATTCCGCGGCGCTCACCGGGGTGCGCACCGCCTTTGAGATCGAGTTGGGCGGCCAGGCCTTTTACCGGCGGGCTGCTGCCGAGAGTGAGGACCCTGAGTTGCGGGAGTTGTTCGGCCGATTCGCCGCCATGGAAGAGGAGCACATGGCGACGTTGTCACGGCGCTATCACGCGTCGGTGCCCACTCCATCGCCGGCCTTCCGGATCGAACTGGCGGCAGTCTACGCCGGGATCACGAGCCGGCCCGCAGACCCGGCCAATCTGTTCCGGATCGCGATTGCTCATGAACAGCGCGCCGCGGAGTTCTTCACTCAACGCGCCGCGACGGCGACCACAGGCTCAACGGAGCAACAGCTCTACCGGGAGCTCGCCGCGGAAGAACGCGAACACGCGGCCACGCTGACCACCGAATATGAGCGCCGGCGCGCCGGCAAGGCCGGCCTTCTGTAAAAGGGATGGCCGGCCGGCTCTCTGACGGCGACACTGTTCATCGCCTCGAGTCTGTGCGAGTAGAAAGCCGTGGCGAGGGGCAGGGGATCAGGGCAGTCGGTAGTGGAACGACAGGCGAGTCGATGGTTTGAAGCCACAGCGGCCGAGAAAGCCGATCAAATCGCGGTCGGCCCAGTCGACTTCGGTCAGGATCCTGTCCACCCGCAGGCTAGTCAGATTGGCGAGCAGCTGTGACACCAGGGCCCGGCCGACGCCACGATCGCGGTAGTCCGGGTCGATCCCGATCGTATCGAGCACCGCGGCGGATTCGAGCCGGCCGAACTCACCGAAATCAACGCGCGCCATGATGAAGCCGACCGCCACGCCGTCGAGCTCGGCGACCAATGACACGCGGACATCCGATTCATGCAGCGCTTCGGCCAGCTTGCGCTCAAAATAGCGCGTGCGATCACGGCCGGTGATTCGCCGATCGATGGCGCTGAGGGCCCGTAGGTCGCCTTCGTGCATCGTCCGGATCGGAATGCGGTCGCGCGCCAGCGGCCCGAAGTCGGTGGCTGAACCGCTGTAGTCGACTTCGCTGGGGCGGCCAACCTTTTCTGGAATCTTGATTCCCTCGCGTTGAGCCATCGTATTCTCCTGCAGTCACTCTTCTGCGGCGGTTTCTGCGAACGGCTCGGAGACCGCGCGTTCGAGCATCATTCGGGGAGCAAGCTCGAAGCCCGCCGACTCGAAGAACTTGAGCAGCTTGTGGTTCGTCCACTCGGCCTGGGAGTGTAGCCGGCGCACGCCCCTCTGCCGCATGGCCTGCGCCAGGCCGTCCATGAGAGCGTGGCCGTGACCATGTTCCTCGCTCTCCGGGTCGACGCCCACGACGTCCAGAGCCGCGACCGGCTCTTCATGACCGAATTCCCCGTGAAGGATGCGCGTGAATATGAAGCCGAGCAGCGTGCCATCGCGTTCGACGCCGAGATGGATGAAATCCTCGGGATGCCGCTCGGCGGCGTGAAAGCGCTTTTCAAAGAACCGACGGCGCGCGTGCCCCGTGTGTGCCTGATCAATCGCGATCATGCGCTCGAGGTCGGCGGCGCGCAGCGGGCGCACGCCGGCATTCGGTTTCGATGTGTCACGGGTCATGGCATGCCCTCAGGCGTTTGCGGCGTAGGCATCATAGAGCCGCGCCTCCATCGGCGCGTCCATCGCGTCTTCGAGCAACGGCAGCAGCGCCATTTCTTCCTTCTGCACATGCGTCAGCATGCGTTCAGCGAGATCCATGCCAACCCGTTGAAATTCGCTCCAGCTCGCCTCGTCGAAGCCGGCCGATGAGCCGGTGCGCGCCAGCGCAGCGAGCCGCTCGCCAAGAGGACGCATGGCCGTGTGTTCCGCAGTGAGGTGGGCGCCGATGGCGGCGTCGCCGATCGTATCCAGGAAGGTGAAGAGGTGTTGCTCTTCAAAGTCGAAATGGCGCTTCACTTCTGACTCCACGCCGTCCGCGATCTCGCGCAACAGCAACACTTCCGCGTCACGGTTGCCAGCTGGGGGCCCGCGACGGTAGCTGGCAATCAGCGCTTCGAGGCGCTCCATGATCGCCACAGTGGCGCTGTGCTCCTCGTGCAACTTCTGACTGATTCGATTCGCAAACATCGCACTCATCCCCCGCTAGGAAGGGGTGAAGCATGCGAAGCCAACGGCAGTCGACGGATGACATCCGCCGTAAAGAGGGCGAATGCCATCGCGCCGAGAAGGCCGATCGTACCCGCCACGCGCGCCGCAGCTGAAGCGTCGAACAGGATTGCGCCGGCAAGGCCGGCAAGCGCAGTGCCGTGGCAGATGGCGTGCACATTGAGGGGCGCGGTTGCACCCAGCTCGGACAACCGCGGCGGCGCACGGCGCTCGGGTGCAGTTGCGTGCATCGAGGCGAGAAACGGCAAGATCCGCTGCAGGACTCCGAGCAGAAAGGTGAGGAGCCAGCCGCCCAGGAGGAGCAGGCCGAACAGCGCGGGGCCGTTCGGCCCGGCCCGATCGTGGCTCGCCGCGAGTCCGATCAGGAGCGACAGCGGCAGCGAAACCCACGCTGCGCGCACCAGGATGAAGGACAGTCCCAGCCGCTTCCTCATACCCGTTCTCAAGGCCCGGAGCATCAGCCACAGGTGAATTCCGACGGCGACGAGTCCCACGAGTGTCGCAGCGGTGAGCAGGTGCGGGTGCCCGAGCACGGCCCCGAAGCTCCCGAGAGCGACGCCCGCTGCGGCTGCCAAAAAACCCGCGGTGGCAGGGCGTTTTTCCGGTGCTGACGATAACGCGAACATCGGTATCAGCACGTGACTGAAACCGAGGGCGAGCATGCCCATGAAGCCGTAGCCGCCGAGGATCGCGTGTGCGCGCACGACCGCGGCATGGTCGCGCAGAAAGCCAGTCGCGAAATCGACCGAGAGAGCGAGCCCTAGCAGAATGACCGCAAGGAGGGCGGCCAGCGCCGCCCAGCCATACGCCGCGACGATGGGCAAGCCGCCTGCACGACGCAGATTGTCGCCGAGCAGACCCGCGAAAAGGAGGAGCCCCGCGGTGCTTGCGACCGCGCCGGCGATGACCAGCTCGATGCGCCCCAGGTACATGCTCGCGGTCAACAGCACGATACCCGGCACGAACATCCAGAAGACCAGCTTGATCGGCCAGTGCGCGGCCAGCGCATGCCGCGTTGCGACCGGCAGGAGCTGCACGGCCGCGCCGATCGCTGTGGTGGTCAGTACGCCCAAAACCAGAAGATGCACGGCAGCGAGCGCCGGAACCATGCCACCGCGAAAGCCAATCACCTGCTCCGCGGCGAAGATCAGCACCACCCACATCGCGACATGGAACAACGCAGCCGCGGCGAAGAAGCGGAACGGTATCGACGCCGGCAGCAGCCGGCTTTTCGCGCCTCCGAGAAAACCGGCCGCGGCCGTCATGCGCTCATCCGCACGAGGCGCAGACGATACCCCTCGGTGCAGTCGGCAGCGCCGCACCCTTCTGCCATCAGCTCGTGGGCCCAGCCCCGGTCATCGAGCTCGGAATAGAGAAAGAGCGGTTCCTGATCGAGATGAACGATGAGGACGTCGCCCGCCTCACCGCGATCGATCAGGCCGAGGATCTCCACCATCGGGTTGGGGCACTCCAGGCCGCGCACGTCGAGATGCCGGCCATCCGCATCGTTCCAGATCCGGGAGTCCTGCGGTTTCTCGGCGCTGCAGCTCATGGTTGCCCTGCGGCCTGCGTCGCGAGCTGCTCGGTCAGGCGGCGGACGAGTGCGGCGGCCGCGAGCCGGCGATAATTTCCTGATGCCAGCGTCGTACGCACCGGCTGGACCTGCTTCTGCACCATCTTGACCAGCTGCTGCAGCGTCGCCTCATCAGGTCGCCGGCCCAACAGGGAGTCAGTCCCATCGAGCAGGAACGGGCGAGGGTTGGTACCCGTCAGGCCGACATGCAAGGCGGATAGCTTGTCCCGTTCGACGGCGAGCGCAACGGCAACGCCGGCGAGCGGGAAATCCATTGCGCCGCGCACGCGCACCTTGGCGTAACCCGAATGGAGCGCATTGGGTGGCACATGCACGGCGACGACGAGCTCGCCGGCGGCGAGCGCCAAATGGGCGCGGCCGTCGTCCGCATAAAGACCGGCGAGGGGGATTCGCCGGCGCCCAGAACTTCCGGCGATCTGTACCTCGGCATCGAGCACCAGCAGCGCCGGCGCGAGATCGCCACTGAACGCAGCGTGACAACGCTGCCCCTGCGGCGCGACATGGCAAATGTCCCCGCCGTACTTGAGACAATAGCCATTCGCGTGTCGCCACCATTCACTTTGGTTGTAGTAAATGCAGCGAGTGTCAAGGCAGAGGTTGCCGCCGACGGTGGCCAGGTTGCGATGGCTCGGACCGGCAATGGCGGTGACCGCTTCGGCAATCGCGGCATGGCGTTCGCGAATCGCTGCACAAGCACCGAGTTCCACCAGCGTGACGCCGCCACCGATGTATGCACCCGCTTCCGTGCAGGTCAGCGTGTCGAGCTCCTCGATGCCATTGAGGTCGATGAGCACCGCGGGGTTGCCGAGACCCCGTCGCAAGTTGACGATGAGATCGGTCCCGCCCGCAAGGAATCGGCTGCCCTCGTGACTGCGTTGCGCCGTTACTGCAGCCTCGACTGTCCCGGCGCGCACGACACGGAAATCGCAGAGGGGCAGGGTCATGAGGCGGCCATCCGTGACTTGGCAAGCCGCGCACGCCGACGACGCTCGAGCAGCGCCTCCACGAGGCGATCCGGCGTGACCGGCAACTGGTCGAAGTCGATGCCCGTTGCATCAGCAATCGCGGCAATGAGCGCCGGCATCGATGCGGCCAGCGCACCTTCGCTCGCTTCCTTGGCGCCGAAGGGTCCATTGGGATCGTGGCTCTCGACGATATGGACCTCGATCGGCGGCGACTCGGCCATCGTCGGCACGCGGTACTCGAGCAGGCTTGCGTGCGCCGGCAAACCCTCGAGGTAGCGGGTTTCCTCGCTGATCGCCTGGCCGAAGCCCATCCACACCGAGCCTTCGATCTGGCCCTCGACGGCGAGCGGATTGAGCGCGTGACCGCAGTCGAGCGCAACCCACACCTTGTCTACGGTAATCGAGCCGGTGGCCTCGTCGACGCTCACCTCCACGACTTGCGTCGAATAGCTGAATCCCATGGTCCCGCCAACTGCACCGCCTTTGTGCTTGCCGCCCTGCGCCTCGGGCGGACAGGTGAACGTGCCCTTCACGGTGATCGTTCCTACATCGACCAGCGCCGCCTTCACGACATCCGCGAAGGGCAGCGGAGACTGCACACCGTGTATCACTCGGAACATGCCGCCGGCGCACTCAACGTCCTCTGGGGGCGCTGTGAACTTGTGGGCGGCGGCCTCGATGAGAATCTTTTTCAGCTGGGTGGCAGCATCGATTGCTGCATTGCCGACCATGAGGGTGATGCGCGAGGAATACGCCCCATTATCCTTGGGCGTGAGCTCGCTATCGCCGGAAATCACGCGCACCTGCTCGAGCGGCAGGTCGAGCGTCCTGGCCACCGCGATCGCGACCATCGTCGAAGATCCCTGGCCGATGTCGGGAGCGCCGGTCAGCGCCGTGACGACGCCATCCCAATCGAGCTTGAGGTTGACGACCGCGTGAGGTTCGCCGGTCCAGTGGATCGGCTTGGCGGCCCCGCTCACATAGTGCGAGCAGGCCATGCCGAGACCTTTGCCCGGCGGCAGCTTGCCCCGGCGCTCGCGCCAGCCGCTCGCCCGCTCGACGCGCTCCAGGCACTCGCCGAGCCCGTAACTGTTGACCATGAGATCGTTGAGGGTTCGAGTCGGCACCTTGAGCAGATTCGCGCGGCGCACTGCGAACGGATCAAGTTCGAGCTCACGCGCCATGCGGTCGACCAGCACCTCAAAGGCATGGCGTGCATTGACTGCGCCATGTCCTCGCATGGCGCCGCACGGTGGCAGGTTGGTGTAGACACGGTAGCCGTCGTACTTGACGGCAGGAATGTCGTACAGGCCGTGCAGCAGCGCGCCGGCATAGAGGATTGTGATGATCCCGTAGCCGGCGTAGGCGCCGCCCCTTTGCACGATCTCGCATTCGCAGGCAGTGATGCGGCCGTCTCTCTTCATTCCCAGCTTGAGCCGCGTCGTCGTCTGCGGTCGCGCGCGATGCGTGATGAAGCACTCTTCGCGACTGAGCTCCATCAGCACTTTGCCTTGCGCGGCGCGCGCCAGCAGTGCGGTCACGATCTCGAAAGCAAGAACCTCGACGCGCGCACCGAAGCCGCCGCCGATGAAAGGTTTGATCATATGGATGCGCGACTCGTCCATCTGCAGACAGCGCGCCAGCATCAGATGCAGGTAATAGGCGACCTGCGACACGCTTTGCATGGTCAGGCGGCCAGTGAGAGGGTCGTAGTCTGCGAGTGCGGCATGCGGCTCGATCTGCGCGTGATTGACCTCCGCGCAATCGATGGTCGCCTCGCGGATCAGATCGGCCGCTGCAAAGCCGGCGACGACGTCGCCGAACGCGTGATGCACGGCGCGTTCGAGGTTGCCGGCCTTGTTGTCGTGAAGCAGTACCGCGTCCGGCGCACGCGCGTTCTCCGAGGTGTAGTAAGCGGGAAGCTCGCGAACCTCAAGCTCGATGAGGCTCAGCGCGTGCGCGGCAGTGGCCGCGTCGACCGCCGCAACGGCGGCAACCGGCTCGCCGCGGTAGCGCACCTTGCCGCGCGCAAGTGGATATTCGTTCATGGA
>Ga0209640_10000950_pt1 | contig 23718 bp, 23 predicted proteins | sample RifCSP10_1_FD_184018 | JGI IMG/M metagenome (GOLD analysis project Ga0209640, IMG submission 184018) | Soil microbial communities from Rifle, Colorado - Rifle CSP2_sed 10_1 (SPAdes) (version 2) | ecosystem: Environmental > Terrestrial > Deep subsurface > Rock core/Sediment | place: Rifle... | reverse complement strand
GCCCGCCGGGTCCGCCGCGACGGAGCCGCCGCCGCTCCCGGGCGCGAGCACGGTGACGGGCTCTGTCCGGCTCGAGGGGACGCCGCCCGAGGCACGGGTCATCCGGATGTCGTCCGATCCACTCTGCATGCCGGAAGGACCGACCCTGTCTGAAGTGGTGATCGTCGGCCCCGGCAATGGGCTGCAAAACGCCTTTGTGTACGTGAAGGACGGCCTTGGCGATCGACCATTCCTGGCGCCGCAGACCCCGGTCGTGCTCGATCAGCGCGGCTGCAAGTACATGCCCCACGTGTTCGGCGCCCAGGTCGGCCAACCGGTGAAGATTGTCAACAGCGACGGCACGCTGCACAACGTCCATGCGGTGCCGAAGGTGAATGGCGAGTTCAACTTCGGACAACCCCTCAAGGGAATGGAGTCCACTCGGACCTTCGACAAGCCGGAGGTGATGGTGCCTTTCCGGTGTGACGTCCACGGCTGGATGGCAGCCTACGGGGGCATCGTGCCGCATCCCTTCCACGCGGTGACCAAGCCGGACGGCAGCTACGAGATCAAGGGATTGCCAGCGGGCACCTTCACCATCGAGGTGTGGCATGAGCGGTTCGGGGTCCAGACATCCACGGTCACCGTCGACGGGACCGCTTCGGCAACGGCGGAGTTCACCTACACGGTGAGCTAGCCCTCGCACGGTTCACGCTTCTTGGTTCTGGCTTCTCGGTTCGTGTTCAGGTTCGGAGGGTAATTCGGCAAAGACTGAAGTTCGAACGACAGCGAGGGCGTTACCGCGCCGCGAGGAGCGCGGCTTCTTCCTTCAGCCAGGCCTCGAACTCCTGCTGCGTCTGGATCTGGTAGATCCCCTTCATCCGGTAGTGGCCCAGGCCGCATAACTGCGAACAGGCGATATCCCACTGGCCGGTGACGGTCGGGGTGAACCACACCGGCTGCACGATACCCGGCACGGCGTCCTGCTTCACCCGCATCTGGGGCAGGCCGAAGCTATGGATCACGTCCTTGCTGGACAGCATGACAATGACCGGCTCGCCGACGGGCAGGTTCATCCGCCCGTTGACGACGAGGTCGTCGCGACCCACCGGCTCGTCGCGGTCGAGGCCGAGGGGGTTGTCGGGGCCGACAAGCCTGATGTCGGTCGGTCCGAAGACGCCGTCCGCGCCGGGGTAGTGAACGTTCCAGGCAAACTGCTCAGCCACGACGCGCACAACGGTCGCCTGACTTTCCTCGGGCGGCGCCGCATCCACGTTGCGGCTCCAGAACGGGATGGAGAAAAAGGCCAGCAGGACCACCTCGGCGACGAGCACGCCGCCCTCGATCCAGGTGGACCACCCGCCGCGCACGCCTCGATGGTCGGCTGTTGGATGAGCTGAGCTCCGGAACCGCACCAGCACGTACGCGAAGAAGATGCTCCAGCCGACGAACAGGACGAGCATCAGCCAGTGCACCAGCGACATGATCTGGTCCACCTCGCCCGCATGGGCCGACGCGGCGACGGGAAGTCCGAGCCAGTCGATCATAGGTTAAGCCCAGAGCCGACAGCTCTCAATCAACGACCAACCTTCTCCAATCACCGACTCATCTCCAATCCAACATCCCCCAATCAATAATGTTCTGCCTGCCGCGCCCGCCGCGCGAGTGTCAGGAAGAACCCGGCGAAGCACGCCAGCACGACGACGGTCACGCCCATCAGGACGCCAATCCCCGTGTTCAGGCTTTCCCGCACCAGCGCGTCATCGCCGCCGAAACAGACTGGACACGACATCATGAAACTCCCAATGTAATCCCTAATCACTTATGCTCGCAAAGGCATCCGCGAAACGAGTGCCGATCAGGTGATCGGCTTCGCTCAGCAGCACGAACGCCAGCAGCGCCACGAAGAGAAACGCAGTCAGGCCAAGCGGCCAGGTCACCATTGGCCGCTCGCCCTTGAGGTGCATGAAGAACATGGCCACGAGCGAGGCTTTCGCCGTGGCGATAACGAGCGCCACAGCCACTGTTTCGGCCTGGGGCAGCTGCAGGTACGACACACCCACAGTGACCAGCGTCAAGACGAGCAGCGCTCCGAACACCGCCAGATACTTCTTCACCTGCCGAGCGAAATCGTGCGTCATGGCGTCACAGCAAGTACAACACCGGAAAGAGGAAGATCCAGACCACGTCCACGAAGTGCCAGTAGATGCCAGCTACTTCGATTCGATTCGTGAAGCGCTCGGGGTCGGACCGCCACATCCGCGTGCCGGGGCCCCAAAGATACGCGTTCACGATCATGCCCACGATCACGTGGACGGCGTGCAACCCGGTCAGCGTGAAATAGAGCCCGAGGAAGTTGTTTGTGGACGGGTACAGATGGTGCGAAAACTTGTCGCTGTACTCGATGGTCTTGACGACGAGGAAGATCGCGCCTCCAAGGAGCGTCAGCCCCATGTACAGCCGGTACTTCGGCAGGCTCTGACTCTTCAGCGACGCCCACGCCATCACCATCGTCACCGAGGAGGCAATGAGGACGACGGTATTGAGCGTGGCCAGCGGCACGCTGACGATGGAGGACTGGTCGGGCCAGCTGGGCGCCCCGCTCCGCAGGAGCGCGTAGGACGAGAAGAGCGAGCCGAAGAGCATCACCTCGGAGGCGAGGAACAGCCAGATCCCGAGCTTGGGATTGGTCAGCCCGGTATCCGGGCGCACTGTCGTCGTGTAAGGAATTTCCATGGACTACTCGCCCCGTCGCCCTATACGACAACGACACACCGAGGCACCGAGACACCGAGGATCCATAGCAACGATTTCTCGCTGCCTCTGTGCCTCGGTGTGTCGTAGTTCTGTGAAGGGTGTGGATGTCAGCACGAGTATGCCCGGCTATTTGCGCTCGTCGGCTGCGGCCGCCTGCGGCAGAAACCCTGCCGCCGCTCCAGGCACGCTGTATTCGTACGGGTCCCGAACGACGCGCGGGACCTGGTCGAAGTTGCCGTGCGCGCGCGGCGGGGTCGGCGCCGCCGACCACTCGAGCGTGGTGGCCTCCCAGGGATTCGCGTTGGCCACGCGTCCGGCGCGGAGGCTCCACACCAGGTTGACGACGAAGAAGATCTGGAAGAGCCCCAGGGCGAATGCCGCGTGGGACATCGGGACGTTGAGCGACAGCGTTTCCTGCGCGTGCGTGTAGAGCGTGCCGCCGTCCCAGAGCCGACGGTTCACACCGGCCAGTCCCTGCGCGAACATGGGCAAGAAGATCACGTTCATGCAGATGAGCGAACCGACGAAGTGAATCTTGCCGAGCGTCTCGTTCATCATTCGGCCGGTGACTTTCGGGAACCAGAAGTAGATGCCGGCAAAGAGCGCGAAAATCGTCCCGGGCGCGACCAGGTAGTGGAAGTGGCCCACCACGTAGTAGGTGTCGTGCAGCGGGATGTCGGTGGCGGCCAGGCCCAGTGGGAGCCCCGTCAGTCCGCCCAGGCCGAACATCGGCATGAAACCCAGGGCGAATAGCATCGGCGTGTTGAACCGGATCGATCCCCCATAGAGCGACAGGATGAGCGAGCTCAGCACAATCACCGACGGGATCGAGATGATCATCGTCGTCGCCTGGAAGAACGCGCTGATGCCGGTCCCCATGCCGGTCAGGTACATGTGGTGCGCCCAGACGATGAAGGAGAGGAACCCGAGGACGAAGATGGAATAGACCATCAAGCGGTAACCCCAGAGGGGCTTCCGCGTGTTGTTGGCCACCACCTCGGCGACGATCCCCATGGCTGGGAGGATGAGGACGTACACCTCCGGGTGGCCGAGGAACCAGAAGAGGTGCTGCCAGAGCAGGGCGTTGCCCGCGCCGGCCACATCGAGCGGTTGGCCGGTGACGACGAGGCCGCTCGGTAGAAAGAAGCTCGTGCCCGCCAGCCGGTCCATGCCCTGGAGCACGGCCGCTCCCTGGAGCGGTGGAAACGCCAGCAGGAGCAGGAACGCCGTGATGAACTCGGTCCAGACGAAGAAGGGCAGGCGGAACCACGTCATACCCGGGGCGCGCAGCTGGATGATCGTGGTGATGAAGTTCACCGCGCCGAGCAGCGACGACAGGATGAGGAGGAACATGCCGCCCAGCCACAGGGTTTGGCCAAGGCCGGGCGCGAGGTCGGAGAGGGGCGCGTAGGACGTCCAGCCGTTGTTGGCGGCGCCGCCCGGCACGAAGAAGCTGACGAGCATGACGAGCCCGCCAGCCAGGTACAGCCAGTAGCTCAGCATGTTGAGGCGCGGAAACGACATGTCTGGCGCGCCGATCTGCAAGGGCACGATGTAGTTGCCGAAGGCGCCGAAGGCCAGCGGCACGACGCCGAGGAAGACCATGATGGTGCCGTGCATGGCGCCAAGCTGGTTGTAGAACTCGGGGAGGAGCACGCCGCCAGGTGCGTTCGCCTCGCCGAGCAGCCCGCCTAGCAAGGGAATCGGTTGACCCGGATAGGCGAGCTGCCAGCGAATGAGCATCACCAACACGAAGCCGACCAGCAGGAAGAACAGGCTGGTGAACCCGTACTGGAGGCCGATGACCTTGTGGTCTGTCGAGAAGATGTACCGGCGTAACAAGCCGGAGCATCTTACCCACCCGCGTGAGTCAAGGGCAAGCGGCCCGGCGCGTCCGAGCGAGGCGTCGCATCCTGGTGTATATTTCTGCCTCTTGCACGAGAAGTAGGTATCCAGACATTTTCCAGTGAGGAGTTGAGGCCCATGCACGTGTCTCCGTATCGCATGTCCTTGGCGTTGGCTTGTGGGGTGTTCGTGGCTGCCCTGGCGGGCTGCGGACAGCCACCGGCCGCCCCCGAAGAAGCCCCGGCACCGGCCGCCCCCGCGCAGTCACAGATCGAGCGCGGCAGAGTCCTCGTTGTTGGCGGCGGCTGCCACGACTGTCATACCCCGAAGACCATGGGGCCAGTCGGACCGGAGGCCGACTTGACGCGCGCGCTGTCCGGCCATCCGCAGAGCGACGTGGTCACTGCGCCGTTCAAGCAGGAGGCTGGCAGCAAGTGGACCATTCACATCAACGATCATCTGACGGCGTGGAGTGGCGCCTGGGGCGTGTCGTTTGCCGCCAACCTGACGCCGGACGAGAACACGGGGATCGGCATCTGGACCGAGGACATGTTCGTTGATGCCATCAAGCTGGGGAAGCACATGGGCAAGGGTCGCCAGATTCTGCCGCCGATGCCGTGGAACTGGTACGGACAGCTACCCGAAGAGGACCTCAAGGCAATGTTTGCCTACTTGAAGTCGCTGCCCGCGATTTCCAATCGCGTTCCGGTTCCCCTCGGACCCGACGGCAAGCCCATCGAAGCGCCGTAGCTCCGGGGTCAGATCTTGATTCTTGCGTGGGTCACGCAAGAATCAAGATCTGACCCCATACGCACCATACGCACATGCATTATTTTGGTCATTTCAACGACAGTGCACTGGGCCGTCCTCCGCGGTACGAGGGCCACAGCCAGGGTTACGTCCAGGCGTCACTGATTGACCGCGGCGTGGGCTCGGTCCACACGGGCCTGAGCCTCAACGAGCTGGCGCCTGGCGGGACCATCGATCCGCACGTGCACTCGTTCGAGGAAGGCTTCTACCTGCTCAGCGGGGAGGCGCTCGTAACGATCAGCGAGACGAGCTATCTGCTGAGCGCGGGAGACTACGCGGCCGTCAAGGTGGGCACGCCCCACGCGTGGCGTGCCATGGGGGCCTCGCCGGTGCGTTGGCTGCAGATGGCCGCGCCGCAGCCGAAGCCTGTCGGGGCGGAGCGGGACACGTTCTTCTTGAAGGACAAATCCATCGCCTCCTCGGCGCCGCGACTCGATCTGCTGGACCTCAAAGGCAATCTCCTGGGTCACTTCGACCCGAGCCAGATTCCACCGCCCGGGGAGCGGCCGCCAGCTGGCGCCGGGCTCGAAGGCGTCTTCCTGAAGTGGTTGATCGATGAGAACTTTGGCGCTCGTCACCACCGGCTGGTGTTCATCGAGTATCAGCCGGGCGTGCGCCTCGGGCTGCACGACCACACGTTCGAAGAGGCGTACTTCATCCTGAGCGGCGAAGTGGAAGGCACGCTCGACGGCAAGACCTACCTGGGCAAGCGAGGCGACGTGTTCTGGACGGGCGTCGGCTGCGTGCACGGGTTCGCCAACGTGGGCACCGAACCGGTGACGTGGCTCGAAACGTTCGCGCCGCAGCCACCGAAAGAGAACGTCTTCCGCTTCATGGCGGAGTGGGAGACGAAGGGCAAAGACATCGAGGGGCGGTAAGGGGAGGACATCACGATGGCGGGTCAGGGCACACCACGGACACGGCCGTACACCGGCGCCGAGTATTTGGAGAGCATCAGGGACGGACGCGAGATTTACATCTACGGGGAGCGCGTCAAGGACGTCACCACGCATCCGGCCTTCCGCAACACGGTGCGGATGATCGCGCGCCTCTACGACGCGCTGCACGACCCGGCGCGCCGCGACGTGCTGACCACGCCGACCGACACCGGGACGGGCGGCTTCACCCACAAGTTCTACAAGGCCACGCGCAACGTCGAGGAACTGGTCGGCGCGCGCGACGCGATTGCCGAATGGGCCCGTGTGACCTACGGATGGATCGGCCGCAGCCCCGACTACAAGGCCGCCTTTCTGGCCACGCTCGGCGCCAACTCTGACTACTACGCCCCCTACGACGAGAACGCCCGGCGCTGGTACAAGAAGGTCAACGACGAGGTCTCCTTCGTCAACCACGCGATCGTGAACCCGCCGGTCGACCGCGACAGGCCGCTCGACGAAGTCAAGGACGTCTACATGCACGTCACCGGCGAAACCGACGCCGGCCTCATTGTCAGTGGCGCGAAGGTCGTCGCGACGACCTCCACGCTCACGCACTACAACTTCATCGCCAACAACGGCGCGCTGCCGATCAAGACGAAGCCGTTTGCCTTCGTCTGCATGGTGCCGACCGATGCCGTGGGCGTGAAGCTGTTCTGCCGTCCCTCGTACGAGATGACCGCCGCGGTGATGGGGACGCCCTTCGACTATCCGTTGTCGAGCCGGATGGACGAGAACGATTCCATCCTGGTCTTCGAGAAGGTGCTCGTGCCGTGGGAGAACGTCTTCGCCTACGGCGACATCGACAAGGTGAACAACTTCTTCCCGCGCTCCGGCTTCCTGCCCCGCTTCATGTTCCAGGGCTGCACGCGTCTGGCGGTGAAGATGGATTTTCTGGCCGGGCTGCTGCTCAAGTGCGTCGAGGCGACCGGGGTCAAGGACTTCCGCGGCGTCCAGGCGCAGGTCGGCGAAGTGCTGGCGTGGCGGAATCTGTTCTGGGGCCTGACCGACGCCATGGCGCGCGCCGCGACGCCGTGGACTCCGGGCTACGTCCTGCCGAACCTCGACTACGGCCTCGCGTACCGCGTGATGGCCAGCCTCGCGTATCCGAAGATCAAGGAGATCATCGAGAACACCCTGGCGAGCGCGCTGATCTACCTGCCGTCGAGCGCGCTCGACTTCAAAGTGCCAGAGCTGCGCCCCTACCTCGACCAGTTCGTGCGGGGCTCGGGCGGGTACTCCGCCGAGGATCGGGTCAAGCTGATGAAGCTGATGTGGGACGCGATTGGCAGTGAGTTCGGCGGGCGCCACGAGTTGTACGAACGCAACTACTTCGGCAACCACGAGAGCATCCGCTTCGAGACGCTCATCGTGGCGGAGGCCACGGGCGCGACAGCGCGCTACAAGGGCTTCGCCGAGCAGTGCATGGCCGAGTACAACCTCGATGGCTGGACGGTACCCGACCTGGTGAGTTCCGCCGATGTCAGCGCGATTATGAAGAAGTAGAGGAACGGGTTCGGGTTCTGAACACGAACTGAGCACCCAGAACCGAGAAGAGCGAACCAAAGGTTTCTTGCCGTCATGTCGATCGATCCGAGAAGTTTTCGTCAGACGGTCGGACAGTTCGTCACCGGCGTGACGGTCGTTGCCATGGACGTTGAAGGCGAAACCCGGGCGATGACCGCCAACTCCTTCACCTCGCTTTCGCTCAATCCACCCCTCGTGCTGTTCTGCCTGGGGATGGGCACGAAGGCCGGCCAGTCCATCCACGACGTCACCGAGTTCTGCGTCAACATCCTCAGTCGGGAACAGGAAGACCTGTCGACCTATTTTGCCGGGGCGTGGAAGGGCGGTGAGCCGCCGCCGTTTTCCTTCACGCCGTCGACCGGCGGCCCTCGCCTCGATGGGTCGGTCGCTTCCCTGGGGTGCAGGATGCACGCCGTGCACGAGGGCGGCGATCACTGGATCGTGGTCGGGCAGGTCGTCTCCATCCATCGCAGCGACTCCCCGCGCACGCCGCTTGTGTTTGCGTGGGGGAGGTATGTGGGGGTGGAGTAGGGTGCGAGGGTGCGAGGGTGCGAAGGTGCGAAGGTGCGAGGGTGCGCCAGCCGGCGCCGAAGCCGCGGAGCGGAGTGGGCCTGCCGCGCCGAAGCCGCGGAGCGGCGAAGGCGGGAAGGCGGAGAGTAGGTATTCATGCTCGAGGGAGTAGATCGGCTCGTTGATCTCGTCGGCACGCGGTCGGCGGGGCTCACGGGGGCTTCCGACGCTCAAGTCACCGCGTGGACCACGCGCTGCGATGTGGCGGCGCTCGGAACCACGGACGGGCATTTCGCTGCCGTGGGTCGCGACGGTAAGACGGTGCGGCTCGCGCGGACGCTGGGCATCCCGCTGCGCTACTTCGTCGCCAAGATGTACCACGGCCCATTTCTGGTCGTGGCCGATCGCATGGACCGCATCTTCTCCTGGTGCCAGGAACAGCGGATCGCCTGGCAGTTCGAGCCGGCCTACACGCGCATGGTGCCCGCGCACTACCTGGTCGAAATCGATCAGGTCGGGTGTCCGGATCCGGCGCCCAGGTACCACCGCTTCTTCAATCCGCCGGTGGCGTGCGGATCCCCGGATATCGAGGAAGCAGGCGCTGCCTACGTCGGCTCGGCGTACGAAGGCGTGAAGCGGTGGCTCGAGAGCCTGCCCGAACACGAGCCCGTAGCCGTGGCATTCTCCGGTGGAGTCGATAGCACGGCGGTGCTGCTGCTGGCCCGCCGCGCATGCGAGGAGCTTGGACGTCGTCCGTCGCAGATTCGCGCCTTCACGCTGGATTTCGGCGGTGGCGAGGACCGCGCACAGGCCGAGCGCGCCGTGCGCGAGCTCGGCATCGAGGCGGACTGGGAACCCGTCACGGCGTCACCAGAGGATTACGACCCCGAGAGCGCGATCCGGCTCATCGAAGACTATCAGCCGCTCGACGTCGAATGCGCCGCCACCGCGATGTGCCTGCTCCGGGGCATCCGCCAGCGCTACCCGGACCTGAAGTACCTGCTCGACGGCGACGGGGGCGACGAGAACCTGAAGTCGTATCCCCTGGAAGACTCCGACCTGACGCTCTCGAGCCTGCTGCGAAATCCGCTGCTCTATCAGGAGGGGTGGGGAATCGACGCCATCAAGCACAGCCTTGCGTATTCGGGTGGCCTGTCGCGCAGTTACGTGCGGACCTATGCGCCGGCTGCTGCGTGTGGGTTCGACGCGTTCTCGCCCTTCACGCTGCGGTCGGTCGTTGCCGCGGCGGTGGCCATTCCGTTCGAGACGTTGCTCGGCGGTCAGGAGGCACGGCTGTCTACACTGAAGCGCGACGTGGTGCACGCCGGCATCCGCGCCCTCACCGGCGCCGCGATGCCCGTCAACCCGAAGCGTCGCTTCCAGGACGGCGTAGCAGCCGTCCCCCGCCCGCGCGTTCGCAAGGCGTGGTGCCGCCAGGTGTTCAGTCGGCTGTGGCAGGACCGGCTGCGCGAGGCAGAGGCAGGGGATCGGCGCTCTGGCAATGAGATCTCTGTGCCTGCGCGCCTGTAATTCGGAAATGCAGAATGCAGAATTCAGAATGCAGACACTACCCGCGAGTCGACCTTCCTGTCTGAATTCTGCCTTCTGAATTCTGCCTTACAAGGGCATCGTGACTCCCGCGTTCTCCGATCATTTCGTCCTAACACACCGCCGCGGCAAGGCCCCCCTCGATCCCCAGCACGCGCACGCGGGCCTCTGGGAGGAGGAGCCCGACGCCTCCGGTGCGCTGGTGCCAACCGCGGTGATCTTCCTCACGAACCGGGAATGTCCCTTCCGATGCGTCATGTGCGACCTGTGGGTCAACACGCTCGACGACATCGTGCCGCGCGGCGCGATTCCCGGACAGATCCGCAACGCACTCGCGCGGCTGGGCCCCGTGCGCAAAGTGAAGCTGTACAACGCGGGCAGCTACTTCGATCCGCAGGCGATACCGCCCGAGAATGATGAGGCGGTGGCCCGTGAGGTGGAACATGCCGAACGCGTGGTGGTGGAGTCGCACCCGGCATTCCTCGCCGGATCGTTCGGGGAACGCTGTCTTCGCTTCCGGGATTTGATACCGGGTCAGCTCGAGGTGGCCATCGGCCTCGAGACCGCGCACCCCCAGGTGCTCGCGCGGCTCAACAAGAAGATGACGCTCGACGCGTTTGCCCGGGCGGCGGATTTCCTGCGGCGCCACGACATCGCGCTGCGCGTGTTCGTGCTCCTTGGTCCGCCGTTTCTGCCTGCAGCCGAGGCGGTCGAGTGGGCGTGTCGTTCCTTGGACTTCGCTGCTCGGTGCGGCGCCACGGCATGCACCGTCATTCCCACGCGAGGGGGCAACGGAGCGATGGAAGCCATCGGAGGCGAGTTCGAGCCGCCGCGCTTACCGGCACTGGAGTTGGCGGTCGAGTACGGACTGTCGATCGGCGGCATGCGCGTGTTCGCGGACCTCTGGGACATCGAGCGGTTCTTCGATTGCCACTGTGCCGAGCGGCGCGCGGCCAGGCTCGGGGTGATGAACCGCGAGCAACGGGTACCGGCCGCCGTGGCGTGTGCGTGTGACACCCGACGCTGATCTCGCCATCGTCGGCTCCGGCTTCGGGGCCTCCATCCTGGCGATGATCGCCCGTCGCGTGGGGTTCCGCGTGATGCTCCTCGAACGCGGGCGGCACCCGCGCTTCGCCATCGGCGAATCGGCCTCGCCCCTGGCGGGCATTCTGATCGAACAACTCTCCGACCGCTACGATCTGCCTCGCCTGCGGCCGCTCTCGGCGTACGGAACGTGGCAGCGTACGTATCCACTGCTTGTATGCGGTTTGAAGAGGGGCTTCACGTTCTTCAAGCACGAAACCGGAAGGCCGTATGAAGCCGCCGGCGGCCGCGCCAATCAACTGCTCGTGGCGGCGAGTCCGAGCGACGACCTCTCCGACACGCACTGGCTTCGCAGCGACGTCGATCAGTTCCTGCTGAACGAGGCCGTCGCGCTCGGCGCGGAGTATGTGGACTCGGTCGCGCTCGACGGCGTCGAGTGGCGGCCGGATGGCGATCCCGTGCTGGTTGGCAACCGCGGAGGGCAGCCCCTGCGCGTGCACGCGCGATTCGTCGTCGATGCGTCAGGACCGCGCGGATTTCTGAGCAGGGCGCTCAACATACCGGGTCAGGGATTCGACCGCTATCCCGCCACGCAGGCGCTCTACTCGCACTTCACGGGTGTGGCGCGGTGCGGCGACATGCCGGGATTCGGGATCCGGGATTCGGGATCCGCCGAGTCCAGAGCCCAGAGCCCGCCCCGAGCCTCGGGTCTCGAGTCCCGAGTCCCGAGTCCCGAGTCCCGAGTCCCGTACCCGATAGACGATGCAGCGGTGCATCACGTGTTCGACGGCGGGTGGATGTGGGTGCTGCGGTTTGGCAACGGCGTGGTCAGCGCTGGTGTGGCGGTGGAGGATTGGCTGGCCGCCGAGCTTCGACTGGCGGACGGCGCTCCGGCGTGGGAGCGGCTGCTGGCGCGGTATCCCTCGGTGGCCGCGCAGTTCGTCGATGCGCGTCCGATTCGCGAGTTCACGTGGATGCCGCGTCTGGCCTATCGTGCCTCGGTCGCGGCCGGGGAGCGGTGGGCGATGCTGCCGTCGGCGGCGGCCTTCGTGGACCCGCTTTTCTCGACGGGTATTCCGCTGACGCTGCTCGGGATCGAGCGGCTCGCGCGGATCTTCGAGCAGACGCGCAGGCTGAAGCCTGCGCTCTACGGAGGGGAGCCATCACTGAGGGCTGCGCTCTACGCTCCGGGGGAATCGGACGACATCGCGCCCTACGGCCGCGCCACGCTCGCCGAGGCTGACCTCACCGCACGGCTCGTCGCGGGCAGCTACGCTGCGTTTCAGCGGTTCGACGTGTTCGCCGCCTACGCCATGTTCTACTTTGCCGCAGCGAGCTACAGGGAGATGGCCCGGCGGCTCGGGTCAGGTCGCGCACCAAAGGGCTTCTTGTGTTCGGGGACACCCGCATTCACCGACGCGCTGGAGCGATTGTCGCCCGCCAGGCACCGTGTCGATCGCGTCGAACGCTACGAGGATGAGGTCGGCGCTGCCATCGCCGATTGGAACATCGCCGGCCTCTGCGATCGCCGCAAGGACAACTGGTACGGGGTGGACCTGGAAGACACCATCCGAAGCGCAGCGAAACTCGGCCTCACCCCCGAGCAGGTGCGAAGCCTGCTCGCTGCGTCGACCTGGTCGTGAGGTACAGCCTCCTCAGAGCTCGAGCAGGGAGAGTATAGTCCCCCCATGTTGCTGAAGTGGTCGTTCGGTCTTCTCGTTCTTGTCATGGCGGCCTGCACGTCGGCGCCGCCGGAACCCAAGGCGTCTCCCTCGCAGCTCGAGGGGATGTGGAGCGATCCGCCCGCCACCGCGGAGGGAACGTTTTGCTTCTTTGCGTGTACTGAAGTGGGTCTCGACCGCCTGAACGCGCTGCTCGACGACCCGGCCAACGACGCTCGTCCGTTCCCCGAGCTTCAAGCCGAAGCCGGCAAGCACCAGCGGGAGAACTACATTCGTCCCAGGCTGACAGACGCGGCGCTCGAGACGTATCCACTCGATCCGGCTGATGATCCCGGGTTCCTGCGGTGTGAGCCCTGGGGCCTGGCCCGGCAGATGTTTGCGCCGCACCAGGTCGAGATACGCCAGCGCGCCGACGACCGTATCGAGCTGCGATACGGGGAATGGGACGCGCTGCGGACGGTGCACATGGATGGCCGGCCGCGACCTGCCGCGCAGGCGCCGACCTTGTTCGGGCATTCGGTGGGGCGCTGGGAGGGCGAGACACTGGTTGTGGAAACCGCCGGTGTCACCGCCGATATCACCGGGTGGGACTTCCAGCACAGCGACGGACTGCGGGTCATCGAACGCTTCACCCGCTCGGCCGACGGGGACACGCTGCTGCTCACGGCGACGATCGAAGATCCCTGGAGCCTTCGTGAGCCGCTCGTGTTCAAGAAGATCTGGCGGTGGGCGCCAGACCAGCAGATTACGCCCTACGAAGACTGTGAGCCTGCGGAAGAATTCTCGAGAGGGAAGGGGCAATGACCTGTTCACGTGCGTGGGCGTTCGTGATTCCGATGCTGGTCCTCGCGGTTGCGCGCGCGGGCTCCCATCATGCCTTTTCACCGGTCTACGATGAGAAGCGACTCATCACCGTCGAAGGTGTGGTGACGCAGTTCCGGTTCGTCAATCCGCACGCGATGATGTTCATGGACGTCACCGACAAGACGAAGAAGGTCGTCAAGTGGACCGTCGAGTTTTCTGGTCGGTTGAATTTGATGGAGGGCGGGTGGACGCCCGACACCATCAAGCCCGGCGAGCGCGTCACGGTGAGCGGGAACCCGACCCACACCGGCTCCCAGCGCCTGTTCTTTCGTAGACTCACCCGGCCAGACGGCAGCGAGCTGCTGCCCACGGGGGCTCAGCGCCTGAGCGCCATCGAGGAAGAACGACTGCGGCGCGCGAGCCAGCGGAAGCAGCAGAAGTAGTTCGTCTGGTGTCGCCGCGGCGCGGCGGTCTCACCGCGGCGCGTGTGAATGCGCATCCTGCCAGTCGGTGGCGCGCCGAAGCGCTTCGGCACGTTGCGCGGGCGTCATCGTTGCCTCCAGCGCGTCACGCAGGCGCCCAGCCGTCACGCGCTCGGTCTCGTTCTTCCACCTCGATGCGGCCAGGTTGAGCCACGTGTGCGCTTCGACGATGTCGCCTGGGCGGCTGGGGTTCAGGGTGAGGAGGACGCCAAGCGCAATCTGGGCGTCGGCGTTGCCCTGCTCGGCGGCCTTGCGAAGCCACGAAGTGGCCTGTGCCGTGTCCTGCGGTGCGCCCCGGCCGTCGCGATGGAGCAGGGCGAGTCGGTATTGCGCCGCGGCCAGGCCCTGTTCGGCGGCCGCACGATACCACGCTGCCGCCCTTGTCGGCTCGCGGGCGACGCCCTCGGCTCCGGCCTCGTACATGGCAGCGAGACTGAACTGCGCTCCCGCGTCGCCGCCTTCAGCCGCCTTCGCGTACCAGGAGATGGCCTGCCCGACATCCCGAGGCACGCCGTGGCCCTCGAGGTACATCGTCGCCAGGTTGACCTGCGCGCCGACGTGGCCCTTGTTGGCCGCGCGGCGGTACCACTCGGCCGCCTGCGCCGGGTCCGGCGGCAGCACGTCACCCGACTCGTAGAGGTTACCGAGCGAGACCTCGGCCTCGACGTCGCCGCGTGCGACCCGTGCGCGCACGTCGGCGAGGTATCGCTCGTCGGCCGTGGAAGGCGCGCCGGCCTGCTCGCCAGACGGTATGCGCGCAACTGCCGACAACGGCGCCAGCAGACAGGCGGCGAGGGCGAGAGCAGGGGAATTCAGCCGGATGGCCATTCAGGACATTCTACCGACCCGACGCGCGCGGACTCACAGGCTCACGGGTTCACCGGTGCTCGGGTCTCAGGTGCACCCGCGAACCCGAGCATCCGTGAACCTATCTCCGTTCAGTCCGGGAGCAGCTCTTCGAGGATCAGGCGGGTCTTGGGCAGGAGTCGCGTCTGGTCGAAGTAGTCCGACACGATCGCGAGGGCCTCATCGACCGTGCGGACATTGAGGTAGCGCAACAGAAACCGGACGTCGTCCAGGTCGTGAAACTCTTCGCCGAGGCGCATGGCGGCGCACTTCATGGCCAGCAGGTACTGGGGCTGCGCGACGAAGACCTTCAAATGTGGCAGTTCCAGGTAACGGTCGAAGGTACCACGAGGGCTGAGATAGCCCTTGACCGCGTCGTTCAGCCAGGTGTCATCCATGCCCGCTTTCAGAGCGACCCGCGCGGCCGCCTCCCGAAGCAACTTGGCGGGCTTGAAGAGCGCGTCGACATCCTTGGTGGCCTCCCGCGCGCCGAAGACGAGGCACATGACCGCTCCGCCGACCAGGAAGACCTCTCCGTCCTGGTGATGGGCGCCCAAATCGGCGTTGAGCAGCCCGAACAGGCGCTCGATATCGGCCTTCGTCAGCCGGCTCGATGGCATCGGCGGCTACACCCGATCGCCGACCGTCGCGTCAACGAAGAGGTTGCGCCGCTTGAACGCCACTGGGGCGGCGTGCAGGAGATGCGGGCGGAGGCGGCTGAACGGCGCGGCAAAATACGGACGCTCGAGCGGGTCCACGTCACGGACCCACGATGGAGGCGCTTCTCCCTTCTGGTGAGCCGCGTGCTCGATCATGGCCGTCACGTAGTTCTGCAGAAACGGCGAGAGACCCTCGAGGTCGAGGTTGGCCACCGCCTCCCTGAACTCGGTCGGCGCCAGGCGTGCCAGGACGTCGTTGAGTTCGGCGAGCGCGAAGCGGTCCTGCTCGCGGCGGAGGACCTGGAGGATATCGGCGATCCGGGTGTGGACCGGTGGCTCCAGGCGGGAGAGCACGTAGCTCGACACGTCGAGCCCGGCCCGACGGGCGAGCCGTTTGAGCGCCTCCTTCTGTGTGGGGGTGACGCGGATTTGCAGCTGCTGCGACTTGGTCACCACACCTGGCAGGATAGGCTCCAGCCTGCGCTTATGTCAATACATACGTATTGACATAAGCGCGAGCCGTGAGCGCCGGCGCGGCGTTACGCGATCAGGACCTTGCGTGGGTGCTGCGAATTGTCCTCGAGAAACGTCTTCTTCCGCGCCAGCTCTGCGACGGTCGGCTGCACGACGCCGTTGACGTCGGTCGCGCGCGACACGAGCGTGTGTTCGCCGGCCGTGGCGCCTTCCCACCGGTAGGTGAACAGCTTCCAGGAAAACTGGCTGTTCGCCGGATCCAGTGTTGCCCGCTGCCACGGGCCCTCGTCCACCTTCACCTCGACCGAGCGGAGCGGCGTCCCGTCGTTCAGTACGAAGCCGAGCACCGAGTGAGCGCCGGCGGTCTTGCGCACCCGGGCAACTACGGATTTCAGATTGAGCTTGGTGACCTCCGTCTCGACGAACTGCGTCTCGGCATCAGTCAGTTCACCGGTGCCGCCGATGGCGCGCACCGTGCGGTACCACCGCGCCTGGTAGTTGCCCAGGAACCGGTTCTCCTGCAAGTGGATCTCCGCCAGCCACTTCACGTTGGCGACGCCGTACCAGCCCGGCATGACGACCCGCAGCGGGAATCCGTGGTCGCGGCCGAGGGACGCCCCGTTCAGCGCCCAGGCGAGGAGCGGCTCGGGTTTCATCGCGTTCTCGAGCGTGATGCTCCGTGCGAACTGCTGCTGCACCTTCAATGTGTTCTGCCGAAAGACCACGTCCTCGTTCCCCTTGTCGGCGCCGAAGAAGACGACTTCGCGCGCCTGCTCGCCCACGCCGACCCGCCGCAGCACGTCGCGCAGCCGGACGCCGGTGAACCGGCCGTTGGACGACAGCCCCTGCACCGCTCGCGCGCTGTTCCCCGAGCACTCGTAGCCGTTCACGACCTCGACCGAACCCATCGACTGCAGGTCCGCCAGCGAGAGCGCCGCCGGCTTACGGGCCAGGCCCGTGATCTGCAGCCGGAACGCGGTCGCGTCGATTTCCGGCTTGTTGTAGTGCTGAATGAAGAAGAACTGATCGGTCGGCGTCATCAACCCCTCGATCTTGCGCAGGTCGAGGAAGCGATTGTTCCCCGTCGCCGGGTTGGGGTTGAACGTGGCGGGGATGTCCGTGAAGGTCACATCGACTTCACCCTGCGCCAGCGCCGGCAGCGCCCATTCCGGCACGAGCGCGAGCGCGCCCATGGTCGCCAAGCCGCGTTTCAGCGTCTCTCGCCTGGTCATCTCTTGCATGCAGTCCTCCCGCGCCCGACGTCGCCGCACCCCGCGTCGTGAACGCGCCAAACAGCATAGCAGGTCCCCCGATCCCCGAGTCCCTGATCCCGAGTCCCGAATCCCGAGTCCCGAGTCCCGAATCCCGGATCCCAAGTCCCGCATGTAGAATAAAGGGCTGGATCGACTCTCTTCTAGAGGAATCATGAGCAAACGATTGAGTGTCTACCTGCTGGCGGTTGGCGCGCTGGTGGTTGCCCCTTCGGTCGCCTCCGCGCAGGCCCAGTTGTCTCCCGGCGGGGACGTTCCGTACAGGCTGGTCGGCCCTCCTGGCGCGGACTTCTCCGGTGTCTGGCAGCCGCGCTATCACGAGGATCAGCCGGACCGGATTCCCGGACCAGAGCTGACCGACTACACGGGCCTGCCTATCAACGAGTCGGCCCGGCAGTACGCCAACAGCTGGGACCCGTCGCGCATCACGCTGCCCGAGGAACAGTGCCGCGTGCACGTGTCGCCCTACATCTACAGGGGGCCGACCAATCTGCGCGTGTGGGAAGAAAAGGACCCGAAGACGCAGGATCTCATCGCCATCAAGCACTACCACAGCACCTACGAGCAGACGCGGACGATCTATATGGACGGTCGCCCGCATCCGGGCCCGAACGCGGCGCACACGTGGATGGGCTTCTCCACGGGACGCTACGACGGCGACATGCTCGTCGTCGAGACGACGCATCTCAAGAAGGGCTGGGTGCGGCGCAACGGCGTGCCGATGAGCGACCGGGCGACGATGACCGAATACTACGTGCGCAACGGCGACGTGATGACGCACATCGTCGTCCTGATCGATCCGGTGTACTTGACCGAGCCGCTCGTGAAGAGCCAGGAATTCGTCCGCAGCCAGCGGGAGCTTCCGGCGGGCACGTGGCTGTGGGTGTGCGACCCGGTGCTTGAAATCGCCACGCGCGAGCCGGGTGAAGTGCCGGCCTACCTGCCGGGCGAGCACCCGTTCAGGGACGAGTTCGCGCGCCGCCACGCCATCCCGGAGATTGCGATCAGGGGCGGCGCCGAGACGATGTATCCCGAGTTTCAGGAGGTCGTGAAGAAAGCGCCGATTCCCGCGCCGCTCCCGCCGCCGCAGCGGGGCGCGTCGCGAGTCGGTGGGCCGGGCCAGCAGCAGGGTCGCTAACATGGTGAACACACAGACAACGTCCCGAAGGCTCGGGTCCCTGTCGGTCGCGGCGGCCGTCGCCGCTGGCGCGTTGCTCGCCATCGGGTCGGGCGCCGTGGCACAACAGAATCAGAACTTCGACGCGGTGCAGATCGACGCCCTGCGCGTCCGCGACAACATCTACATGCTCGTCGGTGCTGGCGGCAACACGACACTCCACTTCGGCTCCGACGGCGTGATGGTGGTCGACACGCAGTTTGCGCCGCTCAGCACGAAGATCATCAACGCGATCAGGGCCATCACCACTGCGCCGATTCGATACGTGGTCAATACCCACATGCACGGCGATCACATCGGCGGCAACGAAGCGCTGTCCAAGGCTGGACGATTCCGGGCCGGCGGTAACGTGGTCGGCGATCTCGGCGCTGCCGCGACCGCCACGGCTGTCGTCATCGCGCACGAAAACGTCCTGAAGCGGCTGAGCGCCGAGCCCGCGGCCGGACAGACCCAGGTGCCGTTTGCGGCGTGGCCGACCGAGACGTTCATCACCAGCAAGCGCGAGTTCCTCTTCAACGGCGAGGCCGTGCAGATCATCCACGAGCCGAACGCGCACACCGACGGCGACAGCGTGGTCTTCTTTCGCAAGTCGGACGTCGTGTCCGCGGGCGATCTGTTCACGACGGTGATGTATCCCTACATCGACGCGGCCAACGGCGGCACGATCGACGGCTACGTCAAGGCGCTCAACGCCATCACGGACATCACCGTCGCGAGCAACGTGAACGAAGGCGGCACGCTGGTGATCCCCGGTCACGGGCGCCTGTCCGACGAGCAGGACGTGGTCGAGTACCGCAACATGGCGACGATCGTCCGCGACCGCATCAAGGAGTACGTCAAGCGCGGCATGACGCTCGACCAGGTGAAGGCGGCCAAGCCGACGCTGGACTTCGACCCCCGCTACGGGGCCGACACCGGCTTCTGGACGACGGCCATGTTCATCGAGACGATCTACAAGCAGATGGTCGAGGCCAATCCGCCGGCGGCGAAACCGGCAGCCCCGACCCGGAATCGGCGAAGAGGGGGAGCGGAATGAGCGCGCGTATTCTGAGAACCGTGACGACACCCATCACGGCCGTCGCCGTGTGTGCGGTGATCGTCACCGCGGTCATTCAGCCGGAAGCTGCGCAGCGGCCGTCCGAGGCCTCCACTCCCGCGGGTCAGGCGCCGCCAGCTGTGCCCGGAGGGCGTGGCCGTGGGCGTGGACCCACCGGACCGCCGCTGCCCGCGCGCCAGGGGGCGCCCGTCGATCTTGTGGGCAACTGGGTGTCGGTCGTGACAGAGGATTGGCAGTGGCGCATGCGCACGCCCGCGAAAGGCGACTACAACAGCGTGCCGCTGACGCCGCGCGGACGTCAGACCGCCGACACGTGGGAGCCGTCCAAGGACGGCATGTGCGAAGCCTACGGCGTTGGAGGCATCATGCGCATGCCCGGCAGGCTGCGCATCAGCTGGCAGGATGACAACACGCTGAAGATTGAGACCGATGCCGGCCAGCAGACCCGGTTGCTGCGCTTCGCGGCGCCGGGAGCGCCGCCCGAGGCGGCGTCGAGTATCGCGTCGCAGCCCAGGACCTTGCAGGGGTACTCGGTCGCGCAGTGGGTGCGCAGCGGAGGCGCGTTCGACGCGTTTCTCGAGCGAGGCGCCGGAGCGGCCCCCCCGCGGTGGGGATCGCTGACCGTGACCACGACCAACCTGCGCGCAGGGTGGCTCCGCCGCAACGGCGTGCCCTACAGCGAGAACGCCGTGATCACCGAGCACTTCACGCGGTTCACGCACCCACAGGCCGGTGACTGGTTCGTGGTGACCACGACGGTTGACGACCCGCAGTACCTCGCGCAGCCCTTCATCACCAGTTCGAATTTCAAGAAAGAAGCCGACGGATCAAAATGGAATCCGACACCGTGTAGAGCGTCGTAATTCAGAATTCAGAATTCAGAATGCAGATACGGAGGTTCCCCGTGCCCAGTCCTGGTCGGCTCTTCGCATGCATCGCGTGCGCGATGGTGCTCGCTGGGTTCGTCGGATTTGCGCAGTCCCAGGCCGCGACCGGGAACAGCACATCGACCGGTTGGTCGGTCCCACGGACGCCCTGGGGCCATCCGGATCTTCAGGGCACCTATTCGAACGACGCCGAGACCGGAACCCCGATGGAGCGGCCGGCGGGGTTCGAGGGGAAGACCCTTGCCGACGTTACCCCTGCGGAGTTGCAGCGAATCGTCAAGGAGCGCAACGAACGCTTCGTGGAAGGGGTGTCGGGCGATGAGTTCGCGGGCGGACTGAGGCCTCCGGCGCACCTCATCTTCGATACCTTCGATCGGAAGAACAAGCGGCCCTGGCTCGTGGTCGATCCGCCCGATGGCCGCATTCCCGCGCTGACCGAGCAGGCCCGGGCCCGGCCGCGGCCACCCGGTGGCGTCAGCACCAACGCGAATCCCCGCGGGCCCTTCAACAGCTGGCTCGACATGGGCCTCTACGACCGCTGCATCACACGCGGCATCCCGGCGTCGATGATGCCGGCCGGCTACGGCAGCTACTACGACATCGTCCAATCGCCCGACAGCGTGGCGATCCGCTACGAGATGATTCACGAGACGCGCACGATTCCGATCGATTCACGACCTCACATCGCGCAGGACCTCGCGCAGTACCTGGGCGACGCGCGCGGACGCTGGGAGGGCGACACGCTGGTCGTCGAGACCACGAACTTCCGTGCCGACACGGCGCCGCAGCGGGGCAGCGAGCGCGTCCGCATGATCGAGCGGTTCACGCCCGTCTCTCCTGACATCGTCGAGTGGAGCGTAACCTTCAACGATCCGTCCACCTGGACGCGGCCGTGGACGTTCATGATGCCGCTGACCAAGGTGGAGTCCGCTCAGGAAGTCCACGAGTACGCCTGTCACGAGGGGAACCTCGCCATGCGAAACATCCTGAGCGCCGCGAGGGTGGAAGACGCGGCAAGGTCGAAGGACGAAGTTCAAGGTTCAAAGTAAGTTGGAAGGGATATTCGAGGTTCAGGGTTCGAGGACAATCGCATGGTGAGGCGACGTGTTCTGTGCGCCGCGGCCGCGCTGGTGGTCGTGGCCGCGCCGGCCAGCGCTCAGGTGGACCTCTCGGGCTCGTGGAACACCCGACAGCACGAGGACCAGCCGGACCGCGGACCGGGGGTGGGACTGGGTGATTACACCGGCATGCCGATCACCGAGGGCGCCCGGTTGTGGGCCGAGAGCTGGGATGCCGCGCGGCTGTCGGAGCCCGAGCAGCAGTGCCGCGTCCACGCGGCGCACTACATCTATCGCGGGCCGCTGAACCTGCGCATCTGGGAAGAGAAGGACCCCAAGACGCAGGAAGTCCTCGCCATCAAGCACTACATCAGTACCTACGAGCAGACGCGCACGATCTGGATGGACGGTCGGCCCCACCCTCCCGAGTACGCGCCGCACACCTGGATGGGGTTCTCGACCGGGCGCTGGGACGGCGACCGCCTGATCGTGGAGACGACCCACATCAAGCAGGGCTGGCATCGCCGCAACGGCGTGCCCGCCAGCGACCGGACCACGATGACGGAGTATTTCATTCGTCACGGGAACTACTTCACCCACATCGAGGTGATCCGCGATCCCGTCTATCTGACCGAGCCGATGGTCAAGAGCCAGCAGTTCGAGCTCAACCTGCGCGCGCTGCCGGAGCGGAACTGGCTCTGGCCCTGTCAGGCGGTCGTTGAAGTGGCCACGCGCGAGGAGACCGACGTCGCCCACTATCTGCCGGGCCGCAATCCATACCTGGCGTCATCGAGGAAAGCGGCGAACCTGCCCAGTGACGGCGCCGCCGGCGGCGCCGAGACGCTCTACCCGGAGTGGATCACGGACAAGGCGACCGCTGCCCAGAATAGGAGTCGCTCAGCGGGTTCGGCGACTGGCCCTACCGTCGCACGCGTGCCCACCGACGAGGTGCGCGTGTGGCCCGTGCAGAGCAACGTCTACATGCTCGTGGGCCCCGGCGGAAACTCCACCGTCCAGATCGGCGACGACGGCGTGCTCCTCGTCGACACGAAGCTCGCGGGGATGAGCGACACGATCCTGGCGGCCATCAAGACGCTGACGAACAAGCCGATTCGCTACGTCGTCAATACGCACGATCACGACGACCACATCGGTGCGAACGAGCCGATCGCCAAGGCCGGGTCCACTCGAACAGGCGGCGTCGTCGTGGGCCAGATTGGCTCGAGCGCGATCGACACGGCGGCCATCGCCGCGCACGAGAACGTCCTCAAGCGGGTCAGTGCGCCAACCGGCACAACGTCGCCGATTCCGTTTGCCGCCTGGCCGACCGAGACGTACTTCGGTGACCACAGAGATTTCATGTTCAACGGTGAGGGCATCGAGCTGGTGCACGTCGCGAACGCGCACACCGATGGCGACTCGATGGTGTTCTTTCGGCGTTCCGATGTCATCAGCACGGGTGATGTCTTCGTGACAACGGGCTACCCGGTGATCGACGCCGCGCGGGGCGGTTCCGTTCAGGGGATTCTGAAGGCGCTCAACACCATCATCAAGATGGCGATCCCGAGCGGCGCGCAGGAGGGCGGGACGATGATCGTCCCCGGTCATGGCCGTGTCAGCGACGAGATGGACGTCGTCGAGTATCGAGGCATGGTGACGATCGTGCGGGACCGCGTGCAGGACATGATCGACCGTGGCCTGTCGCTCGAGCAGGTGCGGGCAGCGCGGCCCACGCTCGACTTCGATGCGCGGTACGGAGCGGAGGCCGGCCCGTGGACGACGACGATGTTTGTCGACGCGGTCTACCAGGACCTGATGTCCGCGCGGGGAAGACGGTGACGCGCCGCCTCTTTCTGCGACACACCGAGGCACCGAGACACCGAGGCCAGAATGCGGATCGCTTTCTCGGTGCCTCTGTGCCTCTGTGTGTCGTGACTGTTCTGGCGTTCCTGGTGCCAGTCACCGGTGCGCAGCAGGCTCCTCCGGCCCCGGCTCCCTCGGCGCGGGCTGCGGCGCCGGTCGATCTGACGGGCTACTGGGTGTCGGTTGTGACCGAGGACTGGGCGTGGCGCATGCGCACGCCGCCGAAGGGCGACTACGCCAGCGTGCCCCTGACCGCTGAGGGGCGTCGCGTGGCCGACACGTGGACCGAAGCGCAGGATGGATCGTGCCTCGCGTTTGGTGCCGCGGCCCTGCTGCGCGTGCCGGGCCGTTTGCACATCTCGTGGGAAGGCGACAGCACGCTCAAGATCGAAACCGACGCGGGCCAGCAGACGCGCCTGCTCCGATTTGGGCCGGCGGGGCCTCAACCCTCGCAGCGCACCTTGCAAGGGTCTTCGGCGGCCGAGTGGCAGACGGTGGCGGCG
>Ga0209640_10000949_pt1 | contig 23719 bp, 15 predicted proteins | sample RifCSP10_1_FD_184018 | JGI IMG/M metagenome (GOLD analysis project Ga0209640, IMG submission 184018) | Soil microbial communities from Rifle, Colorado - Rifle CSP2_sed 10_1 (SPAdes) (version 2) | ecosystem: Environmental > Terrestrial > Deep subsurface > Rock core/Sediment | place: Rifle... | reverse complement strand
CTAGTCGTCCGCGCGGTGAGAGAGCCGAATTTTGGGGCAATTGAGAAAATGACCGAAAAGGAACGTGAACAGAAGAGCGCCGAGGACTACGATGCGAGCAGCATCCAGGTGCTGAAGGGCCTCGACGCCGTGCGCAAGCGCCCCGGGATGTACATCGGCGATACCAGTGATGGAAGCGGCCTGCATCACATGGTCTTCGAAGTGCTGGACAACGCGATCGACGAAGCGCTTGCGGGTTTCTGCAACGAGATCACGATCACGATTCACCCGGACAATTCCGTCAGTGTCGAGGACAACGGGCGCGGCATCCCAACGGAAATCTACCCGCAGGATGAGCAAAAGCGCTCCACCGCGGAAGTGGTGATGACGGAACTGCACGCTGGGGGCAAATTCGACAACAACTCCTACAAAATATCCGGCGGCCTGCACGGGGTCGGCGTGTCCGTGGTCAATGCGCTCTCCGAATGGCTGCGCCTGACGATTCGCCGCGACGGCCGGATGCACCAGATGACCTTCCATATGGGAGAGGCCGTCAGCCCGCTCAAGGCAGTGGGCAAGACCGAGCGCCGCGGCACCGAGGTGCATTTTCTCGCGAGCAAGGAAATTTTCGGCACGATCGACTTCCACCACGACATCCTGGCCAAGCGCCTGCGCGAACTCTCGTTCCTCAACCACGGGGTGAAGATCCTGCTCGTCGACCAGCGCACCGGCAAGGAGGAGAAGTTCGCCTTCAGCGGCGGGATCAAGGGTTTCGTGGAGTACATGAACCGCAGCAAGAGCGTGCTGCACCCGACCATCTTCTACGCCACCGGCGAGAAGGACGGCATCACGGTCGAAGTGGCGATGCAATGGAACGATTCGTACCAGGAATCGATGCAGTGTTTCACCAACAACATCCCGCAGCGCGACGGCGGAACCCATCTCACCGGGCTGCGGGCAGCGATGACGCGAACGCTCAATCAGTACATCGAGAGCAACGAGCTTGCCAAGAAGGCGAAGGTCGAGACCACCGGCGACGACATGAAGGAGGGATTGACTGCCGTGCTCTCGGTCAAGGTTCCGGAGCCGAAATTCTCCGCGCAGACCAAGGACAAGCTGGTGTCGTCCGAGGTGCGCCCGGTGGTCGAGGAGATTGTCGGCCAGAAACTCCTCGAGTTTCTGCTGGAGAAACCCAACGACGCGCGCGTCATATGCGGCAAGATCGTGGACGCGGCGCGCGCGCGCGACGCCGCCCGCAAGGCGCGCGAACTGACGCGGCGCAAAGGCGTCCTGGATTCGTTTGGTCTTTCCGGAAAACTCGCCGATTGCCAGGAACGCGACCCCGCGCAGTGTGAACTCTATATCGTGGAAGGCGACTCGGCGGGCGGCTCGGCGAAGCAGGGCCGCGATCGCAAGTTCCAGGCGATTCTCCCGCTGCGCGGCAAGATTCTTAACGTCGAAAAAGCGCGCTTCGACAAGCTGCTGTCCTCGCAGGAGATCACGACCCTCATCAGCGTGCTCGGCACCGGCATCGGCAAGGACGAGTATGCGCCGGAGAAGCTGCGTTACCATCGCATCATTATCATGACCGACGCGGACGTGGATGGCTCGCACATCCGCACGCTGCTGCTCACCTTTTTCTACCGGCAGATGCCGGAGCTGATCGAGCGCGGGCATATCTACATCGCCCAGCCGCCGCTCTACAAGATCAAGCACGGCCGCCAGGAGCGCTATCTGAAGGACGAACACGAGCTCAACCAGTTCCTGCTCAAGCTCGCGCTCTCCGAGGCGCAACTCTACACCGGCGGGGACTCCGCCCCGCTCACCCGGGATGCGCTGGAGGAGGTGGCGAATGACTATCTGCTGGCGGAAGCCGTGATCGAGCGGGTGAGCCGCATCGCGGACGAGGAAGTGCTGCACGCACTGCTGCGGGAGTTCGTCCCCCTGGATCTGAGTGACGAGAAAGCGGCCGAGAAAAGCGCAAACGCGTTGTCCGCGATAGTGGCCGAGCGCGAGATCAAGGTCGAGGCGCAGCTCGACGACAGGAGCGAAGGCTTTCTGCTGCGGGTCAAGAAAACGCGCCACGGCGTGCTGCACCAGAGCGTGATCGACGCCGATTTCGTGGCGAGCGGCGACTACGAGCGGGTGAAGAAGACGGCGGAAGTGCTGCACGGCCTGCTCAAGGATGGCGCGTACATCCAGCGCGGAGAGCAGCGTTATCCGGTGAAGGATTTCCGCGAGGCGATCGATTGGCTGCTGGCCGAAGTCGAGCGCGGGGTCAGCACGCAGCGCTACAAGGGCCTGGGCGAGATGAATCCGGAACAGTTGTGGGAGACCACGATGGATCCCAAGACGCGACGCCTGCTCAGGGCACAGATCGAAGATGCGATCAGCGCGGACGAAATCTTCACGACCTTGATGGGCGATGCCGTCGAACCGCGGCGCAACTTCATCGAGAGTAACGCGCTCGGCGTGCGCAATCTCGACATCTAGGAGTTTATCGGACCCCAGTCCGACAGGCTATGAGACGCGGCGGCGTGGCCGGGTCGCCCCGCGCTTGCGGGCGATGGGTGCGCGTTTGGGTGACGGTTTGCGGGCGGCGTCGACCTCGCCCGCCGCGGCGCTGCGGGCCGCCTCCGGCGCGGCCGGAGCGCTCCGCGCCGGGCGCGCGCTTTGCGCGCGCGGCGCGAACTCAAAACCCACCTTCCCGTCGGCGCCGCGCACGAGGAACGCCGAAAACGGGCGCCCTTTCTTCGAGATGAAGCGGTGAAGGAGGTCGGTCTTGCCGGTTTCGAGCAATTTTTTCACCTGCTCGGGTTCGATCGGGCGTTGCAGGATGATTTTCCCGGTGCGGAAATCACAGGCCCGTTCGGGGCCCGCCGCCTTCTCGCAGATATAGGCGAGTTCGTGGTCAAAAACGCGCGCGCCGCACTTCGGGCAGGCGCCGAGCGGGGTCTGCTCTGAAAAGTCAACCGGCGCGGCCGGCCGTTCGTCGGAAGCGCCCTGGCCGAAGTCGAGTTCGACCGACAGGTCGTCGCGGAGCTTCAGCATCGCCGCGAACGGCCGCCCCATGCGGCTGCGAAAACCCTGCAGCGGCCCGATCGACCGCGTGCGCAAAAGCTCCTCTGCCTCCTCGTTCTCAACGCGGCGGCTGGCGATCACCTTCCACATCGAGAAGTCGCACTTCGAGCACTGGAACTTTTTGTAGTTCTCGTTGATGGTGCCGCCGCACTTCGGGCACTTGACGCTCAGCGTCGACTGCGGCTCATCGATGCTGGTGCCGGTCTTGATCCGCGCGACGAGGTCGCGGGTGGTGTCGACGATGTGATCCATGAAAGCGTCGCGGCGGAGCTTGCCCTGCTCCATCTGCTTCAGCTTGAATTCCCAGTCCCCGGTCAGCTCCGGCGAGCGCAGCTCATCGATGCCGAAGCGGGACAGCGCGTAGAGCAGGTCGAAGGCCTTCGCCGTCGGCTGCAGCTCGCGGCCGTTACGGTGGATGTAGTCCTCGAAGATCAGCCCTTCGATGATCGAAGCGCGCGTCGCCGGCGTGCCGAGTCCCTTTTCCTTCATCGCCTCCGCCAGCTCATCATCGTCCACCAGCTTGCCGGCGGTCTCCATCGCCGAGAGCAGCGTCGCTTCGGAGTAACGCGCGGGCGGCCGCGTCAGATCGGCTCTCACCTCGAGCGCAACAGCCTTCGCTTTGCCGTCGGGCACCGGTGCGAGGGTCGGGGAGTCCCGGTCCTCGGCCTCCTTGCCGTAGACCGCGAGCCAGCCCGGGTTGATCATCACCCGGCCCTCGCTCTTGAACGGCTCATCCTCGACACGCGTGATGCGCGTGGTGACCAGAAACTCCGCTGCCGGAAAGAACACGGCGAGAAAGCGCTTCACCACCATGTCATAGAGCTTGTGCTCCGGCTCAGACAGGTGTTTCGGCGCCTGCAGCGTGGGAATGATGGCGAAGTGGTCGGAGATTTTCTCGTTGTTGAAGATGCGCTTGTTCGGCCGCACCCAGCGCTCCTTCAGGACACGCGCGGCGAACGGCGCGTATGCGCGCGTTGCCCCGGTCTGGTCGGAGAGCATGTCGAGGGTCTTTCTCACCGTGCCGAGGTAGTCCTCGGGCAGCGCGCGCGAGTCGGTCCGCGGGTAGGTGAGAACCTTGTGCTTGTCGTACAGCGCCTGGGCGAGCCCGAGCGTGTTGCGCGCCGAGAAGCCGAAGCGCGAGTTCGCCTCACGCTGCAGCGTGGTCAGGTCGTAGAGCAGCGGCGAGCCCTGGGTGGAGGGCTTCGACTCCTCGGTGACGACACCGGGTTTGCCGAGACACTTGCCGCGGATTGCTTCCGCCCGTGCCTCATCCCAGATGCGCTCGGCGCGCAGATATTCGTCAGCCGGGTTGCGCTCGAACTTCTCGTCGAACCAGCGGCCGGTGTACTCCCCGCTTTTTCCGGCGAAGGTGCCGATCACTTCCCAGTAATTGCGCGGCGCGAAAACCTTGATGCGCTTTTCGCGCTCGACCAGGATCGCGAGCGTAGGCGTCTGCACGCGGCCCACGGTGGTTTTGTAGAAGCCGCCATCCCTGGAATTGAAGGCGGTCATCGCGCGCGTGCCGTTGATGCCAACCAGCCAGTCCGACTCGGAGCGGCATACGGCGGCATCGGCGAGCGGCTGCATCTCGCGGTCGGTGCGCAGCCGGGCGAAGCCTTCGCGGATCGCGGATGTCGTCATCGACTGCAACCACAGGCGTTCGATCGGCTTCCTGGTTCCGACGTGCTGCACGATGTAGCGGAAGATGAGTTCGCCCTCGCGGCCGGCGTCGCACGCATTGACGATGCCGGTGACGTCCTTGCGCTTGATCAGCCGCGCGAGGAGTTTGAGGCGATCCTCGCCCTTCTCGATCGGCTTCAGGTCAAAATGCGGCGGGATAACGGGCAGGTTCGCGAGCGACCATTTGCCGCGCTTCACCTCGAAGCCCTCGGGGGCCGCGAGCTCGAGCAGGTGACCGATTGCGGACGACAGGACGTACTCCGCGTTCTCGTAGTAGTCGCCATGGCGCGTGAAGCCGCCGAGCGCGCGCGCGATGTCGTTCGCGACCGAAGGTTTTTCGGCGATGATAAGTTGTTTGCCCATTCCGTGAGCACAGCGCGAGAAACGGGAGCGTGAGGCCACGCCCGCGTCGCCGCGTCGCGCGGCCTGCAAAAATGAGCGCACGATGATAAGTAGAAAGCGCGCGCGTGGCAAGCCGGGCGGCGCGTGCATCCGGATCGGGGCGGCAAAAATACGCGGCGCGCGGGGATCCGCGCTCAACGAACCTGCTGATAACGCCCGCCAGGAAGCGCCGCCACGCAGCCCGCGATCTCAAGCTCGGACAGGAGCGCCAGCACGACATCGCTGCCAAGGCCGCTGCGCGTGCTGAGCGTATCGACGTCGCACGGATCGAAGCCGATGTGATCGAGCAGTGCCTGCGCCGCCGGCGGCAGCCGGGGCACGCCCGGGGGCGGCGCTGGCGCGCCTGCGATGCGAAACTCCTCCAGGATGTCCTCGGCGGATTCGACCAGCTTTGCTCCCTGTTTGATCAGGCGGTGACAGCCTTTGGAGAGCGGCGAGTGTATCGAGCCCGGCACGGCAAACACTTCCTTGCCCTGCTCTGCGGCAAGGCGCGCGGTGATGAGCGAACCGCTCTGCGCGGCTGCCTCCACCACCACGCAGCCAAGGGCGATCCCGCTGATGAGGCGATTGCGGCGTGGAAAATTCGCGGCCAGGGCAGGCGTGCCGAGCGCAAATTCGGACAGCAGGACACCCCGCGCCGCGAGCTCATGCGCGAGCGGGCGATTGCGCGCGGGATAGACGATATCAAGACCTGTCCCGACGACCGCGACGCTGCCCGAGGCACCGCGCAGTCCTCCGCGGTGGGCAGCGGAATCGATGCCCAGCGCCATTCCGCTGACAACGGTGAGGCCGGCGTCACTGAGCGCTTTGGAAAATGATTCGGCGGTGGCGATCCCCTGAGGCGTCGCGCTGCGGCTGCCCACGATCGCGATACCGCGTTGGCCGAGAAGCGCCGGCTGCCCTTTGGCGTATAGCAAGGGGGGCGGGTCCGGGATGTGCAGCAGCGCCGCGGGATAACTTGAATCCGCGAGCGTGATGACGTGATTGGCGGGGTCGTCGAGCCATGCCGCAACCGGCGCCAGGCTGCCTTCTGCGCCACCGCCGCAGATCAACGATGCGAGCCGGTGGTTGACGGTCACGCTGACCGCCGCGTGGCTCGCTCCCAGGATGGCCTCAGGCGAGCCAAATGCAATCAGCAGGCGCCTGAGGGACGCGTCGCTCAACTCCGGCAGCAGGGCGAGCCGCAACCATGGCTCAAGATCGCGGGGCAAGCCCATGTGCTGGCGGGGCCGCTCCCCGCGGGCGCGCGCCGCTCAGGGATTGGTGACGACGTCGTTGAGAGTGACCGGCCGCGAAGCTTCCATGACCAGACCGAACGCAGCGCGGTCGAACGTGCGAAAGACCATCACCAAGCCGTAACGCTCCTGGGGAATTTTCGCAAAGTCGCTGTCCGACACCGGAGTTGACCGTGGGTAAAGCGGCCCGTCGCGGGGCGTGATTTCCTCGGGATAATAGGGGCGTGGATGGTCGTTGCCGCTCGGCCCGGCGCGGCCGAACAGCGGCGAGGTGCGGGTCGCATACCGCGCGATACGTTCGTTGCGGTAGATTCCAAGCACGTGGCCGACTTCGAGGCCGTCCTTGCTGCCCTTGGAAAGCGCCACGATCGACTTGGGACCGGCTTCACCGAGGCCGCCGTAGGTCGACACGATGTAGCCGGAAACGGTTTTCTGCGGCGCGCGCGGTACATAGGCAAAAACCGGCTGTTCCTTCGATGCCGGAAGCAGCCGGTCGTTACGATAGACCTCCTGCGTCGTCTTGACGATGTCCAGCGTGCTCACCTCGCCGAAACGGCGCACGCGGGCTTCGCCGATGTAAATGGCTTGGTAGCCGAGCGTCTCTTTCGTTTCCGGGTCAACGAGGGCGTCGCCGCGGCGGAAGATCTGCCATGCGGTGCCCCTTTCCTTGGTAATACCTTCCGCGTACGCCACTTCTCCGGACCCCACCGCGACACGGTCATCGGGGGTTGCGACGATACGCGCCGCGCTGTCGAGCTCGTTCTGCCCGACGACCAGCGGCTTTGACAGGAAAGCAGCGATGGTCGCGGGCGGAATGCTCGGCACCGCCCGTTGCAACGGCTCAACTCGAATCCTGGGAGAAAGCTTGACGGTATCCCGCTTGGTCAGACTCATGCCGGCACGGTCGAGCACGAGCACGTCCCCCGGGTAGATCAGGTGGGGATTTTTGATCTGCTCCTGGTTCATCTTCCACAATTCCGGCCAGCGCCACGGCTGGTTGAGGAATCGCCCCGATATGCTCCACAGCGTGTCGCCCTTGATTACGGTGTATTGGTCGGGGGCGTTGTCCTTCAAATCGGTGGCGCTGGCGGCGAAGGCCGGCAGCACCGGAGCCAACAGCATGATCAGCGATATAATGCCTTTACCCATGGTGCCCCCGTGCTCGCGTGTCCGGTCGGATGATTACCTATTGGATTAAATTCTGCATCTAGTCAGTTAAATTAGCAAGCTTTTCATGGCCATACTGCCGATTCTGCGCTACCCCGACGCACGCCTCCACAAAACCGCCGCCCGAGTGACCCGGGTGGATGAAAAAATCCGAAAACTTATCAAGGACATGGCGGATACCATGTATGCCGCGCCAGGAATCGGTCTGGCAGCGACCCAGGTCGATGCTCACCTGCGCGTCATAGTAATCGATATATCCGAAACACACGACCAGCTGCACGCTCTGGTGAACCCGGAGTTGCTGGAGGCCAGTGGCGAGGCGGATTGTGAGGAGGGTTGCCTGTCCGTCCCCGGGGTCTACGAGAAGGTGCGTCGGGCGCAACACATCAAAGTGCGAGCCTGGGACGCCCAAGGTGTCGGCCAGACTTTCGAGGCCGACGGGCTCCTTGCGGCGTGCATCCAGCACGAGATGGATCATCTGGTGGGAAAGGTGTTCGTCGAGTACCTGTCGCGCCTCAAACAACAGCGCATCATCGCGAGGCTCAAAAAGCAACTGCGGCAGGCGATGTAGCTTTGCTGCCTCGGGCTGCCTGGTCACGGCCCCGCCACCCCGTTGAAGATAGTCTTTGCCGGAACCCCCCAGTTTGCCGCGATCGCGCTCGAAGCGATCGTTGCGGCAGGGCACGACGTAGTGTGCGTGCTGACCCAGCCTGACCGGCCCGCCGGTCGCGGCAGGAAACTTCAGGCTCCGGCCGTGAAGACCGCCGCTGCGCGGCACGGCTTTGCGCTGTTGCAGCCGGCCTCGCTGGCCCACGGCGGTATCGCGGATGCCATCGCCGGCATGCGGCCGGATGCCATGGTGGTCGCCGCCTACGGGTTGATCGTACCCAAAGCAATTCTCGGGCTGCCGCGCCTGGGCTGCATCAATATCCACGCTTCGCTGCTGCCGCGCTGGCGCGGAGCGGCCCCGATACAGCATGCCTTGCTCGCTGGCGACGCGATGACCGGGGTCACCATCATGCAGATGGATGAGGGGCTCGATACCGGAGCGATCCTGCTGCAGGCGTCGCTGCCAATTGCCGCTGGGGACACCGCAGGCGCGCTGCAAGATCGGCTTGCCGCGCTCGGCGCGCGACTGCTCGTCGAAGCGCTTGTATCCCACCCCGTGCCACGGCCCCAGGATCCTGCGTTGGCAACGTATGCGCCCAAGATTGACCGTGCGCAAGCCGAGATCCGCTGGTCCGACAGTGCTGCGGCCATCGACCGCCAGGTGCGCGCATTCAACCCGGTACCCGGCGCCTACACGCACATCAACGGCATCCAGGTCAAGCTCTGGAGGGTGCAAGCTGAGCACGGCTCCGCGGGGGCGCCGGGGGAAGTGTGCATGGCCGATGCAACAGGCATCCTGGTCGGATGCGGCCATGGCGCCCTGCGGGTGCTCGAACTGCAGCGCGCGGGCGGCAAGGCGATGTCGGCGCGCGCGTTCGTCGCGGGGTCCGACATCGGGCGCGGTGCGCGCATGGGCCGGTAATGCAGGACGTCCAGCGCATCGCGAGCGGCGTGGTGCTCCGTGTCCTGGGTGGGCGCAGTCTGGATCGGGAACTCGCCGCCGCGCTACGCTCGCATCCCGGCATTTCCACGCAGCAACGCGCCGCGCTTCGGGATTTGTGCTTTGGCACGCTGCGGTGGCTGGGAGAGATCGATGCCGTGCTTGGAGCGCTGCTGGAACGCCCGCTGCGCGACGAGCGGCTGCAGGCACTGCTGCGGGTCGCACTCTACCAGCTTGCCCATACGCCGGCCGCGCCGCACGCGGTGGTCGACCACGCGGTACGGGCTTGTGAGCGGATAGGGTTGACCGCGGCCAAGACCCTCACCAACGCAGTCTTGCGCAATTTTCTGCGCCGGCGCGATGCGCTCACGGGGCACGCGCGGCGCTCGGAGGTCGCGCGTTTCTCATGCCCGCAATGGTGGATCGACAAGCTGCGCGCGCAATACCCCGAAGACTATACAAGCATCCTTGGCGCCGGCAACGCGCATCCGCCACTGACCCTGCGGGTAAACGTTCGGCGCGCGAGCCTCACCGGCTACCTTGCCCTGCTCGCCGAACACGGCGTTGCAGCGCGAACGACAGGCGTCTCGGCGCTTACTCTCGACCGGCCGCGACCGATCGAACGCATTCCCGGATTTGCCGAAGGTCTGGTTTCGGTGCAGGATGCCGGGGCGCAGTTGGCGGCCCCGATGCTTGAAGCGCTCCCCGGTCACCGCGTCCTTGACGCGTGCGCCGCCCCCGGGGGCAAGGCATCGCACCTCCTCGAAATTGCTGACATCGAGCTCGTGGCGCTCGACACGGCGATGGAGCGCCTGGAGCGGGTGCGGGCCAACTTCTCGCGGCTGGGCCTCGCAGGGCATATCGTTTGCGGCGATGCCGCGGATCCCGCTGGTTGGTGGGACGGCCGGGAGTTCGAACGTGTGCTGGCCGATGTCCCGTGCTCGGCTTCAGGGGTCGTACGCCGCCATCCCGACATCAAGTGGTTGCGGCGCGCGAGCGATCTCGCGCAGTTTGCGCACCAGCAGCAGCGCATCCTGGACGCACTGTGGCGGGTGCTCGCGAGAGGTGGTAAATTGCTGTACGCCACGTGTTCGCTGTTCCACGAAGAAAACCATGCGCAGGTCGCGGCGTTCCTGGAACGCCATGGCGATGCCGTCCACCTGACTCCGCCCGGGACCTACCACTGTCCGCAATCTGCACCGGGTCTATGGCTTCCAGACGAGTGGCATGACGGGTTTTTCTATGCGCTGCTGGAGAAACGGTAGCTGGGTCGCCGCCCTGCTGGCGGCGTGGCTCGCGCTGGCTGTGCCGCTGGCGGCGACCGCGGACGGGATCGAGATCAAGAAAGCGGCGCTCAGGATCGACGAGGACAGCGTCGTGCTGGAGGCCGACTTCGAGATCGCTCTCAACCCCACGCTCGAAGGCGTGCTCAGCAAAGGGTTGCCACTGTATTTTCTGCTGGAATTCGAGTTGATGCGCCCGCGCTGGTACTGGGTGAACGAAAAGATTGCGGCGAGCCGGCAGCAGTTCCGTCTGTCGTACAACGCGCTCACGCGGCAGTACCGGATCGGAGTCGGCAATCTTTACCAGAACTTCGCGACGCTTGCCGAGGCGCTCGATTTGATGAGCCAGGTGCGCCGCCGCGAAGACGTCGAGCCAGGCGCACTCACGAAAGACACGACCTACGCCGCTGCCGTGCGCATGCGGCTGGATACCACGCAACTGCCCAAGCCGTTCCAGTTGAACACGTTCGGCTCACGCGACTGGAACGTTGGTTCCGAATGGTATCGGTGGACGGTTTCACCATGAAGGCGCCCGCCACCCGGCGTTACGCCCTCGGCACGAACCGCACGCGGTACCTGATGATCCTGTGCGTCGGGCTGACTGCGGTCGCCGTGTTCTTGCTGGCTACGGCGAGCGCCAATACCGTGGTGTTCGCGGAGCACTACACGCTGCTGCTGCTGGTCAACGGCGCAGTTGCGCTGATGCTCGCGCTGCTGGTGAGCTATCAGCTGGTGACGCTGAGGCGCAAGCTCAAGGCGGGGATTTTCGGCTCCAAGCTCACGTTGCGCCTGGTGTTGCTGTTCGCGTTGATGGCCTTGCTTCCCGGGGCGCTGATTTACGGGGTATCCGTGCAGTTCATGGCGAAAAGCATCGAGTCGTGGTTCGAGGTGCGCGTGGATCGCGCGCTCGAGGGCGGGCTCAACCTGGGGCGGGGCGCGCTCGACAACATGCTGCGCGATCTGACCGGAAAGGCGGGTGCGATGGCTCAAGCGCTCGCGCTGAAGCCGCCGGCGGAGCACCTGGCAGAGCTTAACACCCTGCGCGAGCAGGCCGGGGTGCAGGAGGCGACATTATTCAATCCGCGCGGCCGCGTGGTCGCGTTTTCGGCCAACGAGCGCGTGGGGCTGATGCCCGAGCCACCCGGTTCCAACGCGATGCGGCAAGTCCGGTCGCAGCAAACCTACAGCGCGGTGGAGTCGCTCCCCGAGCGCGGTCTTTATCTGCGCGTGCTCGTGCCCGTCAACGTGCTGGCCCTGACCGAAGAGCCTCGTGTCCTGCAGCTCGTGCACCCGGTTCCCGAAAGGTTCGCGCAGGACGCCGAAACCGTTCAGACGGGCTATCGTGAATATCAGGAACTGAGTCTGGCGCGGCGCGGGTTGAAGCGCTTCTACGCCATCACCCTGTCCTTGACCCTGCTCCTGTCGCTGCTGACCGCGCTGGCGCTGGCGTTCGTGCTTTCCGATCGGCTGTCGGCTCCGCTCAGCGTGCTGGTGGAAGGTACGCGCGCGGTGGCGCAGGGCGACTTCAGTCAGCGCGCGGCCGTGGAAAGCCGCGACGAGCTGGGCGTGCTCACGCAGTCTTTCAATAGCATGACGCTGCAGCTGGCTGAAACGCGGGCTCAGGCCGAGCGCCACCAGGAAGAAGTCACGCACGCCAAGGTCTACGTGGAGAGCATACTCGCCAACCTGTCCGCAGGTGTGCTGGCATTCGATGCGAAGCAGCGCCTGCGCTCCGCCAATCCCAGCGCCGCCGACATCCTGGGGCTGGATTGCAGGCCGCTGCTGGGGCTGCCGCCGCAGCAATGGGGCGAGTGCGACGCGGCGCTCGCCCCGCTCGCGGAGGAGATCGAGCGCGGTTTCGCGGCGGCCGGCACGAGCCAGTGGCAGCGGCAGGTGGAGCGCGACGCGAAAGGCGGGCGGCAGGTTCTGTTGCTGCGCGGCACGCGCTTGCCCGGGAGCGCCGAGACCGGGGCCGTGGTCGTTTTTGATGACATTACCCACCTGCTGCAGGCGCAACGCGATGCGGCATGGGCTGAAGTCGCGCGCCGCCTGGCGCACGAGATCAAGAATCCCCTCACGCCGATCCAGTTGTCGGCTGAGCGCCTGCAAGTGAAACTCGGCGGCAAACTGCCGGAGGCGGAGGGCGACATGCTGCGGCGCTCCACCCAGACGATCGTCAATCAGGTCGCGTCGCTCAAGCGCATGGTGGACGCGTTCAGCCAGTACGCGCGCACGCCCGACCCTTCCATGCGCGCGCTCGACCTGAACGAACTGGTGCGCGAGGTGCTCACGCTCTACGAGTCGCTCACGCCCAGCATCCGGCTCGAGCTGTCGGCGACCTTGCCGCCCGTCATCGGCGATGCATCGCAGCTGCGCCAGGTGATCCACAATCTTCTGCAAAATGCGCAGGATGCGCTGGCCGACACCGCGGGTCCGGTCATCGTGCTTGCCACCGCGGTGGTCGACGGCACGGTGTGTCTGACGGTGGCCGACAATGGCTGCGGCTTTCCCGAGCACATGATGAAGCGGGCATTCGAGCCGTACGTGACGACCAAGCCCAGGGGAACCGGGCTGGGGCTCGTGATCGTCAAGAAAATCGTGGAGGAGCATGGTGGCCAGGTGGCGATTTCCAACGTCACGCCGCGCGGGGCACGCGTGAGCGTCACGCTGCCCTCGGCCGCGATCCGGGCGGCAGGACACAAGACCGCGGCGTGATGCCGCGGTGTAAACTAGAACCTTCTAATCTCAATCGTATGCAGCAGATTCTGGTCGTTGACGACGAAATCGGCATCCGGGAGCTGCTTTCCGAGATCCTCTCGGACGAAGGCTATCAGGTGCAGTTGGCGGAGAACGCGAGCGAAGCGCGCGCATTCCGCAGCGGCGCGCGTCCGGACCTGGTGTTGCTGGACATCTGGATGCCAGACACCGATGGCATCACGCTGCTCAGGGAGTGGGCAACCGCCGGCATGCTGACGATGCCGGTGGTCATGATGTCGGGCCACGGCACGATCGATACTGCGGTCGAGGCGACTCGTATCGGCGCATATGATTTCCTCGAAAAGCCGATCGCCCTGCAAAAACTGCTCGCGACGGTGGATCGGGCGCTCAAGCACGGCGCCGAGCAGCCGCAGCCCGCGCTCTCGCTGGCAAGTCTCGGCCGGGCACCCCTGATCGTCGATCTCAAGCAGCGGCTGGAGCGCGTCGCCAACCTCAAGACTCCCGTGCTTCTCACCGGCGAGCCCGGCAGCGGAATCGAGCTTGCCGCGCGCTTCCTGCATACGCGCAATACGCCGTGGGTCGCCCCGGAAAACTCGGTCGCGCTTGCGGATGCGCCGCTCGATCTGCTCAACCAGGCGCGTGACGGCGTCCTGTTCCTGCACGATTGTTCCGAGCTCACCCGTGTCGAGCAGAAGGGCCTCATGCTGCTGCTGGGCAAGATCGAACGCTACAACGCGCGCCTGGTATGCGGCGCAACGCGTGACCTCACGGGAATGGTGGCGCAGGGCCTGTTCGACCCGCGCCTGTATTCGGCGCTCGCCGCGGCGACGATGCGGGTGCCGAGCCTGCGCGAGCACCGCGAAGATATCCCGGAGCTTGCCGTGCTCATGCTGTTACGCATGGTTGAGTCGAAGGAAACGCCGTCGCGGCAGTTCTCGACGGCTGCACTCAACGCGCTGCGCAACCATGACTGGCCGGGAAACATCGCCCAGCTGCAGAGCGCGGTGAGGACGCTGGCGCTCACCGCATCCGGCGAGCAGGTTACGCTCGAAGACGTCGGCCGCGTGGTAATGCCGAGCGCGGCGGCGCCTGAAGCGGCGGGCTACGGGCTCACGTTTGACATGCCGCTGAGGGACGCGCGCGACGCCTTCGAGCGGCTCTACTTCGAGCACCACATCGCGAGGGAGGGCGGCAACATCAGCCGCGTTGCCGATGTCGTCGGGCTGGAACGCACCCACCTCTACCGCAAGCTCAAACAACTCGGCATCAAGCTCGCCCGCCGGCCCGAGGAGGGCAACAACTGAGCGGCGGGCTTTGTCAGTGAGGCGCGGCACAGAGCGGGTATAATTCGCGCTTCGCCGCGCCCCACCTTTTCCGCAATCCGATGAATTCCCGCGTCGACCTCAGCAACGCGATACGCGCGCTTGCAATGGATGCCGTGCAGCAGGCCAACTCCGGCCATCCCGGCATGCCTATGGGCATGGCGGAAATCGCCGAAGCGCTGTGGATCCATCATCTCAAGCACAACCCTGCCAATCCGGCGTGGATGGACCGCGATCGGTTCGTGCTCTCGAACGGCCACGGCTCGATGCTGCTTTATGCGTTGCTGCATCTCACCGGGTACGACCTGCCGATGGCGGAAATCCGGCGCTTCCGGCAGTTGCATTCGAAAACGCCGGGCCACCCCGAACGCTCGTGCGCGCCGGGCGTGGAGACCACCACGGGACCGCTCGGCCAGGGCCTTGCCAATGCGATCGGCATGGCGATCGCGGAACGGGTGCTCGCCGCGCAATTCAACCGCGACGGCTTTCCCATCGTCGACCATCATACGTACGTGTTTCTCGGCGACGGCTGTCTGATGGAAGGCATCTCGCATGAAGCGTGCTCGCTCGCCGGGACGCTGGGGCTCGCGAAGCTGATCGCGATCTACGACGATAACGGCATCTCGATCGATTCGGAGAAGGGGCAGATCCGCCAGTGGTTCACCGACGACGTGAAACGGCGCTTCGAGGCCTACGGCTGGCGCGTGATCGCCGGAGTCGACGGGCACGATGTCGCCGCCGTCGAGCGGGCGATACGCAGGGCGAGGCGGGAGAAATCGCGCCCGACGCTGATCTGCGCCAGGACGACGATTGCGAAGGGGGCGCCAACGAAGGCGAACACGGGCGCGGCGCACGGCGCGCCGCTCGGCGAAAAGGAAGTCGCCGCCGCGCGCGAGGCGATCGGCTGGCGCAGCCCGCCGTTCGAAATTCCGCAGCACGTATATGACGGCTGGGACGCGCGTCAGCGCGGAGCCGCGGCGGAGCGGCGCTGGAAGCGACGATTCAACGCGTACGAAAAGCAGTATCCGGAAGCGGCCGCCGAGTTGCGCCGCCGCATGGCGGGCGAGCTTCCGGCGGGCTGGAGGGCGGATTGTGACGCGCTGCTTGCCGGCGTGAACGCGAAGACGGAGGCCGTCGCTACGCGCAAGGCGTCACAGAACACGATCGAGGCGCTGGCGCCGGTGCTGCCCGAGCTGATCGGGGGCTCAGCCGACCTCGCGGGTTCGAACCTGACCATGTGGTCGGGGTCGAGGCCGCTCGGGAAAGCGGGCGGCGGAAACTATCTCTTCTTCGGCGTGCGCGAGTTCGGCATGGCGGGCATCGTCAACGGCCTTGCGCTGCACGGCGGGCTCATCCCCTATGGGGCGACGTTCCTGGTCTTCTCCGATTATGCGCGGAACGCGCTGCGCGTTGCGGCGCTGATGAGAATCCGGGCGATCTACGTTTTCACGCACGACTCGGTCGGACTGGGCGAAGACGGTCCGACCCACCAGCCAATCGAGCACGCCGCCTGTCTGCGGCTGATCCCGAATATGGAGGTGTGGCGTCCCTGCGACGCCGTGGAAGCGGCGGTGGCGTGGATCGCCGCGATCGAGCGCCGCGACGGGCCCACCAGCCTACTGCTCTCACGCCAGAATCTGCCGTTCCAGAAGCGCAGCGGCGAACAGCTCGCCGCCATCTCCCGCGGCGGCTACGTCCTGGCGGAGGCGGCCGGCGCCGCCCCCCAAGCGGTCATCATCGCCACCGGCTCGGAAGTCCCGCTCGCTCTTGCCGCGCAACAGGCGCTCGCGGGCGAAGGCATTGCGGTGCGCGTGGTATCGATGCCGTCGACGACCGTGTTCGATCGGCAGGACGCGGCTTGGCGCGATGCGGTGCTGCCGCCCGGGGTGCCGCGCGCGGCGGTCGAAGCGGGCGTGTCCGACTACTGGCGCAAGTATGTCGGCCTCGACGGCGCGGTCGTCGGGGTGGACCGCTACGGCGAGTCGGCGCCGGCCGCCGAGGTGTTCAGGTTCCTCGGGGTGACGGCCGAGAACGTCGTAAAGGCGGTCAGGAGCCTGCTCTGAGTTGTCGCGGCTTGCGCGAGATCAAGATCGTCCCGCGCCCGGAGCGTAAGATTCACGTTTCCGTACCAGGAGAGATGCCATGACCACCAACATCGCCATCAACGGTTACGGCCGCATCGGCCGCAACATCCTGCGCGCCCATTACGAGGGCGGCAAGAAACATGACATCCGGATCGTGGCAATCAACGATCTGGGCAATGCCGAAACCAACGCGCACCTCACGCGTTACGATACCGCGCACGGCCGGTTCAACTGCAAGGTCGAGGTCGACGGCGAATCGATGGTCGTCAATGGCGACCGCATCAAGGTGCTCGCGATGCGCAACCCGGCCGAGCTGCCGTGGGGCACGCTCGGGGTGGACGTCGTGCTCGAATGCACGGGTCTTTTCACCAGCAAGGAAAAGGCGTCGGCGCATATCAAGGGGGGCGCCCGGAAGGTGATCATCTCCGCGCCGGGAGCGAAAGACGTCGACGCGACGATCGTGTATGGCGTGAATCACAAGTCGCTCAAGGCGGGCCATACCGTCATTTCCAACGCGTCGTGCACCACCAACTGCCTTGCGCCCATGGTCAAGGCATTGCACGATGGTATCGGCGTGGTGCAGGGGCTGATGACGACGGTGCACGCGTATACCAACGACCAGGTCCTGACCGATGTGTACCACGAGGACCTGCGCCGGGCGCGTGCTGCCACGATGTCCATGATTCCGACCAAGACCGGCGCGGCGGCGGCCGTGGGTCTGGTGCTGCCGGAGCTGAACGGCAAGCTCGACGGCTTCGCCGTGCGGGTGCCCACCATCAACGTCTCGCTCGTCGATCTGACGTTCACTGCGGCTCGGCCAACCACGGTGGACGAAGTCAATGCAGTGATGAAGGCTGCGGCGGAGGGCGAAATGAAGGGCGTGCTGGAATATACGACGGCGCCGCTGGTGTCGGTCGACTTCAACCACAATCCCGCGTCGAGCATTTTCGACGCCTCGCTCACCAAGGTCACCGGCGGCACCCTGGTCAAGGCGCTCGCCTGGTATGACAATGAATGGGGATTCAGCAACAGGATGCTCGATGCAACCGTTGCGCTGATGCAGGCGAAATGACTGCGTGCACGATGACACCCCATTCATTTCGGCGAAGGCTGACTTGCGCTTGCGCAAGTTAAGGCCGCTTTAGCGCCCGGCCGGAGCCACAACGAATGGGGCATTCGTCCGGAAACCCATGCCTTTCCTGCGCCTGACCGATCTGCCCCTCGCGGGCAAGCGCGTATTTATCCGCGCCGATCTCAACGTGCCCCAGGACGACGCGGGCAACATTACCGAGGACACGCGCATCCGGGCCTCGGTGCCGGGCGTCGAGCACGCGCTCAAGGCGGGGGCCGCTGTGATGGTGACCTCGCATCTGGGACGGCCGGCCGAGGGCGAACTCAAACCCGAGGACTCGCTGGCGCCGATCGCGAAACGGCTCGGCGAACTCCTGGGCCGGCCGGTGCCGCTCGTCGCCAACTGGGTGGACGGCGGGTTCGAAGTGAAGCCCGGCGAGGTGGTGATGCTCGAGAACTGCCGCGTCAACAAGGGCGAGAAGAAGAACGACGAGGCGCTTGCGCGCAAGATGGCGGCGTTGTGCGACATCTACGTCAACGACGCGTTCGGAACCGCCCACCGCGCGGAAGCGACCACCCACGGCATCGCCCGCTTCGCCAAGATCGCGTGCGCCGGGCCGCTGATGGCGGCCGAACTCGACGCACTTTCACGCGCGCTCGCCCATCCCGCGCGGCCTCTGGTCGCGATCGTCGCCGGCGCCAAGGTTTCGACCAAGCTCGTCATCCTGAAGGCGCTCGCCGCCAAGGTCGACCAGCTGATCGTGGGCGGGGGCATTGCCAACACGTTCCTGCTGGCTACGGGCGCGCAGATAGGCAAGTCGCTTGCCGAGCCGGAACTCGCGGGCGAAGCGCGAGCCGTGATGGAATTGATGAGCGCGCGCGGCGCGGCCGTGCCGCTGCCCGAGGACGTGGTGGTTGCCAGCGATCTCTCGGCGCAGGCGCGCGCGAACCGCGTCCCGGTCGGCGCAGTGAGAGCGGATGACATGATCCTCGACATCGGGCCAAAGAGCGCGGCGAAGCTCGCCCAGGTGCTCGGTGCCGCCGGCACCATCGTGTGGAACGGGCCGGTCGGAGTTTTTGAATACGATCAGTTCGCCGCCGGCACCCGTGCCATCGCCGAGGCCATCGCGAACTCCGGCGCTTACTCGATCGCCGGCGGCGGCGACACGATCGCCGCGGCGAAAAAATTCGGGGTGGCCGGGAAGCTTTCCTACATCTCGACGGGGGGCGGCGCATTCCTGGAATTTCTCGAAGGCAGGAAACTCCCGGCGATCGAGATTCTCGAGCGTCGCGCGGAAAAGCGGGATTGAGGATGCAGGATCGACGATTGAGTTTGACGCGGGCACTCGTTACACTTTCCCGCGACCCTCGACCCTGATCATTCGATCCTGATTTCACCGTGCCTCGCCGCACCAAGATCGTCGCCACCCTCGGCCCCGCCTCCAGCGAGGGCAAGGTACTCGCCCGCATGATCGATGCGGGGCTCGATGTCGTGCGGCTCAATTTCTCGCACGGCGCCGCAGCCGAGCATCGCCGGCTCGCCGAGCTCGTGCGTTCGCTCGCGCGCAAGGCCGACCGCGCAGTCGGCGTGCTGGTCGATCTGCAGGGCCCGAAGATCCGGATCGGGCGCTTTCGGGAAGGAAAGATCACCCTTGCCCCCGGCGCAAAATTCATCCTGGATGCCGAATGCAAGCTGGGGGATGCGCTTCACGTCGGGCTCGACTACAAGAACCTTCCGAACGACGTGCGTCCCGGCGACACGCTGCTGCTCGACGACGGGCGCATCGTGCTTGGGGTGGCGTCGGTGCGGGGGCCGCGCATCGGTTGCATCGTCGAACAAGGCGGCGTGCTCTCGAACAACAAGGGCATCAACCGCAAGGGGGGCGGGCTCACCGCTCCGGCGTTGACCGAGAAGGACATGGCTGACATCCGCACCGCGGCGGCGATCAAGGCGGATTTTCTCGGCGTCTCGTTCCCGCGGTCGGGTGCGGATATCAAGTGGGCGCGCGACCTCATGCAAAAGGCGGGAGGGCGCAGCCTGATCGTGGCGAAGATCGAGCGCGCCGAGGCGATACCCGCGCTCGAAGAAATTCTGGACGCGTCGGACGGAGTGATGGTGGCGCGGGGCGACCTTGCGGTCGAGGTGGGCGATGCGGTAGTGCCGGCGCTGCAGAAGCGCATGATCCGCATGGCGCGCGAGCGCAACAAGTTCACGATCACCGCGACGCAGATGATGGAGTCGATGATCAGCAACCCGATTCCGACCCGGGCCGAGGTGTCGGACGTCGCCAACGCGGTGCTTGACGGCACCGACGCGGTGATGCTGTCGGCGGAGACCGCGACCGGCCAGTATCCGGTGGAAACCGTGGCGGCGATGGCGCGGGTGTGCGTCGAGGCCGAGAAGGAGGACACCCTCGCGGGTGAGCGCCGGCACGCGCAGCCACCGGCGAGTGTCGAGGAAGCGATCGCGCGCGCGACCGTGTTTACCGCAAACAGCCTCAACATCAAGGCGGTCGCGGCGATGACGCAGAGCGGCAAGACCGTGCTGCTGATGTCGCGCATGTACTCCAATGTACCGCTCTACGCGATGAGCTCGGTCATCGAGACCCGCCGGCGGGTGACGCTGTTTCGCGGCGTTTACCCGATAAAATTCAGAGGTGCGCGCAATCCCGAACGGGCTTTGACGATGGCCGAAGACGAACTGCTCAAGCGCGGCGCCGTGCGCAGCGGCGATTACATCGTGCTCACCATCGGCGAGCCATTCGGCAAGGCCGGCGGCACCAACACCATGAAGATCGTCAAGGTGGGCGAACACCGCCACGCCTAGGCGGTATGCGGTGAGCGGTGAGCAGTAAGCGGCAAAGGCAGGCGACCGAAGGTGACGCTGTCGTAGTAAAATATCAGTAAGCAATGAGCGGTAACGGCGAAGGACGGCACGCTGCTCACCGGTCACTGCTTACCGCTTACCATTTTTCACGCAGGAGGCCCCATGTCAACACGTGATCTCGCAGCCGTCGCGCAAGCGATGGTCGCGCCCGGCAAAGGCATACTCGCCGCAGACGAAAGCACCGGCACCATCGAAAAACGCCTCGCCAGCATCAAGGTCGAGTGCACGGAAGCAAACCGCCGCGCGTACCGCGACATGCTCTTCAGCGCGCGCGGGCTGGGTCAGTTCGTGAGCGGCGTCATACTCTACGACGAAACGATACGGCAGAAGGCCGCGGACGGCACGCCGTTCGTCGATCTCCTGGCGAAGAACGGCATCCTGCCGGGGATCAAGGTGGACACCGGCGCGAAAGACCTCGCGCAGTGCCCGGAGGAGAAGGTGACCGAAGGGCTCGACAACCTGGCGAAGCGCTGTGCGGAATACGTGAAACTGGGGGCGAAATTCGCCAAGTGGCGCGCAGTCATCACCATCGGTGCCGACATTCCGAGTTCGACCTGCATCGCGGCGAACGCCCATGCTCTGGCCCGCTACGCGGCGATCTGCCAGCAAGCCGGCCTGGTGCCCATCGTGGAGCCGGAAGTGCTGATGGACGGCGGCCACACGATCGAGCGTTGCGAGCAGGTGACGGAATGGGCGCTGAACGCGGTGTACGAGGCGCTCTACATGAACCGGGTCAGCCTGGAGGACTCCGTGCTGAAGCCCTCGATGGTCATTTCCGGCAAGGACTGCCCGCGGCAGGCGGGCGTGGAGGAGGTCGCGGAGCGCACCGTAAGAACGCTCAAGCGCACCGTGCCTGCCGCGGTCGCGGGCATTGCGTTCCTGTCGGGCGGCCAGAGCGATGAAGCGGCCACCGCGCACCTCAACGCGATGAACCGGATGTCTGCCGGCAGAGTGCCGTGGCCGTTGTCGTTCTCCTATGGCCGCGCATTGCAGCACGCCTCGCTCAACGCGTGGCGCGGCGCGGCGGCCAACGTGGCTGCCGCGCAGGCTGCCCTGCTGCACCGCGCCCGCATGAACGGCCTGGCGACCCTCGGCCGTTACTCGGCGGACCTGGAAAAACAGCCGCTCGCCGCCTGAAGCGTCTTGCGCCACAGAGGCGCAGGGAAGACAAATCTTGATATCAACCCATGACGCCGCCGGCGCCCGCTGACCGCACGCCGGTTTCCATCATCACGGGTTTCCTGGGGAGCGGAAAGACGACGCTGCTCAACCGGCTGCTGCAGGATCCGCGCATGGCGGGTTCGGCGGTCATCATCAACGAGTTCGGCGAGATCGGGCTCGATCATCTGCTCGTGACCGCGCCCGCCGAAAACATGATCCTGCTGCGCAGCGGCTGCCTGTGCTGCACGGTGCGCGGCGATCTGGTGCAAACGCTTGCGGACTTGTGGGTGAGGCGGGAGCGCGGCGAGATTCCGGCGTTTGACCGCGTGCTGGTGGAAACGACCGGGTTGGCCGATCCGGTGCCTATTCTGCGCACCCTCGCCACCGACGAGGACATTGCCCCGCTGTTCCGTCCGGACACGGTATTGACTCTCGTCGACGGCGTGAACGGATATGCCCAGCTCGATGCGCATGCGGAATCGGTCAAGCAGGCGGCGGTATCCGATGTGCTGCTGGTGACCAAGACCGATATCGCCGACGCCGCAGACGTGGCGGCGCTGGATGCGCGACTCGCCAGGCTCAATCCCGGCGCGCAGCTCCGGCGCGCCGTGCGGGGCGAGATCGACGCCGGGACGTTGTTCGGCAACACCATCTGGAATTCTGCAGCGCACGGGCCGGACGTCGAGCGCTGGTTGAGCGAGGAAGCGTACGCGGGCGCCGGACAGCACGACCACGATCACGCGCACGACGTCAACCGTCACGACGACCACATCCGCGCGTTTTCGCTGCGTCACGATGCGCCTATTACCATGACCGGCCTCGCCGCCTGGCTTGACATGCTGGCGGGATTGCGCGGCGCCAACCTGCTGCGCGTGAAGGGGCTCATCAACGTCGAAGGAGAGCCGGTGGTGGTGCATGCGGTGCAGAGCGTCCTGCACGAACCGCTCATGCTCGAGCGCTGGCCCTCGGATGATCACGGCACCCGCATCGTGTTCATCACCCGCGACCTGCGCCGCGAAGAAATCGAAAAGACGCTTGCCCTGTTCGGCCTCAACCCGGCGCGCCGGCCGGCTGGGAGTGCGCTCGATCCCGAGGCCTACGCGCGATTTGTTGAACTGGCGGGCGCGTTTCACCCCGAAGATCGATTGACAGGCGGGGAAACGGGCGGCTCGCCTTCGGGTCTTTCCTGAATGCTGTCCATGGAGGAACACGCCAGATGAAGTCGGAAGAGTTTCTGGAGTCGCTCGCCGCCAAGGGGCCGCTCAAGGCGGTGAAGTGCGGCACCCTGATCGACGGGCGCGGCGGCAAGCCCGTCACGAACGTTGTCGTGCTGCTGGAAGGCAAGCGCATCAAGCAGGTTGGCGCGAAGGACAAAGTCAGGATCCCCCCCGGCACCGAGACCATCGACTGCTCGCGTTACACCGTCATGCCCGGCATGATGGACCTGCATATCCACACGGCGATGTTCAACTGCATGACGTTTCACAATCATCGCGTCGCGCAGTTCGAGATCATGCCCCACCTGCAGCAGATGTATGCGCTGTTTCACGCCCAGAACTGCTTCGACATGGGCTTCACCACGCTGCGCGACCTCGGCATGAACGGCACGCGCGGGTTGCTCGTGAACGAGCTGTGCGCGGTGCGCGACGCGATCGAGGCGGGGATCGTCGAAGGCCCGCGCATGCTGATCGGCGGCTTCACCACCATCACCGGGTCGCACCTCGATCTCATCCAGCCGCGCGCGATGTACCGCTTCGGCTTCAACACCGCCGACGGCCCGTGGGAGCTGCGCAAGCTCGCGCGCACCAACCTGCTGGCGGGCTGCGACATCATCAAGACCTGCGCCTCGGGCGGCGGCGGCACCGACAAGGAAGAACCCGACATCCGCAACATGACGCAGGAAGAGCTCGACGCGATCGTGGACGAAGCGCATGCCTTCCACAAGCACGCGGCGGTGCACTGCTTCACGACATCGGCGCAGCGCATGGCGATCGCGGCCGGGGCCGACACCATCGAGCACATGGTGTTCCACGACGACGAAACCATCGACATGATCATCGAGGCCGGCATCCCGGTGACTCCCACGCTGGCGCACCGCAC
>Ga0209640_10000948_pt1 | contig 23737 bp, 17 predicted proteins | sample RifCSP10_1_FD_184018 | JGI IMG/M metagenome (GOLD analysis project Ga0209640, IMG submission 184018) | Soil microbial communities from Rifle, Colorado - Rifle CSP2_sed 10_1 (SPAdes) (version 2) | ecosystem: Environmental > Terrestrial > Deep subsurface > Rock core/Sediment | place: Rifle... | reverse complement strand
CGCCGGCGCGGCTGACGCTCACGCCGGCGCAACTGTTCGTCGAATGCGAGTCCGGTGCCCGTCTCGACCGGGTCAAGCACCAGCTGGCGTCGGCGTTTGGATTTGCGCTCCACTTCTGCGGGGAGGCGGTCACGGTGCCTCCGCACGAACTGCAGGAGGTGAATCTCGAAGACGAGGATCCGCCCCCGCGTTCGGTCGTCGTCACGCCGGAGGCGGAACAGGAACTGTTGTCGGCATTTCTTGAGTCGGTCTATATGGAGTGGGCCGACCGGCCGTCGCCCTCGCTGGGCGGGCAGACGCCGCGGCATGCCATGGGCACGGCGGACGGTCGTGCGAAGGTGGCCGCGCTGATCGGCGCGTTGGAGCGTGACGATCCCGCCGCGCGCCGCACGGGAAAGTCCGGCTACGAATACAACCGCCTCCGGGCGCATGTCGGATTGTAAAACGGTTTGTTTGGTCCATCTGGTTTGTCTTGTTTGTTTGGTTCTTTGAAACCAGATAAACCAGACAAACGAAACAAACCAAAGAAACCTTCACAGGGGTTATTGTGAACGAACACGACTCACAACTGGCGGCCGTTCTGCAATACTGCACAACTCGCCCACCCAACATTCTTGATACGTTGCTGGCGGTCCAGGCGAAGATCGGCCTCGTCCCGCAAGCGGCCCTGCCGGAAATCGCACGGACCCTGCAGGTCACGGAAGCCGACATCCTCGGCGTACTGACCTATTATCCCGAGCTGCGTACGAACCCCACGGGCCGGCATCTGATCCGCGTGTGCACCGGCGAGTCCTGCATGGCCAACCATTGCGGCCGTCTGACAGAGGCCCTGGCGGAGGAGCTGCGGATCGGGATGGGCGCGACGACGCCGGACGGGCGGTTCACGCTGGAGAAAATCTACTGTGTCGGCAATTGCGCGGTCGGTCCGAGCGTGATGATTGACGAGGATATCCACGGGCGCGTCACTCCGGCGGACGTGCCAGGCTTGTTGCAGGGGTACAAATAGGAGTCAGTTGAGATGTTCTGCCCGTTGGGCCAGTTAGGCCTGTCGAGTCTGTGACGGCGCAACGGGCATAACAGGCACAACGGGCTCAACTGACCAAACAGGCTTAACTGGTTTAACGGTAGGTCCCAGAACATTGATGACCATGATCCGACTCTACTTATCCAACGACACCTCCTCGCGCGCGGCCGGCACCGACCGTTTGGTGAAGGCTTGGGAGAATCGTCCGGACGTCGCGATCATCCGCACCTCCGCGCGCGGCGCGTTCTTCCTGGAGCCGCTGGTCGAGCGGGACATGCCGCAGGGGCGGATGGTCTGGCCGCAGGCCAAACCCGACGACCTGGCGCGCATCCTTGCCGGCGAAGGGGGGACGCCCGTGGAGCGGATTCCGTTTTTTGCCGGACAAACCCGCGCGACCTTCGCCAATTTCGGCGTGACCCGGCCGCTGTCGCCTGAAGATTACGTCGCGCACGGAGGCGGCGAGGGACTGGACCGGGCCAGGGGGTTGTCGCCGGACGGGATTCTCGACGAATTGAAGCGCTCGCAGTTGCGGGGCCGCGGCGGCGCGGCCTTCCCGGTCTGGACCAAGTGGAAGATCGCGAAGGAGACGCCGGCGGATCGCAAATACGTCGTGGCCAATGCCGACGAAGGGGACGCGGGCACCTATTGCGACCGCATGCTGATGGAGGGGGAGCCGTTCCGGTTGATCGAGGGCATGCTGATCTGCGCGCTGGCGATCGGCGCGGAACGCGGCTCCATCTACTGCCGCCAGGAATATCCGGCGGCGGCGCGGGCGCTGCAGACGGCGATCGCGGAAGCCGAGCAGTCGGGCATGCTGGACTGCCGGGGCGTCACATTCAAGCTGGACGTCTTTGTCGGCGCGGGCTCCTATGTGTGCGGCGAAGAAACGGCGCTGCTGGAATCGCTGCAAGGCCGCCGCGGCGTGGTCCGCGCCAAGCCGCCCTATCCGGCCGTGGCCGGACTGTACGGCCGCCCCACGGTCATCAGCAACGTACTGACCTTCGCGACGGTGCCGGGCATTCTGGCAAAAGGCGGCGACTGGTACGCGTCCATGGGAACGGAACGGTCCCGCGGGACCATCCCGCTGCAGATCGGCGGCCGCGTGAAACAGCCGGGCCTGGTGGAGATTCCCTTCGGCGCGACGCTCGGAGACGTGCTGGACCGCTTCGGGGGCGGCATGGTGCCCGGCGCGACACTCAAAGCCGTGCAGGTCGGCGGGCCCCTGGGCAGCCTGTTCCCTGAGTCCAAACTGAACATCCCCATTTGCTACGACGCGTTCACGGAGGCCGGCGCGATTCTGGGCCACGGCGGCATCGTGGTGTTCGACGATGAAACGGACATGGTCGAGTTGGCCCGGCATTTCATGGCCTTCACCGCCGACGAATCGTGCGGCACCTGCACGCCGTGCCGCATCGGATCCGTGCGGGCCCGCGAAGTGCTGGACCGTATCCTGAACGGCCGCACGCTCCCGGACGATCTGGCGCTGCTGGCCGATTTGAGCGAGACGATGAAAACGGCCAGCCTCTGCGCGCTGGGCGCCCGCGCGCCCTATCCGGTGCTGACGGCGATCGAGCATTTTCCGAAGGAATTTAAGCGATGAGAGTTACGTCCGTTATGCCTGTTGAGCCTGTTAGGCCCGTTGAGCCGGTTTTGCCCGTTAGGTCCGTTGAGCCCGTGTAAGACCGACGGGCCGAACAGGCCTAACTGGTAACTGGCCAAACGGACCAAACAGGCTTAACGGTCAGTCCGATGAGCTGATGGCTGGAGAAGGCGATGGAGCGCACCGCGCAAGCAATCACGATCACCATCAACGGCCGGTCCGTCGCGGCGGTGCCGGATGACACCATTTATATAGCGGCGCGCCGGGCGGGCCTGTCCATCCCCAGCCTCTGCGCATCGGATCATCTGGCGCCGCACGGTTCCTGCCGCCTGTGTTTGTGCGAAGTGGAGGGACAGTCGGGGACGCCGGCGTCCTGCACCACGCCGGTCCGGGACGGCATGGTCGTGCGGACGGAAAGCATCGGACTAAGCCGCCACCGGCACAATATTGTGGAGCTCTATCTTTCGGAGCATCCTGAGCGCGCCGGCGTGCCGGCGCCGCTTCAGGAACTGGCCCTGTCGCTGGGTGTAAAGAGCGTCCGTTACCCGGACGATTTACATCGGAAGAGGGCTGCCGCGCGTGATGATTCGAACCCCTTTTTCACCTTCGACAATGCGGCCTGCATCTCCTGCGCGCGCTGCGTCCGCGCCTGCGGGGAAATCCAGGGAACCTTCGCCCTGACGATGGTGGAGCGCGGCTTCGACGCGCGACCGATGGCCGGGGGCGGAAGTTTCGACGCGTCGAACTGCGTCTCCTGCGGCGCCTGCGTCAAGGAATGCCCGACCGGGGCCCTGCAGGAAACATCGGTGACGCAATTCGGCCCGCCGTCGAAACTGGTGCGCACGACCTGCGCCTACTGCGGCGTCGGCTGTTCGTTCGATGCCGGGATCAGGGACGGCCGCGTGGTGCGCATGGTGCCGGCTGACGACGGTCCGTCGAACGCCGGCCATGCCTGCATGAAGGGCCGCTTCGGATGGGACTATATCTATGCGCCCGACCGCCTGCGGAAGCCCCTGCTCCGGGACGGCGACCGCTGGACGGAGACGGCCTGGCCGGCGGCGCTCGACCGGCTGGCCGGGGAGTTCACGCAGATCAGGCAGGCGCACGGACCCGATGCGCTGGCGGTGATTTCCTCGAGCCGCGGGACGAACGAGGAGAATTACCTCTTCGCCAAGTTCGTCCGCTGCGTCCTGGGCACGAACCACATCGATAACTGCGCCAGGGTCTGCCACAGCGCGACCGTCACCGGCATGATGGAGACGCTGGGGACGTCGGCGGCCACGAACTCGATCGCGGATCTCGACTGCGCGAAGCTGATCCTCGTCGTCGGCGCCAACCCTTCCGAATCCCACCCCGTGGTGGGGGCGCGGATCAAGCAGGCGCACCGCCGCGGGACGCCGCTCATTGTGATCGACCCGCGCCGGACGGAGCTGGCCCGCCTGGCCGATTTCCATCTGCAATTGCATCCGGGCACCAACGTGGCGCTGTTGAACGGGCTCGGCCACGTCATTGCGAAGGAAGGGCTGCTCGACGAGGCGTTCATCGGGACAAGGACGGAAGGTCTCCATGACTGGCTGGAAACCGTGGCCACCTGCACGCCGGAGAAAACGGAACAGCTCACCGGCGTGCCGGCCGCGCTGATCTGCGAGGCGGCCCGCCGCTACGCGGCGAGCGGCGCATCCTTCTGCGTCCACGGTCTCGGCGTGACGGAGCACCGGTGGGGCAGCCACGGCGTGATCGCCCTGTGCAATCTGGCGCTGGCGACCGGCAACCTCGGCCGGCCCGGCACCGGCATCAATCCGCTGCGCGGGCAGAACAACGTGCAGGGGGCGTCGGACGTCGGCTCGATGCCGACCTATTTCTCGGGCTACCAGCCGTTCGACGATCCGAAGCTGGCCGCCCTGCACCAGGCGGTGACCGGGCGTCCGCTGCCCGCGAAGCGGGGCATGAAGACGCCGGACATGTGGGATGCGGCGCTGGAGGGACGGCTGAAGGGACTCTGGATCGTCGGCTACGATGTCGCGCAGACGGATCCGAACCTGAAAAAAGTCCGGGAGGCCCTGTCGAAGCTTGAATTCCTGGTCGTGCAGGATTTGTTTCTCACCGAAACGACGAAGTTCGCGCACCTGGTGCTGCCGGGCGCGTCGTTCCTGGAAAAAGACGGGACCTTCACCAATCTCGAGCGGCGCATCCAGCGCATCCGCAAGGCGGTGGAGCCGCCGGACGGCGTCCTGCCGGACTGGCAGGTCGTGAGCGAGGTCTCGACGCGCATGGGCTATCCGATGTCGTACGGGCATCCGTCCGGGATCATGGACGAGATCGCGAAGTTGACGCCGTCCTGGACCGGCGTGTCGTACGACGCGCTGGAGCGGGCGGGGGGATTGCAATGGCCGGTCCCGGCGAAGGACCATCCGGGCACGCCCATGATGCATGCGGAGCGGTTTCCGCGGGGGCGCGCCCGGTTCGTCGGCGTGGAGTATCTTCCGCCGGGCGAATCGCCGACCCCGGCCTATCCCTTCGTGCTGATCACGGGGCGCATCCTGCAACATTATAATTGCGGGGCCCAGACCAGGCGGACGGACATCATGCAGATGGTGGATACGGACGTGCTGGAAATGCATCCGGACGATGCGCAGCGGCTTGGATTCCGTGACGGCGACATGGCTAAACTGATGAGCGCGCGGGGCGACGCGGTGCTGCCGCTGGTCTTGAGCGAGCGGGTCCTGCCGGGAGAATTGTTCACGAGTTTCCACTTTCCGGCGACGGATCTGAACGTGCTGCTGTCCTCCAGCGCGGACGAGAGTTCCAAGTGCCCGGAGTACAAGGTTTCGACGGTGCGGGTCGAGAAACTCGATGGCGAGAGGCGAGGGGCAGGGGGCGAGCGGCGGGTCAGGCTGATCGTATGATGCCGCGCGAAAGGCGGGACAGGCGCGACGGGCGGGACTCGCCGGGCTTGCGTGTCGCACCTTTCCCGCGAGTCGCGCATTTCTCGCGGCCGGTGCCGCGGTCACTGTGATCGCAGAGGTCGAGAGGGGAATGGAACAATCATCACGCCGTGCGGTGCCGTTGTTTGACGCCTATGCGCCGCAACAGATCGCCCTGCGCGTCCGCGACGTCGGCGTGGCCAAGGCGACGGCCCCGGTGCTGACGACCCTGGCGCTGGCCGTGCTGGCCGGCGCGTTCATTTCGCTGGGCGCGCTGTTCTTCACCGTGGTCGTGACCAGCACGGGCACCGGGCCGACGGCGCCTTTCGGATTCACGCGACTGGCCGGCGGGATCGCGTTCAGCCTCGGGCTGATCCTCGTCGTGGTCGGCGGGGCCGAGCTGTTCACCGGCAACAATCTCATCGCGATGGCCTGGGCGGCCGGGCGTCTTCGCACGGGGGACGTGCTCAGAAATTGGGCCTGGGTCTATGCCGGCAACCTGCTCGGCGCGCTCGGCACAGTGGCGCTGGTATTGCTGGCCGGCATCCATCAACTCGGCGACGGGGCGCTCGGTGAAACGGCGATCCGCATCGCCCGTGCAAAGGCCGGCCTCGACCCTGTGCAGGCGGTGGCGCGCGGGGTGTTGTGCAACGTGCTGGTCTGCCTGGCGGTCTGGCTCTGCATGGGCGCGCGAAGCGTGGCGGATAAAATCCTCGCAATCGTGTTTCCGATCAGCGCCTTTGTCGCCTGCGGGTTTGAGCATTCTGTGGCAAACATGTATTTTCTTCCGGTCGGGATGGCGCTGGCTTCGTCGGGCGCGGCGCCCATCCCCTTCGCCGACGCGGCCGGGAATCTGGCGCTGGTGACGGCCGGGAACATCGTCGGCGGAACGGTGCTGGTGGCAATGGTCTACTGGTTCGTGTATCTACGAGGGGAAGGCGCGAGCCGCGAGAGGTAGGAACAAGATGGTTAACCGCTTGCCCCTGGCCCCTAACCTCGCGCCTGCGCGAACGCGATGATCTACACCATCACCCTCAATCCGGCGCTCGACCACTTTCTCGACGTGGAGAAGCTGCGCGTGGACGACGCGAACCGCGTGCGGTCCGAATGTCTCTACGCGGGCGGCAAGGGGATCGATGTGTCTCGCGCCATCCGGCATCTCGGCGGGGACAGCATGGCGCTGGGCTTCATCGGCGGCCACAACGGCCGGGTGATGGTGGAGATGCTCAAGGCGGAGGGCGTCAACACCTACTTCACGCCGATCGCGGAGGAGACGAGGCGGGACATCGTCGTCTGCACCGTGAAGGGCGCGAGGCAGACGATGCTCAACGCCCGCGGGCCGCTCATCACGGCCGATGAGTGGAAGATGTTTTTGTCGCATCTCGCGTTGCTGGAGCTGCGGGACGCCTACGTGGTCGTGGGCGGCAGCCTGCCGCGCGGGGTCCCGGCGGATGCCTACGGCCAGATCGTGCAGCTCGTCCAGCATCGCGGCGCCAAAGCGATTCTTGACGCCGATGGAGCCTGCTTCAAGGCGGGATTGAAGGCCGGGCCCTTTGCGATCAAGCCGAACGTCAACGAGCTGCGCCGGCTCACCGGCCGCCCGCTCAGGACCGAGCGGGAGATAATGCGTGCGGCGTGGGAGTTGAACCGCAGGGGTGTGGACGTCGTGATGGTGTCGCGTGGGCGCCACGGTTTGCTGGTGGCGAGCCGGGATGGGTCCTATCGTGCGGTGCCGCCGCCGGTGCGCGTCAAAAGCACCGTCGGGGCCGGCGATTCGATGGTCGCCGGGTTCGTCTTCCGGCACGCGGGAGGCAAGAGCGTGGAAGATTGCGTGCGCTTTGCGACGGCCGCCGGGACCGCCGCGACCCTGGCGCCGGGCAATCAGTTGTGCCGCCTGGCTGACGTCCAGCGGCTGGTGCCGAAAGTGAAAGTGGAGAAACTAAGAGCGTATGGCATATAGCTGATGGCTTATGGCGGATCAATCTTCGCAGAAACCATACGCTATAGGCCATAAGCTATAAGCTCTTTATCAGGAGGAATTATGAACATCGTGATCGGAGTGGATGGATCGAAATACGGCCGGTGGGCCGCCGGATGGGCGGCGCGGCTGCCCGTGTCCAAGCCGGTGCGCGTCACCGCCGTGCACGCGGTGGACCTGACGTACCTGAAAGCGCCGTTCATGCATCAGTACGCGGTGATCGGCAACGAACCGTTTCTCAGGGCCGAAGTGCGGCGCATCGAGGATCTGTCCAAGCGGGTCGTGCGCGAGACGCGGGCGATGCTCTCCTCCCTCCGTCTCTCCGGAAAGGCGGTGTGCGAGAAAGGCGCCGCCGCCAAGACGCTGTTGCGGCATGCGAAGCGCGGCGATCTGATCGCGGTGGGCAGCCGCGGATTCGACGCGCTGGACCGGTTCCTGCTCGGCAGCGTGTCCACCCAGGTCGTGCTCCACGCGCCCTGCTCCGTGCTGATCGTGAAGGAGCCGCCGCGGCCGGTCCACCGCCTGGTGGTCGCCGTGGACGGCTCGGCGGCCTCCGAGAAAGCCATCCGGTTTGTGCTTCAGGATTTGTTGCCGCAATGGCAGTTGCGCAGCACGGAGATCGTGCTCGTGCACGTGATGCCGCTCTTGAAATACCCGGAGGTGAAGGAGGCGGGGAAGAAGCTCTTCAAGCGCTATGTGGACCGGCTGGTGAATGCCGGCTTTGCGGTGACGGAGGCGCCGCGGCTGGGCCGCCCCGCCGACGAGATCATCGCGGTGGCCAAGCAGAAGCAGGCGGACCTGATCGTCATGGGCGCGAAGGGCCTCGGCGCGGTCGGACGCTTCATTCTCGGCAGCGTCTCCACCAGGGTCACGCAGAACAGCCCCTGCTCGGTGCTCGTGGTCCGTTAGCTATGGAGTCCCAATCTATTGACAGTGTGCTGAATTAGGCCAATTCAATTTTCCGTGAATCCTTTGATCGAGCCGTGCCTCTTACGGCCAGATCATAGGTATGATGACAGGTGAAACGTTTACCACTAACCAGGGAGGATACGATGTTGAAAGGATTGATCGTGAGTCTGTTCAGCCTGACCCTGCTCGCCGCCGGCACAGTTCAGGCGGAAGAGGCGGCCAAGAAGCCGACCCCGGCGGAAGGCTTCAATATCCACGTCATGGCGCCCCACAAGTTTGAAGACGGAACCGTCCATGGTCCCTATCATCACTACTGCAAGGGGGTCTCGCCGGAAATCCTGGTCTGCCTGCTCTTTGAGTCCACGGATCCTAATGCCATGCTGACGGATATCGAATACTTCGTCTCCAAGTCGGTCTCGCGGGCCCATGTGCCGCTGAAAACCTGGAACAAGTATTACCACGATCATGAGGTTGAAATCGCAACGGGCCGTGTGCAGATACTGGACATGCCGGAGGACAAGGCGAAGGAAGTGGCGGCGGCGGCCGCCAAGACCGACGGGATCATCTTCCATCTCTGGCCGGACGGAGCCAAGGCGCCAAACGGTAAGGTGGGTCATCCGCAGTCGGTCGGGCACAAGCACCGCAAGGAATAGCTCATTCGTGATGTGCACGAGGGGCATGGCGCCCCTCGTGCACGTGACCTATGCAATCCTCGCTCCTCCTCATACTGACGGCCTGTCTTGCCTTCTTCCATGGAGCGGCAGCCTGGGCGGCCGATGCCCAGGTGCTTCGGCCGCGGGTTCCTCCCGAGCAGATCGACGCGGCGCGGGCCGTCAAAAACCCGTTTCAACCGGCGCCCGAACTGATCGAAAAAGGCAAGGCGCTGTTCGAGGGAAAGGCCTTCTGCAAGGCCTGCCACGGCGCCGACGGCAGGGGGTTGCCGAAAGAGCTGGAACTCAAGGGCCCGTTGCCGCGGAATTTTACGGATAAAAAGTGGCAGGCCACGCGCACGGACGGCGAGCTGTTCTGGATTCTCAAGAACGGCAGCCCCGGGACCGACATGGCGCCGTTCGTTCCTCTCGTGCTGACCGAAGAAGAGGCCTGGCAGGTCTTGCTCTACGTCCGCTCTTTTAACGGACGTTGACGCGTGGCTGCACGCTGCCGAGCGACGGGTTCCTTCCTGGTCGTTGTTGTCGCAGGCGCTGCTGTTCTCAGCGCTGCTTATGCCTCCGCCGCGGACACGGAAGGCTGGTCTGCCATTGCGGAACAGAAGGTCCTCTATACCGACAATGCTTTTCAGTTCTCCTCGGCGAGACGCCTGACGCTGGCCGAGGATCCCAGCCAGCCGACGAACGTCCAGACCGGCAAACCGTCCGATGTCGTGTGGGAGCCGTCGGTCGACGTGCGCCGGACGTCATCGAACCGTCTTGGCAATCTGGAAATTTCCGCCAAGGCGCACGGGTTCATTTTTACCGACAATTCCGCGTTGAATCACGGCAACTATCGCATCCAGGTCAAACAGGCCTTGTCGCCGGAGACATCGGTGCTGCTGCGCTACCGGTATATTCCCAACCTGTTTCTGGGGCCCAACTTCGAGCGGCGCACAGGGACACGGTCCATTCAGGACGAACGCGTCACGTCGCATGTCTGGCGGGCGGTGTTGGAACGCGCGCTCTCCGATCTCGTGAGCGTCACGATGACGACCCGTTTCGGGTTGCGACTGTATAATGAGATCTTCGCCGAGCGTGATACCTTCTTTTACTCCCTCGGCCCGCACGTGGACTATGCCGTGCGGCCGAACCTGACCCTGTCGCTCGGGTATCTGTATGAGCGGGGTCTCGCGGACGGCCGGAACGACACGCAGTTCAACGACGACGTCTCCTACCGGCAGCATTTCGTCACGGCGGGAGGTGATCTTCGCTTGACGACGGCGCTGTCCCTGAACCTGCAATACGCCTTCAGACGAAAGGATTTCACGTCCGACCTCGCCGGCGACACGCACCTGGGGCGCAGTGATACCACCCATCAGGGAACGGCGGAGTTCCGCTACGCGTTCAGCGACGTGACCGCCGTCACGCTGGGCTTTCAACATGGCCAGCGGACCTCCAACGTTGCCATCAAGGATTTCAACGACACGAACACGTGGCTGGGAATCCAGCACCGGTTTTAACTCCAGGGGGTCGGCTGGAGACGCGGGATGAACGGGCAGGAGGTCCCGCACCCCGCGTCTTTAGCCCACCTTACTCATGAACGCTTCTGCTGCAATTGCGGATTCGCTGCTGCGACAAACCTGCACGCGGTTTACCGGGCGTGGCATCTGAGCCTACAGGAGGCAAAGTACTTCTCCGCTCGCAGTTGATTGAAGCGAGCGGCTCAAACGAAGTTTGGTATGGCGGGCTCGCCGCTCGCTCCCTCGACGTACTGTTTCAAGTACGCCTCGGGCTCTCGTGGCTCCGCGCGCCCGTCTCGCCACGCGACTCCGCAGTTTCGCGACGAATCGCCATGAATAAGGCGGGCTGGCCTGCCGTCCGCCGGGTCGTGGGCAGACGGCACGATCGGATTCGTGGTGAAGGAGGAGGAGAGAAACGGGCGGCTTGGAGGAAGCCGACTGTCCTCTCCTCTCCGGGGCGCATACCGCCGTCGCCGCCGGCTGTCCATCCGCATCCAGAAACAGGCCGGCTCCCGGACGGGACGACACGCGGACGACTTGGTAGGCATCGCTGGCATGGGCCCCCATACCAATCTTCATGCCAAGCTTCGCTTGAGCCGCTGGCCTCTTTAACGGTTTATCGCCATTGCGGCCAGCGGAGAAACCCCACCAGTGTTTCTCTTCTACACCGCAAACTGGTCTTTCAGGATCTCGTGGCCCTCGACTGCCTTGGCCACCACCGTGACCAGATCGTCCCTGGAGATCGGCTTGACCAGGTAGTCCATCACGCCGGCCCGCATCAGGCCCACCGCCCGATCGACTTCCGGATAGCCGGTCAGCACGACGATGGGGACGCCGGGATACTGCGCCCGGAAATAGGCGATCGCCTCATGGCCGTTGATCTTCGGCATCTGGATATCGCAGAGGATGGCGTCCACCATCAGCGGGTTGTCGCCCGCATTGAGGGCGGCGATGGCGTGCTCGCCGTTCTCCGCCTCGACGACTTCAAACCCGGATCTCGTGAGGCTGCGGACGACGATCCGGCGGATGGATTCCTCGTCGTCCACCACCAGAACCCGGCCTAATCGCTCGTTGGTTGAATCGTGCAAGTGCAGTGTCATGACGGACCTCCCTGAGGTGAAGTGTGGCCGAGTGGAAAAGCCACGGTGAATGTGGTGCCTTGACCGACTTCGCTGTCGACCCGAACCTGCCCGCCGTGCTTCGTCACGATCTTGTAGACGATGTAGAGGCCCAGACCCGTGCCCTTGCCCGGCTCCTTCGTGGTGTAAAACGGGTCGAAAATCTTCGTGAGACGGTCTTGGGGGATCCCGCCTCCCGTGTCGCGCACCGACGCTGTGAACATGCCGTCCCGCAGCGCCGTGGCGAGCGTGAGGCAGCCCCGGCCGTCCATGGCCTGCACGGCATTGCCGATCAGGTTGACGAAGACCTGATCGATTTCCGTCCGCCGGGCTTTCAGGAACGGCACGGGCTGGAAGTCCGTCACGACCTCGACGTGCCAGGATTGCGGCCTGAGGCGGAGGAGCTTGACGGCCTCGACCATCCGCTCGCCGAGATCCAGCTCTGTTTCATCGTCCTGGTCGGACTGCCGGGCGTAGGTGGTAAAGTCCCGCACGACGGTCGCGATGTGCTTCGTGTAGCCGACGATCTCCCGGGCGTAGTCCCTGACGACAGTCAGGTCCGTCTCATCCTGCATGAGCTGGGCCAGGCCCATGATGCCCTGCGCCGGGTTGTTGACTTCGTGCGCCATGCCGGCCACCAGCGTGCCCAGGCTGGCCAGCTTTTCGGCTTGTATGATCTGCTCGGCAAGCCGTTTGTTCTCGGTGATGTCCCAGAGCACGATCCCGGTTTGCGGCCGCTCGCTCCCGCGGATGGCGAGGGGGAAGAACCGGTACTCGTACACCTTCCCGTGGCGCTCGAACTGCCGGTCCTGCTGCCAGTACCCGTTTTCCGCAGCCTGGGGCGTGCGCCTCAGGTAGACCCAGCTCCGCTGGGCCACGTCCGCCGGCAGCACCTCGTTGAGCGGCGCGCCGAGCATGTTCGCACGTGCCTCGCCAAAATACCGGCACGCGAGCGCGTTGGCGTAGACCACGCGCAGATCCTGGTCGGCCGCCAGGATCGCGCCGGGCACGCTGGCCAGAATCTTCTCGGTCTCGTCGTAGGCCAGTTGCAACGCCTGCTCCGCTCGCTTGCGCTCGGTCACGCATTGCAACGAGCCAGCCATGCGCAATGGGTTTCCCGCGTCGTCCCAGATCGCCTGGCCGCGGGCCCGGAACCAGCGGTACTCCCCCTGCTTGGTGTGCAGCCGGTACTCCACGTCGTAGGGCTCTTTGCGTTCCACATGGGCGAACAGGGCGGCGAGGACCCGTTCTTTATCCTCCGGGTGCAGCAGCGCGACCCAGCTCCCCAGCACGTTGTCGAGCTCATGTTCCTCGAACCCCAGCATCGCCTTGAACCGCGGGGAGTACCACACGGGGGTACGGGGAGAGGACCAGGGCTCGCCGGGGAGGATCCGTCCATCCCACAGTCCGTCGCTGGAGCCCCGCACCGCCAATTCCAGGCGTTCCTCACTCGCCCGCAGCTCCTCCTCCGCCTGCTTGCGCTCGGTGATGTCTTCCGCGATCCCGGTGATGCGGTACACATGTCCTGACGCGTCGCGGATGGGAAAGGCTCGATCCCAAATCCAGCGGGTGGAACCGTCCGGCCGCAGGATCCGATATTCCTCGTCATACGCTCCCGAGATCTGTTTGGTCAGAGCGGCCTGGCGCACCCTGTCCCGATCATCGGGGTGAATCGCGTCAAGCCAGGACCATGGCGAGGCATATAGACTTTCGCAGGTGCGGCCCCAGATGCCCTCGTAGGCGGGACTGATGTAAATTATCCGGTTCTTCTCAGGATCGGTCATCCAGAAGACCTCCCGGATGTTCTCCGCCAATTGGCAGAACCGTTCCTGACTGTCGCGCAAGGTTTCCTCCGACCGCTTGCGCTCCGTGATGTCGCGGATGATGCCGCTGAAAAAGAGGCGACCGCCGGACTGCCACGTGCCGAGGGAGAGCTCCAGGGGGAATTCCGTCCCGTCCTTCTTGAGGCCGCGCAGCTCGACGGGTTTTCCTGCCAGCCGCGAATACCCAGTCGCCCTGACGCGTTCCAGCCCTTTCTGATGCGCGTCCCGATATCGATCCGGCATGAGGCAGGTCAGCGGTTGTCCGATGGCCTCCTCCTCGGTGTACCCGAAAAGCGTCTGCGCGGCTTTGTTCCACAGGATGATGGTCCCCCGGCTGTCCGCCAAAACGATGGCGTCGGGCGCGGTCTCCACCAGCACGGCGGCGAACGGCTGCAACACGGCGTCGGTATCGCGCCTTGCGCCCGGGGTGCGGGATGGCCCGTGTCCCGGCGCAGGGGTCTCGTGCGTGTGCTCCAGCATCGTGTCCTCCTGATCCTCTTGCGGCGCCGCTCAACGGAGGCGCCGGGCGAGGTTTGGCCGGTCTCGCTGTTCCGGATGAAGGTGGTGACTGGCTCCCTTCTTCCTGGCGCCTGTTCCCGTTCTGCGCGACGTGAGAGGGGACAGGCACCCGCCATCGCGAAGCTACGGCTGGAGCCAGTCCCCTAGCTCCGCGTGCCCGTCTCGCGAGGCGTCCCATCGGTTTCGTCACGAACCCTCACGAATAATGCGCGCTATGCGGCCTTCTTCCGGGTGTGCGCTGCGTAAGGTGCGTACGAAACCACACGCGCCCGCGGCTTCGACTTGGCCGCGCGGGGCGCAGCCGGCGTCGGCTCTTCGAGCGACTCATTGAAGATGACCAATCCCATCATTCCGAGCAGAGTGAACGCGGTGACGACGATTCCCATGGTGCACCTCCTTGCGATGCGAACTCCTTGGGAGAGTTCTTGTCCGTTCCGTACTTGCCCAATACTTGAGCAAGGCCGGTGCCGCAGACCAGCCAGGCTGGATGAACCAGGCACGACCAGCAAAACACCTTGATGCATAAGGTGAATATGACGTTGTGATCGGCAGGTCCGTTGGAGAATCCATGCGATGGCCGGATTGTGAAACAGATCGATCTGTAAACGGTGTGAGCGGGTCAGATCAAGGACAGGCCGCTAAACGCCTCGATCCATACGGGTTTCAGACGTATGTAAACAATGTAAGCATAATGTCAACAACGTTGACAGTCTCCGGTGCTCGTGCTAGGAAAGGCTCGAGCACCGGTTTCGAGGGCACTGAATCAGATAATGGCCACGAAGAACGACATCGCATCAGTCGAGCCGGGCCGGCCGGACCAGCCCGGGTCGTCGTTGCAGCGCGTGCTGGACCTCTGCAGCCAGATCAATGCCGAACGCGAAGTGCCGCGGCTGTTGGAGTTGATCGCGCGGGAGGGCGCGAAGCTGCTCGAGTGCGAGCGCGTGACCATCTTTCTGCTGGATCACGAAAAGTGCGAGTTGATCTCGCAGGTGACCCTGGACGGAGAGAAGATCCGGCTGGACGCCCGGCTGGGCATCGCCGGCGCCTGCGCCATGACCGGGCAGGTGATCAAGGTGGACGACGCCCAGCAGGACCAGCGGTTTTATACCGCCGTGGATGCCCGGACGTCGTTTCAGACGCGGACGGTGCTGGCGATCCCGCTGCGCAATCCCGCCGGCGAAGTCATCGGCACTTTTCAATGCATCAACACGCGGCATGGGGTATTCACGCCGGAAGACGAACAGGCTGCACATGCCCTGGCCTCGCAAGCGGCCATCGCCATCGAAACCGCGCATCTTGTCGAGGACTTCAAGCGGCAGCAGGCCCAGTTGGAAGCCGAGAACGCGCAGCTCCGGAAGGAAATCGAAGGCCGGTTTTCAACGCAGCAGATCATCGGCACCAGCGGGCCGATCCAGTTCATCATCCGGCTGATCGATCAGATCCGCGACAGTTCCGTCGACGTGCTCATCACGGGCGAGAGCGGGACCGGCAAGGAGATGGTCGCCAAGGCCATTCACTACAACAGCCCGCGCGCGCGGAAGCCGTTCGTCGCGATCAATTGCGCGGCCCTGCCCGAAACGCTCGTGGAGAGCGAATTGTTCGGAATCGAGAAGGGCGTGGCGACGCAGGTCGAGCGTCGGATCGGCAAATTCGAGGAAGCGAACGGCGGCACCCTGTTCCTTGACGAAATCGGCGACCTCAGCCAGTCCGCGCAGGTCAAAATCCTCCGCGTGCTTCAGGAGCGGGTGTTGGAGCGGGTCGGCGGGCGCACGGGCATTCCCGTGGATGTGCGGGTTCTCGCGGCGACGAACGCCGATTTGGAGCGTGCCATCAAGGCCGGGAAGTTCCGGTCGGATCTGTACTACCGCCTGAAAGTCGTGACGATCCATACTCCGCCGTTGCGGGAGATTCGGGAGGACATTCCGTTGCTCGCGCGCGCCTTTCTCCATCGGTACTGCCAGGGGATGGGGAAAACCCAGAAATCGATTTCGGCGGGAGCGCTGCGATGCCTGACGCAGTACGACTGGCCGGGCAACGTGCGTGAGCTGGAAAACGAGATCAAGCGGCTGGTGGTCTCGACGCGGCGGACGGCGATCGCGGAGGAGGATCTGGCCGACGCCATCCGCGCATCGGTCGACCAGGCGGGGAAGCAGTCCGGTTCGACAGGCAAGTCCTTGAAAAAGGCTGTGGAAGAGCTGGAAAAGCACCTGCTCGCCGACGCCCTCCAGCGTTGCCGCGGAAACCAGGTGCATGCCGCCAGGCTGCTGGGGCTGAGCCGGCAGGGGCTGATCAAGAAAATCGCCCGCTACGGGCTGAAATCCTCTCCGAACTGATCGTGTGCGTATCACCGTGATACAGCCGGAAGAGGACATGCGGAAATTTGTTCAGTACGCGCCTGGTGGACGATGCCATAGCGTCAATTACATATACGGACGATTGACAATAATGAGGAAGCGGGGCATAGTCGCTTCCCACGGGCCGGCTCCCCTGGAGGTTGTACCTTGAAGGGGATGTCGCATATCAGTTTTTCTCATCAGATTTCTCCTGCAAATATAGGTCTATCCACAGCAGGTGTTGTTCGACCATCTCTATCCGGTCGAGCGCGAGTCGAGATCGGGCAGCCTGCCCAAAAAAGTCCAGCCGTTCCTCACGACAGTTCAACGGAAATAGGAAACATCACGAAAGTGTTCGTATTTTCCTGGTGAGCAGGTGTAGTTACTTTCTGGTGTGCATACATTTTGCAGAAGAAGATGGCCAAGGCTAAGTGAGGTGGCTGTGAGTGTCAATCCGCTGCGCCGCATGAGATGGGTCACCGTCCAGACGGCGGGCATCATGCTCGCCGTGCTTGCCGGGGTTTCAAACAGCCACGCCCAGGTTCCACGTCTCCAGGGCCAGGGGTCGTCGGCCACCGGCCAGGCCAACGCCTTTGCTGCCCAGGCCGACGACGCGTCCGCGCTGTATTACAACCCGGCCGGCATGACCCAGTTGCGCGGCATTCAATTCATGACCGGATCATACTTCATCGGCGGGACCACGAACTTTACCAGCTCATCCACCGGCGTCAACGTCACGGGAGACCGGGGCGGCAATGTGGCCTGGCCTCCGCCCACGCACGCCTACCTGACGGCAAATCTCAAAGACCTTGGCGTGACGATGTTCGGCGACATAACCGTGGGCGTGGGCGTCACCGTGCCCTTCGGCGTCCTCACCCGGTATCCAGCAAACGGGCCGTTCAACACCGCGGCAGTCTTCGCGACCAATCCGCTGATGGACATCAAGCCCACCATTGCCTATAAGCTGAACGACTATCTGTCGTTCGGCGTGGGCGCCGATATCTATACCTACTCGAGCCTCTTTGGTGAAGGTCACGTGGAACAAAAATCGATGTCGCCGGGCCCTCCAGCCAGCTCGATCCCGGCCGGCACGCAACTCGAGCTGTACGGAAAAGACACGGCCGCCGGATTCAACGTCAGCATGCTGTACACGCCGCTCCGCAACGAAGACAACCTGCCGATTGCCAACATCGGCCTGGTCTATCGCAGTCAGGCCACGCTGCATCTGGGCGGGGCATTCACCACCAACGGTATGAAGGTGTCCGATGCGGAGGCCACATTTGTCCTGCCCCCGATCTATACGGCGGCCATCGGCATCTGGCCGGTCCGCAACCGTGAGCGTGAGTGTAAACTGGAAATGGACGTGGACTACACCGGATGGAAATCGGTCCGGAACCTGGACGTGCATCTGGCCACCGGCTCGACGATCCCACAGCCCTCGAACTGGAGCAACGCCTACACGGTCATGATCGGAACCGAGCACAAGTGGCTGAAACTTGACCGGATGCCTGGATGGGAAATCGCGCTGCGCGGGGGATTTATGACCCAGCAAAACCAGATCCCGAACCAGACCTTCAACCCGTCCATCCCCTCGTCGAATACATACGTCCCGTCGATCGGGATGGGTTTTTTGTGCAAGGAGAATGGATCGTTCCTGGGGCTCAAGTGCAGCGAGGCCCTTGGGTTGGTCAAGACCAAAGCGATCGGCATGGATCTCTCCTATCAGGCATTGTTTTACGAAGAGCGCACGATTACCGGCAACCAGAATCTGACCGTCAACGGGTTGTATAAGACCATGGGCCATTCCGGCGGCCTGACCTTACGGTTCAATTTCTAACGGGAGGGTCATGCGGGATGACAAGGGCATATGGCGCAAAAGGGTTCCTGCGGAGATGCGGACGGTCAGGTTCGATGCGCGGAATCCTTCTACCTTGTGGACTCCTCGTGGTGCTGGTCGTGACCGGATGCGCGACGCTCACGAATATTCCCACCACGCACATCGTCATGGTCAATGGACGGGGCAACCCCGTCGACCCCACCGGCAATATCGGGTGCCGGGACAAGCCCGATTCCTGCAAGGACGCAAAGGAGGAAAGCCGGCATCTCTGGATGCTGCCCGTCGAATACCGCCAGATGGATCGCCGATCGCCTGGCGCCAATCCTTCCGATCAATCCCCCGGCTCGTACGAGGCTTACTTGAAGGGGCTGTTCGAGGACCTCGCCAGGAACGCGCCGGTGAAGAACAATAAGAGACAGATTCTCATTTTTGCCCACGGCGGATTGAACACGCAGGTCGGCACGGTCGAGCGGGCGCGTGACCTCATGCAGGCGATCCCCAGGGAGGAGTACTACCCGATCTTCATCAACTGGCAGTCGTCGCTCTTTTCCAGTTATTTCGATCACCTCGTCTTCGTCCGGCAGGGCCAATCGTGGGACGGCTGGGGGGTGGTGACGACGCCGGTCTTCGTGCCGGTGTATTTTGCCGCCGACGTGGCTCGCGCGATCGCCCGCGCCCCGATCGTCTGGTATTTCCTGGCTCAAAATTGGGTGAAGTCGGCCGGGAGCACGGACGCGATCGCGGAAGCCGACGCGATCGCGAAAGAGTTGGAACGGGAATATCGGACGAATCCGTCGGGCAATGTCCTGAAGATGGCGCACGATCCGGCGGACGAGCGGAAGCCTTGGGACGCCGTCCTGGCGCATGCCACCGCCGCGGTGACCATCCCCACCAAGCTGATCGGCTCGATGTTCATCGACGCCTTCGGCAGGAGCGCGTGGGAGATCATGCTGCGCCGCACGCACATGCTCTATCACACGGAGCGCGAGTTTTTCGAAAGCCAGAAGGTCGCCGTCGACGAGGGCCTGCCTGAAACCCCCACCTCGCATATCAAGCCCGACGGCGCGCTGTCGGTTTTTATCCGGGGCCTTCAGGCCGTGGTGGACCGGAACGGCGGCCCGGACGCCTGGGACATCACGCTCGTCGGCCACAGCATGGGCACGATTGTGCTCAATCAGATGGTCCGCGAATTCGGATTGAGGACCGAGGGCTCTTCAGATGGACAGAGTGCGACGGCCGGTGTCGCGCTGCCATTCAACCGGATCGTCTACATGGCCGGCGCGACGACGGTGCGAGATTACCAGGACAGCCTGTTCCCGTATCTCCGCGAGAATCGGAACGCCAGGGTCTATCACCTCATGCTGCACCCGAAAGCCGAGGTGCGGGAGCGGTTCGATCCCGGCATTCCCTACATGGACCTTCCGCCGCGCGGCTCGCTGCTGGTATGGGTGGACGACTTCCTGTCCACCCCCGAGACCCCGCTGGATCGGACCGTGGGGCGGTACGAGAACCTGGTGTCCGCCGTCCATAATACGCCGGATGAATTGCGCGGCCGCGTGCACATCAAGGCCTTCGGAGCCGGCCGGGACGTGCGGGCCCCGCAGAAACACGGTGACTTTACGTCGCATCTCAAATTCTGGAAACCCGAATGCTGGTGGAGTCCGGGCACGGACTACCCGCGAGGCTGCTACGGTGAGTGAATTACCCGTCCCGGCGAAGAATTGAGGGGTGTGATGCAACCGGACAACCCCAGAACGCGCATCGGCATCCTGGTCATCCACGGCGTCGGGGAGCAGACGCAGTTCGAGTATCTCGAGGCCATCGCCGGCAATCTCTTCAAGGCGCTCAGCCAGGATCCGGCGCGGAAACCGCAGATTCAAATCCGGCGCGGCGCTCAATCCCAGCTGCACGCGCCGACCGAGAGTTGGCGGAACGTCCCCGCGGTCGTCAGCTGGTGGTCGCAGGAGACGCAGCGCTGGATCGACGCGCACTTCCACGAAGTCACATGGGCCGATCTGGACATACCTGACACGTTCTTGAATTGGTGGCGCCTGGTGGGGTGGGGCCTGGCCATGCCAGGTATCAAGCTCGTGGATTCGACCAGGACTTTCCAGGCGCGGCAGCAGCACGTCTGCCTGCCGGTCCGCTTGAGCGTCGGCCGGCGGCTCTCCGTGCGGATTCAGCTGTTCGGCGTTTCGCTGTTATTCTTTCTCATGCTGACCTCCATCAACATGTTCTCCTGGGTCCTGCGGCGCCTCTCCATCACGTTCGCGCCCATCGAGCACGCGCGCGGCATCATTTACGACTACCTGGGCGACGTGAAGCTCTACCAGGATTGGGCGATCCGGGACGACGGGCTCGAAGCGCTCGGAGAGAAATCGCGCGCGGCGATCCAGCGGCGGGCCGTGCGCGCGCTGGCCACCATGGCCGGGGAGGTCCAGCACAAGCGGCTCGATTCCTATTACGTCTTCTCGCACAGCCTGGGCACGGTGGTCGCCTTCAATGCGCTCATGGAGCTCGGCATCACACTGCCCAACTATTTCAGCGAGGAAGAATGGGCGGCATTGCCGATCGCCATGAAAATCCAGGCCGGCTATGATTCCCCGGTTCTTCAGAAGCCGCGCCGTCCCTACTGGCTCGGAAAGCGGGACGCCATCGACCGCTCGGTCCTGTTTGCCGGGCTCAAGGGATTGCTCACGATGGGAAGCCCCTTGAACAAGTTCGCCGCCATGTGGCCGGCGATCGTGCCGGTCAACCGCGAGGCACTGGCGCATCCCGTGCCCTGGGTGAACGTGGCCGACCGGCAGGACATCGTGGCCGGCAACAACATCTCGCTCTTCCGGTCCTGCAACGGAACCTCCACGGAGGAGGTCGCCGGCCTGCGTCTCCGCAATGTGCCTTGGGCGGACCGGCTCTCGATCTTCACCGCGCACACGTCCTATTGGAAAGCGGACTTCATGCCGCCCAATCCACTCGGCCGCGTCAAGGGCCGGTTGACGGGGCAGCATCCCCAGCGGCTGATGAACCGCCTCATCCCCTGGCTCGAAACAGGGGACGGGGGCCGGTTCGAGCCGCCCGATGACCGCATGCCGGGGTGGCTCGCAACCTGTCTCTACGGAGCCTGGCTGGCTTTCGTCGGATTGGCCTTGGCCTTTATCCCGGCGTTCCTGCTGCGGTGGATGGAAACCCTGTGGTCAGGCGGAGACGCCGCGATTCACTACTCGCTCTGGGAGGCTGTGATCGAGACCATCACGAATCCCTCGTCGCTCGCCATGCACATGGGTGCCGTGATCGGCGCTGGAATTCTGACGGTCAGTGTCTGTTCCCTGATCCGCTACACGTGGGAGGTCAATCGGGATAGATGGACTAACACTTAACTCTAGAGAGGTATTTCATGACAACAGGACGAGTCATCACCGCAATGTTCCTGTCGCTGCTGGTGGCGGGAGTTTCCTGCAAGCCCGATTCCGGCGGCCCCTTTCTCAAGCAAGGCTGGAGTCAGGAACAACGCCAGGAGTTCTATCACAAATCCCAGGGCACGCGACTCATCCCTTTGCCCTGGGTGCTCGCCCTGACCCAGAAAGGCAGCGCGGAGCCGTTTCTGACCGACGCCAACATCGCCAAGTTCCGCTTCATCCCCGATTCCAAGCACAAGTTCAACGAGTACGGGCTCCCGGTCGGGTTCGCCGTGACTCCGATCCCCAGCGTGGATGATCCATCCAAGATGATCCCGTGGGTCGGATGGAGCTGCGCCGCCTGCCATACAGGCCAGATTGTGGCCAATGGGAAAACCGTTCAGATCGACGGCGCGCCCTCGATGCAACACAACGCGGCGTTCGTCAGGGCGATGCTGGAATCGCTCGGCGAGACGATTTCAGACGACAAGAAGCTGGAGGCCTTCGCGAAGACCGCGCTGGGCATTCCCGCTCCCGGCCCGCAACACAAGGAGGGCCTCAAGAAAAAAGTGTTGGAATTGATCGACAGGATCACCATGAAGCCGGCGATCGTACAGGCCAGGACGAAGTGCGGCGACCCGGGCATGAAACGCAAGTACGCGGACCCGAACTTCGCGCCGACGCCCAACTGGGGCTTTGGGCGGCTGGATGCGATCGGCCGGGCCAGCAACACCGTCTTTGCTCCCATGCATCCGTGCAATCTGGACACGGCCGACGGGCAGGTGAGCATCCCGAAGATTTGGAACGCGTGGAAATACAACTGGGTCCAGTGGAATGCGTTTGTCGAAAATCCGCTGGCCCGCAACCTCGCTCAGGCCTTGGCGCTGGGCGCGGACCCCAAGACTGTTGATCTGACCGCCCTCGGCCGGCTGGAAGACCAGGTCCAGACCCTGCAGCCGCCGCACTGGGAGGATGTCTTCGGCCCGGTCGAGTCCAAGCTGGCCGAGGAGGGGAAGGCGCTCTATCACAAGGGTCGCCCGGATCGTCTCGTGAAAGGCGGCCTCTGCGCCCATTGTCATGTGCCGGAGTCCCACTTGCTCAAAGATTGTGACGGGAAAGCGGAGTGGGCCGTCGCGATGATTCCGGTCAACGAAATCGGAACCGATGAGGTCACAGCGGTCAATTACACCACGCGGCTCAAAAAGTCCGCGCCTAATTCAGGCCTGCCGGCTCAGTTCCAACCGGCGATCGCGATGGCCGCGATCACCTCGAAGGTCATCGCCGAGCGGCTTGAGGCACAGAAGGTCCCGGAGGCGGATCGGAAACACCTGCAGCGGTGCCGGGGAAACAATTGGTGGAGCAAGAAGGAATACAAAGCACCGACGCATGAAGGCGTCTGGGCCACGGCGCCGTACCTGCACAACGGGTCCATCCCCAATCTCTATCTCGTCCTCAGCCCGAAAGAAGAGCGGGACAAACAGGCCAAGCTGTTCTGCGTCGGCCATGACCTGACCTACGATCCGGTCAATGTGGGGTTCGCGCTGACCGATCAGTGCCCGGACCTGTTCAAATTCGACACCACGCTCCGCAACAACGGGAACAAGGGGCACGAATTCCGCAACGCGAAGGATTGCGAGAAACGCGAGGGCCCGGCTGCAGCCCAAAACGGCATCCTGGGTTGTGAACTCTCCGACCACGAACGGAAAGCCATCGTTGAGTATTTAAAAACGTTGTGAGGAGAACTGGACGTTAAGGATCCACACGAGGGGCTGACCGTGTGGATGTGTAAATCGCAGGACACGGGAAGGCGGCATCAGCGTGTATTCCGGTTATGAGTGGCCGGTGACCGTGCGTATAGAGGATGTTCTGCAGCGCTGCCGCGGAAACAGATGCAAGCCGCTAAGCCGCTGGGGCTAAGCGGCGGCAAGGGCTGATCAAAAAATAGGTCGCTACTGGCTGAAATCCAAGTCGGGATGATCGCGCCGCGCGCATGTCTAATGCGCCAACCTTCACCCGCCTACGCAGGAAGCCACGGCTGTGAAGCCGTGGAGGAATGCGCAGCGGGTGTCCTCCGAAGCCGCGCCGTCGCCAAAGCGGCTATGGCGCG
>Ga0209640_10000947_pt1 | contig 23738 bp, 26 predicted proteins | sample RifCSP10_1_FD_184018 | JGI IMG/M metagenome (GOLD analysis project Ga0209640, IMG submission 184018) | Soil microbial communities from Rifle, Colorado - Rifle CSP2_sed 10_1 (SPAdes) (version 2) | ecosystem: Environmental > Terrestrial > Deep subsurface > Rock core/Sediment | place: Rifle... | reverse complement strand
CCCCGGCGACAGGACCCGTGGCAAAGCCGCGCCTCGCGGACGATGTCGGGGTGCAATCGGGGGGAGAGCCGGCTACTCGGAGAGCTTCAGGAGGAGGCCGGTGCGGCGGGAGCGGGTGATGGCGGCGGCCAGCGCCCAGTGGGCGAGGATCACGTAGAGGAGCGAGAGCGCGAAGCCGGTGGCGAAGGGATAGGCAGACGCGGGCGGGAAGCCGTAGCCGGCCCGGATCCCGTCGAGGAAGTAGGTCAGGGGAATGGCCGCGGAGATCGCCTGCACCCAGCCCGGCAGCACCGAGATCGGGTAGTAGATACCGGCCAGCATCACGAAGAAGTTCACCGCGGCCCACGCGGAGGTCTCGGCGCGGGTGCCGAAGAGCACCACCAGCGCGCAGACGAGAAGGCCGATCACGAGCGCGGTGAGGAAGCAGCCCAGCAGGAAGAGGACCACGCGGAGCGGGCCGGCGCCGATGAAGTCGAAGCCGAAAGCGCGCCCGCCGATCAGCGCCATGAGCGCCCAGACGACCACGCCCCGCCCCACCCCGACGAGCCAGGAGCCCAGGGCCAGATGGTGGACGCGCACCGGGGTCAGGAACTGGTGCTTCATGGATTTCGACCAGATGTCGAAGAGCACCGCGTAGGCCACGTCGAGCTGGCAGACCTGGACCGCGGAGAGCGCGATGGTGCCCACCAGGATGAACGCGGTCATCTCGGGCGTGAGATCGAGGAACCGGGTGAGCAGACCGTGGGAGAGCATGGCCACCCCCGGCCAGAAGGTGAGCTCGAAGACGAAGAAGACGTTGCGCCGCGCCATGATCAGGTTGCGGTAGGCGAAGGCGGTGAGCCTCACCCACTCCGCCGCCCAGGATTCCGCGGGCATCGGGGTCGCCCCGAGAGGCTCAGCGCGCGAGCTCAACGAAGACCTCCTCGAGGTCGGGCTCGCGCACCTGGCAGTCGCGGACGAGGACGCCGCGATCGCAGAGCCACTTCAGGATGTCGGGCAGCCGCTTCTCGGACGAGTCCACCGTGCACTCGACCCGCTCGCCGCGCGCCTGCACCGACAGCACCCCCGGCAGCTCGGCGAGGCCGGCGGGGACGGCGGGGTCCAGGCGCAGAGCGACCACGTCACCGATGCGGATCTGGCGCTTGAGCTCGTCGGCCGAGCCCTCGGCCAGGATCCGTCCGCTCTTGATGAAGGCGATCCGGTCGCAGAGCTCCTCGGCCTCCCGCATGTAGTGGGTGGTCAGGATGATGGTGGTGCCCCGCTCGCGGCGCAGTTCGCCGATCTGGCTCCGGATGCGGATGGACACGTCCGGATCCAGGCCGAGCGTCGGCTCGTCGAGGAACAGCACCTCCGGGTCGTTGAGGAGGGCCTTGGCCAGGGCCAGGCGCTGCTTGAGGCCGGTCGAGAGCTCGTTGTACTCGGTCTTGAGATGCGGGAGGAGCTCGAAGCGCTCGAGCAGCTCCCCCACCCGGCGCCTGAGCGCGCGCCCGTGGAGGCCGTAGAGGCGCCCGTAGAAGGAGAGCACCTCCGCGGGCCGAAGGCTCCACACGAACGACGCGTTGCCGCTCGCCATGTTGAGCCGACGGCGGATCGCGAACGCGTCGCGGACCACGTCGTGCCCGAGGATCGTCGCCGAGCCGCTGTCCGGCAGGAGCAGCGTGGCCAGGATCGAGAGCAGCGTGGTCTTGCCCGCGCCGTTGGGACCGAGCAGGCCGAAGATGGCGCCGCGCGGCACCCGGAGGCTCGCGCCGCGCAGGGCGGCGGTTTCCCGCCGGCGGAGCCATCCGCTGCGGAAGGTCTTGGCGAGATCGCGCGCTTCTACCGCGAGGGGGGCGACCGGCATGGCCCGCTCATCCTACCACGGGGTCCCGCGGCGCCCGGCCGCGGCCGGGCGCGGCGCGGGTGCGTTTGCCGACGCGGGATCGATCTGATAGAACCACACCGTGGAGCCGACGGGCAGCGAGACCACCTGGACCTGCGCGGCCGACGCGCTCGGGCCGGGCCAGACCGCCCGATTCGATCTGCTCCGCGGGGAGCGCCGCGTCCAGGCCTTCCTCGTCAATCACGAGGGCGGTCATCACGCCTACGTGAACCGGTGCCCGCACGCGGGCACGTTGCTCGACGCGTGGCCCAACGAGTTCTTCACCGAGGACGGGCGCTATTTGATCTGCGCCACCCACGGCGCGGTGTTCGCGCCCGACACCGGGCTCTGCCTCGAGGGCCCCTGCCCCGGCGCGCGGCTCGAACGTCTCACGGTGGCGCGCCGCGGGGACGAGCTGGTGGTGAGCCCATGACGCCCGACGACGACCGCGCCGCGGTCGAAGCGGCGAACGCGCGCGTGTACCGCGTCTTCGAGAGCCTCGACCTCAACCGGATGGACGAGATCTGGGCCCACGGCGATCACGTCCGGTGCGTGCATCCCGGCTGGTGTCTGCTCGCGGGCTGGGAGGCGGTGCGGCACTCCTGGGAGGTCATCTTCAAGAACAGCGAGGAGATGCGCTTCAGCATCACCGACGTCCACGCCCAGGTGGAAGGCGACATCGGCTGGGTCACCTGCACCGAGAACATCCTCTCGGAATCCCGTGGCAACATCTCGGTGACTTCGGTCCTCGCCACCAACATCTTCGAGCGAAGCGGCGACGAGTGGCTCCTCGTCCACCACCACGCTTCCCACATCCTCACCGGCGACCCGTCGGCGGGAACGCGACGCTCCGGGGAGGAATCGTGACCACGACCCGTCGAAGGGGGCACGACTGCCCCCGGGGAGGCGATGGATGGACAGCGTGAAGGACGCGAGCCATCTCTACGAGGTCGAGCGCCGCGCGCGCCACGCCGAGCGGCCCGGCTTCCGCATCACCGAGCTGCAGATCAGTCCGCGCCAGCAGGTGCCCTGGCACTACCACACGAGCATCCGGGACACCTTTTACGTCCTCGAGGGCCGGATGCGGCTCTTCCTGCGCGATCCGCAGGAGGAGATCCGGCTCGGGCCCGGTGAATCCTACGCGGTGCGCGCCGGGCGCCCCCATCTGGTCACGAACGGCGGGGACACCTCGGCGGTGTTCCTGGTCCTCCAGGGCGTGGGCGACTACGACTTTGTCCCGCTGACCTGACCGTTCGCGGTTGTCCCGCTGACCTGACCGTTCGCGGTTGTCCCGCTGACCTGACGGTCAGATCCGCCGCAGGAGCAGGTGCGGGCCGGCCTGGGCGGCCACCCGGTAGCGGTGCGCGGTCGGGCCGACCGCGATGGTGACGTCGCCGCCGTCCCGCGTGAGGCTGACCCCGGGCAGGTTCCGCCACGGGTAGCTGTCGAGGTTGACCAGCACGTAGTCGCTCTTCTCGATGCCGGACGGGAAGACGAAGACGAGCGGGCGCAGGCTCAGGTGCGGCACGTACGGATCCTGCGCGGATACCGCGGCGCCGGGCGGGACGCGCGCCAGCACCCGGTAGGCGGCCCGCTGCTCCGGGGCGGGCCAGAAGCGCGCCACCGACAGGTTGTTCATGGTGCGCGAGGCGAGCGCGAGGCTCGCCACCATCGCCACCACCAGGACCGCCACCGGCCAGGAGCCGGGCCGCCGCCGCGCCAGCCGCGCGTAACCGCCCACCGCGGCCAGCATCAGAAAGGGCAGGACGAAGGACTGGTACTGGGCGCGGAAGGCGTACAGCACCGGGTCGGCGCTGAGGAGATTCTGGGCCAGCGCGGGCAGCACGCCCAGCAGATCCCACCCGCCCCGCAGCGGCAGGAAGGCCAGCGGCGCCAGCATCGCGGCCAGGTAGACCGCGCGGCGGCCGGTGGTGAGCGTGCCGAGCGTGCGCAGCGGGTGCACGAGCGCGTTGGTGACGATCTCGGTGAGCGAGCCGCCCAGGTGCACGTAGCGCCCGAGATGCGAGTAGGGCTCCCCGCGATAGGCGGGGATGATCCAGCGAACGTCCACCGCCAGCACCGCGAGCGCGGCGGCGGCGGTAAGCGCGCCCACCCGCCAGCGCCGGTGGGCCACCGCCATCCAGGCGCCGAGCCCGATCACCGGCAGCGCGGCGTCCTCGCGGCAGAGCAGCGTGAGGGCGGCGGGCAGGAGCGCGAGCCACGGCCGGCCCGTCTCCACCGCCCAGAACGCGGCCAGCAGGAGCGGGATCGCGAGCGCGGCGGCGTGGAAGTCCCGCACGTTGATGCCGTGGAGCGACGGGTTCGCCAGGTAGAGCAGCGCGAAGGCGGCGGCGGGGCGCTCGTCGCCGAGCCGCGCCCGGGCCAGGCCGAACACCGCGATGCCGCCCAGGGCGAGCGCCACCGACTGCGCCACCAGCAGGACGACCGGGCCCGGCGCCACCCAGTAGGCGGGTACGAACAGGTACATGATCGGCGAGAGGTGATCCCCCCAGGCGTGCATCTCGGGCAGGCTCACGTAGGGCCCGGCGCCCCGTGCGAGGTTCCACACGAGCTGAACGTAGTACCCGAGATCGAGGGCGTGCGTCGCGAAGGTGAAGTGGCGAGTGACCGTGACGAACGAGAACACGACCGCGTAGGCCGCCACTCCGATCAGGACCGCGCGGCGGGGCCGGATCGCGGGCACCGGGCGCGGGAACAGCAGCAGCCGCAGCGCCACCAGCCCCACGAGCAGGAGGAAGAGGTGCTCGGGCCGCCAGGGCCAGTGCTCGCGCCGGCCCGACCAGAACGCGAGGGCGAGCCCGAGCCCCGCCGCGGCCAGGACGGCGGCGGCGTCGAGCAGCCGCGCGACCGTCACCGGGCTCCGGGCGGAGACGAGCCGGGACGGGTCAGGCGGCTGTAACGGCCCGTGATCGAGCCGAGCCGGCGCGACCGCTTGATGCCGGTCCGGTGCAGCAGGTAACGCGCGACGACCCAGAGGATCTTGAAGCCGTAGACGCAGGAGGCCCCGAAGCTGGCCGAGGAGGCCTCGGGGAAATACCGGACGGGCACCGGGATCTCCGCGATGCGGAAACCGGTGGCCACCACCTGGGCGACGATCTCCTGGTCGAAGACGAAGCCGTCCGAGTTCATGCGGAAGTTGACGGCCTCGAGCACGTCCTTGCTGAACGCGCGGTAGCCGGTGTGGTACTCGGACAGGCGAAGGCCGAACGAGGCGTTCTCCACCCCGGTGAGGAAGCGGTTGGCCACGTACTTCCACCACGGCATCCCCTGCTCGATCGCGGAGCCGCCGCCCGCGAGGCGCGAGCCCAGGACGAGATCGGCCTCCCCGCGCACGATGGGCTCGATGATCTGGGGCACCAGGGTCGGATCGTACTGGTAGTCGGGATGGACCATCACCACGATGTCGGCGCCCGCCTTGAGCGCCTCGGTGTAGCAGGTCTTCTGGTTGGCGCCGTAGCCGTAGTTCTTGTCGTGGACGAAGATCTCGAGGCCGAGGTCGCGTGCCACCTCGAGCGTGGCGTCGGTGGAGCCGTCGTCGACCAGGATCACCAGATTGACGGCGTCCTTCGGCAGCTCCTCGTAGGTCATCCGGAGCGTCCGGCCCGCGTTGTACGCGGGCATGACCACGACGACCTTCGGCGCGCTCTTCGACGGCGACACCGCCATCTAGACGGCCTCCGGGCGGCAGACCGCGACGAACTGATAGGCGAGCCCGCCCGGCCATCCCCTCGCCGCCCGCGCGCTGAGGGCGTGGACGCGCTCGAGCCACCGGCCGTGCCAGCGCGGCGGCACCACCAGGGGCAGCGGCGCCGGGGTCACCGTCAGCTCCACGATCGTGAGCTCGGCGGCCCGCAAGAGGTCCACCAGCGTGCGGCGCGTGAAGAAGCGCAGATGGGTGCGATCGAGGATCCCGCGATCCGCGTAGTCGAAGCGGCCGATCAGCAGCGACAGGCGAGCCCAGAGATGCGCGACGTTGGGCACCGAGACGATCACGGTGCCTCCGGGGGCCAGGGTCTGGTCGAGGGCCACCAGGACTCCGCGCGGGTCGCTCAGATGCTCGAGCACGTCGCCGTAGACGATGGCGTCGAAGGGGCCCTGCAGGCGCGGGATCGCCGCCTCGAGATCGGCCACCACCACCTCCTTGCACCGCCCGCGCGCGCGGGCGGCCAACTCCGGGTCGCGCTCGAGCGCGGTCACGCTCCACCCCTGGGCGGTGAGCCGCTCGGCGAGGAAGCCGTCGGCCGCGCCCACGTCCAGCGCCTTGCGGCCACGGCCGTCTCCGAGCCGCGCCAGGATGACGGAGTGACTCGAGTGCGGATCGCTCTTGATCCGGTAGGGGGAAGCACGCATGTCAGGGCTCGTTGGCGGCGTCCAGTTCCGCTGCTCCGATGCCAGGATAGCATCCGCCCCCGGTCACGGCCGATTGGAATAGAGGCGCCGCCCTCCCGCGTGGACGAGCAGGTGCACCCGCTCCGCCGGCAGGTCACGCACCACGCTCCTGGCGGGCGCGGATGCCGAGAGCAGGAAGACGCGCCGCTCGCCCGCCCACGCGCGCGCCAGGGCGGCGGTGTCCCAGAAGATGGGCCGCGCTTCGGGAAAGGTCGAGCCGAAGGCCAGGTTGGACCGTCGCCCGTTGACGATCTGCACGCGCCGGTCCAGTCGCAGGAGCGCGGAGGCGCTGTTCTCGAGGGCGCCCTCGTGGGCGATCACGTCCGCGGGTCCCACCCGCAGCTGGATCGCGTCGGTCATCACCCGCACCGAGCGGCTCTTGGCGAAGAGCGTGAGGCCCTCGACGGAGAGCGGGAGGAAGGCGATCATGGCGGCCAGCAGCGCGCCCACGCCCAGCCGCGGGTGGCGGCGCCAGGTGGCCATCGCCAGGGCCGCCGCGGCGAGCAGGAAGACGGCCGCGATCGGGCCGAAGAGTGGCCGGAACTCGGCCAGGAAGTCGGTGGTCGCCCCCTGGCCCTGGGCGGCCATGTTCCGGGCGGCGATGTCGGCCACCGCCACCGCCTCGGGGGAGAGGCGCAGCCAGCCTTGCCAGGCGGCGAGCGACACGGCGGCGACCGCGGCCACCGCGAGCAGCGCGGGGAGCAGGAGGCGGGAGGAGCGCGGCGCCCCCGGCGGTCGCTCGATGACCTCGTCCCACACCTTGGCGACCAGCAAGGCCATGGCCGGAAACGCGGGCAGGCCGTAGTGGGGTAGCTTGAACGGCGACAGGGCGAAGACGCCCAGGATGCCGACCGTCCAGAGGGCGAGCAGCATCCACACCCGCGCCTCGGGCGTGTCGCGCGGGCTCCGCCGCACCGTGCGCCAGACCGCGAGCGGCAGCGCGAGGACCCAGGGGAAGAACCCCACCGCGGTCACGCCCAGGAACTCGAGCGTCGAGAGCGGCACGTCCTCGTCGGGGAACACGCGCTGGCGCGCGACGTTCAGGATGTGGTTGTCCACCACCGTGTACCAGAGGAAGCCCCGGTACTGGGTCTCCACCAGCAGGTTCCAGGGCACCGCGACCGCGAGCAGGAGCAGGATCGCGGATACGGGCGCCCACTGCCGCCAGGTGCCGCCCTCGCGCGTGAGCCAGAGGAAGACCGCCACGATCGTGAGCGGGCCCAGCGCACCCAGGAAGTCCTTGGCGAGCACGGCCAGGCCCAGGCTGCCGTAGAAGAGCAGGAGCGGCCGGCGGCCGCCGCCCAGGTAGGCCTGGATGAAGCCGTAGAGGCCGAGGAGGATGCAGGCGACGAAGAGCATGTCCGGCTTGACCATGCGGCCGAAGAGGAAGACCTCGAGGTTGGCCGCGACCATCAGCCCCGCCATGAGCCCGACCCGCGCCGAGGCCAGGCGGGTGCCGATGAGCGCGGTGAGCACGGCCACCAGCACCGCGGCGAGCGCGGAGACGAGCCGCGCCGCCGTCTCGGTGGGCCCGAGCCAGGCGAAGGCGGCCGCCATGAGCCAGTAGGGCAGCGGGGGCTTGTCGAAGTAGGGCACGCCGTTGAGATGCGGCGTGATCCAGCCGGCGCCCCGCAGCATCTCCCAGGCGATGGCCGCGTGAATCCCTTCCGGAGGATCGACGAAGGGGGCCACGCCCAGCCGCGTCACGTAGAGCGCGGCGGCGACGATGGCGACGGCGAGCGGGGCGGTCAGCAGACGCGCGCGCGCCGGGGCCTCACCGGTCGACCCGGACCACCGCGTCCTGGGGAAGGCGGCCCAGGAGATCGGTGACCGCGTCGTCGAGGTAGCCGCGGTCCTTGGACTCCAGCGTGACCTTCACCTTGTACTCCGGGTTGGAGAACTCGGGATACGAGCCCAGGAGAAGATCCGGACGGCCGGCGAGCAGCGCGTTCAGGTGGTCGGCGAGCGTGCCTTCCCCCATGCTCACGTAGACGCAGCAGAGGTGGAAGGGCGCGTCGCGGAAGCGCTCCTTGAGCGCGTCGAACTTCTGGCGGAAGATCTCGGGCACGCCGGGCAGGATGTAGATGTTCCGCACCACCACCGCCGGGAAGACCAGCTCGCCGTCCGCGGTCAGCTCCGCGCCCTCCGGCACCTCCGCCATCTTGAGCCGCGCCTCGTTGAGGCGGCCCTTGTAGTAGCCCTCGAGCACGCGGACCAGCCGCGGCTCCCGGATCACCGGCACCCCGAGGGCCCGCGCCACCCCCTCGATCGTCACGTCGTCGTGGGTGGGCCCGACGCCGCCCGAGGTGAACACCACGTCGTATTCCGCGCTGAAGGCACGCACCTCGGCGGCGATGAGGTCCACCTCGTCGGGGATGACGGTGATCCGCCGGACCTCCACGCCGAGCCCCCGCAGCTCGCGGCAGAGGTAGGCGGCGTTGGCGTCCGTGATCTTGCCGGAGAGGATCTCGTTGCCGATCAGCAGGATACCGGCCGTTTTCGCCATGGGCGCCCCACATCGTAGCACGCGGGGAGTTCTGATAGAATGGGGCGCGCCCGCAACCGGCGACTCCCGCGACTCGAGGAATGCCATGAGCACCGACGCCTCTCCGATCGCGCTGCGCGGCTGGGCCCTGATCCTGGGCGCCTCTTCGGGCTTCGGCGCCGCCACGAGCCTCGCGCTCGCGCGCGCGGGGGTCGACATCTTCGGCGTCCATCTCGATCGCAAGGCCACCCTGCCCAACGTCGAGCGCCTGGCCTCCGAGATCCGAGCGCTCGGGCGGGAGGCCCGCTTCTTCAACGTCAACGCGGCCGATGAGGAGAAGCGCGCCGAGGTCGCGACCGAGATGGAGCGGGTGCTCCGCGAGCGCAACGAGCTGGGCCAGGTGCGGGTCATGCTGCATTCCCTCGCCTTCGGCACCCTCAAGCTCTTCGTGGCCGATCCGATGAAGGAGGCGGTGACCAAGGCGCAGATGGACATGACGCTGGACGTGATGGCCCACAGCCTCGTCTACTGGGCCCAGGAGCTGGTCGGACGCGGCCTCATGGGCCGGGGCGGGCGCATCTACGCCATGACCTCGGCGGGAGGCGCGCGCGTGCTGCCGTACTACGGGCCGGTGTCGGCAGCCAAGGCCGCGCTCGAGTCGAACATCCGGCAGCTCGCGGCCGAGCTGGCCCCGCGCGGCATCACCGCCAACTCGATCCGCGCGGGCGTGACCGCGACCCCCGCGGCGCAGAAGATTCCCAACTACGAGGAGTTCTCCCAGCAGGCGGCGCGGCGCAACCCGCATCGCCGGCTGACCACGACCGACGACGTGGCCCGCGCCATCGTCGTGCTGAGCCACCCCGACACCCACTGGATCACCGGCAACGTGATCGGAGTCGACGGCGGCGAAGAGATCGTGGGCTGACCGGCGGTGCCCGGCTGGCTGGCCGTCACCATCCTGGGCGTCATCGAGGGCGTGACCGAGTTCCTGCCGATCTCCTCGACCGGGCACCTGCTCCTGGTGGAGAACGCGGGGTGGGTGCCGCGGCAGTCGGACCTGTTCAACATCACGATCCAGTCCGGCGCGGCCCTCGCGGTGCTGCTGGCCTTCGGCGGCCGCGTGCGGCATCTGCTGGCGCACCTGCACGAGCCCGCGTCCCGCGCCTACGTGTGGAAGCTCGGCCTGGCCTTCGCCATCACCGGTGTGGGCGGGCTCGCCATCAAGCGGCTCGGCTGGGCCCTGCCGAAGGAGACCGCGCCGATCGTCTGGGCCACCCTCCTCGGAGGCGTGGCGATCCTCGTGGTGGAATGGGCGCTGCGCGCCCGGCCGTCCGTCTCCCACGTGACCTGGGCGATGGCGGGCGCGGTGGGGCTGGGGCAGCTCCTCGCCGCGGTCTTCCCGGGCACGTCGCGCTCCGCCGCCACGATCCTGATCGTGATGCTGCTCGGCCTGAGCCGGCCGGTCGCGACCGAGTTCTCGTTCCTGGTCGGCGTCCCCACCCTGCTCGCGGCGGGCGGACTCGAGCTCCTGCAGGCCTTCCGCCATCCGGCGGGGCCGCCCACGGACTGGGGGCTCCTGGCGCTGGGCACCCTGGTCTCGGCGGTCACCGCCTTCGCGACGGTCCGCTGGCTGCTCCGCTGGATTCAAACGCATAGCTTCGTGCCGTTCGGTTGGTACCGGACGGCTCTCGGTCTCGTCCTGCTGACCCGGCTCGGCTGAGCCGGCCCGACGGAGGTGGTCGACGCGATGGCGCACGACGTGGTGGTGATCGGCGGTGGGAACGCGGCTCTCTGCGCGGCGCTGGCCGCGCGCGAGGCCGGCGCCGCCGTCCTCAAGTAGGGGGTCAGGTCTCACATTCCGACATTTCCGGTGCGCGACGACACACCTGCCCGCGGCAAAATGTCGGAATGTAAGACCTGACCCCGTCTATTGCTGGCGGAGGATGTCGAGGAAGGTCTCGACGATGCGGGGATCCCAGTAGCCGGCGTCGGTCTCGCGGATCAGGAGCGACACCGCCTCGGAGCGCGACATCGCCGCCTTGTAGGGGCGGTCGGTGTGGAGCGCGTCGAAGACGTCCACCACCGAGATGATGCGGGCACCCAGCGGGATGCCTTCCCCCTTCAGGCCGTCGGGGTAGCCCGAGCCGTCCCACTTCTCGTGGTGGTGCCGCATGATCGGCCGGACCAGCTCCATGCTGCGCAGGCCCAGCACCAGATCGGAGCCGGCGCCCGGATGCGCGCGGATGCGCTCCTGCTCGATCGGGTCGAGCGGACCCGGCTTGAGCAGGATGCCGTCGGGCACCGCGATCTTGCCCAGGTCGTGCAGGTAGCCGCCGAGCCGCAGCGCGCGCACCATCTCCGGGTCGAGCCCGAGGGCCTCGCCCACCGCCACCGCGTAGCGCGACAGGCGATCGCAGTGGCCCAGGGTGTACGGATCGCGCGCCTCGATGGTCAGCGCGAGCGTGGTGATCACCGCCTCGGCGCGCTCGAGCTGGCTCAGCAGGAGCCTGACCCGCAGGAGCGCGGCCAGCCGCGTCCGGAGCTCGACGAACTCGACCGGCTTGGTGAAGAAGTCGTCCGCGCCCGCCGCGAGCCCGGCGACCCGCGCCTCCAGGTCGCCGACCGCGGTGAGGATGACCACCGGCATCAGCTCGTAGCGCGGGTCCGCCTTGAGCCGGGCGCAGAGCTCGACGCCGCTCATCGGCCCCAGGTGCACGTCGGTGAGCACCAGGTCCGGGCTCACCACGTTGAGCGTGTCGAGCGCCTGCTCGGCGGAGGCGGCCATCAGCAGCCGGTAGCCCAGCGCGCCGAGCAGGCCCGAGAGGACGTCGCGGATGTGGGGCTCGTCCTCGACGACCAGGATCGTCGGCCGATCGGGCGGCGGGAGGCCCGGGTCGAGGCTAGCGCTCATCGACCGCCCGCTCCATCCACGCCAGCACGTCCTTGAACGGTCGCTCCCAGCCGTCCTCGAGCATCAGCATGTGGGCGTGGCCGGCCGCCTCCTGGTAGTCCGCCCGGTAGCGCTGCGCGATCCGGCGCTGAAGCGGCACGGGAGTGATGCGGTCGTGCTCGGCCCCCACGACCAGCGTGGGGCAGCGGACCGCGCCCGGGTCCACCGCGAGGCCGCCCAGGACCAGCTCGCGGGCGGCGCGGCCCGACTCGGCGCCGAAGCGCGGGAACGCCCAGTCCCGCTGCTCGGGCGCGAGCCCGTTGAGGAGCAGGAAGTCGGCGTGGGCGCGGGTCGCGGTGAAGGCGCGATCGGCGAGCAGGGCGGGCACGTAGCGGGCCATGCGCGCGAGCACCGGCCAGTGGAGCGCGGGGATCCCGCGCGGCGGCGCGCTGGTGAGGAACACCGCGGCGGTGACGCCCCCGCCCTCGGCCGCCTTCTGCGCGATCAGCCCGCCCATCGAGTGGCCGACGAGCACCACCGCGCCGAGCTGATCGAGACAGCGGCGGACGTCGGCGACGTAGTCGAGCAGGCTCGCGCGGCCGAGCCCGTCCGGGGCCGGGCTCTCACCGTGGCCGCGCAGGTTGACGGCCCAGGCGTCCCACCCGGCCTGCGCGGCGGCGTAGAGATAGTTCCGCAGATACCAGCTCCCGCCCCACATGCCGTGGACGAACAGGACGGAGCGGGAGCGGGCCGGTCCCGCGGGGGCGGCGTGCTCGAGGCTGAGGTCGGCGATGCGCTCGGTCAACGTCTGGCGTCCCGGGTGAGATACGCTCGGCTATCTTACGCCAATCGGAGGGCGAGCGCGTCGCTCAGACCGTGGCGTTGGCGTGGACGATCTCCACGACGAGCCCGGCGGTGAGCACGAGATCGCGGACGTCCACCCACTCGTTCACGGTGTGGATCTCCCGCATGCCGCAGGCGAGGTTGGCGACCTCCAGCCCGCGCTCCACGAAGACGTTGGCGTCCGACCCGCCCCCGGTCCCGCGGGTGGTGCACGCCCGCCCCATCGCGCCCGCCGCTCCCTGCACCAGCCGGACGATGGCGGCCTCGTCGCGGATGTCGAGCCGGCCGTACTGGGGGTCCACCTGGGCTTCCACGCGCGCCTGGTACTGCCGCTCGCCCACCCGCACGCGATGCCGGGCGGCCGCCTCGTCGAAGCAGCGCCGCATGTGTGCGGTCTGGGCCGCGAGCTTCTCCAGGCTGAGGCTCCGCGTCTCGCCCCGCACCGTCACCGCCTCCGGCACGATGTTGCCGGCGAGCCCGCCCTGGATGATGCCCAGATTCGCGGTGGTCTCGGCGTCCAGCCGGCCGAGCTTCATCACCGCGATGGCCTCCGACGCGATGCGGATCGCGCTCATCCCCTGCTCCGGGCAGATGCCCGCGTGGGCGGCGAGGCCGTGGACGGTGAAGGTCATGCGGTTGGCCGCGGGCGCACGCGTGATCAGCTCGCAGACGCCGTCCACGTCCAGCACCAGCCCGCGCTTCGCGCGCAGCCGCCCGGTGTCGAAGTGCTTGGCGCCGAGCAGCCCGTACTCCTCGCAGATCGTGAGCACGACCTCGATGTCGCCGTGCGGGATCCGGCGCTCGCGGAGAACCCGGATCGCCTCCAGGATGGCCACCACCCCCGCCTTGTCGTCGCCGCCCAGCACGCTGGTACCGTCGGTGCGCACCACGTCGCCCTCGACCACCGGATGGATCGCCTCGGCGGGGCCCACCGTGTCCATGTGGCCGGAGAGCAGGAACGGCGGCGCCCCGGGCGTGTTCCCGGGGAAGCGGGCGAGCAGGTTGCCGGTATCGCCCCCGACCTTCTCGCCGGCCCCGTCCACCTCGACGCTCGCCCCCATGTGCTTGACAATGGCCTCGAGCCGCCGCGCGATCGTCCCCTCACGCTTCGAGGGGCTCGCGATCGACACCAGCTCGAGAAACTCCTCCTTCAGCCGCGGGGCGTTGATCATCGGGGCCTTTCACTCGACCGGTCCGGGAGATGGGCGGAGAGCCAGCGCCGGCTCACCTCGATGGCTTCCCGGCGATGGTCGAGGTCGCTCAGGCGGTGGTCGGCGCCCGCGATCACGTGCAGCCGCCGGGGATCGCGCGCCCGGTCGAAGAGGGCGCGGCCGTGGGCGGGTGGCACCACCTCGTCGCGGTCGGCCTGGATCACCAGCACGCGCGCGACGCCGGCGGGAGCCTCGGCGAGGCCGCCACGCTTGACCTCGGCGACCAGGGCCGCGCCCGCCTCGCCCGGATCGGCGTGGGACAGCTCGCGCAACGCCGCGGGGGCGTTCCACGTCACCACCGGCACCGACGCGCCGGCCGCGAGCCGGCTCGCCGCCCAGAGGGCAACGTATCCACCGAGGCTCGAGCCCAGCAGCCCGAACCGCCCGTCGAGCTCGGGCCGCTTGGCGAGGTGGTCCAGCACCGCTTCCAGATCCGCCACGCGGGTCTCGATGGTGGCGTCGCGGAGGCGCCCGCCGGACTCGCCGCTGCCGCGGAAATCGAACCGGGCCAGCGCGAGGCCGGCCGCGGGGATCTCGCGTCCGAGGAGCAGGTACTTGTCGCTGTCCTTGGACGCGCCCATGCCGTGGCAGGCGATCACGCAGGGGGCCTGGCGATGGTCGGGCAGGTGGAGCACCCCGGCCACGTCGGCGGCGCCGACGGTCACCGTGAAGCGCTGGGTGCTCACGCCCAGACGATGTCGAAGACGCGGCAGGTGTTGACGGTGAGCTGGTACATCGCCTCGTCGACCGGCAGTCGCTTGATCTTGGCCACTTCCTCGGCCACGCGCGCGACCAGCCACGGCCCCGAGGTGACGTTCTCGAACTCGCCCTGGTACTGCCAGGGCGCGTCGCTCTCGACCAGCAGCGACTCGAGCGGCACCCGCTCGACCAGCTCGCGGTCGCGGTCGCGGTAGACCACGTCCGGCGTCACCGAGACGAGGTAGCCCGCGTCCACGATCTCGCGGGTGACGTCCTCCGGCGCCTTGTGCCAGTGGAACACCGCGCGCTCCGCGCCCCGCCGCTTGAGCACCGCCAGCGCGTCGGCGGCCGACCCGTGGGGCGCGTGGAGGATCACCGGCAGGTCGAGTCGGACCGCGAGGCCCACCAGCCGCTCGAGGCGCTCGCGGGCTTCCCGGCGGACCCGTGGGGCGTCGACGGCGGCCCCAAGGCCGTACCAGGGCAGCCCCACCTCACCGATCGCGATCAGCCGCGCGTGGCTGGCGCGGATCTGCTCTTCCACCGCCTCCAGGTCCTCGCGGGTCAGCGTCCACTCGGGGTGGAAGCCCAGCGCCGGCCACACCGCCTTGGGGTTCTCCGCGGCGGCCCGAAGCGTCCGCTCGTTGGTGGCGAGATCGCACCCGACCGCCACCGCGCCCCACACGTCGTGCTCGGTGGCGCGGATGATCGCGCCGCGGACGTCCGCGAACGCCGGGTCGTGCAGGTGGCAGTGGCTGTCGATGATCATGCCGGAAGGCGTCTCCTCAGGAGCCGGCCACCGTCATCCGGCCGATCAGCAGGGTCGGCGCGGCGGTGCGGTCCCGGAACACCAGATCGTTGCCGATGCCCTCGACCGCGTGGAACATGTCGAGCAGGTTGCCCGCGATGGTGATCTCCTCCACCGGATAGGCCAGCTCGCCGTTGTCGATCCAGAGGCCGACCGCCCCCCGCGAGTAGTCGCCGGTCACGCCGTTGACCCCGAAGCCGATCAGCTCGGTGACGTAGAGGCCGTTCTTGACGCTGCGGATCAGGTCCGCCGGATCCCGGTCGCCCGCCTGGAGGTGCAGGTTGGTGGTGGACACGCTCACCCCGCTGCCGTCGCGGGCCGCGTGGTGCGTGGACGGCAGCCCGAGCTTGCGGCCGCTGTAGGTGTCGAGCAGGTAGGAGCGCAGCCCCCCCTGCTCGACGAGCACGGTGCGCCGCACCGGCAGGCCCTCGCCGTCGAACGGGCGCGAGCCGAGGGCCCCGGGCATGGTGCCGTCGTCCACGATGGTCACCGACGGCGCCGCGATCCGCTCGCCCAGCTTGCCCACCAGGAAGGAGGCGCGCCGGTAGAGCGCGGGGCCGGACGCGGCGCCCGCGATGTGGCGGACGAGGGTGGCCGCCATGTCCGGATCGAAGATCACCGGCACCTCGGCGGTCTTCACCCGTCGCGCGCCCAGGCGGCGCAGCGTGCGCCGCGCCGCGATCCGGCCGATCTCCTCCGGGGCGTCGAGCCGGGCCCGCTTGCGGGCGATGTGGTACCAGGAGTCCCGCTGCATCTCCCCGTTCGCGGCCGCCACCGGGGAGACCGCGAGGCTGAACGAGGACGTCGCGTACTCTCCGGTGAAGCCGTGGCTGGTGGCGTAGGCGTAGCGCGCGCGCCGGTCGCTGAAGTCGCCGCCCTCGGAGTTGGTGATCCGGGGATCGGCCTCGAGCGCGGCCGCCTCGCAGCGGCGGGCCAGGTCGATCTTCTCCTCCGGGCTCAGGTCGTGGCCGCGGGGGTCGTGCAGGTCCAGATCCGGCACCTGCCGCGCCAGCTCCGCCGCCTCGGGCAGCCCGCCCATCTCGTCCGGGCTGGTGACCCGCGCCAGCGACACCGCCTCGTCCACCAGCCGGGTCACCGACTCGCGCGAGAGATCGGAGGTGGAGGCGGCCGCCACCGACTTGCCGACGAAGACCCGCAGCGCCATGTGCTGCTCGCGGGCGTGCTTGACGGTGTCCACCTGGCCCAGGCGCACCTGGGCCGAGAACGACTGGTCCTCCACCACGAAGGCGTCGGCGGATGTCGCGCCCCGGCGCGTCGCCTGCTGCAGCAGCCCGGCCAGCAGTTCCCGCATGGGCCGGATCAGACCTGGGTCCCGCCGACCGTCATCCGGTCGATGCGGATCGTCGGCAGGCCCACGCCCACCGGGACGGACTGGCCGTCCTTGCCGCACGTGCCCACGCCCTCGTCGAGCTTGAGATCGTGGCCGACGCGGCTCACCCGGGTGAGCGCCTCGGGCCCGTTACCGATCAGGGTCGCGCCCTTCACCGGCCGGGTCACGCGGCCGTCCTCGATCAGGTAGGCCTCGCTCGCCGAGAACACGAAGCGGCCGTTGGTGATGTCCACCTGCCCGCCCCCGAAGTTCACCGCGTAGAGGCCCTTGGTCACGCCCCGGATGATGTCGGCCGGCTCGTCCTCCCCGGCCAGCATGAAGGTGTTGGTCATGCGCGGCATCGGCGGATGCGCGTAGGACTCGCGCCGGCCGTTGCCGGTGACCTCCATGCCCATGAGCCGCGAGTTGAGCCGATCTTGCAGGTAGCCCCGCAGGATGCCCTTCTCGATGAGGACGTTTCTCCGGGTGGGGACGCCCTCGTCGTCGACGTTGAGCGAACCGCGGCGGTTCTGGATGGTGCCGTCGTCCACCACCGTCACCAGCTCCGAGGCCACCGACTGGCCGAGCCGTCCCGAGAACGCCGAGGTCTTCTTGCGGTTGAAGTCGCCCTCGAGGCCGTGTCCCACCGCCTCGTGGAGCAGGATGCCGGGCCAGCCCGGCCCGAGCACCACCGTCATCTCGCCCGCGGGCGCGTCCACCGCATCGAGCTTCATCAGGGCCTGCCGCACCGCCTCGCCGGTGAAGCGCTTCCACCGGTCCTGCTCGAGGAAGAAGTCGAAGGCCACCCGCCCGCCCCCGCCGTAGCTGCCGATCTCGCGCCTGGCTCCGTCCTCCACGATCACCGTGACGTTGAGCCGGGTCAGCGGGCGCACGTCGCCGACCGTCCAGCCCGACGGCGTCGCGATCAGGACGACCACGTCCTCGCTGCCGAGGGTGGCGATCACCTGGCGCACCCGTGGGTCGAGGCTCCGGGCCTCCGCGTCCACGCGCCCCAGCAGCTTGAGCTTGCGGTCCAGATCCGCCGCGATGGGCGGCTCGGCCAGCGTGTAGAGGTCGTGCGGCGGCCCGTCGGCGCCCACCGCCACCACCGCGGAGGTCGAGGCGCGATCCGCGATGGCGCGCGCCTGGCGCGCGGCCTCTTCGATATTGGGCAGGGCCAGGTCGTCGGTATGGGCGTAGCCGGTGCGCTCGCCGGACTGGGCGCGGACGCCGGCCCCCTGGCTGACGTGCCGGGCCGCCTTCTTCACCCCGCCCTCCTCGAGCACCAGCTCTTCGCTGATCCGGTACTCGAGGTAGAGGTCGGCGTGGTCCACGCGGCCGGCGAGGGTCCCGCCGAGCAGCCGCTCCATGGTCCCCGCGTTCAGACCGAACCGGTCGGCGAAAAAGCGCTCAGGGCGCGCTAACATTTGCGTCTCCTCGGAGGTCTCAAAGGGGCTTCATCCTAGCATCGCCCCTCGGATGGACCGCCATGTTTAGTGCCTGCTTCAGTACATGGTGGATCGTGCTGCGCGACTGATTTGATTATCGCAGATATGTCCACGCCTTGCCGGTGCGGCACTGAGGCGCGGCCCGAGTTCACTCGCGCGCGTCGAGCGCTTCCTGTACCAGCTCGTGCACGCGCTGGAGCCCCACCAGCAGCGACGGGCCCGGGCTCAGGATGTCGGCGCCCTCCACTTCGTGGATCCGGCCGCCCCGCACCGCGCTGATCCGGTCCCAGCCGGGACGGGCGGCGACCGCGGCGAGATCGGCTGGCTTGCCGCACCACGAGACCAGGATGATCTGGGGATCGCGCCGGATGACCTCGGCCGGGTCCACCACCCGGTCGCGCGCGCTGCGCCGGTCACGGAGATCGGCGAACACGTCGCGCCCGCCCGCCAGCTCGATCAGCTCCGACACCCAGCGGATGCCCGCGATGAGCGGATCGTCCCACTCCTCGAAGTAGACCCGCGGGCGGTCGGGCCACACCCGCGAGAACTCGCGCACCTGGCTGATCGCGTCGCGCATGTCGAGCACGAGCGATCGGGCCGCCGCTTCCGCGCCGAGGAGGCCGCCCACCATGAGGATGGTCTGCATCACCTCGTCCACCGAGCGCTGGTTGGTGCAGAAGACCGGCAGCCCGGCCCGGATCAGCTCCGCGCAGACCTCGGCCTGCAGATCCGAGAACCCCAGGATCAGATCGGGCCGGAGATCGAGGATCCGGTCCACGCGAAACGTGGTGAACCCGCCGATGCGGGGCTTGGCCGCCGCCTCCGCGGGCCTGCGGGCGGTGCCGGGCACGCCCACCACCCGGTCGCCCGCGCCGAGCGCGTAGCAGATCTCCACGTGCTCGGCGGTCAGGCAGACGATGCGACGGGGGAACTCGACGGGCGACTTGCCGTACATGTGGGCCTCACTCCCGCCCCTCACCCTGCCCTCTCCCCGAAGGGGAGAGGGGGATGAGGTTAGATGTCCTTCGAACCGTCGTAGAGCTCGGTTTTCGAGATGCCGCGCTGGAAGGCGAGATACTCCTCCTTGGTCATGCGCGGCCGCCAGGCCTTGAGGATGTCGCGCGCGGCGTCCGCGTCGCCCCAGAGCAGGTCCACCGCCATCAGCGCGAGCTGCTTGGCCGGCTCCACGTAGGCGAGCTTCGGGTCCGCGATGGCGTAGTCGGCGCCGTGCCCACCGCCGGTGGCGCCGCCCATGTACGGGTGAAGCGTCGGCATGACATGAGAGATATCGCCCATGTCGGTGGACCCGCTCCGGTGACCGGACTCGGTCACCTGATCGGGGCCCAGCAAGGCGGCCGCGTTGGCCTTGAACTGCTGCGCCATGCCCATGTGGTTGAAGAGCGGCAGGTAGCCGGGCAGCGTCTCGATCTCCACCTGGGCGCCCAGGGCCAGCGCCCCGGCTCGAAGCGCCCGATCCACCCGGCGATTGGCGTCGAGGATGGCCTCCACCGTCTTGCCGCGCACGTAGGTCTCGAGGCGCACCTCGCCCGGGATCACGTTCACCTGGCTGCCGCCGTGGGTGATGATCGGGTGCACGCGGATGGAGTCCTCGTCGCGGAAGGTCTCCCGCAGCGCGTTGATCGCGGCGAGCCCGATGTTGGCGGCGTAGAGCGCGTTCACCCCCAGGTGCGGGGCGCCCCCCGCGTGGGAGGCCCGGCCGATGTAGCGGACCGTCTTCACGATGCAGCCGTTGTTGGAGGCGGCCACCCCGGCCTTCTTCATGTCGGGCTGGGAGGTGGTGTGGATCATCATCGCGAGGTCCACGTCGTCGAAGTGGCCCAGGCGGAGCAGCTCGGGCTTGCCCCCGAGGAACTCGAGGCGGCCCGCGCGCGCCTGCTGCACGCGCCACTCGACGTCGCCGTACTCCTCGGCGGGCACCGCGAAGAAGACCACGCGGCCCGCCAGATGCTCGAAGGCGCGCGCCTCGCAGAGGCCCATCGCGGCGCCCAGGAGGCCCGCCATCTGGGCGTTGTGACCGCAGGCGTGCGCGGCGCCGGTCTCCGGATCCGCGATCGGATGGCCCGCCACCACCAGGCCGTCCAGCTCGCCCAGCAGCGCGAAGGTCGGGCCGTCCTTGGCTCCCTTCGCTTCGGCCCGCACGCCGGTGATCGCGAGGCCATTGCGGGGCTTGAGGCCCAGCTCCGCGAGAGTCTCCTCGGCCAGCCGCGCGGTCTTGAACTCCTTGAAGCCGAGCTCGGGCTGGCGGCGGATGCGCTCGCCGAGCCCGATGATGCGGTCGGCGTTCCGGTCGATGGCCGCGCAGACGGCGTTCTTGATGTCTTGCTTGGTCGCCACGAGAAGCCTCCTAGAGAAAGCGGTCGGGCAGAAACGGGGTGAGTGAATCCGGGGTCTCGCCGTCGACGATACAGCGGGTCAGGCCCGCGGTCATGTGCTCGACGTCCACCCCGGTGAGATCCCGGAGCTCGGCGGCCACCGCGGGGTAGAGGCGCCAGCTCTCGATCGCGAGCCGGTGAAACGGCCCGGGCTCGGGGGACGGCCCCAGCGGGGACAGCAGGCCCGCCGCCGCGCCCGAGGCCTCCGCGCCCGGGCTCGCCCGCTCGAGCAGGGTGACGCGGCAGCCACGCTTGGCCAGCTCCTGCGCGGCGGCGCAGCCGATGATGCCGCCGCCGATCACCGCGACCGAAGGCGCGGCCATCACGCCCTCCCCAGCGCATCGAGGAACGCCTTGGTCGCGTCCGCGGGCCGCGGGGCCGCGTAGACCGCGCCGATCACCGCCACCCCGGCCGCGCCGGCCGCGAGCACGTCCGGCACCCGCGCCGGCGTGAGCCCGCCCACCGCCAGCACCGGGCGGCTCACCGCGCGCGCGACCGTCTCCAGCGCGGCCAGGCCCTGCGGCGGGCCGTAACGCCGCTTGGACGGCGTGTCGTAGACGGGTCCGAACACGATGAAGTCGGCGCCCTGCGCGGCGGCGTCGCGCGCCTCCGCTTCCGAGTGCACGGAGGCGCCCACGAGAAACCCGGCCGGCGTGATCGCGCGCAGGGCCGACACCGGCAGCGAGGTGTGGGTGCGCTGGACGCCGTCGGCGCCCGCCGCCAGCGCGACGTCGGCGCGGTCGTTGACGAGGAGGCGCGCGCCGTGGCGCCGGGTGGCCTCGCGCAGCGTGTCGGCCAGCGCCAGCAGCTCCCGCGCCTCGAGGTCCTTCTCGCGGAGCTGCACGGCGCGGAGGCCCGCGGCCAGGCACTCCTCCACCACGTCGGCCGGCGGCCGGGAGGACGCCGCGCGGTCGGTGATCAGGTAGAGGGAGAAGCCTAGCTCGTCCACTCGGGCACGCCCTCCAGCGGGGAGGACGCGGTGGCGTAGAGCTTCTTGCCGATTCGCCCGGCCTTGAACGCGAGCCGGCCGGCCTCGACGGCCAGGCGCATCGCGGTGGCCATGGCCACCGGGTCCTTGGCCGAGGCGATCGCGGTGTTCATCAGCACCCCGTCGCAGCCGAGCTCCATCGCGATGGCCGCGTCCGAGGCCGTGCCCACGCCCGCGTCCACGATCACCGGGACCGTCACCGCCTCGAGGATCAGCTTGATGTTGTACGGGTTGCGGATGCCGAGACCCGACCCGATCGGCGCCCCCAGCGGCATGACCGCGGCCGCGCCGGCATCCTCCAGCTTCTTGGCCATCACCGGGTCGTCGTTCGTATAGGGCAGCACCGTGAAGCCTTCGCGGGAGAGCGTGCGCGTGGCCTCGAGCAGGCCGATCACGTCGGGGAAGAGCGTGCGCGAGTCGCCGATCACCTCCAGCTTGACCAGGGTCCCCAGGCCCGCCTCGCGGGCCAGGTAGCAGGTCCGGACCGCCTCGTCCGCGGTGTAGCAGCCGGCGGTGTTCGGCAGCAGCGTGTACTTCTTGGGGTCCACGAAGTCGAGAAGAGACTCCCCTTGCCCCGGCAGGCTCACCCGCCGCACCGCCACCGTGACGATCTCGGCTCCGGAGGCCTCGATGGCTTCGCGCATGTTCTCAAACGACGGGTACTTTCCGGTCCCGACGATGAGACGCGACTTGAACTCTTTCCCGCCCAGCCACAGTGACGTGTCGTACATGATTGCCCCCTTGCGTTCTCGCTAGCCTCCACCCATGGGATGGACGATCTCGATCTTGTCTCCGTCCGACAGCCGGGTCTCCGCGTAGCGCGCCCGCTGGGCGACCTCACGGTTGAGGGCCACCGCGGTGAACTCGCGGCGGACCTTGAGCCGGGCCAGCAGGTCCTCGATGCTGAGCCCTTCGGGCAGCTCCATCGGCTTGCCGTTGACGGTGACCGTCATGAAAAAACCGCACGCCTTTCCGAGAAAGGGTGCGGTCCAGTGACGGTGCCCAGCGCCGCGTTCCCTTCGCTGGAATTACCCAGTGCAGGTTCGAGGGGTCCCGGGCCGCACCCGGTTCTCAGGAGACCTCCCCCAGCGGCGCGATCCGGATTATACCCCAGCGTCGAGCTGTCGCGCGAGCGCCTCCGGCTCGGTGACCGGGAGCTGGCAGACGTAGCGGCGGCACACGTAGGCGGTCGCCTTGCCGTCCACCGTACCTCGCTCGGCCAGGAGCGGCAGTCCGGCGGCGCCCGCCGCGCCGGCCGCCGCGCCGACCACCACGCGATTGGGCTGGTAGCGCCGGAACACCGTCCCGGCCAGCGGGGCGACGGCCGATTCGGCGCCGGCCGGCCACACCAGCGCCACCTCGGCCACCGGCCCCAGGTGGAAGTCGAGCGCGGAGAGATAGCGGCCGAACCCGGACGGGTACTTCTGCATGACGTCGGCCATCGGCCGGAGCGCCTGGAGCGCGACCGCCTCGTAGCGCTCCTCGCCGGTCACGATCGCGAGCTTGAGTAGCCACTCGATGGTCACCGATGTGCCGCTCGGCACCGCGTTGTCGAAGATGTTCCGCGGCCGGACCACGAGGCTCTCCTGATCGTGGCCGGTGTCGAAGAACGTCTCGCGCTCGGCGTTCCAGAACAGGCGCAGGGTCTCCTCCGCGAGCCGGCGCGACTCGTCGAGCCAGCGCCGGTCGAAGGTCGCCTCGTAGAGGGCGAGCAGGCCCGCCCCCACCATCGCGTGATCCTCCAGGTAGCCGGTGATCCGGGCCTGGCCGTCCTTCCACGAGCGGAGCAGCCGGCCGTCTCGCACCATGGATGAGGTCAGGAACTCCGCGTTGCGCACGGCGGCAGCGAGATAATCGGGGCGGCCCAGCGCGGCCGCGGCCCCGGCGAGCGCGGCCAGCGTGAGGCCGTTCCAGGAGGCCAGCACCTTGTCGTCCAGAGCCGGGTGGACGCGCTTCTCCCGGTGCGCATGGAGCACCCGACGGGCGCGGGCGAGCCGGGCGGCGAGCTCGTCCACGCTCAGGCCGAGCGTCCCGGCCACCTCCGCGGGCTCGCGCGGCACGAAGAGGATGTTGTGGCCCTCGAAGTTGGGCCCGTCGGCCACGCCCCAGTACGCCAGCGCGGTCCGGGCGAGCGTCTCGTCGCCCAGGACGGCGCGGATCTCCTCCGGCGACCAGACGAAGAACTTGCCCTCGACGCCCTCGGAGTCGGCGTCCTGCGCCGAGTAGAAGCCGCCGGCCGGATGCGTCATCTCGCGCAGCGCGTAGTCGAGGGTCTCCTCGGTCACGCGCCGGTACTCGGGCTCCCCGGTGGCGAGCCAGGCGTGCAGGTAGAGCGAGGCGAGCTGGGCGTTGTCGTAGAGCATCTTCTCGAAGTG
>Ga0209640_10000946_pt1 | contig 23740 bp, 23 predicted proteins | sample RifCSP10_1_FD_184018 | JGI IMG/M metagenome (GOLD analysis project Ga0209640, IMG submission 184018) | Soil microbial communities from Rifle, Colorado - Rifle CSP2_sed 10_1 (SPAdes) (version 2) | ecosystem: Environmental > Terrestrial > Deep subsurface > Rock core/Sediment | place: Rifle... | reverse complement strand
TGTAGCGCCACGAGCTCAGACCGCGCAGGGGTCCTCTGCCCCCGTCTTCAAAGGGTTGCCGGAAGAACGGGACCTTGTCTTGCTGCTGTTGCACGGCAAGTTGTCTCCCGCCGATGTCCGGCGCCTGCGGCCGGAGGCATTTACGGTTGCGGCGTGTCGCAAGCTCGTGGAGCTGGCGCTTACCCATCTGGATCGGGACGGGCGCATCGGTGTCAGGCCGTTGCTGGATGTGGCGGTGGATGATCCTGACTGCGGCGCACTGTCGACGGAGTTGTCGCTTCGGGACGATCATTTCGACGACGTGCAGGCACACATCAAGGCCTGTTTGGAGTGTCTTGACCGTAAACGGGCAGAGCAAGACCTGCGGGACCTCATTGCCCAACTGAAGACTGCTGAGCGTGAGGGACGGGTGGAAGATGCGCGCAGGTTGAATGTGCAAGTCAACGAATTGCGAATGCGGAAAGCCGGCACGCCGACCGCCGGTGTGGTTTCATTGGTGAAGGAGTAGTCATGCCGAAACAAGAATTGCTCGGTGAGGTGAAGAAACTGATTACGATCGGGAAGGAAAAAGGCTTCCTGACCTATGACGAACTCAACAACACCTTGCCGGCTGAAGTGGTGTCTTCGGACCAATTTGGCAGCATCATGACAATGTTCGGTGAGATGGACATCGAGATTGTTGATGCGCCGGAAGGGGAGCGGGTCCAGAAACGGTCTAAAAGCGGCGAGGCCGGCGAAGACGCTGATGACGCGGAGGCGGAGTCGGAAGAAGAGAACGAAAAGCCGATTGACCTGACTCCCGGTGCGCTGAGCCGTACGGACGATCCTGTGCGTCTCTATCTCAAAGAAATGGGCAGCGTGGCGCTGCTCAGCCGAGAAGGCGAAATCGAAATCGCGAAGCGGATCGAAGAGGGCAAGAAGGATATCGCCTCGGTGATTTACGGCATGCCGATGACGATCGAGTTCGTTCTGGCCCTGCGGGATCAGCTCAAGAACGCCAAGATCGATGTGCGTGAGATCGTTCCGGTACAGGAGACCGAAGAAGTGTTCGAGGAAGAACAGCAGCCGGTCGAGCGGGATTATGAGGAGCTGCGCGTCAAGACGTTGGATGCCCTGAACGCGGTTCGGAAAGTGTCGCTGACGTTGAAGGCGCTGACGGAGAAGAGCAGGCACATCGGCACCGATCCGGTGAAACAAAAGAAGTTCAAGAAACAGTTCGACACGGTGCGTCAGCAGGTCGTGGACAAGATCGAGTCGGTGAATCTCCATGGGGTGCTCAAAGATCGAATGGTGCAGCGTGTCCGCGATTTGGCGATCCAGATTCGGACGGCTGAACGTGAGGTTGTGAGTTGCCAACGACGGATCGGCGTCGGTGGGGAAGCGGGTGCGGAACTGCTTAGGAAGATGTGCCGGACCAGGCAGCATTTTTTGGCTGTGAAGCGGAAAACGGGGGTGTCGGAAGAGGCCTTGCTGGAAATTAGAAAGGTCTATCAAGCCGCCAAAACCAAAATACGCCAGCTGGAGAGCGAGGAAGCGCTGGTTCCCGCTGAGGAGATCAAGGATGCAGTTAAGCACCTCGATGTCGCTGAGGAGAAAGTTAAGCGTGGCAAGGCTGAGTTGGTCGAAGCGAACCTGCGCCTGGTGGTCAGCATCGCCAAGAAATACACGAACCGGGGTTTGCAGTTTCTCGATTTGATTCAGGAAGGCAACATCGGGTTGATGAAAGCCGTGGACAAATTCGAGTACAAGCGCGGCTACAAGTTCAGTACCTACGCCACGTGGTGGATCCGGCAGGCGATTACACGGGCCATTGCCGACCAGGCGCGAACGATCCGGATTCCGGTCCACATGATTGAGACGATCAATAAGCTCATTCGCACGTCCAGACATCTCGTTCAGAAGTTGGGTCGTGAACCGCTGCCGGAAGAAATCGCCGAGCGCATGGACCTGCCGTTGGATAAGGTGCGGAAGATCCTCAAGATCGCGCGCGAGCCGATTTCGCTCGAAACCCCCATCGGCGAGGAAGAAGACAGCCACCTGGGTGATTTCATTGAAGACAAGAAAGCCGTATCTCCTCTGGAAGCCGCTATCCGCTACGACTTGCAACGGCAGATCAATAGCGCTTTGGAGACGTTGACCCCTCGTGAGGAGAAGGTCTTGCGCAAGCGGTTCGGCATCGGAGAAGCCACCGACCATACGCTGGAAGAAGTGGGGCAAGACTTTGAAGTGACGCGCGAGCGCATCCGGCAGATTGAAGCCAAGGCGTTGAGGAAATTGCGGCATCCAAGCCGCAGCAAGAAGCTCCGAAGTTTCGTCGAGAGTCTGTAGGTCCCGGGCAGAGGGATCCTGATTTGACTACACTCTGAGGTCGGCCTAGAATCGACCACCCAAATGGCTTCATACGCGGGGAGAGCTGGTGTCATTGAGCGCACCTGATCGGGCCCATAGCTCAGGTGGTTAGAGCGGCTGACTCATAATCAGCTGGTCCTAGGTTCAAGTCCTAGTGGGCCCACCAGGCTGTGAGGGCGCCTGAGGGTCCCTCCAGTGACGTGTCTCCGCGTGGATGGAAAGGGCACGTTGAATCAAAAGCTTTCTCCTCTCATCGAATTGCAAAAACTCGATCTCCGTATCATGGAGATCAATGAGATCCGCAGAAAAATCCCCGAACGTCTCCATACTGCCGAAGCCCCCTTTCGAGGCGCTACACAGATTCTGAACGACACGACGACCGCCGTCGAAGTGGCGGTCAAAGAGCGGCGTTCGCATGAGAAGGATCTGGAGGCGCACGAGGCGCAGACGGACAAGATGAAGTCGCGTCTGTCGGAGTTGAAGACCAACAAGGAATATCAGGCCCATCTATTCGAGATCGAGATGTCGAACAAGAAACGCGGGGACTTTGAAGAGAAGATTCTCGTCTGTATGGAGAAGATCGATCAATTACAGCGAACGGCGAAGGAAACCCAAGAAAAGGTCAAGGCCTTGGAGACGGTGTTTGCGCAGGAAAAGAAGCTGCTGGACGAACAGGATCGCACGCTTGCCTCCGAACTGGCTCAATTGGAAACGCAGCAGCGCGAGGCCTCGGCGCGGGTGGAGAAAGGTCTTCTCGAACGGTACAACCAGATCAAAGCGGCTCGAAAAGATCAGGCCCTGGCGGCGGTTCGCGAAGGAATCTGCGCCGGATGTCGTCTCCAAATTCCTCCGCAGCTCATTGCTGATGTCAAACGCTCTGAGGATCTGCATGTGTGCCCCTACTGTCGCCGGATGTTGTATTGGGAGGGGGAACCGGTCGTTGAAGCTCCGTCCGTGCCCGGAGGCAAGTCGGCGGATCTTGAAATAGGGGAGTCAGTCTAAGTCAGTCCATCCAGCACGGCTTGGGTGGTTTTGAAGTGCAGTTTAGCCACCGAATCCAGTCGGTCCTGTCCATGTTTCTTGATAATCATTCGGGCGGCGAGCTCGACGGCCGGTGAGGCGCCTTTGGGAAGCGTGGTACCAACTTCATTCGAGAGCCGCTTCAGCTGGTGCAGAAATTCAGCGCGTGCCAAGATGGAGGCGGCAGCTACGGCCATATCAGATTCTGCTTTGGTTCGCTGTTCCAAGACAATCTTCCGCCCCTTCTCCTGCAGCGCATTGAGAATCAGCCGCTCGTCTCCGAACTGATCCGAGATTGCACGCTCGCACGAAACCCGTTCAAGTAGGTTCTCAAGCGCCTTGGCATGGCCCCACGCGAGCAATCGATTGAGGTTGCGAATTTTCGCATAGAGTTCGTTGTACTTGTGTGGGCCGATCGCGATGACGCTGTGAGGGCAGATCGTCTTGATGTCCGGCGCCATCTCGAGAATGCGCCCATCAGAAATCTTCTTGCTGTCGCGGACCTGCATCAGGGCAAGTTCGCCTTGGGTCGTCGTATTCACAAACACGGCGGCGATGACGAGCGGGCCGAAGTAGTCCCCTTTCCCGGACTCGTCGATGCCGATGCGGTCGATCGTGCGCTGTGGATGTTGTCTGGTCATGGGCCTGCACCCCCCATAGATAGAAAATTTTTCTGGGGCGCGGTAATCTACTCAATTAGATGCAGGGCGGTCAATTTATCATGGCTGATTTGTCTGGAAGTGATTTTTCAGGAGGATGGATGATGCAGACCCGATCACACATGATGCGCTCCTTTGCAGTGCTCATCCTATTGGTGGGGGTTCTTTGGTTGGCCGGGTGTGAAACCAATCCCTATACGGGACGCCAACAGCTGCTGATGTCATCAGTCGCTGAAGAAATGCAAATGGGGGCACAAGCCTATGATCAGGTCAAGAGCGATCCGAAAATGAGACCTTCTAAAGATCCCCGAGAAATCGAACCGGTGAAACGGGTTGCGACGCGGATCATCGAAGCCGCGAAACGGTCAAAATACGCGGAGATGGCGAAACAGTTTCAGTGGGAAGTGACGGTGATCAAGGATGATAAGACGGCAAATGCCTTTGCGCTTCCTGGCGGAAAGATGGCCGTGTACACCGGCATTTTCCCCGTTGCGAAAACAGAGGCCGGCTTGGCAGCTGTGATGGGCCATGAGGTGGTGCACGCATTGGCGCGCCATGGGGCGGAGCGCATGAGTCAGGGGCAATTGACGAACGCGGCATTGCAAGTGGCTGGGGTGGCAGCAGGGGCCAGTGGAGGCGGGGGTGTGATGTCTCTCAGGCTACCATGGCGGCGCTTGGCGTAGGGGCACAGGTCGGCGTGCTTCTTCCTTTTAGTCGGAAACATGAATCAGAGGCCGACTATGTGGGGATCCTCTTAGCGGCCGACGCCGGGTATGACCCACGTGAGTCTGTAGCACTATGGGAGCGGATGGCGCAGTTATCGAGTGGTGGAGGGCCTGATGAGTTTTTGTCGACTCATCCGAGCCACGGAACAAGAATCGATCAATTGAAGACCTGGATGCCAGAAGCCATGGCTATCTACCAGACAAAGTCTGCGGTTCCCGCTGCTGCTTTACCGGCAATGGGTGGGCGGTAGACCGTCGACAACCCACCTTCATGCCAGAGTCCGAAGCACTATCTGGGGTCTCATAGGTCTGCTGTGAGGCCTCCGGTAGGACTCGCTGTCTCCCCCCCATCCGAATAGGGTGCCTCTCCTTTTGCAGGATTGGTACTTTCGCGATCCTGTGCGACAGTTTCACTCTGAACTTCGAATAAGGAGGCATCCATGGAGAGTCGATATAGCGCACGGGTTCCCGTTGAATGTTCCGTGGTGTTTGCGGGTGAGGCCGTAATCGGTGAAGGGCGTGTAATCGACGTCTCGTTGCCTGGTTGCCTCATGGAAAGTCCTGAATCCGTAAAGCCGGGCGACTATGTCCAGCTGAAATTATTCCTCCCAGATCAACAGCCCGTGATCAGCGTGCCACTTGCTGTCGTTCGTTGGGCTGACGGTAATCGGGTCGGTGTCGAGTTTATTCGTTCTTCAGAGGATGACCAGACACGGCTCACACGCTTTGTCCAACGCCATCGGCAAGGGGCCTCGACGCCCAAGTGGGATGGCGGGGTTGAAATTCTATCTGCTGCAGGGGATTAGGGAGTAGGCAGTTCTTTTCGTCCATGTTCTTGTCACAACCTACCGTCATTCTTTATACTGAGTCTGCGTGGGTGTGAAGACTGGGTGATCGCTCGATGCTTCTGGCATCGGGAGGAAAGTCCGGACTCCACGGGCAGGGCGCTGGGTAATTCCCAGGCGGAGCAATCCGACACCAGCACCACAGAAATCAAACCGCCGATGGCCAAGGCGACGGGATCCCATCTGGTCGCTGCGGCTCAGGTAAGGGTGAAACGGTGGGGTAAGAGCCCACCGCGGTGATGGTGACATCACTGGCACGGTAAGCGTCGCCCGGTGCAAGGCCAAATAGGAAGACGCTTGCAGGGCTCCTCGCGAGTCTTGCAAACCGACTGGCCCGGTCGAGGTCTTCGGGTAGGTCGCTTGAGGTTCGAGGTAACTCGAATCCCAGAGAAATGATCATCCATGCGAAGAAGGCAATTTCTTCGCGGGACAGAATCCGGCTTATAGGTCTTCGCACCTGCGCCCTTTTCTCCGGTGAGTGATAACGCTCCTCTGAGGGTTTTCTTTATCTGTGGGTATCTTTAGCAGAGAAGAAATTCAGAGTAGGGTTCACTTCACCTCATTCTCAAACCGCTCTTCAGTAGATCCTATTGACGCTTCCAAACCAGGATGGTAGGATCTCGCATCTTTCCCATTGATTTTTCAGAAAATTCTGAACGATCATGGGTCCTGTCATTTCTGTAAGACGTGCCATTTCTGGCATCAAAAGGTTAGCTGATTCTTGGTATTGTGCCCTATCTCGTGGTTGGAGGGAGGGACTGTCATGATACTCACCGGTGCTGAGATCTTCATCGAATGCCTCAAGCGGGAAGGGGTGAAGACCGTCTTCGCACTTCCTGGCGGGGTCGTCTTGAAGATTTTCGATATGCTCCACCAGCAGAAGGACCTCGAGATTATTTTGACGCGCCATGAGCAGGGGGCGGGCCATATGGCCGAAGGCTATGCCAAGGCCACGGGCAAGGCGGGCGTGTGCCTCGTGACGTCCGGTCCCGGTATGACCAACGTGATTACGGCCTTGGCCGATGCGTACATGGACTCCGTGCCACTGGTGTGTTTCAGCGGGCAAGTGCCGACCAGCTTGATCGGAAACGATGCGTTTCAGGAGGCGGATAATGTGGGCTTGAGCCGGCCCTGCACGAAGTACAACTTTCTTGTCAAAGACGTGAACGATTTGGCCACGACGATTAAAGAGGCCTTCTACATTGCGACGACCGGCCGTCCAGGACCGGTGCTGGTCGATATCCCGAAAGACGTGTCCATGGCAAAAACGGAGTTCAGCTATCCAAATTCCGTGTCGATCCGCGGGTATAACCCAACATACGAGGGCAATAAGTGGCAGATCAAGCAAGCGGCTGAAGCGATTACCAAGGCCAAGAAGCCGATTCTCTATGTGGGCGGCGGCGTGGTGTTTTCCGGCGCCTCGCAGGAATTGCTCGAATTGGCCGAGATGACGCAGATTCCGGTAGACATGACTCTGATGGGCCTCGGCGCATTTCCCGGCGAGCACCCCCTGTCCATGGGGATGATGGGGATGCACGGCACCTATCAGGCGAATATGGCGGTGCATTACTCTGATCTCGTGATCGCGGTCGGGGCTCGTTTCGACGATCGGGTGACCGGCAAAGTGTCGGAGTTCTGCCCCTATGCCAAGATTATTCACATCGACATCGATCCGACGTCGATCCGAAAAAACATCAACGTCGACATTCCGATCGTCGGCGATTGCAAGACCGTGCTCCGCGAGTTGAATCAAATTCTGCGCGCGACGGTGAACGGCGAGCAGAAAGAACTCCGGAAGCCCTGGTGGGATCAGATTTGCGAATGGCGGCAGGCGCACCCGCTGACTTATCATCAGGAAAAGGACGGGCCGATCAAGCCGCAGCAGGTGGTGAAGCAGCTGTATGAACTCACGAAGAATCGAGACCCGATCGTCTCAACGGACGTCGGACAGCACCAAATGTGGGCCGCACAGTACTTCAAGCTGGCGAAGCCGAACCGGTGGTTGACCTCGGGCGGTCTTGGGACGATGGGCTTTGGGTTCCCCGCGGCCATGGGCGCGCAAGCCGCCTTCCGCGATCGCCTCGTCCTCTGCATCGCCGGAGACGGCAGCATTCAGATGAACATGCAGGAGATGGCGACGGCGGTGGTGAGCAAACTGCCGGTAAAGATCATCATTCTGAATAACCGATTCCACGGCATGGTGCGTCAGTGGCAGGATCTCTTCTACGAAGGGCGCTATGCGTCGAGCTATCTGGATACGACGCCGGATTTCGTGAAGCTGGCGGAGGCCTATGGCGCAGTCGGATTGCGAGCCAACAAGGTGGGGGATCTCGACAGCGTGCTGAAAGAAGCCATGGCCACTGATAAACCCGTCATCGTGGATGTCCAGACCTATCCGTACGAGAACTGCTATCCGATGATTCCGGCCGGCGGCTGCAACCACGAGATGATTCTTGAAGACCCGCCGGAGTTAAAGAAGAAACAATCTGGCGCGGCGAGAGTGACGCCGGAAGATAAAGACACCGTGTTAACGGCATAAACAACAGTGTTGAATTGTGAATGATGAATGTTGAGTTAGGCCCGATGAATTAAACATTCAACATTCAACATTCAATATTTAAAATTTCTCATGGAACATATCATTTCGGTGACAGTTGAGAATAAGTTTGGCGTGCTTTCCCGGGTTGCTGGATTGTTCAGCGGCCGCGGGTTTAACATTGAGAGTCTTTCGGTCGCACCCACGCTCGATCCCTCCATGTCTCAGATGACCATTGTGACTTCAGGAGATGAGCGGATTATCGAGCAGATCGTCAAGCAGCTCAATAAGCTGATCGATGTGATCAAAGTGGTGGATCTGAACGAGACGGAGTCTGTCTCACGGGAAACGGCGATCATCAAGGTTCATACGAAGGATGAGGATCGGGCAGAGGCGCTCAGGATCGTGGATATTTTTCGGGCGAACGTCATCGACTCCACGCCGAGCACCTACACGATCGAAGTCTCCGGAGATCCCAAGAAGATTGAAGCGATCATCAATTTGTTGCAGCCCCTTGGGATCAAGGAATTGGTCCGCACCGGTCGGGTCGCCGTGGCTCGGGAACCGATTCGTCCGGCTACCGTGCAAGCCAAGAAGGTTGTCCGCGAGTAGCTTCCCGCCGAGTACGCACGTCGGCTATTGTTATAAAGATACGCGTTGTAGAAGGAGTACAGTATGAAGATCTACTACGATAAAGACGCAGACATTCAGCAGATTCGTAATAAGAAGGTGGCTGTTATCGGCTACGGAAGCCAGGGCCACGCGCATGCGCTGAATATGAAGGAGAGCGGCGTGAGTGTGGTGATCGGCCTGCGCGAAGGGGCGTCCTGGAAAAAGGCGGAGCAAAGCGGCCTCAAAGTCATGCCGGTGGCTGATGCGGTAAAGGCATCCGATGTGGTGATGATTCTTGCGCCCGATGAAGCCCAGGCCGCCATCTATCGGCAGGAAGTGGCGCCCCATCTCAAGCCTGGATCATATTTGGCGTTTGGCCATGGATTCAATATTCATTTTGGACAGATTGTGCCGCCGGCTTCCATGAACGTATTCATGGTGGCTCCGAAGGGGCCAGGTCATCTCGTCCGCTCTGAGTATACGAAGGGCAGCGGCGTACCGTGCTTACTCGCGATTCACCAAGATCCCAGTGGCACCACCAGGCAGGTAGGATTAGCCTATGCGAGCGCGATCGGCGGTGGACGGGCCGGCGTAATCGAAACGAATTTTCGCGAAGAAACCGAGACCGATCTGTTCGGTGAGCAGGCGGTGCTGTGCGGGGGGCTCACTTCTTTGATCCAGGCCGGATATGAGACCTTGGTCGAGGCCGGATATTCTCCGGAGATGGCCTACTTCGAGTGCTTGCACGAAGTGAAGCTTATCGTCGACCTGATCTATCAAGGCGGCATCGCCAATATGCGGTACTCAATCAGCACGACTGCCAAGTATGGAGATATCACACGCGGTCCGAGGGTGGTGACCGAACAGACCAAGCAGGAGATGAAGAAGATTCTTGGCGAAATTCAGACCGGCCAGTTTGCCAAAGAATGGGTTCTGGAAAATCAAGCCAATCGTCCCGTCTACAACGCGCTGCTTGCCAAAGGCGAAGCACATCCCATCGAGGCAGTGGGGGCCAAGCTACGGGCGATGATGCCGTGGCTGAAGAAGGATCAACTCGTCGACAAAACCAAGAACTGAGGCCTGCATTACGTGGCAGATCGTGCCGTCGGCGTCCCGTTTGCCAAAGAAGGAATTCCCTTCATTGCGGCTCCCGCCGGCGTTACACTGCTGGCTGGATGGCTGAGCTGGCCTATCGTGGCGATCGGGGCTGCGCTCCTGACGCTTTTTGTCGCGTGGTTCTTCCGTAATCCGGCCAGAGTTGCGCCCCAGGGCCCGCGTCTCGTGCTGGCCCCCGGTGATGGGAAAGTCATTGCAATCGAAGAAGAGTTTGAGCCCCGGTTTCTGAAAGATCGCAGTATTAGGCTCACGATTTTCTTGAATGTGTTCGATGTGCACATCAATCGGATTCCCTGCGATGGAGTCGTTGAAGATGTGCAGTATCAGCCGGGATTATTCTTGGTTGCCAGCAAGCCGGAAGCAACGATAAAGAATGAACAGAATGCCTTGATGATTCGGACGTCTGAGGGTGCGAAAGTGTTGTGTGTGCAAGTCGCGGGTTTGATCGCCCGGCGCATTGTCTGTTGGGTTTCGGCAAAGGATCGAGCGATACGAGGTGAACGGTTTGGATTGATCCGCTTTGGGTCGCGGATGGATACATTTCTTCCCATTGGGACGGTCGTTAAGGTGGGAGTCGGTGATCAGGTGAAGGGTGGAGAAACCATTCTGGGAGAACTGCGATGAAAACCACCGGTTTTAGAAACTCTTTTGGGAAAGACGGGAAGCAACGCAAGGCGGCCATGCATCTGATTCCGAACCTCTTCACGACCGGCAATTTGTTCTGTGGAGTTTTTGCGATTCTCTCGGTCTTCAATGCCAACTACATGGCGGCGGCCATTGCGATTCTGGTCGCGATGATTTTTGACGTCCTTGATGGCAAGTCAGCCAGGCTGACGAATAGCACGAGTCATTTCGGACTGGAGTATGACTCCCTGTCCGATCTCATCTCGTTCGGTGTCGCGCCAGGGCTCCTGATCTATTCCTGGGCGTTGAGCGGGCAGGGGACGTTCGGAGTGGCCGTCATGTTCGCTTATGTGGCCATGGGCGCGGTGCGTTTGGCACGGTTCAACTCAACCGTGGCCTTATCTGACGGCAAGTATTTTACCGGCCTTGCTATTCCTGCAGCGGCGGGAGTCATTGCCTCTATGGTCGTGTTTGATCATTACATCGTTCGGATGGGGGCGGAGGTGAAGCCGATCCTCGTGTTGATCATCACCCTCACGCTGTCTTTCCTGATGGTCAGTACGATCAAGTATCGCAGCTTTAAAGAGCTGAAGTTTAAGGGCCACCGGCAGATCACCTATCTTGTGTGGGGGATTCTCGCATTGATGATGGTAGCAGCCTGGCCTCAGGTTATGTTATTTATCATCTTCGCCGGCTATGCCTTGATGGGTCCGGTCGAGCGAACGTTCTGGCTAGTCGCACGAGCGGTTGGGAAAAAGGGCGCCGGGAAAACGGAATTGCCGCCGCTCGAATCGAAGTCGTAGTTGGGTATTGGAACTGGGATAGCAAGAGAAGACCACGCAGTCTACGAGTGGCTGTGAAGAGGAGCAGTACGCGAACTGCACAGACCTGAGAGAGCTGGTGGGTGGTGCAAACCAGCCTGTGCGTCGCGGAACTCGCCTCTGAGCCGAATCCCTGAACGAGGAGTAGGGGATTCCGACTCGCCCCCGTGAGTGGGCGAATGAAGGGCGCTGAACGACGTGCATGTTGTTCAGGCTGAATCAGGGTGGTACCACGGAGCTCTTGAAGCCTCCGTCCCTGGGCGTAGGGATAGAGGCTTTTGTGTTTTTACAGGCTGCTCAACACGACCGCCAGCTCAGAGAAGGGTGAGGTTAAGGCTCAGGTTGAGGCACAGATGAAGAAAGTCAGGTCTTCACTCAGCCTTGACCTCGACCTCAACCTATCTCAGAAGCTGCGGCCGCGCTGGACGCCCGTTGTGAGCGGTCTGAACCGAAGAGAGGTGGAGACATGACACGCATGATCAAAATCTTCGATACGACCTTACGAGACGGCGAGCAATCGCCCGGAGCCAGCATGAATGTGGAAGAGAAGGTCATGGTGGCCAAGCAGCTGGCTCGGCTTGGAGTCGATATCATTGAGGCAGGATTTGCTTATAGCTCCCCTGGGGATTTCGAAGCGGTGCGACGGATTGCCCAGGAGGTTGAAGGGCCGACCATTTGTAGTCTGGCGCGGGCTCGTTCAGAAGATATCGATCGGGCCTGGGAGGCCTTGAAAGGGGCGCCGAAGGTCCGCATCCATACGTTCCTCTCGACCTCCGACATCCACTTGAAGCACCAGTTTCGGATGACGCGTGAAGAGGCCAAGAAGCGTGCGGTTGAAATGGTCCAGCGGGCACGGAGCTATGTCCAGGACGTAGAGTTCTCGCCGATGGATGCGAGCCGTTCCGATCCGACTTATCTGTACGAGGTCATTGAAGCAGTCATCGCAGCTGGGGCGGGCACCGTCAATATTCCTGACACGGTGGGTTATGCGGTGCCGCAGGAGTTCGGCGCGTTGATCAAGGGGATTTGTGACAAGGTGCCCAATTCTAAGCAAGCGGTGATCTCGGTCCATTGCCACAACGATTTGGGCGTTGCGGTGGGGAACAGCTTGGCCGCGATCGTCAATGGAGCCGGTCAGGTCGAGTGCACGATCAACGGGATCGGCGAGCGCGCGGGGAATACATCGCTGGAGGAAATCGTCATGGGGCTCCGGACCAGAAAGGATTTCTATCAGGCCGACACACAAATCCGAACCGAAGAGATTGCGAAGACGAGCCGTCTCGTCAGCAAGATCACGGGAATGGTGGTGCAACCTAACAAGGCCATCGTAGGGGCGAATGCGTTCGCGCATACCTCAGGGATTCACCAAGATGGTCTGCTTAAGGACAAGACGACCTATGAAATCATGCGGCCAGAATCGATCGGCTTAGTCGAGAGCAAGATGGTGATGGGCAAGCTCTCTGGTCGCCATGCGTTTCGGCAGCGGCTGGAAGAGTTGGGCTACAAGCTCAGCGAAGTAGAGATCAACCACGCATTCGAGCGGTTCAAGAGATTGGCTGATCAAAAGAAGGAGATCTACGAAGAGGATATCGAGGTCATCGTGTCGGAAGAATTGGCGAAGATGGCGGAGCGGATCGTGCTGAAGTCGTTTCACGTCGAGAGCGGAACCGATCGGATTCCCACGGCGACGGTGGAACTGGAGATTGACGGGCAGGAGGTGAAACAGTCCGGAACAGGCGACGGGCCCGTCGATGCCGTTTATCGGACCATTGCGGCGATGACGCAGACGAAAAGCAAGCTCCTCATGTTCGGCGTCAATGCGATCACCAGTGGGACCGATGCCCAAGGGGAAGTCTCTGTGCGGGTTGAGGAGGACGGGCGAACGGTCTCTGGCCACGGGGCTGACACAGACATCATCACTGCAGCAGCCAGAGCCTATCTCAACGCCTTGAATCGACTGGCTTATATGGCGTCAAAACAGGCTGAAGGAGCGCAGAAGGTCCGCTTGATTTGATCGTTCGCGCCAAGCTAGAGTGGCGTCCCCTAGCCTACAAAGTCGGACAAATGGTGTTCGCCTGGAGGGATCTTGGGGACGCCGTTGATGCTGAAGAGAACCCTCGCAGAGTGCCAAGAGTTTCTGGGTGGGGACCACACGGTCCTCAGGGAGATTCTGCATCCGACGAAACATGCGGTCAAGTTTGGGTACAGTCTAGCCCACGGCAAATTAGCAGCTGGGCGACGATCGAAGTGGCATGTGTTGACCTCTTCCGAGGTGTACTACTTCATCGCGGGCCAGGGCCGGTTTACAATCGACGCGGAGACTTGTCCGGTAGAAGCCGGTTCAATGATCTATGTACCTCCAGGCGGCAAGCAGTCCTTGGAGAATACCGGGACGACTGATGTGGAGTTTCTTTGTCTGGTCGATCCGGCCTGGCGGGCTGAAGATGAAGCAGTGTTGGAATAAGGGATCGACTGATTCCGTGATGGGGAGGAGTGTGTGACGTGAATGCGAAGATTGCGGTGCTGGCCGGAGATGGTGTGGGGCGTGAGATCGTTCCGGAGGCTGTGAAGGTCCTGAAGGCGATTGGAGAGAAGTATCACCATTCATTTGAGTTTGCCTCAGCCGACATCGGAGGGCAGGCGATCGACAAAATGGGAGTGCCGCTCCCGCAAGACACGTTGGCGCTCGCGAAGCAAAGTGACGCGGTATTGTTGGGAGCCGTAGGCGGCCCCAAGTGGGAAGGTTTGGAGTACAGCCTCAGGCCCGAGCGCGCGCTTCTCGGAATCCGAGAAGCCTTGGGTCTCTATGCGAATCTCCGTCCGGCAAAGGTCTATGCCAATCTCGTCGATGCCTCCACGTTGAAGCGCGAGGTCATTGAAGGGATCGACATCCTTGTGATCCGAGAACTCACCGGCGGCATTTATTTCGGCAAACCGAAGGGGATTGAAAAACTCCCGAATGGGGAAGAACGGGGCTTCAACACCGAGGTCTACACTACGGAAGAAGTCCTGCGGATCGCCAAAGTGGCGTTCGAAGCCGCACGGAAGCGGCGCAAGAAGGTGACGTCAGTGGATAAGGCGAATGTGTTGGAGTCGTCCGAACTCTGGCGGAAGGTCGTGATCGACGTCCACAAGTCCTACCCGGATGTCGAGTTGGGGCATATCTATGTGGACAACGCCGCGATGCAATTGGTGCGAAACCCACGGCAGTTCGACGTGCTGCTGTGCAACAACATCTTCGGGGACATCCTCAGTGACGAGGCCGCGATGCTGACCGGATCGATTGGGATGTTGCCGTCCGCGAGTATCGGGGCGAAAGTCGGTCTGTTCGAGCCGATCCACGGCAGCGCGCCGGACATTGCCGGAAAGAATATTGCCAATCCCATTGCGACGATTGCCTCAGCTGCCATGATGTTGTCCTATGCGTTTCACCTCGACAAAGAGGCGGAGGCGATCGAACAGGCCATTGTGAAAACGCTCGATCTCGGTTATCGGACGAAAGATATTCAGAGCCCCGGCGCACGGATTGTCGGGACGACCGAGATGGGGGATGCGATTCTTCGAAACTTAAACTAGCCGCTGGGCGCGTCACTATGGCAACGACTCTTCGCTCGTGGACAATTGGAACGCTTGCCGGAAGCGGCGAGCCCGGGTTTTCCGGAGACGGCGGACCGTCTGGTCAGGCGTGCCTGAATGAACCGAAGGGATTGGCGATCGATTCTCACGGCAATGTGTATATTGCCGACTCTGAAAATCACCTCGTTCGGAGAATTGATCGAGCCACCGGTATCATCTCCACGGTCGCGGGCGTGCCGGGCGACGAAAGCATGCGGTCGGCTGTTCAGCATGACACGGAGGCTCGACAGGCAGCGGAAGAGGATCCCTTTGCCGATACGAGCCAAGCTGCCACTCAGAAGTATACGCAGCAAGCGGATGTGAGCGGGACGGTTCGGTATCTCATCAATGGCGTAGCGGTGCAAAAGCGGTTCGGTGGGGACGGAGGGCCGGCAACTCAGGCTCGCCTCAACTTCCCCACGGCTGTTGTCGTGGACCAGAAGGGCACCATCTTTATTGCCGACACGATGAATCACCGAGTCCGTCGTGTGGATGCAGCGACAGGGGTGATCACGACGCTCGCCGGGACCGGGCAGGCGCGATTTTCCGGTGACGGGGGTCCGGCTGACCAAGCGGCGCTTAATGAGCCGGCTGCCCTTGCCCTCCATGGGGAAGGGCATCTCTTTATCGCTGACCAGACGAACCATCGCGTAAGGGTGGTTGATTTGAATACGAGATTGATCTCTACTTATGCCGGTACAGGATCGGCCACCTACGATGGTGATGGGGTTCCGGCCGCCGCCGCAAGCTTGGCCGGTCCAAGTGGAGTGGTAGTACGAAACGGGACGCTCTATATTGCGGACACATTCAACAGCCGAATCAGAGCCGTCGAACTCTCGACAGGCCTGATTTCAACGGTTGCTGGAGACGGTGGGGAGTATCGGTACCAATCGTCAAATGAGCCACCTTCCTCCAGCCTCTCTCGGCCATCAGGAGTCGTGATCGATTTGTGTGGTAATCTGTTTGTCACGGATTCCGACAGCCATTTGGTTCGGCGCTGGGATTGTGAAACGAGGCTGACGGTGCGGGTTGCAGGGGCCGGGATCGCGTCTTTTGCCGGGGACGGAGGAACGGCTCTGGAGGCCGGTCTGAGTTATCCATTCGGTATCGTCGTCGATCAGGACGGTGCGTTGTTGGTGGCGGATACGTTTAATCATCGGATTCGTCGATTGTCGATGGAGTAGGAACGATGCACATGAAGAAAAAGCCTGCCTATACTGTTGCGGTGGTCGGTGCGACAGGGGCTGTGGGTACCGAAATGATCGATGTGCTCGAAGAGCGCATGTTCCCGGTCGGGACACTTATTCCGTTAGCCTCGTCCCGTTCTGCTGGGGGAACCGTCACTTTTCGTGGCGAAGCGATTCCTGTCCAAGTGCTCACGAAGGATTCATTTGCGACCGTAGATATTGCGCTGTTTTCCGCCGGAGCGGACATCAGTCGAGAATTTGCACCGATCGCGGCCAAGGCGGGAGCTGTCGTGATCGACAACAGCGCGGCCTGGCGGATGGAACCGGATGTGCCGCTCGTGGTTCCGGAGGTGAACGAACACGACATAGCGAATCATAAGGGCATCATCGCCAATCCCAACTGCTCGACCATCCAATTGGTCGTGGCGCTGAAGCCGTTGCATGACCGGGCGAGGATTCGGCGGATCGTCGTGACCACGTTCCAGTCGGTCTCGGGAACTGGCAAAGAAGCGATGGACGAATTGATGACTGAGACTCAGGACCTACTCAGCTTCAAGGAAGCGACGCCCAAGGTCTATCCATATCAGATTGCTTTCAATTGCCTTCCGCAGATCGACGATTTTCTTCCCAACGGCTACACGAAGGAAGAAATGAAGATGCTCAATGAGACCCGCAAGATCATGGGAGATCGATCCATTCAGGTTACCGCGACCACCGTGAGAGTCCCTGTTTATGTCGGCCACTCTGAAGCGGTGAACATCGAAACGGAGCAGAAGCTGACGGCCAACGAAGCGCGGGCGATCCTGTCCAAGGCCCCAGGTGTGCAGATCTTTGACGATCCTGCCCACAAGCTCTACCCCATGCCGCTGGATGTGGCGGGCAAAGACGAGGTCTATGTCGGACGTGTGCGCGAAGATGAATCCATCGCCAATGGTCTCAATCTCTGGGTGGTCGCGGATAATCTTCGCAAAGGGGCCGCGCTGAATGCAGTCCAGATCGCCGAATGCCTGGTGAAGAACTAGCAGGACGCTGAAACAGCCCGCCAGTGTCGTTCTCGCCTCGCTCCGGGCCCCAGGGGACTGGCTCCGGCATTGCCGGTGCCTGTCCCGCTATTTAAACAGGGACAGTCGCCGGTCGGAAGGGCGACAGTCCCTATCGCGGGCTGTGGCCTTAGTTGGGGTATGGCGCGTCTCGGACTTCGGCGAGCTCAGTCGAGCCGCGCGCCAGGGCTGGGCGGGTGAGAATGAAGGCTGTTTGAGTGTCCTGCAAGCTGTTTTTGTACGGGTGGCTACTCATGCCGGAATGGACCGCTCTCGGCAAGTTCTTGATCGGAATCGGGGTCGGGATTGTTCTCCTTGGAGTGCTGTTGCTCGCGGCAGATCGTGTTCCAGGGCTGGGGAGCGCCTTTAGTTGGTTGGGCAAACTTCCCGGCGATCTGTCCTTCAAACGTGATAACGTCAGTTTTTATTTTCCCGTCGCCACCGGTCTTCTCCTCAGTATCGTTCTGAGTCTGCTATTCTATGTACTGGGATGGCTGTTCCGCCGATGATTACGCGACAGGTCTGTGCCGGCATGGTTGGATTGGCGATGGGATTGGGGTGTGCGGTGGCGCCTCCAGCCCATTCGGCCCAATCGATTCGTGTCCTGCTGGCGTCCGATGTTCAGCGGTTGGAGGTGCGCGCTGAGAACACCATATGGGTGACGGATGCGCAGGATCGGGCGCATTTCTATCGCTCCTCCCTTCGGATCGAAGTGCGAGGCCAGGCGCTGCTGCTGAATGGAGCTCGTGTTGCTGGTGATCAGCTGACCCTACGCGCAGGAGATCATGACCTGAAGCTTTGGTTGCCGCGCCAAAACGGCAACGGCAATGGGACATCCTTACAGTCAGGTGATGAAAAGGCCGCGCTGCAAGTCAGTGGTTTAGTCCAGTTAGTCCGCCGTGGGAAAGGCGTGCTGGTCGTCAATCAGGTCGACCTGGAAGAGTATGTAAAGGGGGTCGTGCCGGCTGAAGTCAATTCCGCCTGGCATCCCGAGATGCTCAAGGTGCAGGCAGTTGCGGCCAGGACCTATGCGCTCTATCAGCACATGCTCAGCGCGTCTCGTGATTATGATGTTGCTGCTGGCATTCAGGATCAGGTCTATCGGGGCCGCCAGGGCATTGATGCGCGGGTGGAACAGGCGGTAGAGTCAACGAAAGGATTGGTGGTGACCCATCAAGGTGCGCCGATCTATGCGGCGTTCTCGTCGACGGCCGCCGGTATTACCGAAGATGCCGTGATCGTCTGGTCGAAAGACTTGCCTTATTTGAAAGGCGTCGAGTGTCCGTTCGACGTAGAGTCCCCTTATTATCAATGGAAAGCCGCTTTCAAGATCGACACGCTGGAGAAGAATCTGCGGCAACAAGGATTCGCGGTCGGGACGATCGCGACGCTCACGCCACTCGCCCAAAGCCGTGCAGGCCGCGTGGCCACACTGCGCATCTTGCACTCCAAAGGCGAGCTAATTCTGCGTGGAGAAGAACTTCGCAAAGCGGTGGGCTATACGGTGGTGCCCAGCACGCAGTTTACGATTGAATCGATCGGCCAGGAGGTCGTGCTCTCTGGGTATGGGGCAGGCCATGCAGTCGGCTTATGCCAATGGGGCGCCAAAGAGCTGGCGGAGTTGGGCTACTCCTTTTCCAGTATTCTTCGCTATTACTATCCGGGGACGGAACTTCAGAATGCCTCACTGACGCAGGCACCCCCAATGCCTGCGTCCTAATGCAACTCTCCGACTTCGACTTTCCGTTCGATCCTGCCCTCGTCGCCTCGCAGCCCGTCATTCCTCGCGATCGTGCGCGATTGCTGCTCTTGGATCGAAAAAAGCATCAACTCGTCCATCACCATGTCTCCGATCTTCCCGAGTTGCTTGAACCCGGCGATCTTCTTGTCGTGAATGATACGAAGGTAGTGGCTGCACGGGTGTCAGGAACAAAAAGGTCGACGGGGACGCCGGTCGAGGTGTTGTTCGTCAAGGATCTCGGCGATGGCGTATGGGAGATCATGGTCAAAGGCACGTTCCATGTTGGTCAGGTCATCGAATTCGATGGGCAGTCTCGCGCGACGATTCTGAAACGGGATGCCACGGGCACGCAGGTAAAAGTGGAAAGCCCCATATCAGTCGCGCAATTACTCCGAGCACGAGGAGTCATGCCACTTCCGCCGTACCTCGAGCGTGCGTCAACCCAGGAGGATCACCTCTGGTATCAAACGGTCTTTGCAAAAAGCGAGGGCGCGATTGCCGCGCCGACAGCGGGGCTCCACTTTACCCCGGAACTCCTCTCGCGGCTGGATGCTTCCGCGATCAGAATGGCCATGGTGACCCTTCATGTCGGCCCAGGAACGTTTATGCCTGTTGTGACAGAGCGTATTGAGGACCACCGGATGGGTGAAGAAGTATTTGAGGTCGGCGAAGAAACCGTCAAGGCGATTGGTCAGACGAAACATGCCGGTCGGCGGGTCGTTGCCGTCGGAACTACGGTTGTCCGTTCGCTTGAAACCGCTGCGCGAGAAAAGGGCCGGGTTGTCCCAACGTCCGGCGGGAGCCGTCTGTTCATCACACCAGGATTTCAATTCAACGTGGTTGATGCCCTCATGACGAACTTCCACCTTCCACGAACCACACTCTTGATGTTGGTGTCGGCGTTTGCCGGTGTCGGGATGGTTCGGAGGGCCTATGAAGAAGCAATCAGGGAGCGGTATCGCTTTTACAGCTACGGCGACGCGATGCTGATTCTTTAGCCGATCAAGCTCTGAATCAGCATCGAACAGTCTTTTGTGAGTGGGACACTCTTAGAGCAATTCGCGGTGGATCTTAATCGGAATCTTGGTTTTGAGGGATTCTTGATATGCGACCAGAGCACGTTGCTGTTTCTGAAAGAGCATGTCTTGCAGCACGCGATCCTGAGCCGTCGCGGCCTTGGATGGATCAGAGTCTTGCGGCCTCGTCATGAGAGCTTGTCCTTCGGAGATCTCTGAGGGGGTGAGCGCCACGGAATCGCGAACGAACATCCGCGCTTTGTTTCCGAGGACCTCCTTGTACTGCGCGGCTTCAAACGCAGCCGGCGTCAAGTGGTTGGCCGCGAGGAGGCGTTGGTAGAGCTCGGGGTCGAAGGCTCCGTTCTTTTGAAAGTCAGGTATTTGGACGATCATTTCACGCAAATCCGCATCAGTGACCGTCACGCCCATATCTTTGGCGGCAATGAGCCAGACGCGATTGTCGACGAGTTGTTCGATGACGTATTGTTTGATGGTTTCATCCTTGAATTCGCCGGGGACTTTTTCCTTGTAGAAACGGTACATGTTTTCATAGGTCCGCCGGAACTCGTCGCTGGAGACTGTGAGATCTCCAACATTCGCCACGGCGTTACTTGCTTGTTCGCCGAATCCCCACCATCCCATCGTAATCACAAAGGCGATGGCCAAGATACCCATCATGGATTTGAGCAACAAGGGATAGTTATGCGCCGCGTTTCGCATTGCCTTAATCATGAAGTCCTCTCATCCGTTCAAATATCCCAAGATTGTACTTGTGGGCAGGTCTGAAGGCAAGATCATGCAGGTCATGAACGGGTGACCTGGCGCATGTGGTGTCCCGGAGCACAGAGGATCGACGGTAGACGAGGTTTACGAGTCCATCCTTTTCGGTGCGGAGTTGGCTGCCTGGCGATTAGGACTCTGAAAAGAAGGCCGTGAAAAAAGAATGGTCTTTGTTTGTGCAAAATGCTGGATTTTGTTATACTTTGCCACGAATTAGAAGGAGATCCCTTGACGGGGGAGGGGCCAACCGCGAAGTTGCTGGAAAGAACGGTCTATCCGAAGGCCCATGTCCTGAATCGGTTTATTGCAAAGCTGATCGATCTGTTCATCGTTGTTGCCGCAGGCGAAATTGCTCCTCCGGTTGGGTTTCTTTGCGGTCTGGCCTACATTTTGATTGCAGATGGATTTGCGGGCGGGAGAAGTATCGGCAAGCGGTTGGTTGGTCTCCAGACCATGCGAGTGGATGGTCGGGACGCTGCGGGGTTCCGAGAATCGATCATTCGTAATCTGCCGCTGGGCGGCGCGCAGATCGCCTTTGCGGTTCCGTATGTCGGATGGCTGGTGTCGCTGGCGGTGTTAGCGTTCGAAGGCTTTCTGATCATCGGGAATGAGCAAGGTCGGCGGCTTGGTGATGAAGTCGCCAGGACCCACGTATTAGACGCTGGTCAGCTCGCAGTTCCAGATTAAGATGTAGCGAAGCGCACAGGCTCGGCGCTGGATCGCCTGGCCAAGATGAAGGGAGAGATGCCGTGGGGTTCCCGGGAGATATATTTGGGTGGTTCTCCGATGACCTTGCGATCGATTTAGGCACGGCCACAACCCTGGTGTACGTCCATGGGAAGGGAATTGTCCTAAATGAACCGTCCGTGGTGGCGGTCGAAAAGAAAAGCGAAAAGGTGCTGGCCGTCGGAGCCGATGCGAAGAAAATGCTCGGACGTACGCCCGGCAACATCGTGGCAGTTCGGCCCATGAAAGAAGGCGTGATCGCCGACTTCGAGATGGCGGAGCAGATGCTGAAGCATTTCATCCGCAAGGCCCACAATCGCAGCGCATTCGTTCGGCCGAGGATTATCATCGGGGTACCGTCCCGCATCACGCAGGTCGAGCAGCGGGCCGTGCGTGATTCGGCGGAATTGGCCGGAGCGCGCGAAGTCTATCTGATCGAAGAACCGGTGGCCGCAGCAATCGGGGCCGGACTGCCGATCACGGAGCCGTCCGGCAACATGGTCGTCGACGTGGGCGGTGGTACGACGGATATTGCGGTCATCTCGCTCGGCGGGATTGTGTACAGCGAGTCCGTGAAGGTCGCCGGCGACCGGATGGACGAGGCGATCATGAACTACATCAAGAAGAAGTATAACTTGCTCATCGGCGAACATATGTCGGAACGGATCAAGTTTGAGATCGGGTCCGCCTATCCGTTCGAGGAGCGGAAAACCATGATGATCAAGGGCCGCGATCTGATCTCAGGCATCCCGCGCACACTGGTCGTAGACGACGCCGAGATTCGCGAAGCCTTGCAGGAACCCATTGGGACCATTGTGAATGCGATCAAGGTCGCATTGGAAAACACTCCGCCAGAGTTGGCGGGGGATATTATTGACCGCGGAATTGTGTTGACCGGTGGAGGCTCCCTCCTGAAAGGGATGGACACTCGATTCCGCGAAGAAACGAACTTGCCGATCATTACGGTGGACGATCCGCTCACTTCCGTCGTCTTGGGAGTGGGGAAGATTTTGGACGAACTGGATCTCCTCCGTAAGGTGTCGGTCATGTCGCAGGCCAACAACCTCCGGTAAGGTTCCATCCCTCATGCGGATGGTCAATTTGCGCGCACCCTACAACGCGAGGCGTCTTGCCTTCGCCCTCGCCGTCATTCTCCTGCTCGGCTTTCTGCTCTTGCCTAGCCAACTCCAAGGTGTGTTCCAGCAGTTGGGCAGCCCTGTCGGATGGATTTTGAGTTGGCCCCTCCGAGCTGTGGCCAGCGTCCGTGACGGGATCGCTGATCTCTGGACCGGCTACGCGGCGTTACAGGGGGTAGAAGAAGAAAATAGGCAATTGCGGAAGGAACTGGAATACCTCCAAGGGCAAAATAGCCAACTCCGCGAAGCGGCGGCGGCGACGGAACGGCTCACGGCACTGTTGGAATTTAAGGCGCAAGTGCTTCCTTCAATGATCGCCGCACAAGTGATCGGCCGTGATACCGGGAATTGGTACCGAACGATTATCCTGAACAAGGGCGAGTCGGACGGACTTGAGCCGGATATGGGCGTGATTACTGCTGTCGGTGTGGTAGGACGTATTGTGAAAACGACAGCCGCCACCTCGGTAGTGTTGCTGGCGACGGACCCGAACAACGCGATCGCTGGGTTGATCCAGCGAACGAGAGATGAAGGGATCGTTGAAGGGACCACGCAGGGGCTGGCTCACCTCAAGTATATTCCGTTGTTGTCGAGCGCACGGACCGGCGATCGAGTCGTGACGTCTGGATTGGTGGGGGGCTTTCCTCGCGGCCTAGCCATCGGGACGATCACGAGGATCGACAAAGAAGAAGGGGCGCTGTTCCAGTCCGCGGAACTCACTCCGGAAGTTGATGCGAACCGAGTGGAAGAAGTTCTGGTGATTCAGTCTCCGTATGTCCCGACCGAAGGGGAGCGCCTTGGCGCTCCGAGTGTGAAGCCAAAGTCATGAAAGCGCTGTTGTACGTGATCCTCATCGCCGGTCTTGTTCCGATTCAATCCGTCCTACTGCCGCATGTGAGCGTGTGGGGTGTGAAGCCGGATATCGGTTTCATTGCGGTATGCCTGGTTGGCTTGTTTGGGGGAGAACTCGAAGGGCTGTTGGTCGGTCTCGCCCTGGGATGGGTCATGAGCCTTTTTTCTGCCGAAGATCTGACCTTTAGCATGGTGACAAAGGGAGGCGTGGGATATGTGGCCGGTCTCGCTGGCAGACAGGTCGCGCATCTCACTCCGGTTGCCCTTGTCGTGGGGCTTCTAGTGACATCGTGTCTGGCCGGACTTCTCACAGCTGTTGCACTGAAGCCAAATGACGAGC
>Ga0209640_10000945_pt1 | contig 23762 bp, 17 predicted proteins | sample RifCSP10_1_FD_184018 | JGI IMG/M metagenome (GOLD analysis project Ga0209640, IMG submission 184018) | Soil microbial communities from Rifle, Colorado - Rifle CSP2_sed 10_1 (SPAdes) (version 2) | ecosystem: Environmental > Terrestrial > Deep subsurface > Rock core/Sediment | place: Rifle... | reverse complement strand
CGGGAACTTTACGGCCGTCGCCGAGCGACATCTCGCGGCGGGCCTGCCGCAGGCGACCGGCGGCGCGTACGTGGGCGAGCATTGGCTCGCCTCGTTTGCCGCGCTCGCGTTAGGCGATCGGCCCTGAGTTCAGGCGAGTCCGATGACGTTGTATGTTGTGACCGCGCGCTGGAAGCCCCTGAGCGAAAGCTCGCCGATGTGCTCGACCTTGACCCGCTCCTCCACCTTGCCGAACACGCGCTGCGAAACGAGCACCTGTCCCGCCTTGGCCTCGCTGCACAGCCGCGCCGAGAGATTGGTCACCGGCCCGATCGCGCCGTAATCCCGCCGCTCCTCGAAGCCGATCGCCCCGAGCGTCGCGTAGCCGTTGGCGATGCCAACGCCGAATCCCAGGTCGTAGCCGCGCTTTTTCCAGCCGACCGAAAGCGCTCCCACCTTGTCGCGCATCTCGAGCGCCATGCGGATCGCGGCCAGCTCGTGCTCGGCCACGGGAATGGGATCGTTGAACAGGATCATCACGCCGTCTCCGGCGAAGTGCTCGATCGTGCCCTCGTGCGCCATGACGATGCGCCCGATCTCGCCGTGGTAGGCGCGCAGCACGTCCATCGCCTCCTCGGGCTCCGCGGTTTCGCTGAACACGGTGAATCCGCGCAGGTCGGTGAACACCACCGTGATCTCCCGCCGGTGGGTCTTGAGCGGGTCGTCCACCTCGCCCGACACGATCATCTCGCCGATGCGCGGGGAGACGAAGCGCTTCAGGCGCCCGACGCGCTCGAGCTCCTTGACCTGATCGGCGACGCGCGTCTCCAGGCTCGCATTCAGATCGCCGAGCTGATCGTACAGCTCCTTGATGCGCAGGAGCGACTTCACGCGGGCGAGCAGCTCGGGCTGGTTGATCGGCTTGGTGAGGAAATCGTCGGCACCCGCCTCCAGCCCCTTGATCCGTTCCTGAGTCGGGTCGAGCGAGGTGACCATCACGACCGGCAAGACGCCGTTCGCGGAATCGGCGCGGATCGCACGGCACACGTCGTAGCCGTTCATTCCCGGCATCATGACGTCGAGCAGCACCAGGTCCGGGCGCTGCTCGGCGAGCCGCTTCAGTCCCTCCTCGCCGTTGGAGGCGGTCGCGACCTCGTAGCCCTTCACGGAGAGCAGGTCGGCGAGCAGTTTGACGTTCGCCGGCGTGTCATCCACCACCAGGATCTTCGCCTTGCGCGTCACGCCGTGCCTCCGGAGGGGTCGCCGGCGAGCGCCTTGGCGACCGTGGCGATGAATTCCTTGAGGTTGATCGGCTTCGATACGAAACCGTCGAATCCTGCCTCCATGATCTCCCGCCGGTCCTGCGGCATCACCGAGGCGGTGAACGCGAGCACCGGGATGCGGCGCGTCGCGTCGGTTTCGCGCAGTTTCTTCAGCGCCTCGATGCCGTTGATCCCCGGTAAGTGAATGTCCATCAGCACGAGATTGGGGGCCTGCAGGGCAGCCTGTTCCAGGCCCGCCTCGCCGGTCTCTGCCTCGACCGTGCGGTACCCCTTCACCTGCAGGATGTCGCGCGCAAGCCTGCGGTTCTTCTCGTTGTCTTCGACGATCAGGATCAGTTCATTGGCCATGGCGAAATGGGAGTGTGAAGGTGAAGGTCGAGCCCTTGCCGGGAACGCTGGCGAGGGAGATGGTGCCGCCGTGCAGCTCGACGAACCGCCGCGTGAGCGCAAGGCCCAGGCCGGTCCCCTCGGCCTTGCGCGTGTAGTCGCGCCCGACCTGCTTGAACTCCTCGAACACGGCCTGCTGGTCCTCGGGCGCGATCCCCACGCCGGTGTCGGCCACCGCGATTTCGACCGCCGACCCATTCGGCCTGGCAGCCACGCTCACCCGGCCGCCCTCGGGGGTGAACTTCACCGCGTTGGAGAGCAGATTGAGCATGATCTGCTTGAACTTGCGTTCGTCGGCGCGGAATATTCCCAGCGAGGCATCCACCTCGAGGCCGAGCGCGATGCCGTGGCGCTGCGCGCGCTCCTTGACCAGCGTCAGCGCGTTTTGCAGCGCCGCAGGCAGGTCGAACTCCGAGAACTCCAGCTCCATTCTGCCTGCCTCGATCTTCGACAGGTCGAGGATGTCGTTGATCAGCGAAAGCAGGTGCTTGCCCGAGGAATGGATATCGGTGACGTACTCGGACTGCTTCCCGGTCAGATCGCCGAAGTAGCGCTCCCCGAGCACCTCCGAGAAGCCGATGATCGCGTTCAGCGGCGTCCTCAGCTCGTGCGACATGTTGGCGAGGAACTCCGACTTGTGGCGGTTGGCGATCTCGAGCTGGCGGCTCTTTTCCTGGATTTCGTGGAACAGCCTCACATTCTCGATCGCGATCACCGCCTGGTCGGCAAAGGTCTGCAACAGCGCGATCTCCTTGTCGTTGAACGCGCCGGATGCCGGCCGCAACACCGAAATGGCCCCGATCGGCTTGCCCTCGCGCAGCAGCGGGGTGAACAGGCCGGAGCCGTAGCCCGATGAAAGCCCCATCTGCTTCAGCCGCGGAAATTCCTCGGCACCCTTGGCCAGGTCCGGAAGGTGGATCGTGCGCTCCTCCATGATGCAAGTGGCGAGTCCGCTGCCGCGGTCGATCGCCAAGTCGTAGGTGTCGCGCGTGCCCGCCCCACCGACGCTCGCGCGGACCTCGATCCGGTCCTCATGGACCAGCCCCAGCGCGACGCGGCTGCCGCTGAACAAGGCGTGGCAGTTCTTCACGATCGCGTCGAACACCGGTTGTGCTTCCGTCATGGAGCTGCTGATCGCGCGCAGGATCTCGGAGGTGGCGGTCTGCTGATCGAGCGTTTCCTTCAGTTCCCGGGTCCGCTCCTCGACCTTGCGCTCCAGGCCCGCGTACGATTCCTTCAGCTCCGCGGCCATCTTGTTGAAATGCTCGGCGAGCTCCTGCAGCTCGTCGCCGGTGCGCACCTCGATTCTCTGGCTGAGGTTGCCCGAACCGATCGCCACCGCGCCATCCTGCAGCGCGCGGATCGGGTCGGTCATGCGGCGCGCAAAGACCAGGCCCGCGAGGATGGAAAGCAGCAGGCCCCCGAACAGCAGCGCACCGCTGCGGGCGAGCGAGGCATAGAGCGGCTTGTACGCCTCGGCCGTTGCCTGCTCGACGAACACGTACCAGTCGAGCGGCTCGATGCGCGCAAACGCGGTGAGCACCGAGCGACCGTTGCGGTCGCGCGCCTCGCCCGCGAGCTGCCTCTCCTCCGCCGGCTCGCCCGGCGCGGCCGGCTTCGCCTGCAAAGCGGCCTGCAACTGGGGCAGCGCGGAAAGGTCGGTCTTCTGCAGCACCAGGCTGATGTCCGGGTGCGCCACGAGGTTTCCGTCCTTGTTCACGACGTAGGCAAGCCCGGTCTCGCCGATCTTGATGCGCTGGATCACTTCCCAGATGAACTTGAGATTGACCTCGACCGCGGTGATTCCCGTGTCGCCGCGCCCGGCGCGCCCGGCGCGCTCGGCGCGCAGCGCGATGGCCATGTAGGGCTCGGTTTCCTTGCGGAAATACACCGGCCCGAAGTAGATGCCGCCGCTGCGCGCGACGGCGAAGCGCGGGTCCTTCGACAGGTCCTCGAGGCATTCCCCGAGCCGGTCCATCGCCAGTCGCGATGTCTGCACCTGCAGGCAACCGTTCGCGTGGATGTAGTTTGCCTCGGTGATCGCCTGCACCTGCGTGAGGAGCTTTACGTAGTCGAACCGCCTCAGTTCCAGCGGATTCGCCCCCTCGGCGATCTGCGGCAGCGCCGTCCAGCCGATCTGGTGCTCGATTTCCTTGACGAAATTCTCGATGCGATTCGCGGCCGAGGCGGCCTTCTCGCGCGCCAGCGCAACGAGCGAGTTCCTCGTCTCGAGGTACGAGAAGTAGATCCCGATCGCGCCGCTCACCACGAGCGCCCCCGCCACCAGCGAAATGATGAGCGCGAGATACTTGCGGTAGATGCGGCGCCGCGCGGTCATTCACTCCCCTTGTGTCGCGCCCGCCGATGCGTTGGCGGCGAGCGCGCAGGACACGGAAAGAGCGAGGGTCATCCTGTTGCGGCCCGGTGTCAACCGGGCGAGGCACTTCATTCGATCACCTTGTCCGCGCGCAGAAGTACAGGCCGCGCGATCGTGATTCCGAGGGTGCGGGCGGTTTTCAGGTTGATCACGAGTTCGAATCGGGTCGGTTGCTCGACTGCGATCTCCGCCGGACTCGCTCCTTTCAGGATCTTGTCCACGTAGGCCGCCGCGCGCCGATAGAGGTCATCCAGGTTCGCCCCGTACGACATGAGGCCGCCCTCATCCACGAACTCCCGCTCGTCATACATCACCGGAACACGGGTTCGCGCGGCCAGGACCGCGAGCTGGCGACGGTGCACGACGAGGAGCGGATTCCTCAGCGTAAGGAGCGCTCCGGCGCGCCCCGCAGATGCGGCATGGAACGCGCCTTCGAGTTCGTCTGGCCGCCGCACTTCCAGCGAATGCAGTTCCAGCCCCAGCGCCTTTGCGGCAAGCTGAATGTCCCGCCACACCGTCACGGTTCCGCGCCACTCGGGATTCCACAATACCGCCACTCGCCTCAGCCCCGGGATCGCCTCCTTGAGCAACTCCAGCCTCTTGGGGGCCAGCTCGGCATAGAGCGAGTACACCCCGGTGATATTGCCTCCGGGACGCGCGAGGCTCGACACCAGTCCCATCTGGACCGGATCATTACTGCTCCGCATCACGATCGGGATGGTCTTCGTTGCCGCCTTTGCCGCGAAGGTGGAGGGCGGATCAGGTGCTACCAAGACGTCTACCCGCAGGCTCGCCAACGCGGCGGCAAGCTCTGGCAGGCGCTCGGTACTTCCGTCCGCGCTCCGCAGCTCCACGAGAATGTTGCGCCCCTCAACGTACCCAAGCTCGCGCAGGCCGCTTGTAAACGCATGCAGGTGCGGACCGCGATTATTCACGAGAAGCCCGATCCGGCGCAGCGTTCGCGTCTGCTGCGGTTCGCCAGTTCGCGGCGAAGCCAGTACGGCAATCAGGGCCCCGCAAACGAAAACGCGCCGGTTCATCCGATCGCGCGGCACCCGCGCGCACTACTCGATCACGCGCGTCGCGAGCATCAGCACCGACTCGGGGATCTTGATTCCCATCGCGCGCGCAGTCTTGAGATTGACGACGAGTTCGTAGGTCGTCGGCCGCTCGACCGGCTTGGCGCCCTTATCGGACCTTCCACCGTACGCGAATTCGCGCACGCTGAGCCCGAGCCCTTCAGAACGATCCGTCGCATTCCCCTCCCTTTCTTGCTCGAATGCTCGCCGCCGAGTCGCAGCCGATTCTACGCCGCGCCGTGCCGGACCGGGCGGCGCCACGCTGCCGTTTCGAAGCGAGACTTCCTACCGCGGGAGTTCGGATGAACCGGTAAGGAATTCGTCCACCGCGCGGGCGCACTGGCGTCCCTCGCGGATCGCCCAGACGACGAGCGACTGCCCGCGGCGCATGTCGCCCGCGGCGAAAACCTTGGGCACGCTGGTCGCGTAGCACCCGGGCCCGTCGGTCGCGGCGGCGGCGTTGCCGCGCGGATCCTTCTGCACGCCGAAACCGTCGAGGATGGACTGCACCGGCGAGACGAAACCCATCGCGAGCAACACGAGATCGGCAGGAACGGTGAACTCGGAGCCGGGCAGCTCGACCGTCGTTCCGTCTTTCCATTCCAGGTGCACGGCCTGCAGCGCCTTCACCTTGCCGTTCTCGCCGATGAACTGCTTCGTGGCGACCGACCAGTCGCGCACCACGCCCTCCTCGTGCGAAGAGGATGTGCGCAAGCGCGTCGGCCAGTACGGCCATACGGGGTTGCGTTCCACGTCCGGCGGCATCGGCAGCACCTCAAACTGGGTAATCGTCTTCGCCCCATGGCGGTTGGACGTGCCGACACAATCGCTTCCGGTGTCCCCGCCGCCGATGATCACCGTGTGCTTGCCCGTCGCCCGCAGGTCGGGTACCTCCTTGTCGCCGGCGACGCGCTTGTTCTGCAGCGGCAGGAATTCCATCGCAAAATGAATCCCGTCCAGCTCGCGCCCGGGAATCGGGAGATCTCTCGGCACCTCGGACCCGCCCGCGAGCACCACGGCATCGAACTCGGCCATGAGCCTCTGCGGTTCGACCGTCTCGGTCGCCCAGTCGGGGACGCCCTTGCCGGGCCGATCGGTGCCGACGTACACGCCGGTGCGGAAGGTCACGCCCTCCGCCTCCATCTGCCCCAGCCTGCGGTCGATCACGGGTTTCTCGAGCTTGAAATCGGGGATGCCATAGCGCAGCAACCCGCCGATGCGGTCGTTCTTTTCGAACACCGTCACCTCGTGGCCGGCGCGCGCGAGCTGCTGCGCGCAGGCAAGCCCCGCCGGCCCGGAGCCGATCACCGCGACCTTCTTTCCGGTCCGGTGCCCCCGAGGCTGCGGCACGACCCAGCCCTGCTCCCACGCCTTGTCGACGATCGCGTGCTCGATCGACTTGATGCCGACCGGCTCTTCGATGATGCGCAGCACACACGCCTCCTCGCAGGGCGCGGGGCAGACGCGGCCGGTAAATTCGGGGAAGTTGTTGGTCGAATGCAGCGTCTCGATCGCCGTCTTCCAGTCGTCCCGGTAAACGAGGTCGTTCCAGTCCGGAATGATGTTGTTCACCGGGCAGCCGCTCATGCAGAACGGAACGCCGCAGTCCATGCAGCGCGCGCCCTGGATTGCGGCCTGCTCGTCGCTCAGGCGCAGGAAGAACTCGTGGTAGTGCTTCTTGCGGTTCGCAGGCGCTTCATGCGCTTCCTCGAGCCGCTCGTACTCGAGGAAGCCCGTGATTTTCCCCATCTATGCGGCGACCTTTCTTTGTGCCGCCGCAAGCTCGCCCAGCGCGCGCCGGTACTCCTTCGGAAAAATCTTGAGGAACCTCGGCCGATACGCCGCCCACTTCTCGAGAATCTCGTAGGCGCGGCGGCTGTTCGTGTATTTGGCGTGGCGCTCGATCAGGCGCCTCAGGATCGCCTCGTCCAGTTCGCCCAGGTGCCAGAGGTCGCGCGCCACCCGGCCCTGCTGCTCCGGCTCGGCGAGCACCGGCTCCAGGTCCACCATCGCGGTGTTGCAACGCTTCACGAATTCGCCGTCGAGATCGAGTACATAGGCGATCCCGCCCGACATGCCGGCGCCGAAATTGCGCCCCGTAAGTCCCAGCACCGCGACTGTGCCGCCCGTCATGTACTCGCAGCCATGGTCGCCGACGCCTTCCACCACCGCCCGCGCGCCCGAATTCCTCACCGCGAAGCGCTCGCCGGCCACGCCCCTGAAGTACGCCTCGCCCGCGATGGCGCCGTAGAGCACGACGTTGCCGGTAATGATGTTCTCGGTCGGCTCGCCGCGGAACTTGGGCGAGGGCTGCACCGAGATGCGGCCGCCCGAGAGGCCCTTGCCGCAGTAGTCGTTCGTGTCGCCGATCAGGTCGAGCGTCACGCCGCGCGCGAGAAACGCGCCGAAGCTCTGCCCTGCCGAGCCCGCGAGCCGGATGTGAATCGTGTCATCGGGCAACCCCTCGTGCCCGTAGCGCCTGGCGATCTGCCACGACAGCATGGTCCCGACAGTGCGGTTGATATTCCGGATCGGCGTATCGATGGCGACCTTTTCGCCGCGCTCGAGCGCCGGCCGGGCAAGCTCGATGAGCCGGTTGTCGAGCGCCTTCCCCAATCCGTGGTCCTGGCGCTCGCAGCTGTAGCGCGCGACCTCCGCCGGCATCTGCGGCATCTGGAAGATCTTCGAGAAATCGAGCCCCTTCGCCTTCCAGTGCGCGATGCCCTTCTTCTTGTCGAGCAGATCCGCGCGGCCGATCAGGTCGTTGAACCGGCGGATGCCGAGCTTTGCCATCAGCTCGCGCACTTCCTCGGCAACGAAGAAGAAATAATTGACGACGTGCTCGGGCTTGCCCTCGAACTTCCTGCGCAGAACCGGGTCCTGGGTCGCGATACCCACCGGGCAGGTATTGAGGTGGCACTTGCGCATCATGATGCAGCCTTCGACCACGAGCGGCGCGGTGGCAAATCCGAAACCGTCCGCGCCGAGGATCGCGCCGACGACCACATCGCGCCCGGTCTTCATCTGGCCGTCCACCTGCACTTCGATGCGGCCCCGGAGCCGATTGAGCACCAGCGTCTGCTGCGTCTCGGCGAGCCCCAGTTCCCACGGCGTGCCGGCGTGCTTGATCGAGGACCAGGGCGAGGCGCCGGTGCCGCCGTCGTGCCCGGCGATCGTCACGTGGTCGGACTTCGCCTTGGAGACCCCTGCCGCGACCGTGCCGACGCCGACCTCGGAAACGAGCTTGACGCTGATGGCCGCCTCGGGGTTGGAGTTCTTCAGGTCGTGGATCAGCTGCGCGAGGTCCTCGATCGAGTAGATGTCATGATGCGGCGGCGGCGAAATCAGCTCGACCCCCGGAGTCGCAAAGCGCAGCTCGGCGATGTATTCGGAAACCTTTCTCCCCGGCAACTGGCCCCCTTCGCCGGGCTTGGCGCCTTGAGCGATCTTGATCTGCAGCTGCTCGGCCGAAGCGAGGTACTCCGCGGTGACGCCAAAGCGTCCCGAAGCCACCTGCTTGATCTTCGACTTGAGCGAATCGCCCTCGTGAAGCGGGATGTCGACCTCGACGCGCTTGCGGCCCAGGCGCGACATGAGCGTCTCGCCCGCCTTCACCGGCGCGTAGCGCTGCCGGTCCTCGCCTCCCTCGCCGGTGTTGCTCTTGCCGCCGATGCGGTTCATCGCGATCGCAAGGGTGGTGTGCGCCTCGGTCGAGATCGAGCCGAGCGACATGGCGCCGGTCGAGAAACGCTTGACGATCTCGCTGGCGGGCTCGACCTCCTCGACCGGCACCGGGGTGCACGCATCGAACCGGAAATCGAACAGGCCCCGCAGCGTCATGTGGCGCTTCGACTGGTCGTCGATGATGCGCGAATACTCCTTGTATGTCTGATAGGAGTTGTTGCGCGTGGAATGCTGGAGCTTGGTGATCGCTTCCGGCGTCCACATGTGCTCCTCGCCGCGCACCCGCCAGGCGTACTCGCCGCCCGTGTCGAGCGCGCTCCTCAACACCGGGTCGTCCTCGTCGAACGCGGCCTTGTGCACCAGGATCGCTTCCTCGGCGAGCTCGAACACGCCGATGCCCTCGACGTTGGAGGCGGTGCCGGTGAAATACTTTTCCACCAGCGTTTTTTTCAGGCCCACCGCCTCGAAGATCTGCGACCCGGTGTAGGACATGTAGGTGGAGATGCCCATCTTGGACATCACCTTCTTCAGGCCCTTGCCGATCGCCTTGACGTAGTTCTTGATCGCCCTGGTCGCCGCGCCGTTGTCGCCCGCGTGCGCGGCGATCAGCGTCTCCAGCGCAAGATACGGGTGCACGGCTTCCGCCCCGTAGCCGCCGAGCAGCGCAAAGTGGTGCACCTCGCGCGCCGAACCGGTCTCGACCACGAGGCCCGCGCTGGTCCTCAGGCCCTTGGTCACGAGATGCTGGTGAATCGCCGAGAGCGCAAGCAGCGCCGGGATCGCGACCCGCTCCCGCTCCACCAGCCGGTCGGAGACGACGATGATCGAGATGCCCGAGCGCACCGCGTCCTCGGCCTGCGCCGCCAGGCTCGCGAGCCGGGCTTCGATCGCCTCCTTGCCCCAGGCGACGGGGTAGGTGATGTCGAGCTCGAGGCAGCGGAACTTGCCGCCGGTGTAGCGCTCGATGTGGCGGATCTTCTCCATCTCGAAGAAGTCGAGCACCGGCTGGCTGACCTCCAGGCGCAGCGGGGGATTCGATTCATCGATGCCGAGCAGGTTCGGCTTCGGCCCGATGAACGACACCAGCGACGTGACCAGCTCCTCGCGGATGGGATCGATCGCCGGGTTCGTGACCTGGGCAAAGAGCTGCTTGAAGTAGTGGTAGAGCGTCTTGTTCTTCGAGGAGAGCACCGCGAGCGGCGAGTCGTTTCCCATCGAGCCCACCGGCTCTTCGCCCGTCTGCGCCATCGGGACCATGATGAATTTGAGGTCCTCCTGGGTATAGGCGAACGCCTGCTGGCGGTCGAGCAGCGGCACGCCGGACCGCAGCGGATGGGTCTTCTCGCTCTCGACCTCGTCGAGCTTGACGCGGATGCGCTCGATCCACTCGGCGTAGGGCTTCGAGTTGGCAAGCGTGTCCTTCAGCTCCTTGTCGTCGACGATGCGACCCTTCTCGAGGTCGACGAGAAACATCTTGCCCGGCTGAAGGCGCCACTTCTTGATGACTCGTTCCTCCGGGACCGGCAGACAGCCGCACTCCGAGCCCATGATCACGAGGTCGTCGTCGGTGACGATGTAGCGCGAGGGCCTCAGGCCGTTGCGGTCGAGCGTCGCGCCGATCTGCCGGCCGTCGGTAAAGGCGATCGAGGCCGGGCCGTCCCACGGCTCCATCATCGCCGCGTGGTACTCGTAGAACGCGCGCCGCGCGGGATCCATCAGCGTGTGCTGCTCCCACGCCTCCGGGATCATCAGCATCATGGCGTGCGCGACCGAGTAGCCGCCCATCACCAGCAGCTCGAACGCGTTGTCGAACGAGGCCGAGTCCGACTGGCCGTCGTAGATGAGCGGCCAGATCTTGCCGAGGTCCTCGCCCAGGATCGGGCTCGAAATCGCGCTCTGGCGCGCGCGGATCCAGTTGACGTTGCCGCGCAGCGTGTTGATCTCGCCGTTGTGGCAGATCATGCGGAACGGATGCGCCAGGTCCCAGGACGGGAACGTGTTCGTCGAAAAGCGCTGGTGCACCATCGCGAGCGCCGACTCGACGCGCGGGTCCTTGAGGTCGAGGTAGTACTCGCCCACCTGCCGGGCAAGCAGCATCCCCTTGTAGACGACCGTGCGCGCCGACATCGACGGCACGTAGAATTCCTTGCCGTGCGCGAGCTTGAGCGCCTGGATGGCGTGCCCGGAGCTTTTGCGGATGATGTAGAGCTTGCGCTCCAGGCTGTCGGTGACGGTCACGCCCTTGCCACGCCCGACGAATACCTGGCGGATCACCGGTTCGAGCTTCTGCGCCGGTTCGGCAAGATCGGAGTTGTCCACCGGGACATCGCGCCAGCCCAGCAGAACCTGCCCCTCGTCCTTGATCGCGCGCTCGATCTCGTACTCGCAGGCAAGACGCGAAGCAGGCTCGCGCGGCAGGAACACCATGCCGACACCGTACTGCCCCGGCGGCGGCAGCCGCACGCCGCACTTCGCCATCTCCTCGCGGAAAAAACGGTCCGGAATCTGGATCAGCAGCCCGGCGCCGTCCGAGAGTTTGGGATCCCAGCCGACGGCCCCCCGATGGGTCAGGTTCCTGAGAACCGTGAGTCCCTGCTCGATGATCGAATGCGATTTCTTGCCCTTGATGTTGGCGACGAAGCCTACGCCACAGGCATCGTGCTCGTGTCTCGGGTCATACAGACCCTGCGCTTCGGGCAAGAGAACCTCGGTCACGCCTAAGCTCCTGATCGCAAAAGAACTTCCTATGCTTCGCCGCTCCGCACAAAAATAGCCGGCGACGTTCGCAATATACCTGCCAGACTCCGCCTAAACAAGGGCTTTGGGCGGCTGCGGCGCTATTGTGCCGCCGCGGCAGGCGCCTGCTCCCCGGCGCATGCAGCGATCGCGTCGCGCACGAGCGCTTCTTCGATCCCCCCGCGTACTACAGCCTTGCCAGTCGCGGCGAGCAGCACGAACCGCATCCGACCCTGCTCGGCCTTCTTGTCCACCTGCATCAATTCGAGCATTCGCTCGGGGGGAATCGCGGGTCCCGCAACGGGGAGTCCGGCACGCGCGACCAGCGCGCGCACGCGTTCGGCCTCGGAGCGCGCAAGCATTTGGGTGCGCACGGAAAGTTCCGCGGCCATGACCATCCCCGCGGCGACCGCCTCGCCGTGCAGCCACTCGCCGTAGCCGACGCCGGTTTCAACGGCGTGCCCGAAGGTGTGCCCGAAGTTCAGAATCGCGCGCAGGCCGGACTCGCGCTCATCGGCGGCAACGACCTGCGCCTTCAGTTCGCACGAGCGCCGTACGGCATGCGCGAGGGCGGCGCGGTCGCGCTCAAGCAGGCGCACGACATTCGCCTCGAGCCAATCGACGAATGCGGCATCCAGAATGAACGCGTGCTTGATCACCTCTGCCGCGCCTGCACGCAGCTCGCGGGCGGGCAGCGAATCGAGCGTCGCCAAGTCGGCGATCACCGCGAGGGGCTGGTGAAACGCTCCGATCATGTTCTTGCCGCGCGGATGATTGATCGCGGTTTTGCCGCCGACCGAGGAATCGACCTGCGCGAGCAGCGTTGTCGGCACCTGGATGTACGGCACTCCGCGCTGATAGACCGCCGCGGCGAACCCCGCGAGATCCCCGACCACGCCCCCGCCGAGCGCGACGATGAGGGTGTCGCGGCCGCAGCGCGCGGCCAGCAGCCGGTCGAATACGTGCTCGAGCGTTCGCCAGTCCTTCGCCTGCTCTCCGTCCGCCACCACGATCGAAGTCGCGGCCGCCCCCGCGTGCGCCAGCGCGCGCTCGACGCGCTCCAGGTAAAGCGCTGCGACCACTTCGTTGGTGATCACCGCCGCGCGACGCGACGCGAGGTGAGGCGCGTAGAGGCGGACGTCCTCGAGCAGACCGGCGCCGATGTGGATCGGATACGAACGGCTGCCGAGTGCTACGCGGAGAGTTTCCACCTTTCCTCCAGGCGTGCGAGCAGCTGCCGCACAAGCGCCTGCGCGCTTTGATTGCCCGTATCGACAACGAGGTCGGCGACTTCCCGGTACAGCGGATCGCGCTGTGCATACAGTTCCTCCAGCTTGATCAGCGGGTCCGCATCCGCAAGCAGGGGCCTGTTCCGGTCGTGCCGCACGCGGTCATAAAGATCGGCCGGGCGCGCATGAAGATAGACGACGGTGCCGCGCGCGGCCAGACGCCGCCGATTCTCGGCATCGAGTACGGCGCCGCCGCCGGTCGCCAGCACGATTCCGTCCAGCGCCGCGAGTTCGGCAATGACGTGCGCCTCGCGCGCGCGGAAACCGGGTTCGCCTTCGATGTCGAAGATGACCGGGATGCCGACGCCGCAGCGGCGCTCGACCTCGTGATCCGAGTCGTAGAACGACCGCTTCAGGCGACGCGCAACCATGCGGCCGACGGTGGTCTTGCCCGCCCCCATCAAGCCGACGAGGAAGAGGTTTCCGTCGCTCTTCATGCGGGTATTCTACGCATCCGCGGAATGCCCCGCGAAGCGCCGGCGCGCACCGTTCGCGCAGGCTTGCGCAGCGGGAATGCGAACGCCCCAAAATGCAACGGCCGGGAAGACCCGGCCGTTGCGCCGCTCGGAAGGATCGCGAAGTTCAGCGAATCGTCAGCCGCTCGCTCACGATCCGGGGCGTGATGAACACGAGCAGCTCCGTTTTCGCCGTCGAAGTCTGGCGGTTCTTGAACAGGAACCCGATGTAGGGCAGATCCCCGAAAAACGGCACCTGGGTCAGGTCGGTGCGATCGGTCTGTTCGTAGATGCCGCCGATGACCACGGTGCCGCCGTTCTCCACCAGTACCTCGGTCTTGACGTGCTTGGTATTGATCTGCACGCCCGCCGGGGTGGTGACCCCGGGAGAGTCTTTGTTGACGTCAAGGGTCATGATGATGTTTCCGTCCGGAGTGATCTGCGGCTTGACCTTGAGGGAGAGGCTCGCCTTGCGGAACGAGACGCTGGTCGCACCCGAGGAGGTCGCCTGTTGGTAGGGAATCTCGGTTCCCTGTTCGATCAGCGCCTCGACCTGGTTGGCGGTCAGCACGCGCGGGCTGGAGATGATCTTGCCTTTGCCGTCGGCCTCCAGCGCCGAGAGCTCGACGTTCAGGAACCGCGTAAGGGCGCGATTGAAGAGAATGAACGAGAGCTGTCCGGCATTGAAGGAGTTGAGCCCGGCGGCCGGCAGGTTCGCGTTCAGGCCGGGGCCGTTGATCAGGGCGGTGCCTTGCACGACGCCCGCCCCCTGGCCGGTATTGACCAGCTCGGCGCCGATGTTCGGTCCGCGAATGCCGACGCTGGTGCCGAGGGGCATCCGCGTGGAGAGCCCGTTTTCGAACACTCCGAGCCGCACGCCGAGGTTCTTGGCGAAGATGTCGGATGCCTCGACGATGCGCGCCTCGATCATCACCTGGCGCACGGGGATGTCGATCTTGGCGATCAGCTTGCGCACTTCCTCGAGCCTGCTCGGCACGTCCTGCACGAACAGCGTGTTGGTGCGCGTGTCCACCACCGCGCTGCCGCGCTTGGAGAGCACCGGCTGCTGCCGATCGGCGAGCATCTTCTGCACGTCGATGGCCTTCGTGTAGTTCAGCTGGAAGCTCTCGGTCCGCGTCTGCTCGAGATCCGTGATCTGCTGACGCGATTCCAGCGACAGCTTCTCGCGGGTGGCGAGTTCGTCGCGCGGCGCGATCCAGATCACGTTGCCGCTCTTGCGCATGTCCAGCCCGCGCGTCTGCAGGATGATCTCCAGCGCCTGGTCCCAGGGCACGTCCTTGAGCCGCAGCGTGATGCTGCCGCCCACGGAGTCGCTCGTGACGACATTGAGGTCGGTGAAATCGGCGATCACGTTGAGTACCGCGCGAACCTCGACATTCTGGAAATTGAGCGAGAGCTTCTCCCCGGTGTAACGGCCGCGCGCCCCGCGCGACGTATCGACGGCCAGTGGCTTGACCTCGACCACGAACTGGGTCTCGGACTGATAGGCGTTATGCTCCCACTGGCCGCTCGGCTCGATCACCATGCGCACGTTCTCGCCCTGCTGGAACGTGTTGACGATTTGCACGGGGGTCGCGAAGTCCGTGACATCAAGCCGCCGCTTGAGGTTATCCGGCAGCGAGGTCTTGAGGAAATCGATCACGATGTTCTGTCCCTGCTGGCGGATGTCGATGCCGGTGGAGGCGTCCGAAAGATCCACGACGACCCGGCCTTCCCCGCCCCGGCCGCGGCGGAAGTCCACGTCGCGGATCGAATGCCTGGCGTCGGCCTGTCCCTCGGCAAAATGCGCCACCTTGTCGCCCGGCGTCACCGACGCCGCAGCGGCCTGCAAGGTAATGATCAGGGACTTTCCGTCCACGCGGGCTTCGTGCACCACGGTGCGCCTCAGATTGAGCACCAGCCGCGTCTTGTCGGCCGCCTGAACGAGATTCATGCTGCGAAGTTCGCCCTGGCCGATGTCCTGCGCGTTGCGGCCGAGCGCATTCACGGTGTTGGCGAAATCGAACGCGATACGCGCAGGGCTGGCCACCGTGAAGTTCGGGGGCACGCTCTTCAGCGGTTCCCTGGTCGTCACCCGCACCACCACCGCACCGCTTTGCTGCGTGACATCGAATGCCTCGATGCTGTTGGCCTGCGCGGCGGCGAGACCGATCCCCGCGAACCAGAAGAAAAGCGCGTGCAACGTCGTCAGAAGACCCCTGAGCGTGCTCATTTCTTGACCTCCTGCAGTTGCAGCGAGCTGGCGCGTTCCACCCAGTCCCCGCCGCCCTCCTGGATCAGCTCCTTGAGGGCGATCTGGTTGTCGTCGACTCCCGTGATCACGCCGAAATTCTGGCCCATGTAGTTGCCTTTCCTCACCCGGAACAGGTTTGCGCCGGCCTTGACCAGGGCAAAAAACTCCTTACCCCGCGTCAGCGTGCCGACCATGCTGATCGATTCGAGCGGAAACGCTTCCAGCGGCTCTCTCGGCCGGTCCATGTCGGGACGGCGCCCGCTGCCTGCGACGGCCGCGCCGCCCACCTGTGCGACATTGATGCGCTCGGGACGAAAGGGATCCACCTGGCCTTCGCCCCTGTACGGCACGGCCTCGTACGGCTTCACCTGGGGCAGCGGATCCACCCGGCCGCGCAGATCCTTGGTGAGCTGGCCAAGCTCCTGCTTGAGGTCGGTATGCTCATCCCCGCCGCAACCGGCCAGGAGCGCCACGCTTGCCAGTACGATCAGCCTTCTCATTTCTTCGCCGCCTTCTTGGCGCCCTTCTGCGTTTTGCGCTGCGCCGCGACCTCTTCTTCATCGAGGTACCGGAAGGTACGGGCGACCGCATCCATGACGAGATTGCCGTCCTTTTGCGCCTCCACGGCCACCTCGTTCAGCGTCACGATTCGCGAGAGCTGCCCCACATCGCTCGCAAACGCGCCCATGTCATGGTAGGTGCCCGTCACCTTCACCTGGATCGGGAGCTCGTTGTAGAACTCGCGCGAAGTCTCGGCGGCGGCCGGCCTGAACAGCTCGAACTGCAGTCCGCGCCCGAGCCCCGCCTGATTGATGTCGACGAGGAGCGCGTCCATCTGCGAGCGGTTCGGCAACTGCTTCAGCAGCGCCCCGAACTGCGTGTCGATCTCCCTGAGCTGCTGCTTGTACAAGTCGAGATTCACCGCCAGCCGCTTCTTGTTGAGGTAATCGTCCTTGAGCTTGGCTTCCTGCGCCTGCCCCGCCTTCAGTTGCTCGAGTTGCGCGTCCCAGTCGAGGAAATAGCCGGCAACCGGGACCACGACGAGGATTGCAAGCAGCGACACGATCTTCGGCACCAGCGGCCAGGTGCCGGGATCCTTCGGATTGAGTTGCTTGAATTCCTCGATGTACTGGTTGATGTTGACCGCCATGGCTCAGCCCTTCTTCGCCGCCTGCGCCTTCGGCGCGCCCTTCGCCGGCGCCGCCTTTTCCGCCGGGGCCTGCGTGCGCTTGACCGAGAAATTCAGGTTGAACTGCGAGACGCGTTTCTTGGCGACGTCGACGGCACGGATCTCCACCAGCTCGGGCCGCTCCAGCCAGGGCGACGCGTCGATGTTGCGCATGAGCGTGGAGACGCGTGCATTCGACTGGGAATGCCCGATGAGATTGACCCGCAGCCCGCGCTGCTTGAACGCTCTCAGATAGACGCCTTCGGGCATGACATCGACCAGCTCGTCGAGCAGGTGAACGGTCTGCGCGCGGTCGGCCTGCAGCGTTTCGATCACCTGCTTGCGCGCGAGCAGGGCGGCGATCTCGTCCTTCAGCTTCTTGATTTCGTCGATCTGCTTGTCGAGCTTGGCGATCTCGCCCTTGAGGAACGCATTGCGGTCGGCCTGCACGCTGATGCGGTTGGCGTTGAAGACGTGCACCGCGCCGACGATCGCCACGCCGACTACGGCCGAAACGCCGGCGAGCACGGCGAAGTGCTGGCGCGCCCGCTTGCGCCGCTCCTCGCGGTGCGGCAACAGGTTGATACGAACGCTCATGCCGGATCGAACCTCCGCAATGCAAGCCCGCAGGCGACGATCAGGGAGGGCGCATCCTGCATCAGGCGCTTGAGCTGAATGCGGGGCGACGTCTGCATCGCGGCGAACGGATTCGCGACCACCGCAGGCACGTGGGTGCGCGTATACACGACTTCGTCCAGCCCCGGAATCACCGCCGAGCCGCCTGCAAGAAGAATGTGGTCCACCTGGTTGTACGACGTCGAGGTGAAGAAAAACTGCAGCGCCCGCTGCACTTCCATCGACAGATTGTCCATGAACGGCCGCAGGACCTCGGTCTCGAAGTCGTCGGGCAGGCCGCCCGAGCGCTTCGCGTTCTCGGCTTCCTCGGGGCTCATGCCGTAGCGGCTCACGATGTCGTGCGTCAGCTGGTTCCCGCCGAAGGCCTGCTCGCGCGTGTAGACCGACTGTTCGTTGCGGAGCACGGTCACGTTCATCACGTTCGCGCCCACGTCCACGACCGCGATGTTCTGGTCGCGCCCGGCATTGGGCAACTGCTTCACCACGAGTCCCAGCGCAGCCATCTGCGCATAGGACTCGACGTCCATCACGATCGCCTTGAGCCCCGCGGATTCCGCCACCGCCACCCGGTCCTCCACCTTTTCTTTGCGCGTAGCGGCGATCAGCACCTCCTGGTCCTCGGCCCTGGCAGCCGAGGGACCGATGACCTGGAAGTCGAGGTTCACCTCCTCCAGCGCAAAGGGAATGTACTGATTCGCCTCGCTCTGGACCTGAACTTCGAGATCCTCCTCGCGCAGCGCGGCCGAAACGACGATCTTCTTGGTGATGACCGCGCCCGACGGCACTGCCATGGCAACATGCTTGGTGCGAGTCGCGAGCTTTTTGTGCCCGCGCTTCACGGCGTCGGCGACCGCTTCGAGGTTATTGATGTTTCCGTCCACCACGGCGTCCTTCGGCAGCGGCTCGATCGCATGCCGCTCGACCTGGTACCCGCCCTTTTTGCCGGCTTCCACGATCTCCAGCATCTTTACCGACGACGAGCTGATGTCCAGCCCAAAGAGCGGTGGCGTTTTCGGCTTGAAGATGTCGAGGTTCATCCCCTTTTCCCGCCTTTTTCCCTTAGGTATCGGCCCCTTAGGCGCGATACATAGAATTCCTGTTAAATGCTAGCAACAACTCCCAAAGGTGTCTAGCAAATTGTACGAACCCACGGGAAGAATATAATGCCTCCGATCTCCCGCCCCGTGCAACTCCCGCCGTCCTAGTCCCGCCGCCGAGGTTCAACCTCCTTGAAGTGGCTACGTTTTTTGCTGTTCCCGCTCGGCTTGCTCGCGGGCGGTGCGGTCATCGCCGCTGGCGTTGCGGGGCTGGTGGTGGTGCTCGCTTACCCGAACCTGCCTTCCCTGGATTCGCTCACCGACTATCAACCCAAGATTCCCTTGCGCGTGTACACGGCGGAAGGGACCCTGATCGGCGAATTCGGCGAAGAGCGCCGCTCGGTGATCTCGATCCGCGAGGTTCCCGCGCACTTGCGGGATGCGATTCTCGCCGCCGAGGACGAGCGTTTTTACCAGCACACCGGAATCGATTATCTGGGGGTGGTGCGCGCCGCGTATTCGAATCTCGTACAGGGCGGACGGAAGCAGGGCGCAAGCACGATCACCATGCAGGTGGCGCGCAATTTCTTCCTGACTTCGGAGAAGACGCTGACGCGCAAGCTCTACGAAGCGCTGCTCGCGTTCAAGATCGAGCACAGTCTGGGCAAGGACCAGATCCTGGAGCTCTACGTCAACCAGATCTATCTCGGGCAGCGCGCCTACGGGTTCGCCGCCGCCGCGCAGGTCTATTTCGGCAAGTCCCTGCAGCGCGTGACCCTTGGGGAAGCGGCGGTCCTGGCCGGTCTGCCGAAAGCCCCTTCGGCTTACAACCCTGTTGCAAATCCGCAACGCGCCCGGCAGCGCCAACAGTACGTGCTGCGCCGCATGAAAGACCTGGGCCTCATCACCGAGCAGCAATTCACGGATGCCCTCGAGGCCCCCTTGCAGGTCAAGCGGGAGCTCAACGAGTTCCCGGTGCACGCGGAGCACGTTGCCGAAATGGTAAGGCAGGCCGTCTACGAGCAGTACCCCGAGGACGTGTATGCCAGGGGCTTTCGCGTCTACACGACGATACGAAACGCCCATCAAGAGGCGGCCTATCAAGCGCTGCGGCGCGGGGTGCTCGATTACGACCGGCGCCACGGTTACCGCGGGCCGGAAGGGCATGCCGCGCTTCCCGACGCGGCCGACGCCGACGACTACGAGGAGGCGCTCGCCGATCACCCCGACTTCGAGGAGCTGCGCGCCGCGGTCGTGCTGGACGCGGGCGACAACGCGATAACAGCCGCGTTTCGCAACGGCGAGATCGTAAAGATCCGCGGCGAGGGCCTCAAATTCGCCGCCCGCGCGCTTGAACCCAAGGCCGCGGCACAGAAACGCATCGCGCGCGGCGCGATCATCCGTGTACAGCGCGACGAGAAGCGCAACTGGCAGGTCGCCCAGGTTCCGGAGGTCGAGGCCGGGTTCGTTTCGCTGGACCCGGAAGACGGCGCGGTGCGCGCACTGGTCGGCGGCTTCGACTTCAGCCGCAACCAGTTCAACCATGTGACGCAGGCCTGGCGCCAGCCGGGCTCCTCGTTCAAGCCGTTCATCTATTCGGCGTCGCTCGAAAAAGGATTCACCCCGGCAACGGTGGTCGTGGACGAGCCGATCGTGGTCGAGGCCGAGGTGACCGGCAGCCAGCGCTGGGAGCCCAGGAACTACGACGGCAAGTTCGAGGGTCCGATGCGCCTTCGAACTGCGCTCGCAAAATCGAAGAACCTGGTCTCGGTCCGACTGGTGCAGGACATCACCCCGAAGTATGTGCAGGACTACGTGACGCGCTTCGGCTTCGACGCCGAGAAGCACCCCCCGTATCTCACGCTGGCGCTCGGCGCGGGGTCGGTCACGCCTCTGCAGATGGCGCGCGCGTACGCCGTGTTCGCGAACGGCGGTTACCTCGTGCAGCCGTACGTGATTCAACGAATCGTCGACGACCGGGGCGACCCGCTGGGCACGGCAAAGCCGCCGCGCGCCGGCGACGAGGCGCTGCGCGTCATCGATGCGCGCAACGCCTTCATCATGGACTCGATGCTGCAGGACGTGACGCGCTACGGTACGGCGGCGCGCGCCTCGAAGCTCGGGCGCCGCGATCTTGCCGGCAAGACCGGAACCACGAACGATTTCGTCGATGCCTGGTTCTGCGGCTACCAGCCGACGCTGGTCGGCATCGCCTGGCTCGGTTTCGACCAGCCGAAAACGCTCGGACGCAACCAGACCGGGGGCCTCGTCGCGCTGCCGATATGGATCGATTACATGGCGCGGGCGCTCCGCGGCGTGGCGGAAGCCCAGCGCGTCGTTCCTGCCGGGGTCGTTACGGCGAAAGTGGACGCCGACCCCGCCGCACCGGGGGGCGGGCGTGCCGGATCGGAGTTTTTCTACCGCGAGTTCCTGCCCCCGGAGCCGCCAGAGCCTGTGGTTCCCCCGCCGTTCCCGTCGACGCCGTGAGCGCTCAGCCCGGGGCGAGAATCACCGGGATCTCGCTCTGCGCCGACACCAGCCTGGAAAGGGCCGCAAACAGTTCCGACCCGTCGCGGGAGTCGCGCCACGCGCGGCCGTCATGGCGAAAGTGAAACCCGCCCGACTTTGCGGCGACCCAGATTTCCCGCGCGGCGGTATGGCGATTGATCACCATCTTGCTGCCGTTGCCGAACTCGACCTCGAGCACGCCGGCGCCCGTCGCCTCGATGTCGGCATCAAGCGCGCTCGCCTCGAGCGCGCGTTCCAGTGCCGCCAACGCGGCCTCGGCGAGGGCCTCGAATTCGCTGTCCGTCACGCGGAAGGTTCCTGCTAACATGAATATTTTATTCCTCCTCCGCATGCGCTTCGCCGTGCTTGTCGCCCTGCTTGTGCCGCTCGCTGCCGGCTGCGGGCAGAAGGGCAACCTTTATCTGCGCGAAAAGCCTCCCGCCAGCGTCAAGCCGGAAAAACCCGAACCGTACAAGCCCGTCCCCTACCCGAAGGACATCGGCGACGAGGCTGAAGGCGCGAAGAAGTAGCGCTGCATGTCCTTCAGCTACCGTCACGGCGTCCTGTACGCCGAGGGGATCCCGCTCGAGGCGATCGCGCGCCGTTTCGGCACGCCTTGTTTTGTCTATTCGCGCGCCGCGATCGAGCATAACTACCGGGCGTTCGCGCAGGCGCTCGCCGGGCGCGACGCGCTGGTGTGCTACTCCGTCAAGGCGAACGGCAATCTGGCGGTGCTCGCCCTGATGGCGCGGCTGGGCGCCGGCTTCGACATCGTGTCGGGCGGAGAGCTTGCGCGCGTCAAGGCCGCAGGCGGAGATCCGCGCAAGGTGGTCTTTTCCGGCGTCGGCAAGTCCGAAGCCGAAATCGAGGACGCGCTGCGGTCGAAGATCCTGTGCATCAACCTCGAGTCCGAATCGGAACTCGAGCGCGTCGCGGCGGTCGCCGCGCGCCTCGGACTGCGCGCACCGGTCGCGTTCCGCGTCAATCCGGACATCGACGCCAGGACCCATCCTTACATCTCGACCGGCCTCAAGTCGAGCAAGTTCGGGGTGCCGTATGCACATGCCGAACGGCTTTACCGCGCGGCCGCACGCCTGCGGCAGGTGGATGTCATCGGGGTCGGTTGCCACATCGGTTCGCAAATGCTCGATCCGGCGCCGCTTGCCGCCGCGGTGCGGCGCATCGCAGAGCTTGCGAAACGCCTGGCGCGCTCGGGCATCGCGCTCAGGCACATCGACATCGGCGGGGGAATCGGCATCCGGTACCGCAACGAGCGAGTGGTGCCGGTCGGGCGCTTCGTCGCGCGCTGCCTGCGCGCCCTCGGCAACCGCGGCGAAGCGCTGCTCCTCGACCCGGGACGCTCGATCGTCGGCAACGCCGGAGTGCTGCTTGCGCGCGTCGAATACGTCAAGCGCGCCGGCGCGAAAAAATTCCTGATCGTGGATGCGGCGATGAACGACCTGTTGCGGCCCGCGCTGTACGGCGCCTGGCACGATGTCCTCCCGGCGAGGAAGAAGCGCGGCCAGGCGGCTGTTTACGATGTCGTCGGCCCGATCTGCGAATCGGCCGATTTCCTGGCGCGGCGCCGCAGGCTTCTCGCAAGCCAGGGCGACCTGCTCGCGGTGACCTCTGCCGGAGCCTACGGCATGGTGCAGAGTTCGAACTACAACGCCCGGCCGCGCGCCGCGGAGGTCATGGTGGACGGCGACAATCCTCACCTTGTCCGGCGGCGCGAGCGCATCGAAAATCTGTACGCCGGGGAATCGGTACCTCCATGGTGAGCACTACACGCAAAGTACTGGCAGCGGGCGCGGTGCTCATCGTGCTCGCCGCCGCGCTGGCGGCCTATTTCGTCAATGACAGCCGGGCGAAGGAAAAAAAGGCGGGCCCCAGCCCCGCAGCCGTACCCGTGTCCGTGGCCGCCGCCGTGCAGCAAAACGTTCCGGTGCGGCTGCAGGCGATCGGCAATGTCGAACCGTATTCGACGGTCGCGCTCAAGGCGCGCGTCGACGGTCAGATCGTGGCGGTCAACTTCGGCGAAGGCCAGCCGGTGCGCAAGGGGGAAACGCTGTTTCGCATCGACCCGCGCCCGATCGAAGCCGCGCTCAAGCAGGCCGAGGCGAACGCGTTGCGCGATGCAGCCGCGCGCGACCAGGCGCGCTCGCAGGAGCGGCGCTACCAGGAATTGCTGGAGAAGAATTTCGTTTCGAAGGAGGCCTACGCGCAGATCCGGACCAACGCCGAGACCGCCGAGGCGACCGTCAAGGCAAGCCAGGCGGCGCTCGAGAACGCCCGTCTCAACCTGGAGTATTGCACCATCAAGTCGCCGCTCGACGGCTATGTCGGCAAGGTGCTGCTGCAGGTGGGCAACCTGGTGAAGGCGAATGACGTCAATCCGCTGGTGATCATCAACCAGGTGCGGCCGATCTACGTCAATTTCGCGGTGCCGGAGCAGTCTCTTCCCGAGATTCGCCGCTACATGGCCGAAGCACCGCTTGCGGCTGAAGTGGCGGCCTCCGGCGCGGACAAGCCTCTTGCCAGCGGATCGCTCGTATTCGTGGACAACGCGGTCGATCCGAGCACGGGGACGATCCGGCTGCGTGCCCAATTCGACAACCGCGACGCCGCGTTGTGGCCGGGGCAGTTCGTCAACGTGAGTCTGCGCCTGTACGAGCAGCACGATGCGATCGTCATTCCCGCGCGTGCAGTGCAGACCGGCCCGGAAGGCCAGTTCGTGTACGTGGTGCGCCCGGACATGACCGCGGAGCTGCGCAAGGTGGGCATCGCGCGCACCGACGGCGACAGCGCGATCGTCGCCAACGGCCTGGCAAAGGGCGAGCAGGTGGTGACGCAGGGCCAGTTGCGGCTCGGACCGAACACCCGCGTGCAG
>Ga0209640_10000944_pt1 | contig 23763 bp, 17 predicted proteins | sample RifCSP10_1_FD_184018 | JGI IMG/M metagenome (GOLD analysis project Ga0209640, IMG submission 184018) | Soil microbial communities from Rifle, Colorado - Rifle CSP2_sed 10_1 (SPAdes) (version 2) | ecosystem: Environmental > Terrestrial > Deep subsurface > Rock core/Sediment | place: Rifle... | reverse complement strand
AGGACTCGTGCTGATTGGGACTGCGTAGTCAACATAGCTCGTTCGACCGGGTCGGTCACGCTGACGCGGCCCGAGTCCGTGGTGCTATGCCTCGGCCCCCGTCCGTAGCCGCCCGCCTGCGAGCTGACCGAGAAAGAACGCCGCAATGTAGAAGGGCAGGGTGATGAGGCGGAACGGCACCCCCATCAGGATCCGCATCCCGATTGCCAGCACCACCGGAACGTGAATCGCCACGAACCAGGTGGGCGAGAGCTTCCTCAGCCTCGCCCGCCAGGCCCCGAACGGCAGGTTCATCACGAAGATGAGGAGGGCGATCGCAAGGGGGGTCATGAGCCTCGGATTGCATTCGTACGAAAGTCAGCCGGGCTGGGACAAGAGCTTCAGCTGTTTGGGCCGGGACCGGAACTCCTGCTGCAGACGCGTTCGCAACTCCGCTGCATCTGACGCCGACATTGCGTGCTTCGGAATGAAGAAGGGTCCGTCTGATGTCGCGTAAACGAGAATGAATCTCCTGGTTTCCAGAACCTTGAACACTTTCGACCACGGAACCGGTGCTGACCAGTTCGATGTGGGCGTGAAGCCCTCGCGGCTGAATATGCGCGTCTCGAGTTTGCCGATGTTATCGGCGTTCTCGCGTTTGAGTCGCCGTGCGTCCCCGATGCGTGTCAGGGTGGGAATCGAAAGCCACATTGCGGCAACCATCAGCGGCGGCAGAGCCTGAAGAAACGCAGGTAGCGCCGACGGCCATGCGAGCTGCACTGCGATCGCTGGCACCACGATGACGATCCCTCCGAAGAAGATGAAGCCAGACCGGGTGTTGGCCTCGAAGAGCGCGTCGGCGTGCTCGGTTGGAGAGTACGGGAACTGGATAACGAGTTGATCGGACACGGGGTGCGTCAAGGCGAATCAACCGGCAAGCGCAACGAGGAGCCGCCAATCGCGGTCAAGGATCTTCGTGATATTCCACTCGATGTAGATCTGTGCTCCCATCGTTTCGTCCGCCTCACCAGTGAAATACCACTACTCGCGCAGGACCAAAAGGCGCGGGACCAGAACTGCGCAGGACCCAGAAGGCGCAGGGTCCGGAACGGCGCGGAACCCGAAGGGGGGATTGGAAATGGGGTCCGACTCGATTTACGTGCTAATCGAGTCTGACCCCATTCAACGAACGCGCGCTGCGGCCTCCACGCGCTATGGCACCTTCCGAATGGTTCGGGGAGCGATGCCTCCAATCCCATCTTTCCCAGCATCCAGTGTGCATGCAGTCGATGGACGCACCGCGACTTGCCGGCGCACCTGGCCCCATGTGGTTGTCGAAGCGCGGACGTCGCGGAAGGCAATGAAACAGTTGTTCGGATTGAACGCGGAGGAAGCGACGAATGGGACGTCAAACCCGGTTGCGCCCGTCCACCCGTAGTGTTGAGTGAACCGCTGTTCGCCCTCCGCAGTTCCCGGTCCAGTGAACTCGAGCAGAACCGTAGTGAGCATGAAGCGATTTGGCGTGCGCCTAACGCATAGCGTTCAGAAACTGTGTAGGCGTGGCGTCTCCGAAGAACGGGCCGCCATTGTAGTGACTCCCAATCACCTTTGCGAGTGGAGGAGCCATGCCTAGCGTGACGACCCGTCCGATCATGGACGACACCCTGCTGGACGCGACGCTACTCGTCGCCTTTGACCTTGGCAATACCGAGTGGACGTTGGCCTGTACGCCGGCGTTGGCCGCGCCCCCGCGCGTGCGGACCATGCCCGCCCGCGATCTCCCGCGCCTGGTAAACGAATTCGCGGCGGCCCGGCGGCACTTTGGGCTGTCCCCAGAGGCACCGATTCGGACGTGCTACGAAGCGGGGCGCGACGGCTTCTGGCTGCATCGGGCGCTGGCGAGCCACGGCATTCTCAACGTCATCGTCGATTCCGCCAGCATCGAAGGCACTCGCCGCGCGCGCCAGGCGAAGACGGATCGGCTGGACGCGGCCGCCTTCCTGCGGTTGCTGCTCCGTTACCACGCGGGTGAAACCCGCGTGTGGCGCGTCGTGCGGGTGCCCACGGTCGACGAGGAAGACCGGCGACATCCGCATCGCGAACTCCTCCGGCTCACGCGGGAACACACGCGCAGCGTCAATCGCCTGAAAGGGTTGTTGGCCGGCCACGGCGTGCGCCTGACGACGCTGCGCCATTTTCCGACGCAACTGCCGCAACTGCGACAATGGGACGGCACGCCGTTGCCGCCCGGGGTGTGTGCGCGGCTGGCCACCACGTGGGCGCGGTTGGTGCTCGTGCACACCCAGCGGAAGACGCTCGTGAGCGCGCGGCAGGCGTTACTCAACAGCTCGACGGATCCCGCCGTCGCGATCGTGCGCCAGCTCCTCGAGCTCACGGGCATCGGGGAAGTGAGCGCCTGGCTCTTGGCCATGGAATTCTTCAGTTGGCGCCGGTTCAAGAACCGTCGCGAAGTGGGCGCGCTCGCGGGCCTGGCGCCGATCCCGCGGCGCAGCGGGGATGCGAAACGGGATGCCGGCATCAGCAAGGCAGGCAACGGGGCGTTGCGTGCGTTGGCGGTGGAGCTGGCGTGGGGCTGGCTGCGTTGGCAGCCGAAGAGCGCGTTGAGCGCGTGGTATCGCCGACGCTACGCCACCGGCGGCGCGCGCTTGCGCCGCATTGGCATCGTGGCGCTGGCCCGTCGGCTGCTCATCGCGTTGTGGCGGTATGTGGCCCAGGGCCAGGTGCCGCTGGGGGCGACGTTGAAAACCTAACGCCGCCCACTCGCTGGACGGCAGGCGGCGTTCCGGGGGTGCGTCGTGCCCGTGCCTGCAGTGGGTGCCGCACTCGGCACCGTAGTTCAGAAGGGGCCGCGCCGCCGCGGGAGTCGACCGATCGCATCACGTCTCAGGGGTTCGCGGCGAATCACTCGACGGTGTCCGCGACCCGGATAGAAGCTGGCTCCGCAGGCTTCACGCCTGCACGTCACCGCCCCGCACCCCGGGGCACCGTCTGCCGTAGTACCTCGTCAAACAGCCGTGGCTCTCGACCAGAGTCGCGGCCGCCTAACTATTACCCCTTGACAGAAAGAGCCTCATAGAAGCCGCAGGCGATAAAATCAAAGCCGTCGCGGACGGCGGCTCCGCCTCCGCGACGCGGGCAGATTGTGCGGGCGGGGGGCGATCCTGGGAACCGACGCGATGAAGTCGGGAGCCCGCCGTGGACGGCGGTACGGGCGCGAGGCACTAGGCGTCACAGCGACATCGACCGCGTTAGGCGGCTGTGTGCTCCAGGGCTCGCACCCCGCCGCACTGGCGCCGGCCCGGGTCTGCGTACGTTGCGGCTCCACCTCGCCGCTCAGCGCCTGTAGAAACGCGAGAAGACTCTGCTTGTCCTCCGCGGCGAGGCGGAGCGGGCGGAGCTCGGGATCGAGGTTGCGGTTCGAGTTGCCGCCGCGGTCGTAGAACTCGATCACCTGTTCGAGTGTGCCGAAGCGGCCATCGTGCATGTAGGGGGCGGTGCGCGCCACCTCGCGAAGCGTCGGGGTCTTGAAGGCGCCCCAGTCCTCCCGGCGACCGGTCAGACGGGAGCGTCCCGGGTCACCCGAGTGTGCGGCAACGCCCGTGTTGTGAAAGCGCTCGTCGGTCAGGTTCGGGCCGATGTGGCACGCCGAACAATTCGCCTTGCCCACGAAGAGTGCGAGCCCGCGTCTGGCCTGCGGTGAGAGCGCGCCCGCATCGCCGGCACGATACCGGTCCAGAGGCGAGTTCCCCGAGCGGAGCGTGCGCACGTAGCTCGCGAGGGCACGCGCCACATTCTCGCCCGACGGCGCCTCGGCGAACGCCTCGACGAACATCCTATGGTAATCCGGATTCTCGCGCAGTCGCCGCAACAGCTCGGGGAGCGGGAGATCCATCTCGGCGCGGTTCTGGATGGGCTGGAGGACGGTTTCCTCGAGGGAGGCCGCGCGTCCGTCCCAGAAGAACGCGGCGCCCCACGCGCGATTGACAAGCGTGGGCACGTTGCGCCCTCGCGTCTGTCCGCGGACGCCCGTGGCGACTCGCGCGCTGTCGCTGAACGCCCGCGCCGGTTGATGACACGACGCGCACGCGATTGTCCGGTCGCGGGAAAGCAGCGCATCGAAGAAGAGACGCCGGCCGAGCTCGATCTTCTCACGCGTGAGCGGATTGTCTTCAGGGATGGGAACGTACTCGTCGAGACCGGCGACGGGGGGCAGTCGTAGGGTCGACTCCTGGGATTGCGCCTGGCATGAGACCGCCATTGCCAGCGCTAGCGCGCAGGACATGAAGCGTGCGATCCCCTCGCGGCTGCAGCCGAGCACGGTCCACCGGATGCGCGTCCACATGATGGTCAGCGTGGCGGGACAGCTGCGCCAGCGGCGGGGGGCGAGAGCGTCGGCGGCTCGATGATCCACACTTCAGCGGAGTACTCGCCGGCGCGGAAGGCGAGGCGGCGGCTATCGGGACTCAGACTCAACGAGCGGACGCCTCGCCTGTAGATACCCAACGTCTCCAACTCCCCGCCCGCCGCCGGCACTCGCCACACTTCGACCATCTGCTCGCTTCCCTGCACGGCATTCGCGCTGCCTACGCCGAACAGGACGTGTTGGGCGTCAGCTGTCCATTGAAGGCCCGCAACGGGGACAATCGCCCGCGGTTTCTCGATCCGCACCACCTCACGCATCGCGCCGCCATCCGAGGGCATGACGCCCAGGGTGCTCCAGCCGCCGCCCTCGTCGACGGCCGCAACGGCCAACGACCTGCCGTCGGGCGACGGCGCGACTGCCAGGAACCCCTCATCGACGCGGAACAGCTCGCGCCTGTCGCCTGCCTTCAGCTCGTGGCTGATGATGCGGTTGTGCTTTGATGTATCTGCGCTCGCGAAGTAGACATGCCTGCCGTCGCGGGAGAGTGTGACCGACCGCATGGGCATGTCCTCACCCTGCAGCAGGACTGATGGTGTCAGCGCGCCCGTCTGGAGGTCCATGCGGAACAGACCGCTCCTACCCTTCACGTTCGTGCCCTGCAGCAGCAGTGAACGCCCGTCGTGGCTCCAGAGCAGCCGGTTGAGATACCCGAATTCCGGATGGAGCTCCCTCAGCTCGCCCGTCTCGAGCGAGCGAATGGTGATCCGTGCGGCATCGCCTGAGTTGGTGGCGGAAGTGGTGACATAGGCCAGGTGCCGTCCACTGGGAGACCATGCCGGCGAGTTATGGGCGGCCGCGGGGTCCTTGCTCAGGGGCCGCGGCTCCGAGAGGAGCCGCCCGGTCGCGGGATCCATCGGCGCGACGAAGATGTCGCTCATGCCAGTCGCCAGGGCATAGAACAGTGCTCCGGCCTTCGTCTGGCCGATGGGCCTCATGTGCCACATGTCCTTTCGCACAAGGACCGGATCGCCCTGGGTCCTCCCGTCTACCACGCGGATGGACCAGACGCCCGTGTTGTCGCCCCGGTCACTGCCGAACAGCAGGCGCTCCCCGTCGGGGCTCCAGCCAACCACGAAGTCATTCGCCGGGTGCTCGACCGCGGTAGTCTGGCGGCTGCCGTCGATAGCCAGGAGGAAGATGTCCCGCGCAAAACTGTAGGCGATCCAGCGGCCGTTAGGCGAGATGCTCAGGAATCCCGGCGAGCGCCAATCGAGGCTCTTGAGCACATGCACGGAGCCGTCGGTGGCCGAGACGAGCGCGATCTGGTTCGAGCGGTCGCTCCTACCGAGGACGGTCAGTATCCATTTGCCGTCCGGCGTCCACGCCCGTGGCCCCGGATACGAGACGTCGACGTTGCGATACACGACGCGCGGCGGCGCGGAGTCGATGCCCACGATGCGGAGCTCGAACTGCCACTCCTTGCTGAACCAGACGTAGGCGATGTGCGTCCCGTCGGGTGAGAACCGGGAGCCATCGGCGAACTCGTCCCCCCGGCTGTGGATCGCCCCGGTGGTCGTCAGGCGACGGCTCGTCCCCGTGGCCAGGTCGCGCAGGGCGAGATCGCCGGTGGACCAATCGGTAAAGGAGAGGTAGCGGCCATCGGGTGAGGGCGATCCGCTGGCGTCGACGTCGCCGCCGGCCCAGACGCGCCGCGGAGCCGCGGTGCCGGAGCCCCTTGGCCCGTGTGTTTCCCCATTGACTGGCTGCGCGCTGGCGTCGGCGGCGATGCGGGGCTCGCTCGTGCAGGCGGCCAGTGCCAGCGCGGCGCACGCGAGTGTGATTGCCATGCGTTTCATCGTCTGTTCCTCAGCGTCCGCGCGGGTGCAGCGTCCGCGTCGGGGATGTCCATGACCCATACCTCCGCGGTCGACTCGCCGGCCATGAGCGCGATCCGCCGTCCGTCGGGATGCATGCGAATCTGAGTGATGTTGGGCATCTCGAGGTTCAGCGATTCCGGTGTGCCGCCGTCCGCGGGAATACGCCAGAGACTTCCTTCGAGGCGGCTCAGCGGACCGCTCGCCTTGGCGAAGATCAGATGACGCCCATCGGAGCTCCAGGCGAGCGCATTGATCCAGTACGGACCGGGGAGGCGCAGCATCTCGCGCGGACTTCCACCGCCAGCAGGTAGTGTGAAAAGCACGCCGCCGTCATCATGAGGCACGTCGACCGCATACGCGATCTGCTGGCCGTCACCAGACACCGCGAACGCTCGAATGGCGTGGCCGTCGGACGCCATTTGATGGAGAATCCGCGTGCTGTTGGTCACGACATCATGCGCTCCGATCACGGTGACGGTGGTCGGCTCGTGGACGACGCGATGAAAGAAGATGGTCCGGCCGTCCGGCGACGGCATGGGGGAGCGCACGGGACCAGCGGCGTGCGTTGGACCACCGGCTAACACCGTGGTCGTCCCGCCTGTTCTCAGATCAATGCGGAACAACCCTTGGCGCCCCTTTTTGTCCCGCCCCGGCGCGAGAATCGAGCGCCCGTCGACAGCCCAACGAATGGCGCCATTGATGTAGCCGAGCTCGGGGCGTGTCTGGCGAACGTCACCGCCCCGGAGAGACAAGATCGTCAGCGCCGACATGCGGTCGTCGACCGGCGTCGCGCCGAGGCGCGTGAGCATCGCAACGCGTTCCCCGTCGGGTGACCAGTCGACGCCCTGATGGAATCCAGGTGCATTGCTCGTGATCGGCACGGGTGTAGACTGCACGCGACCTGATCGAGGATCGATCATCGCGACATAGGCGTCGCTCACGCTGGTGATAATTCCGTAGACGAGCGATCCCTGCCGCGTCATGCCCAGCGGCAGGACGCGCCACAGGTCGCGCTTCAGCAATGCCGGCGCACCGTGCGCGCGACCATCCCGGATCCCAATCGCCCAGGCGCTCATCGTGCCACCGCGGTCGCTGCCGATTATAAGGCGGCCATCGGGAGCCCAGCCGAGCAGGATGTCGTGCGCGGGATGCCTGACGACGACGGTCTCCCTCGTGCCGTCGTTGGCGATCAGGTAGACGTCCCGCGACGGCGAGCTGTCATCGGGCGGGAAGTCGTACGCGAGGAACCGACCGTCCGGAGAAAAACTGATCATGTTCGGGTATTGCCAGGCGAAAGACCTGAGCGCCCGCAAGGATCCGTCCCGGGTGGCAATCATCGCGAGCTGCCGGCTGCCGTCGGGACGAAAGACGATTGCGGCGATCGTTTCACCGTCGGGAGACCAGGCGCCAGCGCGGAGATAGCCGATGTCCTCACGACTGGCATCGACGAGGGTGCGCGGCGCCGATCCGTCGAGCCCGACTACGCGCAGCGCCACGCGGTCGCCGCTGAACCATCCGTAAGCCACCGATCGGCTGTCAGGCGAAAAGATGGAGTACTCGGGGAACGCGCCCGCCTGGTCGGGGTCGGTGAGGGGTCGGCTTTCGCCGGTTGCCACGTCGCGCACGGAGAGCCGCCACGTGTTCCAATCCACGTAGGAGAGGTATCGGCCGTCCGGCGATGGGGCACCGGAGACGTCTACGTCCGGTCCGGCCCACAAGCGGCGCGCGACGACCGTGGACCTAGCCGAGCTGTCGGTCGTAGCCTCCTGTGCACCGACCGCGGGCGCTGGCGCGCCGGTCGAAGGATCGGCTTCCTCGGCCGCGAGACGCGTTTCGTTCAGGCACGCAGCGACGGCCAATGCCATCGCCGCCGTCGTGGCCAACACGGGCCTTCTCATCGTGCGGCCCTCCTACCGTTAGGCGAGCTGTCGGCAGGTGGCATGTCCATCACCCACACCTCCGCCATCCACTCGCCTGCGGTGAACGCGATCTCCTTCCCGTTGGGATGCACTCGCAGCTGCGCGATGTGCTGCATCTCGATGCCGAGGCTCTGAACTTGACCGTCCTCCACTGCGACCCGCCACACACTCGTCAGTCTCGTCACACCGGCGCGCGTCACGCCGGTGAGCTTCGCGAAGATCACGTGGCGTCCATCCGGGGCCCACGCTGCACTCACGATGCGCTCCGGTGCTTTCACCCGGACCAATTCACGCCGCTCCCCTCCCGCCGTCGACATTACGTAGAGCACCTCGGAAGTCGTCGTGCGCGGGTCCGCACCGAACGCCATCCACCTCCCGTCGGTGGACACCGCGAATGGCCCGATGGTACCGCCCTCCGGCGTGGCATCGATCTCCCGTTCCACGCCGCTGGTCACGTCCCGAGCGACGATGATCTCGCGGGACGGCGTGCGGTCTGCCGGGCGCGCTACGTAGTACATGGTACGGCCATCCCCCGACATCGCTGGATAGCGCACCGAGCCTTGGACGATGGGCGACACGTCGCCAGTTCGGAGATCGACGCGGAAGATGCCTTGCCGTCCCTTTCCATCTGTGCCGGTCGCTACGATCGATCGGCCGTCCGGCGCCCACCGGATCGCGAGGTTGATGTAGTTGAGCTTCGGTCGCAGCTGCCGGACCTGACCGGTGCGGAGCGATCGGATCACCAGCACCGTCATCCGATCATCCGCCGGCCCCGACCCGAGACGCGTGAGCGTGGCCACTTGCTCGCCGTCCCGTGACCAGTCAACGCCCTGATTGAAGCCCGGTGAGCCGGTGCTGAACGCCGCTGGCGGCGACAGCGCGCGGCCGGTAAGCGGGTCGATGCGGGCGGTGTGCACGTCGGCCACCGACACGAACACGCCATAGAAGAACGAGCCCTGACGCGTGATGCCGAGCGGAACGACACGCCACAGGTCGCGCTTCACGAGCCGCGGGGCGCCGCGTTCGCGCCCGTCTTTCATGTTGAGCGACCAGGCTCCGGTGGTTCCCGAGCGATCACTGGCGATGAGCAGCCGGCCATCCGGCAACCAACCCAGGAGGATGTCGTGCGCCGGATGCCGTACAACCGTTCGTTCGCGACTTCCGTCTACGGCCAGCACGTAGACGTCGCGGGCGGGGGAGTCCTCCTCAGGCGGGAAGTCGTAGGCCAGATACCTGCCGTCCGGGGAGTAGCTTGCCGTGAGCGGCGAGCGCCAGTCGAAGGACTTGAGCGTACGCATCGTGCTGTCAGTGGCTGAAACGAGCGCGATCCGGGACGTGCGGTCCTCTCCTATCACGAGCGTTGCGATCCAGCGCCCATCGGGCGACCAGGCGAGCGGCCGGTAGTACTGCCGCGCGCCCTCGTCGCTCCCACGCAGGGAACGGGGCGACGACCCATCCAGTGCCACGATGCGGAGCTCCATCCCCTCGGGGCTGATCCATCCGTAGGCCACCTGCGCGCCGTCGGGCGAGAAGATGGAGTATTCCGGGATGGTCGTGCCGCCTGGCTCGATCGCCGTCCGGCGTCGGGATTCACCGGTAGTCAGGTCGCGGGTCATGAGGGCCATCGTCCCGAACCAGTCGACATGGGAGAGATACCGTCCGTCAGGCGATGGGGCACCGGTCACATCAACGAATGCGGTACCGCCCCAGACGCGACGGGTCACCACCGAGTCGGCGTTGCCGTTTCCGCTCTCACCGTGCTGCGCGGGGGCGGATGCCGATGCGTCCCGCGACGTCAGGCGCCCCTCGGCAGCGAGCCGAGACTCGTTGGCGCAGGCGCAGAACGCGAGCGCAGCGACGGGGAGAAGCGTGGCTCGATTCATCTTCCGGCCTTCATGTCGTTAGGGGTGTGCCGTCTGCCTTGGAAGCATCCATCAGCCACAGCTCTGCCGACCACTTGCCGGCGGTGGCGAATGGGCGCATCGCGGCGGACCCGCCGCCCAGGCAGCGCGAGGGATGCCCGCACCGCCCGGCATGTCCGGCGGCTGCATGGGCGTGACCAGACACAGACCGCCTCCTGGCGTACTCCCTCGTTAGGCTGCTCACAGCGACCCCGTTCCCGTGAGGGAAGCGCTGACGGTTCCACCGGGCGAGGCGGATACGTTGAGCGTCGCCGTCCTTGTTCCGAAGTCCCGCGGGACGAACCCAACGGTGACCGCGCAACTGGCGCCGGCAGGGAGCTGGACCCCGGCGCACGGATTCGCCAGCAGCACGAAGTCCGTCGCGTTCGCGCCCGTGAACCCGAACGAGGGCGGCCCGGATGTAGCCTGCCCGACGTTCTGAATGACAAACTGCTGGGTCGTGCCCTGCGTGAACACGGTCGTCGTGCCAAAGTTGTGCGATGTCGGGGAGATCGACAGGACCGCGGTGGGCGGGTTCGCGCCAACCCCGGATAGTCCGGCCGCAACGTTCGCCCCTCCTCCGAACAAGACTGTCATCGTCGCCGTCCGCGTACCCAGCGCCAATGGCCTGAAAGCAACGTTCAGCGTGCACGTCTGGCTGGGCCCGAGCGTGGCGCCGTTGAAGCAAGGCGTGGGTCCCGAAAGCGTGATCGGAAAGTCGGCCGTATGCGGCCCCGTCAGCGTCGTGTTCTGCACGACCAGTGCGGCCGGACTGGTATTCTGCACCAGGAAGACCTGGACCGCCGACGTCTGTCCGACCGCCACCGAACCAAAGTCCTTCGAGGTCGGTGAAATGGTGACAGCTGGTAGAACACCGGTGCCACTCAGCGCCGACGACGCAATACCGCCTGGTGAAGCCGACGCTGAAAGGCTCGCGCTGCGGCCACCTGGAGCCGTGGGTGAAAACGCCACGCTCACCGCGCAGTTCGCGCCCGGCGCCAGCGCGTTGCCGGCGCAGGTATTGACGGCGATCGTGAAGTCACCCGGCGTCGCTCCCGCCATGGTGATCGAGATGGGACCGGTCCCAACGCCGCCGACATTGCTGACGGTGAAGACCTGCGCCGCGCTGGTGCTGCCGGTCAGCACCGGCCCGAAGTTATGATTCGCCGGTGACATCGCGAGCTGCGCCGGCGCCAGTACCGTGGCGGTAAACGTCCCGAAGTTCTGTTTCGCCCCGCTCGTCGGATCCACCGCGACCACGTCGACAGTCTGTGACCCCGGCGGCGGTCCGAGTGTCCAGTAGTCCTGCGCATACCCATTCTGGTCGGTCAGAGACGACCCGGCGAACATCCGGCCTCCGCCCGACGAGACGCGGAAGTTCACCAGTTGGCCCCGCACTGGTTTGCCCATGGCGTTCTCCACCCTCACCTTGAGCGGCTGCGGGAGCTCTTCGTTCGCCATGCCACTCTGCTGGTCGCCGCCGACGAGCGAAAGCGATACGCCTGTCGGCGCCCACGGCTCGGAGAGAGGTGTGTTACAAGCAACGGCCGCTCCGGTGAGAAGGAGAGCGAGTGCTGCCAGCGATCGTCCAGTCATATAAGGCCTTTCGGAGGATGGCACGAGTGGCAGACATCAGGTGTGATGCGCCGCTTGGCTACTCCCCGAGGCAACGATGCTGCCAGAGCCGAGCGCTGGTGTAACGCGACAAGCCAGAGAGACTTACCGGACGCGAGAAGTTCCGCTTCGGAGGCCGGCGTAACGCCGCGTTACGTTCCTCCTGCCATCCCGTTACGTCATCGCGGATGCGGCGGCACCGGTGGGGGCGCGCGGAAGCCGCACGCGCACTCTGGTCCCCTCGCCGGGCCGCGAGTCAACGTCGATCGTTCCGGCGTGGGCTTCGACGATGCGTCGCGCGATGGAAAGGCCGAGGCCTGTCCCCTCCCGCTTGGTGGAGTAGAGCGGCTCGAAGATCCGCTCCAGGACATCGGGAGTCATCCCGGGACCCGAATCCCAGACGGTGACCAGCACGTCGTTCTCCGCCAATTCCAGGTCCACACCCGCCCTTCCGCCTTTTCCGTCGAGTGCCTGCGCGGCGTTCAGCAGCAGGTTGAGGAAAACCTGCTCCAGCGCCGCTCCGTCACCGCGCAACCAAACCGGCTCGCCTCGGGGAATCGGGGCGTTCACAATCGCGCCGCGCTGCGCGAACTCGGCTTCCGCGCCATGGAGCGCGGCATCCAGCGCCCCGCGCAGATCTATGGTCTCGAGCGCGATGCGGCCGCTGCGTGCCACTCGCAGTGTTCCCGATACGGTTCCGTCCAGTCGCCGGATCTCGCGGAGCGCGCGACCGAGCGGGCCGCGCAGCGGCGAGTCCGCAGGGAGTTTCTCCTCCACGCGTTGCAGATCGATACGCACCGAGGTCAGCGGGTTGCGCACTTCGTGTGCGAGCGATGCGGCGAACTCGCCCACCGCGGCCAGCGATTGCCGCTGGGCCAGCTCCCGCAACGTTCGGCCCAGGTTTTCGGTCATGGTGTTGAACGCCCGGGCGACGCGCCCCACCTCGTCCTGGCTCACTGCCTCGACCCGGCGCTCCAGATCACCGCGCGATACGGCTTCGGCGGCATCGGCGAGGCTCACCAGCGAGCGCGTGGTGCGGCGCGTGAGGATCGTGGCTACCGCGAATGCCACGGCCACCACCGCGAGCAGCAGCACGACGCCGTCGCGCGCCGCGCGCTCGAATGGCGCGGTGTAGGGGCTCAAGGGCGCGGCGATCGCCAGCTCGAGCGGCGGCTCGTCGAGCGTGCGCCGATGCGTCAGCCACTGTTCGCCACTCCAGAGAAACCGGTCGCCGCGAAGTACGTCCGCGTCGAACGGCAGCGGCAGCAGCGAAGCACCGGTCCCCCTATCGAAGGCGGCCAAGACCGACCCAATGCCCGCCACGCCGGCCGGCCCCACGCCAACGAGGCGGCCGAATGGTACGCGGGCTTCGACCGTCCCGAGCCGCTCGCCGCTCCAGCTGTTGTGGATCGCCAGGCTGACGGTAAGCGCCGCCTCGGAGGGGGCGGGGGATTCCGATCGCGACTCGCTCGCCGCGGACGCCCAGCGCTCGCGCCCGTCGCGGTCCCGCACGACCGCGACGTCGATGGTGTCGCCGCCGCGAGAGAGAGCCGCGCGCATGGCGCTGGAGATCGCCGCGTCGGCGGCGCCAATCGATGCGCTCTCTCGTCGGAGCGCGGCATGGAGCGCGGTGTCCTCGGTCAGCGCGAGCAGGGACGCGCGCCGCTGGATCCAGCGCGCTCCGATTTCGGTGACCACCGCGCTCATGGCCGTCTCCAGCCGCGTTCGCAGCAGCTCTTCCCCCGATCGCCCTGCCGTGCGCGCCAGCCAGGCGCCGAGCAGGCCTAACGGCAAAACGACGCCGCCGAGCACGATGAGGAGGAACCTCGCCCGGAGCGAAAGGGCTACGCGAAGTCGCATCGGACGAGCCCCGTCATGAGGAAAACGGCGCGCTGCGCTACGCCGGGTGCAGCGGCGAGACGAGCGACTGCGCGAAGTCGGCCACCGAGTGGAAGCGGTCGGCGGGCGTCTTGGCCAGGGCCCGCATGACCGCCAGATCGACCGTGTCGGGGACCGTCTGGCGCAGCGTCCTGAGCGGCGATGGCATGTCGGAGAGCTGCCGTGAGAGCGTGGACTGCAGCGTCTTGCCGCGGAACGGCGGCTCGCCGGCCAGCATCTCGTAGACCACGCAGCCTAACGAATAGATGTCCGAGCGGGCATCGATCGTCTCCTCGCCGAGGATCTGCTCGGGGCTCATGTACTCCGGCGTGCCCACCGAGTGGCCTTCCTCGGTGAGCGATCCGCCGCGACCGGCGTAGACCGCCTTGGCGACGCCGAAGTCGGCCACGAACGCCCGCGCCTCGTGCAGCAGGATGTTTTGCGGCTTGATGTCGCGATGCACGACGCGATGCCGATGGGCATAGTCGAGCGCGTCGGCCACGTCGCGCACGATGCGCAACACGTCGTCAATGGGGAGCGGACCCTCCCGGTCGAGCCGCTCGCGCAGTGTTTCCCCTTCGATGTACGGCATGACGTAGTACAGCAACCCATCCGCCTCCCCCGCCGCGTAGATCGCGACAATGCCGGGATGCGCAAGATTGCTGGCCAACTCGATCTCGCGGTTAAACCGTTGCTCGCCCATTCGCGCGCTCACCGAGGGGTCGAACACCTTGATCGCGACCGTGCGGCGTGGATGTTGCTCGCTGGCGAGGTAGACGGTGGCCATTCCGCCGCGAGCCAACTCCCGCTCCACGACGTAACGTTCGCCAAGGGCCTGCTGGAGCCGTTCCAGCTCGCCGTTCCCGGTCGCGCGCTGTCGCGACTGGCGCCCGCCCGACTCCGCCTCGTACTTCGTCAGCAGCCGATCGAGCCGCGGGCGCGAGATGCCCAGGATCTGCGCCGCCCGTGCCTTGTGCCCCTGCGTAGCGGCCAGCACGCGTTCCACGTGTGTGCGCTCGAGCTGCTCGAGTGTCGGTAGCGGCGCTGCGCCGTCCGATCCCCGCGGCGCGATGGCGATGTGCTCGGCGCGGATCACCTCGCCGCGCGCGAGGACCACCGCGCGGGCCAGGCAGTTCTCCAGCTCGCGGACATTCCCCGGCCATTCGTGCCGCATCAGCATGTCCAGCGTGTCGCGCGAGAGCACCGGCGGCTCGTGTCCGGCGCGCTCGCTCGCGCGCGCTACCAGGTGTCGGGCCAGCAACGGAATATCGCCGCGCCGCTCGCGCAGAGGTGGTACGGTGATCTCCACCACGCGCAACCGATAATAGAGATCCTCACGGAACTCGCGCCGGGCCACCATGTCCTCGAGCTTCTGGTGGGTGGCGGCAATCACGCGCGCCTCGGTCCGCTCGGCCCGCTCGGCCCCCACCGGGTAGAAGTCCCGCTCCTGCAGCACGCGCAGCAGTTTGCTCTGAAACTCGGGCGTGGTATCACCAATCTCGTCCAGGAAAATCGTGCCCCGGCCCGCGAGCGCAAACCGCCCCCGCCGGGCGGTGTGCGCGTCGGTAAAGGCGCCCCGCACGTGTCCGAACAGCTCCGACTCGAGCAGCGTCGTGGGAAGCGCCGAGCAGTTCACCGCCACGAACGGCTCGGCGGCGTGTGGCGAGTTGTTGTGGATCGCGTGGGCGATGACTTCCTTGCCGGTCCCGCTCTCGCCGCGAATGAGCACCGTCTCGCGGCTCACCGCCACCTGTCCCACCTGCTTGTAGATGGCGATCATCGCCGGATCGTGCCCGATCAGCTCGTCCGTGCGGCGGTGCGCAGAGCCGTCGGGAGTGACCACGCGCGAGTGCTGGCGCGTACGCAGGTCGTCGAAGATGCGAGCCAGCACGCGCCGGAGCTCATGCAGATCCAGCGGCTTGGTGAGGAAATCCACCGCTCCGTCGCGCATCGCCGTGACGACCGTCGGCATGTCGTCGAAGGCCGTCATCAGCACGATCGGCAAGTCGGGGACGCGCTCTCGCAGCAACCGCAGCAGCTCGAGGCCATCGAGCCCCGTCATCCGCACATCGGACAGCACGATGTCGGGCGCGCCATCGCCCAGCATCGTCAGCGCTTGCTCGGCACTGTCAGCGGTGCGAACCTCGATACCGTCGTCGGCGAGCGCCTCGGACAGCGACTCGCGGATGACCGGGTCGTCGTCGACGAGCAGCAACCGCTTGGCCATAGCGCCCCGGGCGAAGGTCGTGGAGCGCTCCTATGTTGCGTCCGCCGGCAAACGAGTGCAAGCACTGCAGCTGCTTGCGCTGCCTCCGCTCGCATGATGGACCCTCCGGCAACGCCTGGCGTGCCACCGTCCTTACGACTCCCGCACCGCCACCGCCTGCACCTTTACGCGACCACCGCAGGGAGCGCCGCTGCCTGGTAAATCGTGCGCGCTGGACGCCGATCTTCGGGAAATAGCGCGGCATACACCATGTTCACCGCGGGCACGTCCCCCAGGTCCACAACTGCGATGTCGACGTGCACAATCTCAGCCGGCTTGAACCAGCGGCAGCAAGGACGGCATAGTCGTTGTGAAACGCGCGCTCAGCTTCGGCCGCGGCTGACCCAGTGACGCATCTCCGGTATGATGCCACGGAACGCTGGCCGCTCACGTAGCAGTGTGACCCGACGACGACAGCCTGACTGATGGGTGACGGTGGGTCGGCAGGGCCGGGAACTGATGTGATGAATCGGCGTGTCCTTCGCGCTGCGATGAGGCGTCCACGACCGGCCGTAGGGAAAACTTCCGTCCCAAACTGCCGCACTGCACGTGCGCGCGGAAGTCTGCCGGACTTCCTAGTCGTCCTGCACCGCGCGGATGGCTGGAGTCTCCAGGTCGTCGTATTGTCCACGCTTCGCCGCCCAGACGAAGGCCGCCACGCCCGCGGCGACGATCAGGAGCGCAAGTGGCAGAACCAGAAAGATCACGCTCATGCCGGCGCCTCCGGGAACGTGCGGCCCCGCCACGCCACCATCAACACCGTCAGCGAACTGGCTGGCATCATGACCGCCGCCACGAGCGGGTTGATCATCCCCGTAACCGCCAGCGATACCCCCACGGCGTTGTAGCCTAACGAAAGCAGGATGCCGAGCCGGATGAGACGCATCGTCCGGCGCGCGCCATCGGTCAGCTCCACCAGCGGCGCCAGCCCGGGACGCGTCAGATACACATCCGCCGCCGCGAGTGACGCCTCGGCGCCTCCGTGCACCCCGATCCCGACCGCCGCCGCCGCGATCGCCGCGGCGTCATTCACGCCGTCGCCAACCATCACCACGGGCTGCCGCTCCGATGCCCGCTCGACGAGCGCGAGCTTGGCTTCGGGCGATGCGCCGCCAACGACGAACGTCTGCTCGATGCCCACCTGCGCCGCCACCGCGTGCGCGACCGCCGGGTCATCGCCGCTCGCCATGCCGATATGCCACCCGGCGCGCCGCAGCGTTTCGATGGAGCGCGCGGCGTCGAGCCGGACGGCATCACCGAACCAGGCCCGCGCGACAGCGTGTCCATCGACGGCGATCCAGACAGTGGTGAGCGTTCCAAGGCCAGAGGCCAGAGGCCGGAGGCCAGAGGAGTCGCCTGAATCGTGGGTGAATCTCCGGACCTCTGAGATTGGAGCTCTGACCTCGAAAGCGGTGTGAGCCCGATCAGAGTTGATCGTTTCAACCACGAACGTTTGCTTCCCGATCACGACGTCGTGCCCGCCGACGCGGCCCACGACTCCGGAACCAATGACGTGGTGCGAGAATTCGACGTCAGGCAGCACCGTCAGGCCGAGCCCCTCGCGGAACGCGGCGGCAATCGGGTGCGACGACTCTGCCTCGAGCGCCAGGACCAGGGGCCTCACCCAATCGGGGCCATCGAACCGATCCAGGGAAATCGCTCCTTCCGTGATCGTCCCGGTCTTGTCGAGGATGAGCGTCGAGGGCTTCGCCAGGCGCTCGAGCGCATCGCCACCCTTGATCAGGATGCCTCGACGCGCGGCGCGTCCGACAGCCGCCGTTACGGCCAGTGGCGTCGCGAGGGCGAGCGCGCAGGGACACGTCACCACCAGCAGGGCGATGGCGTTGTCGACTGCCTGCGAGGGGTCAATGTTCATCCAGACGACGTAGACCAGAGCCGCCAGCACAAGGACTGCCGCCGTGAACCAGCCGGATAGCCGGTCGGCGAGCAGCACCACCGGTGCCCGGCGACGTGCTCCTTCCTCCACCTGCCTGACGAGTTTTGCCAGCCGGCTGGTCTCGCCCGCCTGCGTGACCCGGATCCTCAGCGCGGATGCGACGTTCAGCGTGCCGGCAAAGACTTCGTCTCCGGGGCGCGACGATACGGGGCGTGATTCTCCGGTGAGGAGGGCCAGGTTCAGCGACGAGACACCCGACTCCACGACGCCGTCCGCCGGCAGCGTGTCCCCGGCGCGGACGTCGATCAGGTCACCGGGCACCAGACCTTCCGCCGGCGTTTCCCGAATCGCGCCATCCGCGCCGACCACCCTCGCGGTGGACGGCGTGATGGCGAAGAGCAACTCCGCCGCATCCGCCGCGGCGCGCTGCCCGCGGAGTTGCAGATATCGCCCGCAGAGCAGCAGGAATACCAGCATCGCGACGCCGTCGAAGTAGACAGGACCGGCGTCGGCCACCGTATTGACCACGCCGCGCGCGAACCCCGCGGCCAGCGCCACGGCGATGGGCAGATCCATATGAAGCGTCCGTGCGCGCACGGCCGCCAAAGCGCTCACGAAGAAGACGCGGCCGGGCCAGAGCAGGGCGGGGATCGTGAGAACGAGCGCCGTCCACCGGAAGAAACGCGCGTACTGTGCCTCCATGCCCGACCACCATCCGCTGTACAGCGCGAGCGACGCGAGCATGACGTTGATGGAGATCGCGCCGGCCACGCCGATGCGCACCATCGCCGATCGATCTTCCCGGCGCCGGTGGTTCTCTTGCGCGGTGCCCCGGAACGGATGGGCGGGATAGCCTAACGAATCGAGCGCCCGCGCAATGGCCGAGAGCGGAGTGGCCCTGTCGTCCCATTCGATGGTCGCCAGTGACCGGCGGATGTTGAGTTCCGCGCGCACCACGCCGGGTACGACGAGCGGAACACGCTCCACCAGCCAGACGCAGGACGCGCAATGCACGCCCTCGAGGTACAGCTCGACGCGGGCGAGCCCGTCGGCGGTCGCGGAGACGTAGAGCGCGTGGAACGCCGAATGGTCGAATTCATCGTACTGGCGGCCGGACGCCCGGACCGGACGGTCGCGGCGCTCGGGGAGGTCGTAGTAACGATCGAGCCCGTGCTCGTGGAGGATGGCGTACGCGGTGCGGCAGCCGGCACAGCAGAACTGTCGTTCGGCGCCCGGCTCGATGTAGCCGGCGGGGACGGGCAGGCCGCAATGCGTGCACGCCGCATCGATCGGCGCGACGGTGGTCGCCGCTGGTTCCCTAACGAGCGTGATCATGGACCTGACTGCTCGATGACAAGGCTGACGCCGGCGGGCGAAGTCGTCCGGTGATCGACAGCAGGCCGATTACGACGACGGCCGACGCAGTCACCAGCGGGAGCCTCGAACGAAGTGGCCCGGCCACGCGCTGCAGGCCGGCGCCGAGGGCGACCATGACCGGCAGGGTGCCCGTCCAGAAGAGCGCCATCACCAGCGCCGCGCGAAGCGGTGACGCGGTTCCGCCCGCCGCGGCGGCGAACGCGTACAACCAGCCGCAGGGGAGCAGGGCAGTGGCCAGGCCGGTCAGCCCGGCCCGTGATACCCGCGGCATGTCGCCGACCCGCCTGACGGCGCTGGTCAGGGCGCGCTGCAGCGAGGCGGGTCCGTGCGAGGAGCCCAGCCGCCAGCCGCGCAGGGCGAGCAGGGTGTTGAGCCCCCACGCCACCATGAGCGCTCCGGCGACGATCGCGGCACCACGGCCGATGCCGGCCAGTGCGCCCAGGCGCTCGACCCCGGCGCCTAACGTGCCGGCGGCAACGCCGACGACCAGGTATGCGCCAAGCCGCCCGCCGTGGTACGCGACCATTGACGGGACGTGCCGGTGCGCGGTCCCGGGGGGGTCGTCGCTGGCCGCCGCAAACGCCAGAAACGGCCCGCACATCGCAGCGCAATGCGGACTGCCGGCGAGGCTGGCTAGGAAGATTCCGAGGGCCGCTTCCACGGCGCTCCTAGGGGTGCGCCGACCGGGCGTCGAGGCGCTCGGTGGAGGTGAACCGGTCCGCGCCCCGATGAACGTCGATGCGCAACTCCCAGAGCCCGGCCCGCTCGATAGGCACGCGCGCCACGTACTGGCCCGGGGCGGACGAGTGCAGTGTCACTTCGACGGGATCGTTGGCCCGCGCCACGTGCACCGCCCACACGACGACCGAGGCGTCAGCGATCGGCGCCACGGCGGAGTCGTTCAGCGCCACGTGCAGGTCCGCGCCGCGGCCACGTTCGATCGGCGAGAGCGTCGCCAGCAACCGCCACCCCAGCTCGGCGTTATGCGCCCGCTGCGCCATCTCGTCATCCCAGTGAACGCCGCGCTGGTAGTAGTTCTCCTCGATGGCGAACGAGGGATCGCCCGTAGCGATCCGGATCAGCCACACGTTCGCGGCAACGGTCAAACCCAGGATGCCAGCGACGGCGATAGGCCACGCCATTCCTCGTTTCATTCGCGTCCTCCTGGCTCGCGACGCTCGCCGCGCCCGGAATCCCCGTCGTGACGCGACGGGCCCAGCAGCCGCCAGTCGAATTCCGCATCGAATCCCGACGCGTCGCGAACATGCACCTCTATCGAAGGCTCGCCTGACGAGAACGCGGAGCGAGGAAGGGTGACGAAGAAGCTCGTCGTCTCAGTCGCGCCGCGCCCGACCGGCAGCGGATTCACCGGAATGATGACGCTGCCCCCCTCGGCGCCTTCCACCTCGATCCGGTACTGCTGCGCGGCGCCGCTGCGGTTCGCGATGCGCAGCCGGACCTGGTTGACCACGCGCCCTTCGGCGTCAACGGAGAAGGGATCGCCCACGGCGCGCAACAACGTCACGTCCGCGGCTGGCTTGGTGCTGAGCAAGAAGATGAAAGTCCCCAGGAAGCCCGCCAGAGCGATCGGGTACACGACGGTCCGGGGCCGCACCAGGTGTCGGGCCGTGCCAGCCAGCATGTCGCGTGAGGTGTAGCGAATGAGGCCTCGGGGCTTGCCGATCTTCTCCATGACCGCGTCGCAGGCATCGATGCACTGGGTACAGTGAATGCACTCCATCTGCAGCCCATCGCGAATGTCGATGCCCGTGGGGCAGGTCTGCACGCACATGCCGCAGTCGATGCAGTCACCGGCCGTTATCTCGCGCCGCTTCGTGCCCCGCTGGCGCGGTTCGCCGCGACGGTGATCGTACGCGACGATGAGTGAGCTCTTGTCGAGCAGGGCCGACTGCCAGCGCCCGTACGGGCAGGCAATGGTGCAGGTCTGCTCCCGGAAGTAGGCGAAGTCGGCGAAGACGAGCACGGTGGTAAACGCCATGACCCCGAACGCGCTCGGATGCTGCGCCGGGGATTGCTGGACCCACTGCACGATCCGGTCGAATCCCACGAAGTAGGCCAGGAACGTGTGGCCCAGCACGAGCGCGATGAGGAGGAACACGGCGAACTTGAGCAACCGGCGTGGATGGAAGCGGTTGCCGCCACGATCGATCGCGAGCGAACCGTTAGGCCCGCCTTCGAGCAGCCGCTCGATCGGCCGGTAGAGGTACTCCATCCAGACCGTCTGCGGGCATGCCCATCCGCACCACACCCGTCCGAACAGGGCGGTCAACAGGAACACCGCCACGATCACGGTGCCGAGGAACAGCATGAAGAGGAGCGTGTCGGTCGGCAGGAAAGTGTAGCCGAAGAACGTGAACTCGCGCCGCGGTGCATCGAGCAGGATCAGCGGCTTCTCGTTCATCCGCAGGTGCGGGATCGCGAGGTACAGCGCCATCAGCGCGTAGGCAACGATGCGCCGGCGCGTGTCCCAGCGTCCCGACGAAGGACGGGGCCGGACCCATCTCCGGCTTCCATCCTCGTTCATGGTGGGCAGGACGCGCCCGGTGGCGCGCGGCGCAACGGACGTCATGGCGACGACTTTGTCCCCTCGGGCGGCTTCGGATTCGGAGGATTGGTGCCGAGGAGCGACTTCACGTACGCCGCCGCGGCATTCACCTGGTCCGGCTTGAGGACCTTGCCCCATTCGGGCATTCCCTTGGCAAGCACACCGTCATTGATCGTTGTCCGGATTTCGACCAGTGTGCCGCCGTGGATCCATGAGTCATCGGTGAGATTGGGTCCGATCTGTCCGCCACCGTCGGGGCGATGACATACCGCGCAGTAGGTGACGAAGACTTGCTTGCCGTCGGCGATGGTCGCCGGATTCGCCGCCAGGGCGGCGAGTGCTTCCGGCGTTGGCCCTCCCGCCGGCTCGGCGGCGAGCCGTGATGCCCTGGCCTGGGCGATGTCCGCTTCGTAGTCGGCGATTCGGCCCTTCCCGTTCCCCACGCCGGGCACGTTGAGCGCATACAGGATCGAAAACACGATGGTGGCCCAGAAGGTGATGACCCACCAGCGCGGCATGGGGTTGTCGTACTCCTCGATGCCGTCATAGCTGTGATCGAGCAGCCGGTCATTGTCCTGGTCGGCCATGATGGATTACCCGGTGTGGGATCGTGGTGGTGTGCCTTGATCGTCGTCCAGCGGAAGCCTGGCCTGTCGCTCGAGCCACGCCCGGCGCCCGGGCCGGTAGATCCGCCAGACGATCACGACGAACGCGAAGAAAAAGAGGAGCAGGGCGATCTCCGCATAACGCGAGAGGCCGGCGTTGGACATGATTTCGGTTAGGCTCATCGGGCACTCCCTGCGGTCGCGACTCCGCCCGTGCCGGCCGAATCGGGTCGGTGCCTTTCTGCGTTTGCGCCGAGAACGCCCTGCCGCGTATCACGGCCGAGCCGTTGCATGTAGGCGATCATGGCGACGATCTCGCGCGTCTCGAGTCCTGAGTCGCCGCCTCCCGCCGCGATCGAGTTGGCGATCGTGAGCGCCTGGGCGCGCGCCATGGACGGGGCGTTGCTCACGGCCTCGCCGTACGGAACGCCGAGCATCGCCATGGCGTCCACGCGCGACTGGATACCCTCGAAATCCAGCTCAGCCGTCATCAGGTGCCCGTATGCCGGCATGATGGACTTTGGCGAAATCGCGCGCGGATTCTGGAAGTGCCGTACGTGCCACAAGTCGGGGTATTTGCCGCCTTCGCGCGCCAGGTCCGGACCGATACGGCGGGACCCCCATAAGAAGGGGTGCTCGTACACGGATTCACCCGGCTTGGAATAGTCGCCGTAGCGCTCCGTCTCGTAGCGGAATGGACGAATCATCTGCGAATGGCAATTGAAGCAGCCCTCGCGGATGTAGAGGTCGCGCCCGGCGAGTTCGAGCGGCGTGAACGGCTTCACCGCGGCGATCGTCGGAACGTTGGACTTGATGAGGAACGTGGGGATGATCTCGAACAGTGACGCGACGATGACAGCCACGGTCGTCAGGACCGTGAACGTGATCGGCAGCCCCTCCCACTTGCGATGCCAGCCGAGGGAGGTGAATCGCGCCCACGCGCCCGCAGGCACCGGAGCCGGCGCTGGAGCCGCAACGACCTTCTTCGGGAGAGGCGCTGCCTGGATGACCGGCACCGCGTACGCCGCGGGCCGCGCCCGCCACGTGCGGAAGATGTTGTACGCGAAGAGAATCGCCCCGGTGATGTAGAGCGATCCGCCGGCCACGCGCACCCAGTACATCGGAACAAGCCGCGCGACCGTTTCGACGAAGTCGGGATACGCGAGCCTGCCGGTTTCGTCGAACGCGCGCCACATCAGGCCCTGCGTGACGCCCGCGCTGTAGATCGCCACCACGTACAGGATGATGCCGAAGGACGCGACCCAGAAATGCGCCTCGGCGAGCTTCTTCGAGAAGAGCGGCGTCTGGAAGAGGCGCGGCGCCAACCAGTAGATCATGCCGAACGTGAGGAAGCCGTTCCAGCTCAGCGCCCCGGTGTGGACGTGGGCGACGATCCAGTCGGTGTAGTGCGCCAGCGCGTTCACGCTCTTCACCGACAGCATTGGCCCTTCGAACGTGGCCATGCCGTAGCCGGTGATGGCGACGACCATGAACTTCAGC